>ULRW01030614.1_pt1 | contig 10293 bp, 9 predicted proteins | sample 1955581 | NCBI WGS metagenome assembly ULRW01 (sample SAMEA4835687, study PRJEB28245) | human gut metagenome | biome: gut microbiome; material: fecal sample | place: Denmark | collected 2008 | reverse complement strand
ATTGGAGTGGCCAAGTTGATAACTGCTGTACCTGTAACTAAGGAAGAGGAAGAACGTATCAGAAACAGTGCCTCTACCTTGTTGCATGCCCGCATGGAGTTGCAGACCGAGGTAGATCCGTCAGTTTTGGGTGGATTTATCTTTGACGTTAACAATTTCCGTCTGGACGCGAGCATTGCGACCCAGTTGAAGAAAGTGAAAGAGCAGTTCATTGATAAGAATAGAAGAATCGTTTAATTGCGACTGGTGTTTGACTGACGATAATGCCGGTCTTTTTAAAAAGGAATAAAATGTTGTCTGAAAATATAAAAGTAAGCGAAGTTTCCGATATCCTCCGCAAGCAACTGGAAGGCATTGATACCCGGGTGCAGCTGGACGAGGTTGGTACGGTGTTGCAGGTCAGCGATGGCGTGGCACGTATCTACGGTCTGCGCAATGCCGAAGCCAACGAGTTGCTGGAGTTCGACAACGGTGTCAAGGCTATCGTGATGAACTTGGAAGAGGACAACGTGGGTGCCGTTTTGCTGGGTCCTACCGATAAGATAAAGGAAGGATTCATCGTGAAACGTACAAAGCGTATTGCCTCTATTATGGTAGGAGAGGGAATGTTAGGACGTGTGATAGACCCGTTGGGTGTTGCGCTCGATGGCAAAGGACCGATTGGAGGTGAACTTTGCGAAATGCCGTTGGAGCGTAAGGCACCGGGAGTTATTTTCCGTCAGCCGGTAAATCAGCCTTTGCAGACTGGTCTGAAGGCGGTGGATGCCATGATTCCTATCGGCCGCGGACAGCGTGAGCTGATCATTGGCGACCGTCAGACAGGTAAGACTGCCATTGCCATTGATACCATCATCAACCAGCGTGCCAATTACGAAGCCGGAGATCCGGTATATTGTATTTATGTAGCCATCGGCCAAAAAGGTTCGACTGTAGCCTCTATTGTCAACACCTTGCGTCAGCACGGAGCCATGGACTACACCATTGTGGTAGCCGCTACGGCTGGCGATCCTGCAGCCATGCAGTACTACGCCCCCTTTGCTGGTGCTGCTATCGGCGAGTATTTCCGCGATACCGGCCGTCATGCCTTGGTTGTTTATGACGACCTTTCCAAACAGGCGGTTGCCTATCGTGAGGTATCATTGATTTTGCGTCGTCCTTCCGGACGTGAGGCCTATCCGGGTGATATTTTCTACCTGCATTCACGTCTATTGGAACGTGCGGCACGAATCATCAACCAGCAGGAAGTAGCATGCCAGATGAACGACTTGCCTGACAGTCTGCGCGGAAAAGTAAAAGGCGGCGGTTCACTGACAGCCTTGCCTATCATTGAAACGCAGGCCGGCGACGTATCGGCATATATCCCGACCAATGTGATATCCATCACCGACGGACAGATCTTCCTCGATACCAATCTGTTCAATCAGGGCAACCGCCCGGCTATTGATGTCGGTATTTCGGTGAGCCGTGTCGGTGGTAATGCACAGATCAAGGCGATGAAGAAAGTGGCCGGTACGTTGAAGATCGACCAGGCTCAGTATCGCGAACTCGAAGCATTTACCAAGTTCAGTGGCGATATGGATCCCGTTACCGCGCTGACTATCGATAAGGGACAGAAGAATACCCGTTTGCTGGTACAGCCTCAGTACAGCCCGATGCCTGTCGAAAAGCAGGTGGCTATTCTGTATTGCGGTACACACGGATTGCTGAAAGATGTGCCTCTGGACAAAGTGAAGGAGTTTGAGCGCAGTTTCCTTGAACAGCTCGAAATGAATCACCGGAACGATGTTCTCGATGTACTGAAGACAGGTGTCATCAATGACGAAGTGACTCAGAAGATCGAAGAGACGGCAGCAATGGTCGCAAAAATGTTCAGCTGACCGTAATAAGTTCAACATTCAAAACATCAAGAAATGGCTTCACTGAAAGAGGTAAAAAATAGAATAAGTTCGGTCAAAAGTACCCGCCAGATTACTTCGGCTATGAAGATGGTGGCTTCGGCCAAACTTCATAAAGCGCAGGGACGGATAGAGAATATGCTGCCTTATCAGCGGAAACTGAATGAGATTCTGACTAATTTTTTAAGCACAGATGTCTCGTTCGAATCGCTCTATACAGAAGTGCGCCCTGTAGCTCGGGTTGCCATTGTGGTATTTTCGTCCAATACTTCGCTGTGTGGTGCTTTCAACTCCAACATCGTTAAGATGTTGGAACACAGGCTGGAGGAATACCAGGCATTGGGCAAGGAGAATATCCTGATTTACCCAGTAGGGAAGAAGGTGGAAGAAGCCGTAAAGAAGTTGGGATATGTACCACAAGGCTCGTATCAGCCCATGTGCGACCGTCCTTCGTATGCCGATGCTTCGCAACTGGCGGCAACGCTGATGGAGCAGTTCATCCAGAAGGAGGTCGATCAGGTGGAACTGGTGTACCATCACTTCAAGTCGACCGGATCTCAGGTCTTGATGTACGAGAACTATCTGCCCATTGATCTGGAGAAAATCCGACAGGAAGCGGGGGGCGACAAGGTGAAGGAGAAGCGGTTCAACAACGACTATATCGTAGAGCCTTCGGTTGCCGAACTGGTAACCGACCTCTTGCCTAAGGTTTTAAGTCAGAAGATTTACACCGTTCTGCTCGACTCCAATGCTTCCGAACACGCGGCACGTATGTTGGCCATGCAGGCCGCAACAGACAATGCCAACGAGTTGATACAAGACCTGACGAAGCAGTACAACAAGAGCCGTCAACAGGCCATTACGAACGAGTTGCTGGACATCATTGGCGGTAGCTTGAAGTAAAAAAGGCCGAAGGTTGAAGGAAACAGAAAAATAAATCGGGTGGGGATGTTCCGAATGAGACGTCTCCACCCGATTTTTTCTACAGGTTGCTATGTTGTGTCTGTAGGTGCGAAGTTCATTGAAAACCGTGTCATTGGGGAGATGGCATCAGCTTCGTATATTGACAATTCCTGTACTCTTAAAGACGCAGTAAAGAGTTCTTTTCTGATACCTTAAACCCTCTTCGGTCACTTCATTACATTCTCGACCCAACTCTGAATGGCATTACGGCTGATACTGTTCAGCAGTTTGCCATTTTGCCAAAGCAAATCAGGATAGGCCTTCCTCAGCTCCTTTACGCTGTTGTTTATTCCGCTTCCTCCGGATGTGGCAAAGGGTATCAGCGTTTTGCCTTTCAATGAGTGGCTTTCGATAAAGGTATTGATGATTCGCGGCGCTTGATTCCACCAAATGGGATAGCCGATGAAGACGACATCATACTTGCTGACATCTGTCTGCGTTTCTTTCAACGCCGGGCGGGCTTTCGGATTGTTCATCTCTACAGAGCTGCGCGACTGCTTGTTGTTCCAGTCAAGGTCGTCGGAGGTGTAAGCTTGTTGGGGAACAATCTCATGCAGTGTGCCGCCGGTGACATCCGCAATTGTGCGGGCAGCGTTGGCCGTGGTGCCGGTAGCAGAGAAATACACCACCAATGTTTTTCTTTCAGTTTGCATACGTTTTCCTCCTTTGTTTTGGGCGCAAGCGACAAGGCTCAGAGTCATGATCGCTGCCAATGCTAAGATAATCTTCCTCATAACTTGATTGTTTTTGAAATAATATTGTAGTATCACTTGATTTTTAAATCAGGTATCAGCGGTTCCACGTCTATCAGTTCCAGTTCTTTCACCATCGACAGTGTTCCTTGCTTGTATTTCTGGAAATGGGGCGTTTTCAGATGACTTTCGTATGCAGTCTGGTCGGCATAGATTTCCAAAATGGTCACTTGGTGTGGGGCTTCTTTCTCGGCTGTGGCGTAGAGCGTCAGTACGCCTGGTTCCAGACGCATCGAGGCTTCTATCTCTTCTTTCAGAAAAGCGTTATAAGCATCAATCTGTGCCGGGTCAACGGTTATTTTTGAAAGGCGCACCAACTTGTTTCCGGTAGAGACAGGTTGGCCATATTCCTGTTTAATGATGTGCAAAGCTTTGATAGCGGCAGGAAAACCGATGTATGGCAGACACTGAATGACTGCGGCAGTCAACGTTTCGGGTGTGTTGCCCACATTGATATTGCCGTGATAATGCGAATGTAACTGACTTTCAGCCTCGAGTGTGGTCAGAACGCAATAACCTAATAGTTCGCGTGTCTGCAAGTCGAGTGCGCCACGGCTGTATATTTCGCCAAAGAAATAGTCTGTCAGAAACCGCTCCACGTGCTTGCCCATATCTGCGGGCAATCCTTCCATCACCGAGGCAATGCCGCCGGGATAAAGTCTGTTCTGAATCGTTTTGCCTCTTTCGTGTCGGTTGTTCTCCGTTACGGTTCCCTGTTTCTCTATCGGTAAGGAAATTTCGCGTTCCTTGAATACTTCGTTCACAGTACCCACTGCATTCAGCATCTTCGGGAAGCCGATAAAGGGAGCTGTGAGATACATTACTTCGCGAAGCTCTTCGGGAGTGACACCAACATTGAGAGCCGCTTCGGCATGTGCTTTTAGCTGAGGAAGGGTTTGCATAGTGGCAAGGGTGATGCAGGTGATCATCTCCCGCTGTTTCAATGTCAGGTTGCCTGTCTGGAATACTTCTCCAAAGATAAACTTTTGTAGGATGTCCATCATTTCCGGGTCCGTTCCCTGTCCGGTCAGTGCTTCACCGCCGAACAGTGTGAGATAATTCTGTTTGCAAACTTCAATTCTGTCCATATGGCTCTCCGTTGTTTGTGCCATCGCAGGCAAACTGCCCGCCAATGCGAAGGCAATCATTCCTATTATCTTTTTCATCGCTTTTTCTCGTTTTTTATCCGATGCAAAGGTACATCGTGTGAAGCGTAGATTTTGTAATCATAAGTGGGGGAAAAGTACCTTTTTTACGGAATTTGGCGGGTGCTTAGAACCTCGTCCTGTCAGTATGTGGCAGAAAGGTCTCCCTAAAGTTCCTCTTTCCCTCCCTAAACTCCCTCTTTACGATCGTAAAATGCCTCTTTCGGTGTAGGAATATAGGCTTTTTTAGTTATCTTTACCCCCAATTGAAAATACGCATACGGTCATGGAGCAGAATCAGGAATTGGCACTGGCATGGGAGTTTATTGAAAATACCGGTACTCATCTTTTTCTTACAGGAAAGGCGGGTACGGGGAAGACGACGTTTTTAAGGAAACTGAAGGAAGACAGCCCGAAGCGGATGATCGTGCTGGCTCCTACGGGGATAGCCGCCATCAATGCCGGAGGGGTGACCATCCATTCCTTTTTCCAGCTTCCGTTTGCACCTTACGTGCCCGAAACGTCTTTCAATGCCGACGGAAAGGCTTCGTACCGTTTCCGCTTCGGGAAAGAAAAGCTGAACATCATGCGCAGCATCGACTTGCTGGTGATTGATGAAATCAGTATGGTACGTGCTGACCTGTTGGATGCCATTGACAATGTGCTGCGCCGTTTTCGCGACCGGACAAAACCGTTTGGTGGCGTACAGCTGCTGATGATAGGCGACTTGCAACAGTTGTCGCCGGTGGTGAAAGAGGACGAATGGCAACTGCTGGGCAAGTTCTACGACACGCCTTACTTCTTTTCGAGCCATGCGCTGAAACAGACCGAATATTGCACCATCGAATTGCAGAAAGTATACCGTCAGAGCGACGGAGATTTTCTGGAACTGCTGAACCGCATTCGCGAGAACCGTTGCGACAAGGCTGTGCTCGATGCGTTGAACCGTCGGTATATTCCTGATTTTCATCCGCGGAAAGAGGACGGGTACATCCGGCTGGTGACCCATAACTATCAGGCACAGCGCATCAATGAGCACGAGCTGGAGCAACTGCCCGGGAGGGTATATACTTATCGTGCTACCATCGATGGCAAGTTTCCCGAATATTCTTATCCTACCGACGAACTGCTGGAGCTGAAAAAGAATGCCCAGATCATGTTTGTGAAGAACGATACGTCGGGCGAACACCGTTATTACAACGGTATGATCGGCGAAGTGACGGATATTTCGCAGCAAGGCATTGTTGTGCGTACGCTGGAGAATCCGCAACCTTTTGTATTGCAGGAAGAAGAATGGACCAATGCGAAATATGTGCTCGACGAAGAGACAAAAGAGATCACCGAGGACATTGAAGGAACGTTCAAGCAATATCCTGTAAAGCTGGCGTGGGCCATCACGATTCATAAGAGTCAGGGGTTGACTTTCGACCGTGCGGTGATTGATGCCAGTGCATCGTTTGCCCACGGACAGGCTTATGTGGCTTTGAGTCGTTGCCGCACGCTGGAAGGCGTGGTGCTGAGTGCTCCGTTGTCGGAACGGGCCATTATTAATGACGAGGCGGTAGAAGCATTTACGTTGAAAGCCCGTGACAGTCGTCCGGATGTGATGCGGGTACATACGCTGCAACAGGCTTATTTTCTGGAACTGCTGACGGGGTTGTTCGACTTCTTCCCGCTGGAGCAAAGCTTGCGCAGGTATGTGCGTCTGATAGACGAGCACTTGTATAAACTTTATCCCAAACAGCTTGCTTCCTATAAAGAGGTGGTGGAGCAGGTACATGAAAAAGTGGTGATGGTGGGGCAGAAGTTTAAGCAGCAGTACACGCGTCTGGTAGGTGCCTCCGTCGATTATATGACGGACCAGCATTTGCAGGAACGCATTCATCAGGCTGCCTTGTACTTTGGTGAGCAGCTTCAGCCGCTGGAGGAACTTCGGAAGAACCTGATACTGCAATCGGACAACAAAGAACTGAAGAAAAAACTGCGCGATGCAGCAGATGAACTGGTGGAGGGTATATTGCAAAAAACAGGATTGCTGAAGTTTGTCGTTCAGGAGGGTTTTCATACAGCACCGTATCTGAAGCAGAAAGCACTGTTGTCCATCACAGACCTTCAACAGGCAGCCGGCAAGCAGGCGGCTAAAGGCAGACAGAAGGCAGCTGCCGGAGGCGGAAAAGCCGATGTGCCTGCCGATATTCTTCATCCGGAGCTGTACAACCGCCTGGTGGCATGGCGCAATGCCGAAGCGGGCAAGCAGGGGATGCCGGTATATACGGTGCTGCAGCAGAAAGCAATATTGGGAATCAGCAACCTGCTGCCTACTGATGAAGCCTCGTTGCTGTGCATTCCGTACATGGGCAAGAAAGGGGTTGAAAAGCACGGAAATGCCATTCTGGAGATGGTGAAGGCTTATCGGAGAGAGCAGGGAATGCCCGATGATGCGCTTTCGTTAGATTAAGCCTACAGCGTGATGGATGGCGTTTGTCTGCTCTTTTTCGTGCAGATATAGTTGGAAATATTCATTCCAGTTTTTTCCGGTTTCGAACTTCAGCAAGTCATTGAAATAGGCTGCTGACAGTTTCAGGGTGGCGGCGCAGGTGGTCGGAGGAGGGACCTGTATCTTATCCGGATGACAGCCTTCGGTGTAGCGGTCAATCCATCTTTCGGTTTTGCAGACGATGGCTTTGTTCTGGTTGTCGCGGGTGATGAACTGACGTTCGTAATAGCGTGTGCAATATTCAAGCATCAACTCGATGTGGTACGATAGGATGACACTGCTATGAACGTCGGCCGGATAGCGCAGCTCGTTTTCGAGGTTTCTGAGGCAGCATACGATTTGTTCGGTTTCGCGTTGGGACAAGTGCAGGGCCTCGCTCTTGGCGTAGTCGAAGAACGAGTATTTTTTGATTCGTTTGCTCAGTGATGTGTCGAACTGGTCGGGCTGAAAAACGAGCAGATAACCTTTCGAGGGAAGCGAGTGTTCCTTGTCCATGCGGAAGGTCTGTTCGGGAGGCAAAAATATCATAGTGGCATACGAGTAGTCGCAGCTTCCTTTTCCGCAACAGCAATGGTTCTTTTCGCATTTCTCAGCCAGAATGATGGCATATACTCCAAACTTTATGCTTGTTTGCTGCATGCAGGAGTCCGACAGATTGATAATGCTTATTTCGGGATGCAAGGTCCGGCTTCCCAGGCATAGGTTACATTCATATATGTTTTTTAGTTTCAGCATGCGTCATTCTGTTGTCATATCTGTTGGCAAAAATAGTGACTTATGGCTGTATCCGGATAAACATTATTACGGATTCTGTTATCTTTGTTACGGTTGCAGAGGAGCTGATTGAGTCCGTGAAATCCAAGCAATCCATACCTGAGCATAACGGAAAGTCTGTCCCGCTAATTTTTGATAACCTCGCTTCTGTAATTTTGGTACTGAAATCAGTAAATAGTTTGTTGCGCTGACAGATTTTTCTTCCTTATTTTGCAAGGTGTTTTTCCGGTTGTTTGTGCATTGGAGGGAGGAGATAACAGATCTGTCTGATGCTGGTCGGATGGAAAAACGAATGTATCATAATCATTAAAATATAGAAGCAATGGCAAAAAAAGTGTTGATTTTATCATCCAGTCCTCGTCGGAGAGGAAATTCGGATACGCTTTGTGATGAGTTTATGCGTGGAGCCATCGAAGGCGGTAACGAGATTGAAAAGGTGTTCTTGCGCGACAAGAATATTCACCCTTGTCTGGGATGCAGCGTGTGCAGTTACGAAAAGAAACCCTGCCCGCAGAAAGACGATGCGGCTGAAGTGATTCAGAAAATGCTGGAAGCCGACGTGATTGTAATGGGCACTCCTGTCTATTTTTATGCGATGAGTGCGCAGATGAAGACGCTGATAGACCGTTGTTGCGGTCCGTATACCGAAATGAAGAACAAAGAATTCTACTTTATCGCTACCGCGGCCGAAGACTATCCTTCGATTATGGAACGCATCGTTGACAGTTTCAGCGGATTCCTCGATTGTCTGGAAAATCCGATGCTGAAAGGTACCGTGTTCTGTGGCGGGGTATGGCATCCGGGCGAGATAAAAACAAAACCCGAAGCCATGCGCAATGCTTACGAGATGGGACTTCGAGTATCGCTTGATTGAGCAGTATCGGCAGAGGGTCAGTAAGGAGAGTTTCGTCCTTGCTGCACTTCTATACGGAAGCCGAACGAACCGTCCTGCGATTTCAGTTCGAAAGCACCTTTAAAATTATTTCTTTCCCAGGGAAGGGCAGAAGGATTGAATACCTTTCGTCCTTCCTTGTTGTATTCGCCGTAGGTGTTGATACGCATGCCGTTCTTCAGTTTAAAGCTGCCCATTTGCAGGTTGTCCATCAGGCTGCCTACAGAGTTCGGACCAAAAGGATTGAGATAGAAAGACGAACCGCTGCTGAACATGTTGCTAAGCCCCGACGAGTAGGTGACGTCCGGATTGAGCCTGAATAGCTGGCTATAGTCTTTGCTTGCGTTGGGAATAACAATCTTGAAAGACTTGCTCAGGTCGGGAGTCGGCATTTTGATCAGGCTGTTCATATCTATCAGGAAGCCTCCGTAGTTTCGGGTTCCGTCGGGCAGAAGTTGCTCTTCAGCAGGGGGAATGTTGCCTGTCTCCTGGCGCAACGTATCGGTTGCCACTTCGTTTTGGGCAAAGGTCATGCTGCTGTACAAGGCAATGATCGTGAATAGAAATAAAAAACGTTTCATTTTATCTACACATTTTGTCTGCTTCAAAGATAATGCTTTTCTGCCGACCCTTTCGCGTGTCTTAAGACTATTTATCTGTTTTTTCAATATTGCGTGAAAGATGACTTAGCGACATTTCTATTGGGTAATCAGTTTATATCCGATACCGCGTACATTGATGATGCGTATGTTTTCGTCTTTGGCCAGTTTGTGGCGCAGTTTGGTGATGAAGACGTGCAGGCTTCGTTGGTTGAAGAAGGAGTCATCGCCCCAGAGGTCGAGGAGGATGTCGCGCATGTTCACCACACAGTTGCGGTTCTGGCAGAGGCGGCGCAGTATTTCGGTCTCACGGTGCGACAGTTCCTGTTGGCTGCCTTCGTGAAGGAGGAGTTGACGTCGGATGTCGAGCTGGTAACTGCCAATCGGGTAGAGGGAGGGGGCTTCCACTTCGGCTGTTGTGTAGGTACAGGCACGGCCCATCAGTGCCTTGATGCGTATGATGAGTTCCTGCATGCCGAATGGCTTCTTCAGGTAGTCGTTGGCACCCAGTTCGAAGCCTTCGACAACATCGTTTACGGCCGAGCGGGCAGTGAGGAAAATGACAGGCGTACGGCGGTCGCTTTGCCGGATGCGGCGTACCATTTCGAAGCCGTCCATGCGGGGCATCATGATGTCGGCTACCACTACGTCGGGGTGGATCTCGAAAAAGAGGCGCAAGCCTTCTTCACCATCTGCAGCGGTATGGATAAGGAAGCCCTGACCTTCGAGGGTGTCCTTGATGATCATGGCAAGGGTCTGTTCGTCTTCGACGAGGA
>ULRW01047736.1_pt1 | contig 10383 bp, 10 predicted proteins | sample 1955581 | NCBI WGS metagenome assembly ULRW01 (sample SAMEA4835687, study PRJEB28245) | human gut metagenome | biome: gut microbiome; material: fecal sample | place: Denmark | collected 2008 | reverse complement strand
TTAATGTTGACCTCTGTAACTGAAAGTCCTGTCATTGTCTCTATTGCAGACTTAACCTTATCCTGAACCTTAGCTGAAACAGCTGGTATCTGTGTTCCATACTTAAGATTAAGTGTTATATCTACAAGGACACTTGACTCTTCAACTGTTACCTTAACACCCTTAGAAAGATTCTTCATTCCAAGCTTGCTTACGATTTCACTAGTGATATTACCGCCAAGGCTGTCAACACCTTCAACCTCTGTAGCAGCAAGACCAGCAATAATAGCTACAACTTCATCAGCCACCTTAACTTCGCCAATATTAACATTCTCATGTATAGAATAAGTTGTACCTCTATCTTCAAACTCTTTTGTCATAACCGTCCTCCATATATTCATATTTAACTCAAAGTTAAAAAGATTATAACATAAACACTAATTATTGCAAATATTTATTGTTATCTTATCCGCAGCAAAGCCAGTTTTTCTTTTAATTATATCTTCAATCTGTGCTTTATCTGTATCTGAAAGCTCTGATGCATTAATAACAGCATCCACATTGGTATCAGATACTGTAACTACCGATGAATCAAAGCCTTTAGCTGATAACAAAAGTTCTATTGCCGTTTCTTTATCAGCATTGTTCTCAAGCTTTGCAAGCTGTTCAACTGCTGCTTTCTTAGCATCATCAGCAATACCTGCATCATCAGCTATGCTTTTCAGATTTTCTATGCTTGAAGCTCTGACCTGTTCCCTGTTTAACTTAGCAGCTGCAACAGCCTCTGACTTAACTCCTGCTGATGTAAGTATAACAGTTCCCGGCTCATCTGTAAAATCTGTGTCAGCAGCCTCAGCCTCATTGCTATCTGTTGACACATTGTCAGCTACAACCGCAGCCGCCTTTTCTTTATCTTTAACTTTAATTATATTATCAAGGTCACCCGCATAATTAATATACCCGGCAGCAGCTATCATTATAGCAAGTGCCGTAATTATAATATGATTCTTTTTTACTCTTTTCAAAACTGCCTCCAAAAAAATTATTCCGACATTTTCATCACTTTAATTTTATGTACAGGAACACCTAAAAGGCCATTTATCGCATCTGTGATATAAGCAACCAGATTTTTATCATCACCTCCCTCACACACTACTAATACACCTGTAACCTCTTTTGTATCATTTGTTTTTACCAAGACCTTTACTTTGCCTACTCCATCTGTATTTTCAAGCATCTGCTGTAGTTCTTCGCCAAGATTTTTCTCATAATCTTCTGACCCTGTGGATATAACCGGACCTGTTGTATAACTTTTTGCAGATGAACTTTTAGTCGGCATTGCAATCACCATCATAAGTATCCCTGCCAGTATTACTATAAATATTTTGTCTTTCCTTGTTTTATTCAGTAATCCTGTAAAAAATGCTTCATTTTTACCACCATTATCCACTTTCGCCTGCCTCCCTGATATCTATCTGTTCTACAGATATTTCATACCTGCCAGCTATATCTGTTCTTAATCTGTCAATATTATCATTGCCTGCAATATTGTTTTCTTTAACATATACATTTATCATACTGACCGCCGTCATGTCTGACGTGAAGCTGCATTTTACAGAAACAGTTTCCAGACCGTAAGAAGCTGCAGTGCTATTGATATCTTCACTTATAATTTTTTCAGCCATTTTCTTGTCTGAAGTATTATATAAAGCCTGTGAGACATTATCGTTCTCCTTAGAATATGTTTTAAATCCATTACTTATACCATCCGTAATCTCACTTATATCTGCATTCTTAATATTAAGCAGCGGAATTATTATTGCCATTACAAGTATCAGTTTCATTACAAATGCTATGAATTCCTTATACTTTGGTGGCACAAGCTTTAATGCAATCTCTCCTGTAATTTCAAGAATAAATATTGTTTTAAACCAGTTAATAAGACCTGTCATTGCACATTACCACATTTAAACATATAGATTAATATTAGTTGCAAAGCATATAATTGCCATTGTTAGGCACATAAGAACAACTGTGACAGCAATCATATATATCATATTTTCAAGACTTCCTGACAGAACAAGAACAGCTTTGACTATACGGATGTCTGCCACAGGTTCTAATACTGCTCCAAGAATCTGATATAACAATGCCATGACAACAAGCTTAAGAAGAGGAATTCCTATTATTACAGCCATAACAATAACCGCAGCCACACCAATAGAATTCTTGACAAGCACAGCAGACCCTGCAATTGTCTTAGATACAGTCTGTGCACTGTTTCCAATGCCAGGAATCATAGAAACAGCTTTGAATAAAACGGACATTTTAAGTGAATCGCTTAATGGAAGTATCAGACTTTTTATTCCGTTAAGTCCCAGAAAAAACATAAGCATTCCTTTTACTGACAATTTTATAATCTTTGTTATAAGCTGGCACATTTTGTTGAACTTATCTTTTTCACTGAATGTATCAAACATGCCTAATATCATATATACATAATTACATCTCATAAGAACATTTTTCACAAGGACATTAACTATGTACATAAGAAAAAGAATTATCTCATAATATGCTGCAGCACTTGATGCCCCACACGAATATACAACTGCCGGAAAAAACACCGGGCAGAGTGCCTTGTATATATCAACCGACATCTGAACACATTCATAGCCTGTCCTTGCTGCATTAATAAACACCGCAACTATCAGCGTCATAAGAATGAATGATATAAAAAGCATCGCTGAATCAGATGCATTTTTATCAAGCACAGTAAGAAACATTGCGCATATAGATAAAAGTAATATCTGTATCAGAACTGTTCTGTTAGAAATAATTGCCTCGGTAACTGTTCCGGTAAAGTTAAAGCCTATATCCGTATCCGAACTGGCAACCGACCTGACAAGTTCTTTAAAAGATGCCCCCTTCCAGCCATAATCATCAAGCGTACTATCTATTTCACTATAATCAGCTTCATCTGTCAGCGAATCATAATTAACTGTATTCTCATCCTGAGCATATATATATGTTTTCTGTATGATGAGCGCCGCCAGAAACACTATCATAAAGACAATCATTTTCTTAGTCAGACAATCCCCTCTGAAACAATTTCAAAAAGTGTTACTATAACGGGTATGCATAAACCTGCCACGGAAATTCTGGCATATATTTCCATAGCTGACGCAAGTGCTGCAAACCCATTTTCTTTACATATATTTGATGATATTTCTGTTACATATGATATGCCTATAACTTTGACTATCAGCTTTATATATTCCTGATTAATACCGGCCGTAAACATATTGATTCTTGTATACACGGATATAAGCCCGTTAAATACAAGCATTGCTGTTCCTACACACAGAACAACTGACACAAAAGTCCCCATTGAAGAGCCTGTACTTTTCAAAACCAGAGCAAGAATCACACCTGTAACTGCACACACCGAAAGCGACAACACATTAATATGTACCACCCCCTATCACAATTCAAAAAGCTTTTTCATGGTAGTAAACAATTCAAGTATATAAGGTAATATCCAGTATATGACAATAAGAAGCCCTGCCAGTGCAGTAAGCGCTGCCTGGTCATCTCTTCCATTATGCTTTAATATCTGGTTAAGTATTGAAACAACTATGCCTACCGCTGCAATTTTGAATATTATGCTTACCTCCATACTTCACCTCCGATTCATATAAGTACAATCACAAGTATAAGTCCTGCTGATATTCCTGTAACGATATAAGCCTTCATCTTTCCTGCCGCATTATTCTTAACCACATCAAGTTCCTCATTAAGTTCACACACAACAGATTGTATGTGTTTTAACTGACTGTCCTTGTCAATAAATGTACTTATAGAGCCTGCCTCTTTTATAATCTCCAGTTGTCTTTTGCCAAGTATTCCTGCAAATGCTTTATCAGCAGCCTCATTCCATATCAATGCAAATGTATCAATGTCCGATTTATTCAATGCTTCGTATATGTATCCGGTAAAATCCCTGACATATGAACACATATCAAAATCTCCAAGACGTTCAAATATCTGTGTCATATCTATAAGTGAATATCCTATATGATTGTTCATTACAGAAAGCATTCTTACCATGTCTTTCAATATTGTTATTCTGTTTTTTAATCTCTGGCTGTATGAAAGACCATACATAAAACAGCCTGAAAGTATTAATATTCCGCCTATATATCCAGACATTTTCCTGCCTCCCCACATTTTTCCAATATTACAGCTCTCTTAAATCCATTTTTTCCGAAAAGACCTGCAAGTCTTTCATCTGTATCATATATACCGCTTCCATGTGCAGTTCCTATTACAGCGCAGCCACTTTTAATGCAGTATTTTACAGCTTTAATATCATCTTCCCCACCAATCTCATCCATTGCTACAACCTGAGGACTAAGCGAGCGGACAGCCATATATACTCCTGTAAGTTTATTACAGCCGTCTAAAACATCTGTCCTGCAGCCAATATCATTACATGGAACTCCGTTCACACAGGCCGCTATTTCACATCGTTCGTCAATTAAAGCTACATTTTTTCTATATTTATCAGCTAACTGTCTTATAATGTCTCTAAGCAGTGTTGTTTTTCCAAAACCCGGCGGTGATATTATAATAGTGTGCTTTAACCCGTCTTTTAAAAGCTCATCCATTATATTATCAGCACAGCCCTTCATCTGTTTAGCAATTCTTATACACAGGAATGTCACATGTGAGAAATTCTTTACCCTGCCATTCTCCCATATAACCTGTCCGCCAAGTCCTATTCTGTGTCCGCCTTTGATTGTCAGAAATCCATTTGCCATGCAGGATTCATATGCATAAGATGAATAATTAGTTGCTATTGACAGTATCCTTGTTATCATATGTTCATCTACAGGAACCGCACCTCTATGTTCACCATTATCACATATGGCAGCAGGCAGTCTTCCTGTACGCAGACGGATTTCCCTGACATGCTGAAATCCTGCATATATTCCAATATCTTTAATTAATTCATCCGGAAGAATTTTATAGAGTGATTCGTCATACAAAAAAAGCCCCTTCACTATTGTTTTTCACAATATATGAAAGGGCTGTCCGTTTTATTCTACTGACTTTAAAGATTCGACCATAGGAAGCTTCTTTAACTTTCCATACATGGCCAGATTAACTACAACTGAGAAAATCAGTGTGATAAGATATGAATATATATATGTTGTCGGTTTAATAGCATATCCAAACATTATTGCATCCATCTCAACAGTAAGCATTATGTATATGTGAAGAAGTCTTCCTAATAATAGTCCGAACACACCACCGATTAATGTAAGGAATATATTCTCACGGTACACATACATGCCTACCTCCGGGTCAAAGAAACCAAGTACCTTAATAGTTGCAATTTCTCTTCTTCTCTCTGATATATTAACATTTGTAAGATTATATAACACAACGAATGCAAGCAGCCCCGCTGATATTATAAGTACCCATGTTACCAGGTCAAGTGACTGTATCATATTTTCAAATCGTGTAACATTAGCATTAAGGAAACTCACACCCTTAATATAATCTCTTGTAAGATATTCATCGCCCATATAACTTTCAGTTTCGCTTACATCTCCGTTAATCTTTATAAGCACCCTGTTGTTATCAGGAACATTTCCAAAAAGTTCATTATAATATTCTGTACTTATATATACATAATGATTAACATACATTTCTGTAATACCTGATACAACAGCCTCTGTCTGCTTTCCAGCGGATGATGTTACTGTAATCTTATCACCTTTCTTTACCCCTAAATCTTTAGATAGCTTTTCAGTGATAACAACGCCTGAATCCCCAAGAGCCACATCATTATGTTTTCTTCTAGTTCTTAATGTCACATAATCTTTAAATGCATTCTTATCATCAACTATGACATATTCTGCTGTCTGTGTATCTTCACTGCTCTTAACATCATCAGAATAACCACAGTTTAGTAGAAAATCATCAATGTGTACGTCCGCTGACATGTCACTTTCAAGTGTATCCATATCCTCCTGTGTAATCCCATCTGTAAATGTGGCAACACTGTCATAATGTATAAGTTCACCGTACTGGTTATGAATAAGACATTCTATACTGTTCTTAATACCAAAGCCTGCTGTCATAAGTGCCGTACAGCCTGCAATCCCTACAACAGTCATAAGAAATCTCTTCTTATACAGGAACAGATTACGCATAGTAACCTTCATTGTGAATGACATGTGTTTCCATATAAATGTAATATGCTCAAGAAGGATTTTCTTACCGCTCTTAGGTGCTTTCGGACGCATAAGCTCTGATGGAACCTCTTCTAACTCACTGTAGCATGAAAAAAGAGCTGCTATAACTGTTACTAAAACCATGGTTGTAATGGCTATAATTGAAAGAAATATGTGGCTGTCGTACACTATTGGCGGAAGCTGGTATATTATATTCCAAGAATTATATATTACAAGCGGAAACAGTTTAAGACCTATGATACAGCCTGCTATTCCTCCAGTAACCGAAGCAATTAATGCATATGCTATATATTTGAATGCAATCACCTTTTTGCTGTATCCTAGTGCTTTATATGTTCCTATAAGTCCCCTTTCTTCTGCTACCATTCTTGTCATTGTTGTAAGACAGACAAGGGCAGATACAACTATAAAGAATATTGGAAATACCGTGGCAATGGCTTTCATCCTGTCTGCACTGGATTCATAATCTTTAAAAGAATACTGTTCCTGTCTTGTAAGCTCATACCATTTCCAGTCATCGCTGTCACCATATTTAGATTCAAAATCTTCCTTAGCCTGCGTCTCAATGCTGCTAAAATCATAATCAGCAAGTGCTTTCTCATATGCCGGCTGGATATATGGCTCAATAATAGCTGAAACATCCATTCCTACAAAATAATTACTGTACTGTTCTGTAAGTGATTCTACAACATGGTCGTATATAGCCGCTTTGGCAGCCTCTTTTGCCTCATTTACTGAATCTTCATATACATCCTGTATGTCATCTTTTCTTACATTAATTCTGCTCTGTGAAATATTATCTATTCTGTCAGCCGTTTCTTTAACGAGATCTTTATATTCAGTTCCATATGTATCCAATTCCTTTGCTCCATCAACTGTCGCAAATACTTCATTGAAATAATCGGACATGAATTCATCTTCCGTAATATACATAAGATAATTAATCCTGCCGCTTCCAACATTAGTAGTTCCAAGGTCATAAGAAACATAATATGGTGTATATACTGTTCCTACAACCGTATACTCTGAATCTTTAAGGCTGTCATTAATATCATCCTGTGTTCCGGATGAAAGCTTAATTGTATCTCCTATAGAAAAGTTGTCCTTGGTATCTTCATATCTTACAACACATTCACCGCTCTTTTCAGGAAGCCGTCCTTCCTTGATTCGTAACTGGTTAATGTAATTCTCATTATTCATGTCTGTATTATCAGGTACTGACATTATATGTACAGCGGTCTCTATGCTGTCTTTCCTGATAACTGCATCCTGTGAATATGCAGGATACACTCCCTTAACACCATCAACTGCTCTTATAGCTTTAATATCATCTTCATTAAAACCTATTGATGATAAAAGTCTTAAATCACTCATATTATAATCATCATAATAGTGATCCGTTGAATTCTTCATATCATTAGAAGATGCTGTTACTCCTGCAAAAAATGCTACTCCAATAGCAACAATTGCAAATATAGCTATAAATCTTCCAAATGTTCTCTTAATCTCACGAAAGAGATCTTTCCATACTGATTTTCCCATATTGTACAAGCCTCCATAGTATTACCAGTCTATCTCGTCTACTGAAACAGGATTGTCATTAACAACAACACTATCAACAATACCATTCTTTATCTTAATAACTTTGTCTCCCATTGCTGAAATTGCCTGGTTATGTGTTATAACAACAACAGTAATTCCATTCTTCTTACACATATCACTTAAAAGCTTAAGAATGGTTTTTCCTGTATTAATATCAAGTGCTCCTGTAGGTTCATCGCATAAAAGCATCTTAGGATTCTTTGCAAGTGCTCTTGCAATGGCAACTCTCTGCTGTTCACCACCTGATAACTGAGACGGAAAATTTCCCATTCTGTCAGATAATCCCACAGCTTCTATTGTCTTAACAATATCAAGAGGAGCTTTGCATATCTGTGTTGCCAGTTCAACATTTTCTTTGACAGTAAGATTCTGTACAAGATTATAAAACTGGAATACGAATCCGATATCATATCTTCTGTATGCTGTAAGCTGTCTTGAATTGTACTTGTCAATTCTTTTCCCATCAACAGTTATTTCCCCGGTAGTACATGTATCCATTCCTCCAAGAACGTTAAGAATAGTACTCTTTCCTGCTCCACTAGGTCCTAATACAACAGCAAATTCGCCTTTATCAATCTTAAAATCCACTCCATTCAATGCTCTTATCTTTACATCACCCATTTTGTATATTTTCTTTACATTTTTAAATTCTATATATGCCATAACTCCTCCTTATTTATTCAAGGCTGCATTAAATCACATCTTATTCTATATATAATAATACCTTATAACACTCATAAATTCAAAGCATTTTAATATAATCATAGAAAGACATTTTATTAAATTTCTATGAAATCATTTAAGAATTTTTCAATTATTATACCCGTATTATCGTTGTTGGTTTGTTGCATATTCTGTCCTGTAACAACTCCGGCAGCAGGACTTTATTCAAAATACTCTGTTCTTATTGATGCTGATTCAGGCAGGATACTTTCTGGCAGCAATGAAACAACGGCTGTAAGCATGGCAAGCACAACTAAAATCATGACGCTTATTATTGCTTTGGAAAACTGTGACAAGAATTTTATTGCAACAGCTTCCGCCTACGCAGCTTCCATGCCAGATGTACAGCTTAATGCCGTAACCGGTGAGCAATTCATAATTAACGACCTATACTACTCACTTATGCTTGAATCACATAATGATTCAGCTGTAATAATTGCTGAAAATACTGCTTATTACTTACTGTGTAAAAATCCTTCTTTAAGGTCTGAAACTCCATTTATCAATAATTATAATTACGATTCCTCATTTCTTTCTGAGATTAATCAGGAACAAAGTGAAATACTTGTACATATATTTACCGGCCTTATGAATGAAAAAGCGGATGATATTCTCTTATCTGACACATATTACATAACACCTAATGGTCTTGATGCCGAGGATAACTATAGTTTTCATCATACAACAGCATATGACCTTGCAAAAACTATGGCATATTGTATTAATAATGAGGAATTTTTATATATAACACAGACTGTTTCTAAAACATTTTCAGACACAACAGGCAGATACCATTACCAGCTAAATAACAAAAACAGACTTTTAAATCCTGATGAAGGAATTATCTCTGGCAAAACAGGTTTCACTAACAAAGCTGGATACTGCTATGTGTGTGCATACAAAGACAAAAACCGGACACTGTGTATTGCCCTGCTTGCATGTGGCTGGCCACCTAATAAGAATTACAAATGGAGTGATGCCCGTTATCTTATAGCCCTTGGAAAGCAATACAGCCGACAGGAATATTTTAATTATGAATACACATTTTACATTCCTGTATCCAAAGGAAAAAATAGTTTCTGTGAGCTTATACCTGACTGTTCAATTGAATTTCTTGCCTGTGAAGATGATTCAGTAACTATACAGGCAGATATTCCTGAAATGCTTCCTGCACCTGTCAATTCGTCACAAATTTATGGAACAATTAATATATATGTAAACAATGAACCATTCCGCAGCATCAGTCTTAAAGCAAAGCAGAGTATTCCCAGAAAAATTCATGCACTCGACATAATCCGTAAAATATTTCAATAAACATTTTAATCATTCTGATTTATTCTAATTAATTATAAAAAAAGAATGACATAAAAATAATTGTGTTATATAATATGAACGTTGATTTTAAACTAGTTATATAATATGGAGACAACAACTATGAATAAAGTATATAAAGTATTCCCCGGCGGCAAATTCAAAGTTCTTACTTTCAGTTATGACGATGGTAAAATTGAGGACAGACGTCTTGTAAAGCTTTTTAACAAGTTTAATCTTAAAGCAACCTTTAACCTTAATACAGGTATTATTGACCCTGCCATAAGAATTCCTCAGGAGGAATGGCCTGAACTTTATAAAGGACATGATATTGCTGTCCATACATTTACACATCCTACAATGATCAGACTTAATGATTATAATGCCCTTAGAGAAATTCTCGATGATAAGGATAATCTTGAAAAAATATTTAAACGTCCAATATATGGTCTCGCATATCCTAACGGTTCTTGCGACAACCGTATAGTTGATATTGCTAAATCAG
>ULRW01039353.1_pt1 | contig 10432 bp, 10 predicted proteins | sample 1955581 | NCBI WGS metagenome assembly ULRW01 (sample SAMEA4835687, study PRJEB28245) | human gut metagenome | biome: gut microbiome; material: fecal sample | place: Denmark | collected 2008 | reverse complement strand
CCGGTCCAGCGCTGCGGAATACGCCGGTTTTTTCATTCTGATCGCCTCCTGTCGAAGGAGAGTTTCGACGCGGCGGTCAGCGTTTATACGACGTACGCGAAAAAATCCGGGCCGTTCGAGGAATTTACACTTTTTTCATTGCATTTTCAGGAAAGTATGATAGAATGAAGCTACCTTGAAAATGGAGGTGCTTCAAATGGCACACGTAATCAATGACAACTGTGTAAAGTGCGGTGCTTGCGCTGACGCATGTCCCATCGGCTGCATCAGCGAGGGCGAAGACAAGTACGTCATCGACGCTGATCAGTGCGTGGACTGCGGTACCTGCGCTGCAGAATGCCCCAACGACGCGATCTCTGAGGAATAAGCACATAAACAGTAGGGGGTGCTGCACGCAGCACCCCCTGTCTTTTTGATTGGAGCGCGTATGGAAGAGCTTCTCTTTGACCGCATTCGGATGAAAATTTCAGACGCACAGTTCCGCGTGAGCACAGATTCCATGGTGCTGGCAGATTTCTGCCGGATACGGCCCGGCAGCCGGGTGCTTGATCTTGGCTGCGGGTGCGGGACGCTGGGGCTTCTGCTGCTGGGCGCGGATGAGACACTGCGCGTATGCGGCATTGAAATTCAGGAGGCAGCCGCGTGTCAGGCACAGGAAAATGCCGAGGAAAACGGATTTTCCGACCATCTGCACATCGTCTGCGGCGATCTGCGGCAGGCGCACGCGGAAATCGCGCCCGGAGGCTTTGACTGTGTGCTGTCCAATCCGCCCTATTACCCGCCGAAAAGCGGGCATCTGCACACGCAGGACAGTCTCAGCGCCGCGAGAAGCGAGATCTGCTGCCCGTTTGACGCGCTCTGCGCGGCTGCGGCGCGGGCGCTGCGGTGGGGCGGGCGGTTTTTTCTGGTTCACAAGCCGGAGCGGCTGGTCGATTTGATGACCGGACTGCGCGCGGCGCGGTTGGAGCCAAAGCGCATCCGCTTCGTCCGGCACAGAGCGGAAAACGCCGTGAATCTCGTTTTGATCGAAGCCCGCCTCGGCGGAGGGCCTGGGCTGCAATTTGAGCCAGATCTGGTTTTATACACGCAGACCGGCGAGCTGTCTGCCGCGGGCCGGCGTATCTATCATCTACAGGAGTGAAGCAATATGGCCGGTACTCTATATCTCGTGCCGACGCCCATCGGCAATCTGAATGACATTTCGCCCCGCTGTGCCCGAACGCTGGCGGAGGCTGATTTTATCGCGGCGGAGGACACGCGCGTGAGCCTCAAGCTGCTGAACCATCTGGAGATCAAAAAAAGCCTTGTGAGCTACCATGAGCACAACAAGGCCGAGAGCGGCGGGAAAATCCTCGCGCGGCTGCTGGCGGGCGAAACGTGCGCGCTGGTGACGGACGCTGGCTCCCCCGCCATCTCCGACCCCGGCGAGGACCTGGTTCGGCTGTGCGCGGAAAACGGCGTGACGGTCTGCGCGATTCCGGGGCCGTGCGCGCTGGTGACAGCGCTGAGTATTTCGGGCCTGCCGACGGGCCGGTTCACGTTCGAGGGGTTTCTGTCCGTCAACAAAAAAAGCCGTCAGGAGCACCTGACGGGATTGAAGGACGAAACGCGGACGATGATCTTCTACGAAGCGCCGCACAAGTTGCTGGCCACGCTGCGCGATCTGGCAGACGCGTTTGGAGAGGATCGGAAAATTTCCCTCTGTCGGGAGCTGACGAAGCTGCACGAGGAGGTCCGCCGCATGACGCTGGGCGAGGCGGCGGCATATTACGAAGAAAATCCGCCGCGCGGCGAGTTCGTGCTCGTTGTGGCTGGCGCGGAGGAAAAGGCGGAGGAAGGCTGCACATTTGAAGCGGCGCTCGATCTGGTCCGCGCACGCATGGCGGAGGGACTTTCCACGAAGGACGCTGTCAAGCAGGTCGCGAAGCTGACGGGGTTTGCGAAGAATCTGCTGTATGATGCGGTTGTGAAGTGACGGGAGCTGCAAGGTTAGGGACGCATATTTCGGCGCACTTTGAGGGGTGCGATTTGTAGGGGTCGATGCCCACATCGACCCGGCAGAACGCACCCTTTTTACGGAAATCTATGGCAAATTCGCAACTTCCCAGCGGGCCGATGTGGGCACCGGCCCCTACAAAACTCTGGCGAATCCGTACTGCCCTGCAAATTTCGAACGCAAGGCGTTTTTACCGCAGTCATTCAAAAGCAGCTGCTATCAAACCTAGTGTACCGTAACAGGCGGCGCGCAGTATAGCGCCCGTAGGGTGAGTTTGTGTGTTCGTAACAACTGAAAATCAGGAACCACCTGAGTCGTACCCGCAGTACGCACCAAACGTAACCAGCGCCCCTTTTCTCCCCCTTCTTTTCCGGCAAGGCGGAAAAGAAGGGGCCGCCGGAGGCATCCCCAGCCTGCAAGTTCGCAGAAATCTATATATGGACAAACGAAAGCGGCGGACACGCAGATCCGCCGCTTGGTTTTTATTTTTCAACGATTTCCAGCAGCTCCATGGGGCAGGCCTTAACACAGATGCCGCAGGCGGTGCATTTGCTGGAATACGGGACGGCCTCGTCCTTGACGATGAGGCCGAAGGGACACGCTTCGACGCACTTGCCGCAGCCGGTACAGAGTTTGCGGCTGATCATCCAGACACCCTTGGGGTTCTGGGTGATCGCGCCGGAGGGACAGACCTCGGCGCACTTGCCGCACTGGACACAGACCATGGGGCGGACGTTCTCGCCGCGCTGGACGATCTTCAGAGCGGCCTTATCGGGGTGGAATTCCTTATAGTATGCGTTGGAGCAGGCGCGGACGCACTCCAGACAGGCCATGCACTGCACGCCTTTTTTGATGGACAGCTTTTTCATGAGCGTTCTCCTTCTCATTTTTATCTGTTGTTTATTATACAGCATAAACGAAAACTTTCAATATGCTTGTATCGATTTTTATCGATTCCTGCTCTGTAAAAAACTCACAGCATACCGCGCGCAATGCATGCAGAAACTAGCCTCAGCGATACGATTCGCAAAAAAGGAGGAATTTCTCATGAAAAAAGGCTTGATCCTGGTGCTGGCTGCGCTGATGCTTGCGGTGTCTCTGACCGCCTGTGCGGCGACGCAGCCGTATTACGACGGCTATTCCAACGTCTCCACGACCCGGAACGGCTATGTCAACGGCACAAACGGCTATGGCGGTATGTATAACGGCACGAACTACAACCCCGGCTACAACGGCGCGGGCTACAGCCAGAGCGGCACGGCAAGCGGCAGAACCGTGACCGGCAGCACGTCCGGCACGGCGATGCGGTAACGAGGTGCGCATATGACAGTACGGGGCTTCTTTCTGACCATGGGCGCAGGCGTCGCAGTCGGCGCGTTGGGCGCGATGATGCTGCCGAAAAACAGCGACGCGTACCGCATGACAAAGCAGGTCGCCAAGGCTATTCAAAACGAGGCGGAAAAGGCTGTGGACGCGATCTCCTCGGCCATGTAAGCGGAAAAGGCTTCCCGGAGACGGGAAGCCTTTTCCTTGTTTTCGGAATGATTGATCAGAACGCTTTTACTGCGGCGGTTTCCGCTGCGAGGGCGCTGCGGTACCAGCCGAGATAGCGGTCGAAGCCGGCGGCATCCTCGGGATCGGGAGCAAGCGTCGTGCGCTTGACATCCGCGAAAACCTCTGTTTCCAGATACTGCTCAAGCGTCTGGCCATCCTTTTTCTGCACCAGATAGGACGCAAGCAGAGCCATGCCGTAAGGCCCGCCCTCGCCTGCCGATTCCATGCAAGTGACCGGTGCACGGCAGGCGGCGGCCATGTATTTCTGGCCGACGACCGGCGTTTTAAACAGGCCGCCATGACCGGTCAGGGAATCGATCGCAACGTGCTCCTCCGCAAGGATATCCATGCCGAGCTTGAGCGTCGACATGGTCGCGTAAAGCTGGGAGCGCAGGAAATTGGCAAGCGTGAACTGGCTTTCGGGCTTGCGGACGACCATCGGACGGCCCTCGTCCAGATGCGTAACACCCTCGCCCGCCATATAGTTGTAGGTCAGGACGCCAGAGCAGTCGGCATCACCCTCAAGGCTCTTCTGGTAGAGCTTCGTGAACAGCTCGCCAGTCGAAACGTCCGCGCCGAAGAGCTTCGCCGTCTCGCCGAGCAGACTCACCCATGCGTTCATATCGTTCGTGCAGTTGTTGCAGTGCACCATGGCGACGGGCTTGCCGCTGGGCGTGGTGACCATATCGATCTCCTGATAGACCTTCGACAGGGGCTTTTCCAGTACGACCATAGCGAAGATGGACGTGCCTGCCGAGACGTTGCCGGTTCTGGGTGCGACGGCGTTCGTCGCCGTCATGCCGGTGCCTGCATCGCCTTCGGGCGGGCAGAACGGGATGCCGGCGGGCAGAAGCCCTTCAAGGAACGTTCTCCCGGCCTGCGTCAGCTTACCTGCGGCCTGTCCGGCCATCAGGACCTTGGGCAGGACGCTGCGGGCCGTCCACGCGAAGCCGTATTTGGCCAGCAGCGCGTCGAATTTTTCGAGCATCGCCGCGTCATAGTCCAGCGTTTCACTGTCAATGGGGAACATACCGGAGGCTTCGCCCACGCCGAGGACGTTTTCGCCCGTGAGCAGATAGTGGACATAGCCGGCAAGCGTCGTGATGTGCGCGATATTTTTGACGTGCGCTTCGCCGTTCAGAACGGCCTGATACAGATGCGCAATGGACCAGCGCTGTGGGATGTTGAAGCCGAATTCTGCCGTGAGCTGCTCGGCGGCCTCGCCGGTCATGGTGTTCTGCCAGGTGCGGAACGGTGCCAGCAGGTTCCAGTCCTTGTCGAAGGCCAGATAGCCGTGCATCATGCCGGAAATGCCCATGGCCGAAACAGCCCCCGGCAGCTCGCCGAGGTTGCGGATGGCGGTGCGCAGGCCATCCTGCACATCCTCCATGTGATACGTCCAGACGCCGTTTTCCAGACTGCTTTTCCATGTGTAGTCACCGCTCTTGACGATGCGGTGCTCGCCGTCGATCAGGACGGCCTTGACGCGCGTGGAACCGAATTCAATTCCAAGATAATACTGTTTCATAGCAATCTCCTTGATCGTCGTTTTTGGATTTTCTGTTTCTATCATAACAGCATCTGCCTTTTTTGTCTAGCGGACTGGGGAAAAACAGCGCTTGCTTTTTGGCGGCGGCTCGCGTTATACTGGAGGAAACAGCGAATTGGCGCTGTGAAAGGAGATACAATATGCTGCTGATTCAGAACGCACACATCAAGACGATGGCCGGAGCGGATATTCCGAACGGCTGTCTGCTGGTTGAGGATGGAAAAATCGCCGCAGTCGCGCCGGAAATTGACGCACCCGCAGCCGCAAAGGTCATTGACGCACAGGGGCGGCTGCTCACGCCGGGCTGCGTGGAGGCACACTGCCACATCGGCCTTGACAATCAGGCCATGCGTTGGGAGGGTATGGATTACAATGAGATCGTTGACCCGCTGACGCCGCAGCTGCGCGCGATCGACTCGATCAATCCGCAGGACGAGGCGTTCGGTCTGGCGCTGCGCGGCGGCGTGACGACAGCCTGCACCGGCCCCGGCAGCGCGAACGTTGTCGGCGGCACGTTCGCCATTCTCAAGCTGGCAGGCAAGCGTGTTGACAAGATGGTACTGCGGTCGCCTGCGGCGATGAAATGCGCGTTCGGCGAAAACCCGAAGGGCTGCTACGGACAGGGCAAAAAGCAGAGTCCCATGACGCGTATGGCCGTGGCCGGACTTCTGCGCGAGCTGCTGATGCGCACCATCCGCTACCGCGACGACAAGGCGGCAGGAAAAAATCCGCCGCTGGACGTGAAGCTGGAAGCGATGCTGCCGGTCGTGAACAGAGAAATTCCGATCAAGTGCCACGCGCACCGCGCGGACGATATTCTGACCGCCGTGCGCATCGCGCGGGAGTTTGACCTCAAGCTGACGCTCGACCACTGCACCGACGGTGAGATCATCGCGGACGAGCTGGCCGAGGAGGGCTATCCGGTCTTTGTTGGCCCGTCGCTCGGCGGCAAGAGCAAGGTCGAGCTGCGGAACAAGCGCTTTACGACAGCGGGCGTTCTGTACCGCGCAGGACTGACGGTCAGCATCATCACCGACGCACCGGTCATTCCGCTGCAGCATCTGCCGCTGGCGGCTGGACTTGCGGCTGCTGCAGGACTGCCGATGGAAGAAGCGTGGCGCGCCATTACCATCAATCCGGCGCAGAGTCTCGGCATTTCTGACCGCGTCGGCAGTCTGGAACCGGGCAAGGACGCCGATCTTGTTCTCTGGACGGCAGACCCGCTGACCACCATTGGCGGCGAGGCGTACATGACCATCGTAAACGGCGAGATCGTCTATCAAGCGGAGCGATGATTTCCCCTGCTCTGTAAAACCAACGAAATACGACCGCAGTTGGTAGGGGCTTGGCTCTTGCCCCTACCAACCCTATTCGGTTCTTTGCTGCTCTCTGCGTGAACCGGACACGCCCAAGTCTTACGACGAATTTGTTTCTTGACGAATTTGTGTTTTTTGTTATAATAAATTTGATTTTATGCGAAAGGAATGAAACACATGGATTCTGACGACAGCGATTGTCATAGTACATATCTGATCTGTCATCTGTTTTGGGAAGCATATCTGCGCTGCTAGATGCAGGGCGGACGTGCTTTTTTGCGTCTTCACACACGATTTCAGATAACAGAAAAGGAGTTACCGTACATTGTCAACCACTACTTGCATTGTTATAATGACTGTCTGCCTGATCCTCTCCGGCTATTTTTCGGCGACGGAAACGGCTTTTTCCTCTGCGAACACAACGCGGCTCAAGACCCTTGCAGAGAAGGGAAACAAACGGGCGGCACTGGTCTGTAAGCTGCTCGAACGCTATGACCGGCTGTTGTCCACGATCCTGATCGGAAACAATATCGTGAATATCGCCACGGCCTCCATCGGCACCGTGCTGTTCGTCAGGCATTACGGCGACGCAGGCGCCACGATCTCCACCGTCGTCGTCACGGTTGTGGTGCTGATTTTCGGTGAGATCTCTCCGAAGAGCATTGCAAAGGACTGCGCAGAGCAGTGGGCCATGCTGTCCGCGCCGATGCTTCAGGTCCTTATTTGGATTTTTACGCCGCTGAACGCAATTTTTTCGTTCTGGAAAAAGCTGCTGGCGAAGGTCTTCCGCCTCAGCTCCGACAACAAAATGTCGCAGGAGGAGCTCCTGATGCTTGTCGACGAAGTGCAGCAGGACGGCAGCATTGATAAAAACGAGGGCGAGCTGCTCAAGAACGCAATCGATTTTTCCGAGCAGCGTGCGGAGGATATTCTGATCCACCGCACTGACTTGGCTGCGCTTCCGATCACGGCGACGAAGGAGGAGGTCGCCGCGCTGTTCACGGAGACGAAATATTCAAGGCTCCTGATCTATCAGGATTCGATCGACAATATTCTCGGCACCATCCACCAGAAGGACTTTTATGTCGGCTGCGGCGTGACAGACAAGCCGCTGCGGGATATTATTCTGCCGCCGGTCTACGCGCTGGAGATGGAGCCCATCAGTCTGCTGCTCAAAAAGCTCCAGCAGGCCAAAACGCACGTCGCCGTCGTGGTCGACGAATACGGCGGCACCTGCGGCATTGTGACGATGGAGGACATTCTGGAAGAACTCGTCGGCGAGATCTGGGATGAGCACGATGAAGAGGAAACGCCGATCAGCAAGGGGGCTGACGGCACGTACCTGGTCGACGCGGAAATGAGCTTTGACGATTTTGCGGACTATTTCGGGCTGAGATCCGACTCGGACATGGCCTCCGTCAGCGGCTGGGTCATGGAGCAGTTTGGCCGGCTCCCCGAGACCGGTGCGTCATTCGATTTTGAAACGCTGCACGTACAGATCACGCGGATCGCGAACCATCATATTGAGCAGATCCGGGTTTCCACGGCCGCAAATGAACCGGCGGGCTCCGGTTCGGAGACTGGAGCTGCGAAGGGCTGAGCTTTGGAAAATTACTCACCGGCGCTGCCTATAATATTTCAGAGTTTCAGATCGTAAATTGATTATAAATTTCCATATTTGAAGGCTCCCCTGCTAACGATAGGGGAGCCTTCGTGTATTCGCAGCGTCATATCAGCGGAGCTTATGCCGGAAGAACCAGATCTGGAACGGGAGTGAAACAACAAAGGTCAAAAGGTCTGCGCCGGGCTGGCTCATTTCTACGCCGGGCAGGCCCAGCATACGCGGCAGGATGAGGATGAGCGGCACGTACAGCAGTCCGTTGCGGCAGCTGGCCAGAAGCGTCGCGGCCTGATGGAAGCCGAGGCACTGGTATAGTTGGTTTACATAAGTTGAATATCCCATCAGCGGCATGACGGCGCAGGCATAGAGCAGTGCCTGACGGCCGATGCGCGTGACCTCCGCATCGTCGCGGAAGAAGTGCATGATCTCGTCGGGAAAGAGCGAGATCACAGCCGCACAGACGATGCACACCGCTGTTCCGAGCAGCACGGAAAACCAGAACGCCTGCCGCGTGCGCTTTTTATCGCCCGCGCCGAAATTGTAGCCCGCTACAGGCTGGAACCCCTGCCCGATGCCGATCACGATCGACCGGACGAGCAGATAGACCTTGTTGGAGATCGTCACGGCGGCGACCGCCGCGTCGGAATAGACAGCTGCCGCGTTATTTAAAAGCGCAGAGGACAGGCTTGCGAAGCCCTGTCGGCAGATCGTCGGGAAGCCGACGAGCAGAATTTCGCCGTAAAGTCCGGGCCGTTTGCTGATGCAGCGGACGTGGACGCGGACGATGCTCCGCCCGTGGAGGAACAGCCACGCGAGGATGCAGAAGCTGACCAGCTGGCTGAGCGCTGTGGCCAGCGCCGCGCCCGCGATGCCCATGTCGAAGGCAAAGATGAACAGCGGGTCGAGCGCGACGTTCAGAAGTCCGCCCGCGCAGATGCCGTACATGGAAAGCATCGCCTCGCCCTCGGAGCGCAGCGTATTGCTCAGCACGAACGACGCGCACATGACAGGCGCGGCCAGCAGAATGATGCGCGCGTAGCTTTCGGAGTACGGAAGGATCGTTTCCGTTGAGCCGAGCAGGCGCATGAGCGGCCGGAGCGTGCAGAGCCCCGCAATGCAGATGAGAAGCCCCACGGCGGCGGCAAAAAAGAACGCGCTGCTTGCGGTGCGGTCGGCCCGCTCGTTGTCGCGGCTGCCGAGACTGCGGCTGATGATCGACCCGCAGCCCATGCCGATGCCGAAGCCGAAGGCCTGAATGATGGACATGAGAGAAAAGACGACGCCGACCGCCGCTGAGGCGCTGGTAGACAGCTTGGAGACGAAATAGGTGTCGGCGGTATTATAAAACACGGAAATGAGCTGCGACGCCAGCGTCGGGATAGACAGCGACACGATCAGCTTCGGGATCGGCGTGCACAGCATCCGGCCGCGCTGCTGCTCGCTGGAAATGATATGCGCGGGCATAAAGCGCCTCCTGTTGCGGTTTTTCTACAGTATAACACGGATCTTGATGAATTCCAAGACGTATGAAAACCATTCGATTTACTTAATTCTTTCTTAAATCTGTCCCAAAGGGGTTTCTTTTTGGGTATATTTCTGTTACCATGTGGCAGCATGGAGCAAACCATATCGGAACCAGAAAGGAGTCACGTTTATGACAAAACGTTTGCTTTGCGTCTGCCTTGTGCTCGTTCTGCTGTTCGGCGTTCTTGCCGGGTGCAGCAAAAATGAGGCGCAGACGGCGGACGATACGAAGAAGACAGAACAGAGCGATACCGAGGACAAGACCTCGACGCAGTTCGCGTATCAGGCGCAGTATTTTGATCTGCCGGAGGATATTCAGTGGATCGGCACGAGCTGCGTTACCGGCGACACGCTCTACTTTACCGCAAGTGTCCCGGATGGCGGCAAGGAGACATATACCGATGAAAACGGCGAAGAGATCTCCTATGATACCTATTCCGAGGTCATCTTCCGTTTTGACCTCGACACCGGCGAATGTGTGCAGCTCGACAATTATGTGGCCGAGCCGGTCGTGGAAAACCCGGACATGCCGGATGGCGTGACCATGAATCCCGACGGCAGCATGCAGACCTTCAACAGCAGCACCAGCATCCAGACCATGGCCGCCGGTGCGGACGGCACGCTCTGGCTCTACCGGCAGACGAGCCGCTATGCGGACGACGGCACGGAGGGCGATTCCATCTCCGAGCTTATCCAGCTTGACGCGCATGGGACGCTGCTGCGCACCATCACGCCCGTTTCCGAGGAGGAGACGGACGATCCCGAAGGCTGGCGCTATACGTACATCGACTCCATTCTCTCCGACGACAAGGGCTATGTCTATACCTATGATTATCAGACCGTCAACGTCTACGGCCCGGACGGCAGCTTCG
>ULRW01006120.1_pt1 | contig 10433 bp, 6 predicted proteins | sample 1955581 | NCBI WGS metagenome assembly ULRW01 (sample SAMEA4835687, study PRJEB28245) | human gut metagenome | biome: gut microbiome; material: fecal sample | place: Denmark | collected 2008 | reverse complement strand
ACACACAGCTTGCTTTGTTTTGAATTCGTCGAATTCACGTTAACATAAATAACGTTTAGTTTGAGGTTGTAATAAATTACAAAACTATGAATTTTATAGGATTGTTCGGGCTTATTGCTGCTATAGGAGCAATATTTATTAATAATTAAGTATTATTTGTACCTTGTTTTGCCCTTCACGCCCTTCACACGGTCTGAATTGCGGGCTTTTGCAGTATTTCAAGCTATCGATTTTCTATATCTGAGCAGGGATGGTGAAGGGCGTGAAGAGCAAAAAAGCATGATTGATTTTGTTTGGAACGGCTTTTGCGCTTGTTCCTGAAAATTTCTCTCGATATTTTTGGAAAATTTGTACAAATTCTAAAATGTTTTGTACAAAAAATCGGAGGGAGTTAGTGAAGGCAGAAATGATCTCTGCCGAATTAGTGAGCAGGAAGTAGTAGCATTCACAAAAAATCCCCATTCCTGCAAAATTTACTTTGCAGAAATGGGGATAAAAAACTGATTTTTTAGAAGTTGAGTGGTAAATTTATTTGTTAGGTGAATTCCATTTGTGTGTCTGGCTGCACGTAATGTTCAGTGTCTGATTGCCGCTTTGCATACGGAAATCGCCTTGTTCGAGAATCCATTTGCCGTCGGCTCCAACGAACGCGAGGTCGCTGGCTTTGATGGTCAAGGTAACAGTCTTGGTTTCACCCGGCTTTAATTCTATTTTCTGGAAAGCACGTAGTCTGCGGTTTTCGGGTACAAGCGAGGCTACCAGATCGCTGCTGAACAGCATGACTGTTTCTTTTCCCACACGGTTTCCGGTGTTGGTTACATCTACTGAGAACTGAAGCTCGTCGGTAGCTGTGAATGAAGTGTGGTTTACACGCAGGTTGCTATATTCGAATGTAGTGTAGCTTAATCCGTAACCAAACGGCCACTGTACGGAAATAACCGCATCGTAATCGTAGGCTCCTTCCATCTTATCCATTTCTTCGCTTACCCGGTAATCGTAGGTTGTAAGTGCTGCCTGATGACGCGGGTAGGTGTAAGGCATCTTGGCACTGGGATTGGCATCACCTGCCAGAATATTTGCCAGAGCATCTGCTCCATAGTTCCCCGGCAGCAGTATGTTGATGATTCCGCTGGCAAGAGGTTCCAGATCGTTTATCAGGCGAGGTCTGCCTTCGTTCAATATCAGGACAATCGGTTTACCGGTAGCAGCCAGTGCCTTAACGAGTTCACGCTGGCTGGGAGAGATGGTCAGGTCGGAAAGATTACCCGGTGTTTCGCAATACGAGTTTTCACCGATGCAGGCGATGATGATGTCAACGTTCTTTGCAGCAGCTACGGCTTTTTCAATTTCCGGTTCGTTTTCTTCGGTATAAGCACCTTCCGGCTTGTAAGTTACACCTTGTTCAAGGGTGATGTTTTCGGCACCGAACTTGTTGCACAGGGCTTCGTAGATGGTATTGTACTTTCCGGCAAATCTGTCTGCCAGATGTCCTTGCCATGAATAGCTCCAACCACCGTTCAGACAACGCATGGAGTTAGCGTTCGGGCCGGTAACCAGCAGTTTCTTGCCCTTAGCCAATGGCAGAATGTTGTTCTGGTTCTTCAACAGAATTTCCGATTCTTCGGCTGCACGGAGAGCCAGTTCGGCATGTTCCTTGCTGCCAAACAAAGGATATTCCTTAGGTTGGGTATTGGGGCGCTCGAAGAGTCCCAGACGATACTTCAGCCGGAGGACACGACGTACGGCATCGTCTATACGACTCATCGGCACCTTATTTTCTTCTACCAGTTCTTTCAGCAGGGTACAGAAGTTCAGGTCGTAGGGCTCCATGGCCATATCGATACCCGCATTGATAGCTATCTGGATTGCCTCTTTTTTGGTGGCAGCAATACGTTCACGGGTATACAGATTGTTGATATCGGCCCAGTCGGTGATCAGCATTCCGTCCCATCCGAGGTCTTCTTTCAACCATTTCGTCAGCAGCTCGTGGTTGGAGTGAACGGGAACACCGTTGATGGAACCACTGTTGACCATGATGGTCAGTGCTCCTGCTTCCACGCATTCCTTGAAAGGAGCAAAGCATTTTTCGCGCAACTCTGATACAGAGATATAGGCAGGGGTACGGTCTTTTCCGGTGCGTGGCATGCTGTAACCCATGTAATGTTTTACCGAGGTAGCGATACGGTCGGCTGGAATATGGTTGGGATCATCTCCCTGAAATCCACGAACGGCTGTACTTCCCATAATAGCGTTTACCAGACAGTCTTCACCGTAGTTTTCCCACACGCGCGACCAGCGTGGATCGCGTGCCATGTCGACGGTAGGAGAGTATGTCCACGGACAGTCGCTGGCACGAGTTTCGTATGCTGTTACGCGGGCTGCTTCGTATGCCAGATCGGGGTTGAAAGAAGCTCCCAGGTTGATGTTCTGCGGGAAGAGTGTTCCGTCCAGCGTATAAGTCGTTCCGTGGTTCTGGTCCAGACCGTAAATGCAGGGAATACCTATTTCTTTCATCGACATAGACTGGATAGCGCCTATGATTTCCTGCCATTTGGCTCTGTCTTGTGCAATTGGGCCCGGTGCATTCAGGAATGAACCGACCTTGTATTCGGCTATGGCTTGGTGAAGTTTGGCTTCATCGAGCTTGAACTCTCCGTCGACGAAACTTCCCAGCACATCAATGGAAAGTTCGGTCATCTGTCCGATCTTCTCTTCCAGCGTCATCTTCGAGAGAGTCGTTTCTACTTGTTGCTCCAGTTTGGCATCTTTAGCGATTGCTACTGGGGGAGCTGCCTGTATGGAACAGGCAGCTATTGCTATGGAAAATAAATTTAAGGCAATTTTTTTGTGTATCATAATGCTATTAAGTGTATTATTGTACGCTGATTCTATCTACATAATATCCGTGTCCGATGCATAAGAAGCCATCTTCTGTCTGAATCTTATCCAGCACTTCCTGTGTGAGTTGTACTTGTTTTACTCCGTCTTCCTGGAATTCGATGACAGAGGTGCCTGGCAGGTCATTCCACCAGCCGGTTGCGGTACGTAACTGATGGTATACGTCTGCCGGATTTACGGAGTAATGGATGTTCAATACAGCTCCTGCCTTGAGAGTGGCAAATACATCTTTTCCAATCAGGTTGAAAGTCTTGTTCGGATTATCATCAGGCAAATCCCATGATACGTAGTGATGACCTTCCCACAAAACTCTTTCCGAAGATACAACTACAGTCTGTTCTGCGATGTTTCCTTCGCTTGTATAGAACATTACTTCTTTGCCCGAAGTGGTCTTTCCGGTAAGTGCGTATTCTCCGTCTTCCAGAGAAGGACAGGTAAAGGCTATTTCGGTAGCTGACTGTCGGGTAAAGCTGGTTATGGTCTGTCCGGCGAAAGTGAACGATGCGATCTGGTTGAGGTTGATACCTGTCATCACCCATTCACTGTTTGCTGTGATGCGTTCCGAGCCGGCTGTGATAAGTGCATCGTGTGTAACGGTTACTTTGTTTCCTCCGTATTCATTGCCTCCATCGTCTACAAGGATGATTCGATACGTTCCGTCTGTCAGGTCTGCCGGTACAGTGTATTCAATGTAGCTGTTGGCTCCGTTGTCGGTATAAGCGACATCGGTTGCTGTTTTTCCGCCAATGACGATGCTCTTTACTTTATTGAGATTGTCGCCATAAAGCTGTGCTTTTTCTCCTGCGGCAATGATGCGTTCAAAGGCAACTTCCGTAGCCCAGGGGTCGTCTGCCAAGGGATTTACCTGAATAAGTCCTTCACGGTAGGTCGATTTACCGATGTTGGTTGTAGCAGTCACTTTCAGGTGATAAGTTCCTGCTTTCAATGCGAGGTCTATTTCCTTTCCGGTCTGTATTTCTTCTCCGTCGATGAACCATGTAACGGTTGTATAATCGGCTGGAGTAACGGTAAGGGTCATCGAGAAATTGGCATCGCGACTGATGTTTGAAACAACTGGCAGTTCGCCGTTTACGCGGTCAGGAAACGACGGGTCGAGAATGCGGGGATCATCATTTTCTGTTGCTGTAGAAAAGGGAGTTTCTTCCGTGCAGGCAATGAGTCCAAAACTCAAGGCAAGCATCATCAATAGTATGGAATATATCTTTTTCATATTGATTCGAATTTAAAAATGGTTGTTATTTTGTTGCATCTTTGTCCCACCATACCGGAGTATACCAGTTGTCTGTTCCTCCCATGCGACTTAATGCTTCTTCGTAACTTGCTTTGTTGTAAGAAGATTCCAGCACCGGATAGCAAAGACGTACCGGAATTTCTGTACCTCCGGTGAGGTATTGTCCAAATCCGTATTCTGCCGGTGATTTCAGTTTCGGATAACCGGAACGACGTATGTTTGCCCAACATTCGGCCGGATTGGTGAAGTGAAGAATCCATGCCTGAGTATTGATGGCCTCTTTCTTCTGTTCGTTGGTATAACCTATTCCGTTGTTACTGATATATTCGTTGAAGGCTTCATCCGATACCTGGTCGCATCCGTAATTGTCTGTCAGAAAATCCATGGCTGCACGTACACCTTCTTTGTATAAATCTTCTACCGATTCACTTCCGGCGTTCCATCCCTTCAGGGCTGCTTCAGCCAGCAGGAATTTAACTTCTGCGTAGGTTATAACGACACCGGGATTGGTACTTTTCAGGAAATTGTTTGCCATTTTAGGTTCGGTTTCACGAGATACGCTCACGGTTACAGAAGGATTGGTTTCTGCCAGTTCTTTCAGAATGTCGCTGTCGTATCCTGTCGGCCAAGGTTCCCAAGAATATGCTCCCGGATCGCACGGATGGAAATCGATACCTTTTTCAAGCATTTCATTCGTCAGGTCAATACGGTTATCGGGGCTGGTCGAGCTCATCAGTCCGTCGTAGTAGCAGCGTCCGATCATGAATGTACGAGGGTCGCCGGTATTATACAACTGGTTGAAGAAGGTAGAGCAGAGGTAGCTCGGGTTATTTGCCGGGTCATTACCGAATAATAACTGTGACAAAGCGTTACCACGGTAGTCGGTGTAAGTTTCTTGTCCGAAACTGAATGATTTTTCCATGTACTGAATCAGTGCGTCGTCGTCGCTGCTCTGGAAGATACCTCCTTCATCTTGTAGGGCAGCTTCAAATTCTTGCTGAGCTTTTTGAGGAGCTACGTTGGAGATACGCATGGCAAATCTCAATCTCAATGAGTTGGCAAGTTTTTTCCATTTGTTTACATCGCCGTTGTAGATAACGTCTCCTGTGATTTTGTCCTTGCTGGCATCCAGATTATTGCCTGCGGTTTTCAGTTCGGTAAAGAAGTCGTTGTAGATTTCTTCCTGTGTGTCGTAGCGAGGATTGAATTTTTCTTCCAAAAATCCTTTTCCGGCTTCGCTGTAAGGTACGTCTCCGTGAATATCTGTGATGAGGGACATCAGGTATACTCTATAGATACGTACGGCAGCGTTGATGTTTGCTTTGTCGGCATTGTCGTTGGTACGATACTGTGCGTCGGTCAGGTTTTTGATGGCTGTGGTATAGAATGTGGTCCACACACGTCCCATCTCATTGTTGTCGACGGTATGTCTTCCTCCGTAGTTGGTTGTATTCCAGCATCCCATCAGCTGCTGGTTGAAGGAGTACAGGTAGTTTCTGTAGATTTCCACCATACTCAAGTCGCCGTAAGTCTGCAACTGAGCTGTGGTGAGCTGTGCATTCGGATCGATGGTTGCGGCTTTCGACGGATCTGTATTCATACTTTCCATGTATTCATCGCTACATGCGGTGAAGAGCAGGGTGAATGCCGTCAATATCAAGGTAAGGTATGATTTATAGTTTTTCATTGTATATCTACTTTAATATATTGAACGATGAATATTGTTAGAATTTGAGATTGACATTGAAACCGTAACTTCTGCGTGACGGCAGTGAACCGTATTCCAATCCCATACCGGTAGTGTTGTTGTAGTTCGAATCCGGGTCAATGTTAGGAATGTTCTTCCATACGATGAACGGGTTACGTGCTACGAACGAAACAGTGAGTCCTTTTACTACATTCTTCAACCATGACTGAGGTACTCTGTAGCTTAAAGTGATTTCACGGCACTTGATGTAGGAGTTATCGTAGATAAACATGGAAGGAGCGTTTCGGCAGACACTCATCCAGTAGTCTTCCGGATTGATGTAGATGTCGTTCGGGCGATAAGTTCCGTCGCCATTGTCGATTACACCCGGAGCGATGAAACCACCGGTCGGAGTCCAGTCGGGAGAGCCTTTGGCAATTCCGGCAGCCTGACGCTGTTCTTCAGAACGATACCATTCTTCACGTCCGGCAAGTGTTTCTTTGCTCTTTCCTGATTCGTAAGAAGCACGGGCTGACATAGAGTAAAGATCGGCACCTACTTTGATATCGAAGAGGGCAGACAGTGACAGATTCTTGTAGGTAAGAGTTGTTCCGACACCACCAGTCCAGTCCCATGAAGCATTACCCAGAACGTGGTTGCTCTTGTCGTATTGAGGAAGTCCGGTCTGCGGGTCGATCAGGATATCGCCGTTTTCATTGCGCTTGAAGTCCGGACCTACGATAGAACCGAAGTTTTCACCCACCTTAGCTGCAACTTGTACATCCAGCCATGCAGCTTTTTCAAGTTCAAACATATCCATGTCGTCTACCAGCTTTTTAACCTTGTTGCTGTTCTTTGAGAAGTTCAGGTTCAAGTCCCAAGAGAAATCCTTGAGTTGTACCGGACGGGTGTTGAGGGCAATTTCAATACCTTTGTTCTCAATTTCACCTGCATTGATGAGGCGGTAATTATAACCGGTTGTCCATGAACTTGCCATACCCATAATCTGGTTCTTACTGTTCTGGGTGTAATATGTGAAGTCGAGTCCGATGCGGTTGTTCAAGAACTTCATTTCCAGACCGAGTTCGAAAGAGTTCGTCTTTGTCGGTTTCAGGTTCTTGTTCGGCATGGTTGAATTGTTGATATAGCCGATAGTGTAACCCGGATAAGTAAATTTGGATTTGGTATAAACCAGTCCCAACTGATACGGATCGGTGTCGCTACCTACTTGTGCCCATGACAGACGGAACTTTCCGTAAGGCATCAGGTTGCTCTTCAGCAGTTCGGAGAATACAAAGCTACCGGAGAAAGAAGGATAGATATATACATTGTTTCCGATAGGCAGTGTAGACGACTGGTCACCACGCAGGGTAGCATCGAGGTAAACCAAATGTTTCCATCCTACATTCACGGCTCCGTAAAGTGAGTTGATTTGCTTGCGGTAGCTGTTTTGCTCCAGACTGGTTTCGTTGAAACTCATCAGAGCTACTACGTCGCGAATCTGCATATCCTGTGCGGTAGTGATTGTAGTCTGGTTGTTTACCTTATAAATGTTTCCACCCAAGGTCGCGTTGAAATCGAAATCTCCCCATGTATTGTTGTAAAGAGCCAGCAGTTCGAAGTTGTACATACGGTTACGGAAGTTACTGTTCTGCAAGTAACCGGCTTCGTATCCAGGAGTTGTAGGTGCCTTGAAATCTTCGAAAATGAAGTAGTTCAATTCGGCACCGATGGTACCTTGCAGTTTCAGGTGCTTGTTGATGTTCCAGATAGCTTTACCGTTGAAACGGAACTGGTCTTTCTTCGAATTGTTGGAGTTCTTGTAAACATCCCAGTATGGATTCACGTTGTACGGGTCCATACCGTTCCAGTTAGAGTACTCTCCGTTTTCATCCTGATAGGTCTTCAGCCATTCCTGATTGTAGGTAGTGGCCAGTGTCATCAGGTTCTTTCCGATATTCGACTTGCTGTCTCCCAGTGCCGGACGGTTCTTTACAGCCTCACGAGTATAGTTGGCACTGAAGTCTACGTCGACTTTTCCAAGACTGGTATTGGTACGCAGGTTGAAAATATCACGGCTCATGTTCGACTGAGGGACAATATCCTTGTTTCTCATGTCGGTATAGGTGAAGCGTACACCGGTATGACCGCTGTTGGCGCTGATGATAGCCGTATTTGTAGCGGTAAGACCTGTACGGAAAAAGGCAGATGTATTGTCTGGAATAATCAGGTAGGGGCGTTCTACGCCGTCGAAGTATTTCAGCATGTTGCTGCCGTCGGCTTTCGGTCCCCAGCTCTTGTTCGTATTCGAGATGGCATCGATGCTGTATGTTCCGTTGCTACCCATACCATATACCTGCTGTATGTCGTTCCATTTAGCCAGCTGGGTATCGAAAGTCAGGGTACCGTTGTATTCTACGCTGAACTTTTCTTTACCGTTTGCCTTCTTGGTCGTGATGAGGATGACTCCGTGGCTGGCACGGCTACCGTAAAGAGCTGAAGCGGCAGGACCTTTCAGTACGGACATGTTTTCGATATCATCGGGGTTGATGCTGGAAATACCGTCACCCAGGTCGAATCCTCCGGAAGTTCCGGCGCTACCGTAGTTGGTATTGTCGAGGGGCACTCCATCGATGACGTACAACGGCTGGTTGTTTCCTGTCATTTCTGTACTACCACGTAAGATAACTCGGGTAGATCCGGAAGGACCTCCGGCTGTCTGGCTGACAACCAGTCCCGGTACACGACCTGCCATGGAGTTGATTACGTTGGTTTCCTTGGCCTTGGTCAGTGATTCACCTTTTACTTCGTCTACGCCGTATCCCAGTGCCTTACGTTCACGCTTGATACCCAATGCTGTTACGACAACTTCGTTCAGCACTTTACTGTCTTCCGACATGACAATTTTCAGGGGCTTCTTGCTGGCTGCTATTTCTACGGTTTTATATCCTATATAACTGATGACTAAGGTTGCTCCCGGACGGACATTCAAGGTAAATTTACCGTCTAAGTCGGTGATGGTACCATTGGTCGTATTTCCTTTTTCAATAACTGATGCTCCGATGACAGGACCCGTTGCATCTGTTACAACGCCTGTTACGGCAGTGGTTTGTTGCTCAACAGCCGAATGGGTAGTTTGGGCAATCGCCTGCATGGGTGGAACTCCACCTATAAAACAAAGTGAGAGTGTTCCGCATAATAATGTGTACTTACAATTTTTTGTTCTCATAGTTTATATTATTAGGGTTAATAAACTTTTATCCAGTCAATGTACATATTTACTTTTTCTCCGTCTTTCAAAGCTGTAATGTCATCTATGTTGGTAATGCCTGTAAAACTTCCTCCTACAGCGAGGTTGAACAGGAGATAGAAGTCATGATGGAAATATTCGTAACGTCCGCTGATTTTGCTGATGTCGAATGTGTGGAATTTTACGTTGTCAATACTTATGGTTAATGTATTTTCATCCCATTCCAGCAAGTAAGAATGGTAGTTGCCGTCTTGTAGACTTTGAGCTACATTGTCGGCATGGTATTCCTGACGGTGTCCGCTTTCATAGTCCGTACCGTAATGGATGGCGGTATTCAGGTAGGTTTCTGTCGTACCAGCAGTGATTCCGTTCTGTTGGCCCATTTCCATGATGTCAATTTCTCCACATTGAGGCCATGGCATGTCATTGTCACCCATCATCCAGAAAGCCGGCCATAATCCATTTGCGGTTTTGGGAAGCTTGATGCTTGCTTCTATCTTGCCATATTGAAAACTCTTTTTTCCCTGACTGTTTACTCGTCCGGAGTAGATTTTATCACCTTTGCGTTCGGCTGTCAGAATCAGCACAGATCTTCCTTCATCGGTTCCGACTGATACATGAGCTGCATCGTAAATCTGTAATTCCTGGTTTACCCAGCCAGCTTCATGACTTTCTTTGGTCCATACGCTTTCATCGAATGTTTCAAATTCGTCTTTGAATAAAAAGTTCTCCTGAGGTTCTTTTTGAGGTTCCAGATTGCCTTCGTTGGATGAGCAGGACTGATACATGGAACACATTAACAATAACAATAGAATTTTTGCCTTTTTCATATTACAGATGATTATAGGGTTAATAAACGTATTCTGCCGGAGAGGCTATTGCCCTTCCTTTTGGCTGTTGCAAAAATGTGAATTGTATGTGAAAAGGATGGTCAGATAGCTGACATATAAGGTTTGATTGCTGACAATTATGGGATATCTGATAGATTTATGCCTGTCGGTGATTGTTTTCTGACTATAATAAGGACGGATTTATCTTGTTGAAGATGACGAGCATATAAAAAATGCCGGTAAGTTTTCAGGCTTACCGACATTGATAGGGAATAAATCTCAAGGTTGATTTTATGCTTGGATCAATCAGTCCGTATGGTCTTGTTCGTATTTGCTTGGCTGGATGCCAAACTGCTTTTTAAACAGCATACTGAAATATTTGACGTTGACGAATCCTGTATCGGTCGCAACTTCTGTTACATTTCTACCTTGCTTCAGCAGTTCGGCAGCTTTTTGAAGGCGTATGATGCGGATAAACTCTTGAGGAGCTTTTCCCGTCAGTGATTTCAGTCGGCT
>ULRW01069503.1_pt1 | contig 10495 bp, 10 predicted proteins | sample 1955581 | NCBI WGS metagenome assembly ULRW01 (sample SAMEA4835687, study PRJEB28245) | human gut metagenome | biome: gut microbiome; material: fecal sample | place: Denmark | collected 2008 | reverse complement strand
AGCGGCACCAGCACCTTTTTGGTCAGAACCTTATAAACCTGCCGATCCTCAATGTGCGGCGCGTCTATTGGTCGAACCTTGCCCCGTTCTTTCAGGGTGAAATGGGCGGTTTTGCCTGGCTTCCATGTTCCATTCAGGATCTTGCGCCGGCGCTTGGCGGTGCCGGAAAACAGGTGCATTTCAAACCGCTGTGTGCTGGCTTTCCACCTCACGCCGTTGCAGCATTTCCGGCCATAGAAAAACATGGCGCGGTAACTGAAAACTTCCTCAATCGGCCCCAGGGCGTCGCTGCGGGCCTTTCGCTTTGCCTGCCGCCTTGTCTGGCGGCGTCTGTAACGCGCCTCGCGGCGCTGTTCGCTTGTCATAGAAAAGTATTCGCCCTCCGTACAGTTGTGGTGTTGGTGTGCGTCTAAACTGCTTCGATCCAGCGCATGAAACGGGGTTAGCACAATACCCCCGCCATGCAAGCAGCGTCCGCGCGGGATCATCAGCGGGCAGTTTCAGGCTTTCGCCAGGGAAGTATCTTTCCTTTTACATGGGTCCGGTTCACGTTCGTTACTGCATTTGACCCAGTTATGCAAAATCAGGGGGCCAGCGCCCAGGAATTGTTGGCGTTGTTATTGTTGGCGCTGCCGTCGGTGTTGACAAGGCAGAAATTGTTGTTGTTGCTCGAATTGACGGAACGGCACCACGCATTGGCCGCCGTCAGAGGGAAAGCCGCCCTGCCTCCCGGCGCGTTTTCAAAGATACACCCATAAAAATGACTTATTTCCGCTTTCTGTCGCTCTCCAGGATATTCCGCAGCAGGGTGTCCTCCCGGTCTATCAGTTCGCCCAGGCTCTGCGCCATGCGGTCCAGCTTGTCCATGGCCTCCTTGGGTGGGACCGTTTTTCCGCTGGGCGCCGTAAAGCACCCTTGCGGGTTCTGGTACATAACCAGATAGGCATGGGTCAGGCGCACGTCCAGCGCAGAGAGGGAGGCCAGCGCCTCCAGCAAATGCGCCTTGCGCTGGGCTTTGCGCTGTTCGTCCGACGGGTATATTTTGTTGGCCTTTTCGGTGTGGTCCATGACCTCACCGGCCAGCTGCGCGGTGCCCTCTGCAATCAGCCGGGAATAACGGGCGGAAAGCCGCGTCAAAAATCCCACCGTTTCCACATAAATCTGGTTTGCGGTGTTCACATACTCCGCTTTGCTCACGGTCCGCTTTTCTTTCAGAACTGACATTCTTTCACCTCACGGGTTTTCTTTCTCTGTCCGGGTTTCCCGCTCACTTCCGTGGGCGGGATTTTGCCGGATATGCTGCGGCGATTAGACAAAAAAGCAGGGGGCCAGCGCCCAGGAATAGTAGGCGTAGCTATTGCCGGCGCTGCCGTCGGTGTAGACAAGGCAGAAATAGTTGGTGCCGCTCGAATAGACGGAACGGCACCACGCATAGGCCGCCGTGCCGGTGGCGTTGTGCCTATAATGTACCTTGCTGTTTCCGGCCCGGTAATAGTCATATTGGGCCTGGTAATTCTTCTCCGCGCTGTTGGCGTAGGACCTGGCCCCGTGGTATTCAAACTCCGAAAGCAGCGGCAGCAGATCCGTGGTGCTGGTGACATAGCTGGCGGTGTCACTTCCGCCGCCGGTGTTGTCGCTGTACTTGGTGGCCGGCTTCATAACCGCCCGGAGATCCGCCGGCAGGGCTGCCAGCAGGGTGTTGGCCGCGGGGCTGGTGGCGCTGGCGCTGTTGCTGCCCAGCACGGTTTTTCTCATGTGGCTGTTATTCCACCCGCCGCTGTTCGTGTTCGACGTGTTCATGGTAAAGGCGCCGGTGGTGCTGGTATAGTTGCTGTAATTGCCGTCTACCAGGCCCACCAGGGTGCCGTTGATCTTGCCGATCTGGAAATGGATCCGGTTGCTGCCCTCGCGGCTGGCGTTGTGGTTGAAACCCAGGATAAACACGGAAATGGCCAGATTGGAGAACGTCGTGGCGCCCACCTTGCCGTTGATCGTGATCCCCTTGGCGTCGCCCACGCTCCAGTAATTGGACCCCTTTCCGGCGTCGGACACGGCGCGGATCGTTGCCCAGCTGTTGGAGGCCAGCGTGTTGGAAATGCTGGTGACCGTCACCGGGGTGGTGGTCGTCTTGGTCACGCCGCCCTCGGAATAGCTGACAGTGACCGCCGTGGTGTTGGCTGCCATGGTGGTGGGGCTGCAGGTGTAGCCGGTGACGGTCTTTTTACTGCCGTCTGCCATGGTAGCGGTGACCACCATTCCCGCGCTGTTGAACGTTTCGCCGGTGAAATAGGAGGTTTTCGTGGGTGCGTGGGTCACCGCGATACTGGAAAGGTAGTTGCTCACGGTAATGGCCTGGGTGCAGGTCTTACTCACGCCGCCCTCTGCGTAGGTAATCGTGATCGTGGTATTAGACAGTCCCAGGGCGCCGGTGGGTGAATAGGTCCAGCCGGTCACCACGCGGGTGGCGTTGTCCGAATATTTAGCGGTAATCACCATTCCGGCGCTGCTGAACTTCTCCCCGTACTTGTAGGCGGTTTTCGCGGGTGCCGTCGTCACGGAAATGCTGGACAGGGTGCGGATCGTGATCGCCTGGGTGCAGGTCTTTGTGACGCCGTTTTCCGTGTAGGAGATCGTCACCGCCGTGTCCGTCTTGGAAAGGGCGCCGCTGGGGGTGTACGTCCAGCCCGTCACGGTCTTTTTGGTGCCGTTGGACATGGTGGCCTCAATCACCATTCCGGTGGCGTCGAAACTCTCACCGATGTAATACGCGGTTTTGTTGGGTGCGGTTTTCACGGAAATGCTGGACATTTCCAGGACCGTGACCGCCTGGGTGGTCGTGACCGTCACGCCCGCCCGCTGGTATTTGATCGTCACCGCCGTGGTGCTGGCTGCCATAACGGTGGGGCTGAACGTGCAGCCGTCCGTTACGTCCTCCGTGGTGCCGTCGGCATAGGTGGCGGTGACCACCAGGCCGGTGGGGTCGAATGTTTCCCCCACGTTGTAGGCGGTTTTCGTGGGTGCGTGGGTGACTGCCACGCTGGAGGTAATCACCAGATCCACGTTGTACTGCATGGCGCCGGTGACCTCCACCACGGCGCTGGCCGTGTGGCCGTTCAGGGTGGCGGTTACCTCCCAGGTGCCGGTGTTCTCCGGCAGGGAGAACTTGGTGGAACCCACGCCGTTCAGGGTGGTTTCTCCGTCCGTGCAAACCACCGCCGCGCCGGCGCAGGTCGTCACGTTGATACTGGCAGACTGGACGCCCAGGGCCTCCTTTAGCTTTTTCAGCGTGACCTTACGGTTTTGCCCGTCAGCACCAGAGAAAAACGGAACCGTGTCCGTCAGGGCCATGGCGTTGCTTTCCGTCAGCACTTGGGTGGGCTGCTGGTAGTCCACGCCCGGCGTGGCCTTGGTCACGGTGGGGTTTCCCTTTGCGTCCTGGCCGCCTTTCAAAATGCCCTTGGCGGTGATCGTGTCCTGTTTCTTTTCCAGTTCTTTGTTGATCTTCTCAAACAGGGCATTATGGGCGTTCGCGTCCTTGTCGTGCGCCTCCAGGTCCGCCTCCGACACCAGCACCTGCGAACTGGACAGGGTGCAGGACACCGTGGAGGCGTCGCCCACGATAATGGGCACGGTAATGTTTTTTTCCACCGTTTCCACCGACGCCACGGGGATAAAGTCCGCCGTGTCATAGGCGTTTTGGTAGCAGTAAAGAATGTCGTGGCTGCGGTCATTGGGGTAATCGGGATCCGCCGCAAACACGCCGATCTCGCGCCAGTAAAAACCCTCCTCCAGTTCTGCGTTGGAGAAATGGCCGGACACGTCGGCGTACTGCTCCGCGTTGTTCTTCACCGCGGCGTCAATGGTCACCACGGCGCTGACAAGGGCCGTCATAGCGGAGATCGGGCCGCTGATTGTGCCGTTGCCCAGCTGAATGGTTGTGAATTTGATCCCCTCACCGGCCATATTCCTGTAATACAGGTTTTTGCCGGCGTCTGTCAGTTTCGGGGCCTGAAACATGGCTGATAACCTCCTGTTACATAGTCGCCCTTTGCAGGGTGATAAAGTCGCCCGTGTGGATCCAATGGCCCACGAATACCTCCGCCGGAGGTGTGGACAGATCCAACACGATTTCGTCCAGCCAGGCGGAAAGGCGCTTTACGGTGCCCAGCACCCGCTTGAACTCCTCCACGTCGTCCGACGTAATGGCCGGGTTCGTGGTGTATGCCTTGAAGTGATAGGGCTTCCCGCCGTATTCCCACCACTCGCTGATATGACCGGCCTGGAAAATGGTTTCAATAATCCGGTTCACCGCTGCCGGGGTGCCCATCTGCGCGTAAAACAGCAGGCTTTCCGCAATCAGGGTTCGCTTGACCTTAATGGAAAAGTTTTCGTCATAGGACGGGGTACGCAGTTCCACGGCCAGCAGATCCAGCACCTTTTCCGGCACAGCATAGATCGCCGCATAGGTGCGGGCGCCGTCGGCATAGGCCAGCAGCTTCTCCACCTGCCTGCCCACGGCGTAGGCAAGCGCCTGGACCTCCGGCTGCTCTGCCAGGTTCTCCGGCATAATGTCCGTGAAGCGGCTGCCGGAAAGTTTAATCATCTTCCAGCCCTCCATACGTCACGGTGGCCGATCCGGTCAATGCTGCCACCTTGGTGGCGGCCACCGCCGCGAACGTCGGCGCGGTCACGGTGACGCGCTTGGCGCCTGCCTCCATGACCATGGCGGCCAGCTGCGACGGGTTCACGTCGCGGCCTATGGTGCGCTGCCAGGTTTTATATTCCTCCACGGCCTGGGCCACCGCCGCCTGGATTGCCACCGCTCTGGCGCTGTCGCTGCGGTTGATGTAATACGTCAGGTTAATGCTGTATGTGACCTCCTCCGGGGCTTTCACGGTCAGCTTGTCCGTCATGGGGCGGATCGTCTTGCCGGAGAGGTACGCCTGCAGGCCGGAGATCATGGCCGCGCCCGGCTTGGAACCGTCGGCCATGATGAAAACAATATCCACCTGGCCCGCTTCGTGGTCGCTGGTGGCCACCACGTCACCAATGGCGGCGTTGTACTTCTTGGCGTGGTACAGGTATCCGTCCTCCGGGCCTGCCGTAGAATAGGCGCCAGGGGCCAGGTAAACCCGCTCCGCCAGGCTTTCGTCGTTCTCCACGTCTGCGCCGCCCTCCGTGGTGTTCTGGTTCACGGCGCTGGTAATGTAGGGAACGGGATCCACGATGGTGGACACCTCGCCAGGCGCCAGTCCGTTGCCCGCGTTGCCTGTTGCGGTACACTCCGCCAGCACGTCCACCGTCAGGCTGCCCGCCGGGATCTCTGCGTACTCCATCGTGCTGAAATAAACGGAACCGCTGGAGGAAACCCTGGTGCCCGCCGGGATCGGTGTGGCCAGCGTCCTGGTGGCCGACGCGGTAAAGCGGATCGTGGTCGTGGCCGCCTTGGCCGGTTCTCTGGTAACGCCTTTCAGCAGCGCCAGATTGTCCAGGAACTCCGAATAGGAGTATTTCAAAAGGCTTTGCTTGCCCGCTCGGTCAACGTACTGCATGGCTTGGTAAATCTGCGCCGCCGCCGAATACAGGATCATGCGGTGGACAGAGGCGCGGCCCAGGGACACCTTGCTGCCCGTCGCTTGGAGCATGAACGCCTCAAAGTCTGCCACCATATCCCCGCGCACGTCGTCAATGGTCTTGTTGTCGATGAAAGACACGTCCGGGGTGTTCTGAATTGCGGAAATATCAGGCACTTGTTATCACCACCTTGGGAAAAAGTTTTCCGGTGTTGCCGCCGGTCCAGGTCACTTCCTGCACCCGCACCTCCGGTATGAATTTGGACACCTTTTCGGTGACCTCCGCCGTGTAAAGGCTCTTTGCGGCCTCTGGCGGCATATCCACAAAATCCATGTTCAGGCCGAAAGCCCGATCCAACGGCATGGTGCCCTCCCGTGTGGACAGCAGGAGGGCCAGCTGCCGATCCAGTTCTGCCAGCCAGTCCGCCGTGAACGTATATTCCAGTTGGAAATTGAAAAGGTCGTTTTCGTTCATGCGTATTCCTCCAGTGAAATGGTCAGGGTAGCCTTGGCCAATTCTCCGCGGCTGTAAACCTTGTCCCAGGCTTCACTCGATCCTGTAACGCGGAACGGACGGCGGCCCACCAGTCTGCCGCCGATCACCAGGTACTCCGCCGAACCTCTTTCCACCATGCGCTCCACCATGTCCAGGATCCGCCGCGGCTTCACGCCCAGGGCAGCGGACAGGTGAATGGTCAGGCTTATGGTCTGGAGGCCAGGCCCTAAAAACTCCGCTTTCGGCTTCACGCCTAAAACTTCGTGTTCGGTCCAGCGCCCGGAAACCTCGCGGCTCATGCTCTCAAAGGTCAAAACCCTGTTGTCGCTCACCTCAAAAATGATTTTGCGCCCCAGCGTTCCGATCATGTGTAAATCGCCTCCTTACGATGGCCCGGAGGTTCCGCCGCCCATGCTGTCCGTGTGGGTGTGGTTGTCCAGGGAAACCCCGCCGGCGGTCACGTCGCCGCTGACGGTCACGGTTCCGTCAATCACCAACTTGGCGGCCTTGATGGTCATGGTGCCGTCCTTATAGCGGATCATGGCCTCACCCGGCGAACGGGCCAGGTCTTTGCGGTAAAGCCCTTTGGAACCCTCCGGGGGCTTGTTCTTCTCGCTCCACGGTCTGCCCAGGACCACGCCCGCCTCCGTGCCGTTGGAGAGGTGAAGCACCATAACCATGTCGTCCACCTCCGGCATGAAATACTCCGATGAAATCAGGGGAATGGGGGCGGTCACGGCGTCGTCCTTTTCGTGGTACACCACGCGGACCGTGCCCGCGGCGTAATCAATGGCTGAAATCTTACCCAGCCGGATATTGTTTTCCATGCGTTCCTCCTCGCGTCATTCCTCCACCAGCGACATTTCCAGGTCCATGGTGTAGCCGCCGGATCCGCTGACGCTGTGGGTAATGGTGTCAATGTAATACTTGCCGGACAGTTTCCCCAGGCCCACCACCTGGACGCATTGGGAGGCCACCAGAGAGGCGTTTCCCACAATGGTGGCGGAAAGTTTTGTCTTGCCGTGGTTTGCCTTGGCCACCGCCGCCTTGATCTTCCGCTCCGCGTCGGCTTTGCTGTCGGCCTTGCCGCTCTGCTTTAGGATCCGGCTGCCCTTGCCCACGGTCACCTTGATTTCCTTTTCCGTGGCCGGGCTGGTGTATGTGAACTCTCCGCCGGTGTAGGTGCCGGCCTGATCCTGTTGCCATGACCAGGATTTCATACTGGACGGGGACAGCACCGCCGCCGCGCCCTTTTTCTTGTATGCCTCCCGGTCATACACCACGATCTTTTGGGCGTAGACTTTCATGGCCAGCCCGTAGGTGTTGCACAGGTTCATGTAAAATTCACAGTCGGTTTGTTCCGATTGCTCCACGCTCTTGATCGTGAACGGGGTGCCCTCCACGTCCCATGCCAGCGCGATCCCGGCGCGGCCTGCGATCTCGGTTCCGATCTCCTTTATGGTCACGTTTTCCCAGGTCTTTGTCCGCTGGGTGGTGGTGAAACTGCTGTCCAGCGGCGTGGAGATCGCGGAAATGCTCCCAGAAACCGGCCAGCCGGAAAAACTGAAACTGTCCACGATAAAGAAACCGCACGGCAGGATCCGGTTGTCCCCGGAATACTGGCAGTTCAGCGCCCGGATCGTCGCGGCCAGGGTGTCACCGGCGACGGGGATCCACGCCCCCGTCCACCGGTGATCCCGGTCTTGCAGCGTAATGTCCAGGCTGTCCGCCTCTCCGCTGGCCGGATCCGTGTATGAAATATCCGTCACGAAACCGGAAATTTCCGCCGTGGCTGCGGTTCCGTTGTAAATCAGGTCTACATACGCCCGCCGTGTATTCATACCTTGCTCCTCCAGATCGGCAGGTCATTGGCCGCGGTCTGCTCCGGCGGGGCCGGGGTCTGGAGGACCACCCCGGCGTCAAACACGAACGTGTCCAGCAGCGGGAAATTGTTTTCCATCAGCCAGCCGGTATATTCTTCGTCGCCGTACACCTCATAGGCGATTTTGTCCCATACGTCCCCCTGCTTGGTGGTGTAGGTGCTTTCCATGGTGTGGTCCTCCTCTTATGCCGGGCCGAATTGCTTGCGCTTCTCCTCGGCTTTCATCTGCCTATACAGTTTCTTGAACTCCGCGAAACTGATCCGCCCGGCCTCCTCGGCCTCCTCGCGGCTCGGCGTCCCGCCGTAGAAATTGAATACCGGGGAGAAAACGACGGTTTCACCGCCGCCGCCCGTTCCGCCGCCCGGTGTCGGCTTCGGCTTCGTCCATTCGTCCAGGAGGGCCGCCAGCTTGGACAGCGGCAGCACCGCCTCCGGCTCTCCGCCCTCACCGATCTGCGCCAGCGTGGGCGCCGTGGCAATACCACCGGCAGCCAGGGCGGGGATCGTCGGAATGTTAAAGCCCATGGTTTTCCCGCCGACGCCCGGAACCCAGTCCGGGATCGTCACGGAAATGCTGTTGATCTTCTCCAGCACCCAGTTGATTGCGGAAATAACCCCGTTTATGGGGGCTTTCGCCAGGTTCACGATCATGCCAAACACGTTTCCGAAAATGGCCACGATATTGTCCCAGGCGGCGCTCCAGTTGCCTGCAAATACGTTCTGCACAAAGTCAATGATATTGGCAAAAATGGCCTTGACGTTTTCCCAGGCCGCCGAAACACTTTCCCACCACCCACTCAAATAAGCGGACAGCAGGGGGAAATTTGACTGGAACGCAGAAACCAGGTTCGCCACGGCCTCGGAAACGCCGGTCTTGATGTTTCCCCATACCTCGGAGATCTTCGCGCCCAGTTCCACGGCCTTGGCCTTGATCTTGTCCCAGTTTTTATAAATCAGGACCCCCGCCGCCACAGCCAGGCCGATGGCGGCCACAACTGCCAGCACGGGAAGATTTAGCGCCGTCATGGCGCCCGCCAGGGTAAAGGTGCCCGTGGCGCTTGCTGCGGTGACCACTTTATACACGGCCATAACTGCGTTGTAGGCGGTGATCGCCACTTTATACGCCTTGTAGGCTGCCACAGCGGTGGCAATACCCGCCGCCAGCGCCAGGATCAGGGTGCGGTGTTCCGAAATCCATTTCACCGCGGTTTCCGCCGCCGGAATGATGGTTCCGGTCATGTAGTTGCCGATCTTCTCCAGCGCCTCCGAAACCACCGGCAGGGCCGCCTCCGCGAACTCCCGCACATACGGCAGAATGTTGGTGCCCAGCTGCGTCAAGAAATTGGCGCCCAGGTTTTTAATCATCTGAATGTCGTATGCCAGGGTGTTGGTCTGCCGCTCAAAGGCGGTATTTGCCGCACCGGTGGCTTCGTACATTTCCGCCGTCTTGCTGGTCAGGTTTTCGGCCTGGTTGCCTGCCATAGCCAGCACCGCGGTTTGTGCCTCCACAGAGGAGAACAGGCCAGCAAATGCCAGTTCGTTGCCTCCCACAGCGTCCTTTAGGGCGTCCAGAGATCCCTGCAGGCCCTTGCTTTCAAGCAGCGCTTGGCCGCTTTCATAGCCCATGTTTTTAAGGGCGGCCTGCATATTCTTGGACGGGGAGAGGAACGCCTGCATTGTGGCTTTCATCTGCGTAACCACTTCCGCCGTGGAACCTGTAACGCCGGTCAGCGTGGCCATGGCGCCCCATAGCTGTTCTTGCTCCAGCCCCAGGGTACTGGCCAGGGGAATGACCTTGCCCATGCCTGCGGCCAGTTCCGGGAAAGAGGTCTGGCCCAGTCTTACGGTGGCAAATGCCAGATCCGCCGCCTGCTGCACCGCCTCCGCGGAGGTATCGCCGTAACCCTTGGTTACGGCAGAAAGTAGGTTGATACTGTCCGTCGTGGTCGCGTTTCCCGCCGCCGCGGATTTTGCCGCGGTTTCCAGAATGGCCGCGGCGTCTGCGCTGTCACCGAAAGCAGAAACCACCTGATACATTCCGTCCGTCAGGTCAGCCGTGGCCACGCCCGTGCGGTTGGAGATTTCCAGAACCTGATCCCCGATTTCCGCCGTTCGTGCGGCCACCTCTGCCTCCGTGCCGGTCAGCAGCGTGGAAACGTTGGCCAGCTGGGCCTCATACTCCGCCGCGGATTTCACCGCAGCGGTTCCCAGGGTCGCCACAGCGGTGGCGGCTGCTACCATGGCACCGGCAGCGATCTTTCCCGCGGTCTTTGCCGTTTTCCCCAGCGCAGCCAGGTTCTTGTCTGCGGTGCTGCAGGCGGTTTTCAGGGAACCGTCCACCTTGCCGCCGATTTTCAGCATTAACTCATACGTTTTATTTTTGCCGGCCATGTTTTGCCACCTCCTCCGCGTACTGCGTCACCGTGTCCGCCAGTTCGTTCAAGTCCGAAACGGACAGGGCCAGAAGATAATCCAGCCCTGTCCGCAGTTGTATGGACAACCCGACGCAGGCCCTATTTATGACGGCGGGCGTTAGTTGTCCCC
>ULRW01039428.1_pt1 | contig 10498 bp, 10 predicted proteins | sample 1955581 | NCBI WGS metagenome assembly ULRW01 (sample SAMEA4835687, study PRJEB28245) | human gut metagenome | biome: gut microbiome; material: fecal sample | place: Denmark | collected 2008 | reverse complement strand
CCGGCGGCATCGACAATTACAATCCCGTAGAAGCCAACCGCAATGCTTGTGTAAGGTTGCTGTTACCATCATCGGACACGACAGATTAGGTGCTTGTTGTTCATAATATAAGAATGGTTTGAAATAACTTATTTCATTGGTTTGAACCAAGGATTCTTAGGGGTTGGCTGGCTTGTGAAAGCCGGCCTTTCTTATATCCGCAAGTCAAATTCCGACAAGTCGTCGCTGCATGGCTCGTCACTTTCCGGATCCAAGGGCAAGAGTTCCTTTCTTACCACGACATACTTGCCTTTCCTCTTGCCATACCACAAGTTAATCATGCTGTTCCCATGAAGGATCGTTCTGTCGGGCATCCAATCAATATCTTCCGGCTCATCATCATAAATACCCCATTTACGACGTTGGTATGGGTAATCAAGAACGGCATCTTTAGGTTTGGGGTCATATTTCCCCGCATCATCCTCAGACCAGCCTAACGCATCCAAATAACACCAGAATGTATTGGGCATCCTGAACGTCTCGGCTGCAAAAACGGCACCCACCACCTTGCCTCCGTCCGCTTCCACCTCCTTCCTGAAATCCAGCAGGCTTTTCCCTGTTGTAAGGATGTCATCCACCACTAATACCTCCTTGCCCGCCAGGTCCTCTTTGAAGAAATAATTTTTCTCCGGTTCGGCATTCCCCCTGTCCTTTTGCAGGTGCAGGCTCTCCCTGTCGCCCGTATAACGGACATACGATATGCCGCATACAAGCTCAGGGTATTCGTCATGAAGATAGTCCGCCATCGTCTTGAACCGCTTCCAGTATTTCCGCTGTGTGCTGCACGGCATGAACATGACAACCGTGCCCGGCTTGGGCTTCAATTTCTCTATTCCTGCCACAAGGAAACGGATGCCGTTACGCTTGCCGTCCTTGAAATCCAGCACGGATTGGCAGAACTGCTTTTGTGCTTCACTCAGGTATGAGTTATACCTTGACGGGAAATAATAGTCTGTAAATACGCAGGGGATTTTCTTCCTTTTGAATACTTTCAACGGCTGATGGCCGTCGGCAAACCTCGCAATGGTGATGGGGAAAATCCTCCTTGCTTCCTTGTTGCCCGCCAGTACCGCCTTGCGGCTGAATTCCCTGCGGAGTTCCACGGTGGGCGCATACTTTGCGGCGGCGCAATAGGCACCACCCAGCTTTCTTCTCCAATACCGTGTAAGAGACACTATCAGGATTAACAATAATATGATGATGAATCTTTCCATATATTTTCATTCGCCTGCATAAATGGCTGCAAAATTAGCAAAACCGTTGGTAGCATGGAGTGTTATCCAAGAGAATTAAGCCTGGCAGTTCCACTTTTCCAACCACTTATATACAGACTGTCATCCGGTTATACAGACTTTTGACCGCCCTAGCCTGTGCCCTTACCGCCGGTCGTATTTTCGTGTGCGAAGTTCAGTCGTCCGCTGTTGATGCCGAAAACTTTTGGGACAGAGACAGAATAGCAAGGGTTGTCCCGGTGTCAGGAATCTTCCTTTCCCTTGCGGCAAAGCGTATTTCTGCCAAAAAGTTTGCGTCATAGGCGGACGGCTCATCCTGCACCGAAAAATAACTTCCCGGGGCAAGGGCAAACAGCCCGAAAGCAGGGAAATAAAACATTTGCATTATGAAATTTACAGTATCGTCAACCGCAATGACAAGCAAACTGGCTGCAATGGCCAAAGTGATGAACAACAGACCGGCACTGCCCGTCCTTTCCTCCTTTCTGCTGGAAGTGAAAGAGGACGCACCGCTGGAAGTGACCGCATCCGACCTTGAATGTACGTGGCACGGTTCATTGGATGTAACAGGACAGGAGGGAACAGGGAAAGTCTGTATCACGGCAAGCACCCTGCTGGATGCCGTGAAGAATCTGCCCGAACAGGAAATCACCTTTATTATTGGCGATGAGGACAGGAGCGTGACCATCCAATATGCGAACGGACATTTCGATATGGTGGGACAAGCCGCAGACGAGTATCCGACCGCAGACTATCCGAGCGACATTCATTTCCGCATGGAGACAGCCACATTGTGCAAGGCTATCGAACACTCCCTGTTTGCCGTGGGCTGTGATTCCATTCGTCCGATAATGAACGGCATCAATTTCACCATCGGAAATGGCAAGGTGGAATGCGCGGCGTCAGACGGGCACAAACTGGCCCGTAACATCTATCCGCTGGCAGGGGAAGCGGAGGATTGCAGTTTTCTCTTGTCTGCAAAGGCCGCCAAAATCGTAAAGACCCTGATACAGAAAAAGGAAGGCTTTGTGGAAGTGGACTTGGACGGACGCAGCATCGCTTTCAAGACAGGCACTGACTCTTTCAGTTCCCTGCTGATAGAGGGGCGATACCCGAACTATAATGCCGTCATCCCGTCCGACAGCGACAAGGAGGCGACCATTGACAGGCAGACGTTGTTGTCGGCCATCCGCAGGGTCAGCGTATTGGCAGAAAAGGCGAACCGTATGGTAGTGATGAAGTTTTCCGGCTTGTCGATGCTTCTGACAGGACATGATTTCGACAATTCCACTTCAGCGGAGGAGACGGTGTTCTGTGCCTATCAGGGAAATGACATCAACATCGGTTTCAGTGCGGAAAACCTTATATTGGTGCTGGAGAACATGGATGCGGCGGAAGTCCGTTTCCGTATGAGTGAGCCGTGCCGTGCGGCCATCATAGAGCCGTCAACGGATGATGGACAGACGGAACGCTTGGCATTGCTGATGCCGATGATGCTGCCGGAATGACATCTGATTGGAACAGGAATTTGTGCAGGGCGTGAGAGCCCTGTACAATTCCGCAACAGTAAATCGAATTATCAACAACTTTAAACTTATAATCATGCCGAATTGGTGTTCATTATCAAAATCTATTGATAAGCTGCATTATCCAAAGAATAGTATTATCAAAAGTAATAATGTTTTAGATGAGCTAACCATTTGTTTATCAAATAGACTTTATATGCTAATATTTTAATAATATTGATGGCAGTTTGATAATTTTGAGTTATAATAGTGTATTGTTAAACATTTAATTTATAGAAGCTATGACTCAAAAACAATTATTACGAAGCGACATCATTAAGATTTGCAAGAAAGAGTGCTTAAAATATAAATTAAGCTCTAATTACACATCAATGCTGCTTCAAGGCAGCCGTTCTCTTGTTAAATTCATGCAAGAAAAGAGCGTAAATGATTATACTCCTGAAGTGGGTTCGGAATTTAGGGTATATATACATGAAGTCCGAACAAAAAAATATGCCGATGAGATAAGTCGTGTCGTTGATATGCTCAACTCTTTTATAGACAGTAAATTATTCATTTTTCAAAAGCAAATCACAAAGTATTTCCCTGGAATTTTTGGGCAGTATGCTATAGAGTACATAGAATACTTAAAAACAAATTCAAATCTCAAAATCTCCTCGATTAAAATATATGAATATTCGTTGAGCATGTTCAGTCAGAGAATGCATCATTTAGGAGTTAGTTTAGAAACTATTTCATTGGAATATTTATTAATATTCTTTTCATCCCTTCAAAACATGAAACAAGAAAATGTGAAGAATGTAAAGAAATTCCTCTCTTATTTGAAAGAACATGGTATCATCAAACATGACCTATTACTTGACTACATTCAACCTATTCGTTACAGAAAAGAAAAAATTCCGTCATACTACACACAAGAAGAAGTCCGGCAAATCGAAAAGAGTGTGAACAGGCATTCAACTGAGGGGAAAAGGGACTACGCAATGCTACTGTTAGCATCAAGGTTAGGACTTCGTTCTGCTGATATAAGGAATCTCAAATTCTCTGATATTGATTGGGATAAGAATGAAATACATATACGACAAATTAAAACACGCAAAATGGTAATATTGCCATTGTTGGAAGATGTCGGAGTTTCACTGATTGATTATATAAAGAATGCGAGACCACAGACTTCATTAAAAGAAATATTTATCTCATTTACACCACCTTATCGGGTTATCACGTCCGCTACTTTTTCCACAATGGTAGCCAAATATATCTTTAAATCTGGTATCAAGTGCAATGGAAAACATCATGGTAGTCATTCACTTAGGCATAGTTTGGCTACCAATTTAATGAAAAACAATGTTTCTGTGCCGACTATTTCATCAATATTAGGCCATAGTACCACAGAAAGCACAAAGAAATATTTAGCTATAGATTTGTCGTCTTTGTTAAATTGCAGCCACGATGTACCAACGGTGGAGAATAGTTTTTATGAGCAGGAAGGAGGTGTATTCTATGTATGAAGTTGTCTATCAATCAGTCTTCTCCGATTATTTCAATTCTTTTTGTGAACAACGCATAAAGTTGGGATATTCAGATTCAGAAATACGTCAATACTTCAAAGTATTTGACAACTATTTCTATAATAGAGGTATTGATGCTGTATTTGTCACAGAGTCAATTTATAATGATATGATGGATTATTTGACAAACGAAAACGGTAGGAATCGATATAGATATGCGTCTAAATTTTCCATGCTGATGAAATATATGTCTCGTCTGGGTGTGCCTGTATATATCCCAAGAGTTGGTAAAATCCCCAAAAATAATTTTATGCCGTATATTTTCACTCATGACGAATTATGCAAAATTTTTAAAGTTACAGACCATTTGCGATTATCTAAATTTCACAGTCACAGCATAATTATAATCATGCCTGCTATATTACGAATGTTATATAGCACAGCTATGCGCATAGGGGAAGCTCTTGCATTAAAAAATGAAGATGTCGATTTAGACAGTCAGACTATAACTATCAAGAGTTCTAAAAACAGAAGCCAACGAATTGCGCCAATTAATCCATCACTTAAAATTGTATTGAAACAATATGTCTCATATAGGAATCAGATACCTGTAAAAGGAATAGAGAACGCCTCTTCTCCATTCTTTGTGAATTTGTCAGGAGATTCTTGCAGCCAGCACTCTGTGTTAGCAAGATTCATTGAAATCTTACAAAAAGCAGGCATCGCCTACAAAGGGCATCATCAAGGTCCAAGAATACACGATCTTCGACATACGGCCTGCGTTCACGCAATGGTAAAACTGGTTAAGGAAGGCAAGGATATTTACTGTGCAATGCCATATATCGCAGCTTATATGGGGCACAAGACGCTTGAAGCCACAAATAATTATTTGCGATTAACCAAAGAAGTATATCCTGATATCATCAAGGCAACCCAAGCAATAGATACTCTTTTTGATAATTCTGTATATAACAATTTTAATCATGAAGATAGAAATGGATAATCTTACTTTTTCTAATGTTTTGGAGAAATTCTTCAAAACATATTTACCAGGCGAAGTGGGAGCAAGCAGTAATTCCATTCGCTCATACCGAGATACCTTTATGCTGTTTTTCGAATATATGGATAGTACCAATAAAGTAAAACCGGACAAAATCAGTCTTTCGCATTTCAAGAAAGAAGAAATATTACTTTTCTTAAAATGGTTAGAAGAAATTAAAGGAAACAGCGTGAGTACAAGAAATCAACGTTTGTCTGCCATTCGTTCGTTTTGCAACTTAGTAATGTTCACTTGTCCAGAATATGTGCGGAATTGTTCTGAAATACGCTCAATTAAGTATAAGAAAGCAATTAAAGAAACCGTTAAGTATATGACCATTGAAGAAGTAACAAAACTATTGTCACAAATTGATACCCGGACAAAATCAGGCCGACGAGATTTAACATTGCTATCTTTACTTTATAACTCAGGAGCAAGAGTGCAAGAAGTGATTGATCTTACACCATCAAATTTAAGGCTTGATAAACCGGCGATTGTAGAACTCTATGGAAAGGGGCGAAAGAAAAGAATTGTTCCGCTTGATGACCCCATTGTAAAGCTATTGCAAGGTTATATGAGAGAACAGGGATTATTGAATGTAGCCAACGCTCATCATCCGCTCTTTTTTAATGCGCAAGGAGGCAAACTGACTAATCCGGGTATAGCGTATATTATAAATAAGTATACAAGTTTGTTCAAAGTACAAAATTCTGGAATGCGTAATATAAACATTACTCCCCATGTTTTTAGGCATTCAAGAGCTATGCACCTTCTTCAGGTTGGTGTACCATTAATATATATACGAGATATATTAGGACATGTCTCCGTCCAAACAACAGAAATTTATGCAAGGGCTGATTCTAAAACTAAAAGAGAAGCATTAGAAAAAGCATATAAAGATATTGGAATTTCAGAACCTGAAATCAAATCTTGGGAGAAGGATTCTAAACTTAAAGCATTCTTAAAAAGTCTGGTATAATATTATCCAAAGATAAAATTTAAAGTGGTCATGTCAATAATGTGATTAATAGCATTTTTGACTGGCTACTTTTGATAATACTATTCTTTGGATAATGTTCATTATCAAAATCTATTGATAAGCTGCACCAATTAGGCATAACTCTTAAATTTAATCCGTTAAACTTTTTCTTTATCTTTCCCTTTTCTCGGAGCCTTACGGCTTCCGGTCGGGAATGATTTTCGTGCGTGAAAAGACTGCGGGTCAGGGGCAATAAGGCAAGTGGACGGCAAAGTAGCTGATGAAATACCCAAATCTGTGATTTGCGGAAAGCTGTCATCCGGTACGCAGGCCTGTCAGCATGGCGGTACTTGACATTCGCCCTCCGCAGTACCTTTGCACGGGAAAGCAGGACTGACAGGCAGCCGGGAAGAAATCAAATGATATTGAGACATACAAATGCAATAAAAGTGCTTATCTTTTTGCTTATCAAAATAAAATCATTACTTTTGCACAAAATCAAAGCAATATGATTATGTGCAATAATAGTGAATTTATAAAAGACACGGCTGACTATATTTTCTCCGTATTAGATGAAAAGGCCACTCTTTTCCCGTTAGAGAAACAGTTGTCGGATACGATTCCTGTTGCTATAACACAGAATTTCAAACTTTACAAAGGTGCATTATTCGGCTGCACGGTTATATTTGCATTTGCTAATGGTGGAAATGATACAACCCCAGCCATGCTGAAGCGGACATTCAATCTGATTGAGAACAAATGCGGATGCCCTGTCATACTTGTTGCAGAAAACATAGCATCATACAATATAGGAAGACTGGTTGCACAAAGAAGCAATTTTATCGTTCCGAAGAAACAGATGTTTATCCCATCGCTTCTAATTGACTTGAAAAAGTCAAAAACCAAAGGAGCGGATATAAAAGAGACAATCCCGCCCATTGCCCAATGTATGCTGCTGTACAATCTGGAAGTGAAATCCATTGACAGGTGCGAGGCAATAGATCTGATGGATATCTTTCAGGTCTCTTACGCAACCATTAACCGCTCGCTACGGTGGTTGAGTGAAAATGGGTTGGTTTCGCTTGAAGGGAAAAAGACGAAAGAAGTAAGATTGGTTTATTATGGCAGGGAACTTTGGGAGAACGCCCTGCCTCTGCTTGTGTCTCCGCTTGACAAGACAGTTTTCTCAGATATAATTCCTGAAAAAAGTTTGGAGTGCGGCATAAACGCCCTGTCGGAATACACTATGATCAACAAAGAATCTGTGAATATGGTTGCGATTGACAAAACAGGCATCCAGCAATCGGGCATCGCTACCGACAAGGAATATGGAACATGCCGCATCGAAGTATGGAAATATGACCCGAAACTGTTGAGCCATACAGGGACTGTAGATAAGCTGTCGCTGTATTTGTCACTTAAAGACAATCAAGACGAAAGAGTTCAAATAGAATTGGATAATCTTATTAACGATATGAAATGGTAAAAGGAATTGAAAGATTCAAGGAGTTCTTCAAGGGATTTGAGAATTCCTATGTAATAATAGGCGGTACGGCATGTGAAATACACGAGGAACTGTATGCACAGACTCCGAGAGCGACCAAGGATATAGACATCATTCTGATTGTTGAAGCGCTTTCACATGAATTTGTCGCCCGGTTTTGGGAACTGGTAAAAGCCGCAGGATACGAGCAACGCAACATAGGCACAGGTGAAGGCAATCTGCACAAACATGAGTATTATCGGTTTATGAAACCGACAAATATGGAATTTCCCTATCAAATAGAGCTTTTCTCGCGCAATATCGGACTGTTGGACTTTCCTGAAGATGCCCACATAACCCCCATTCCGACGGATGATGACCTGTCAAGCCTTTCGGCCATACTCATGGATGATGACTATTACAATTTCACAATAGGACACAGTCATGTTGAAGACGGAGTGCATATAGCAAATGTGGAGAGTCTAATCTGCTTAAAATGCAAGGCATTCCTTGAAATGTCCGAGAGAAAGGCTCAGGGTGGCCAGGTTGACAGCAAGCATATACAAAAACACAAAAAGGATGTGTTCAGGCTTGCAGCCATGCTCGCTCCTTCTGACAGGTTCGAGGATGTGTCGCAGACATTAAAGGACGATGTGTCACATTTCTGTGAGGAAGTAAAGGATGAACTTCCCAATCAGGACTTCTTCAAATCGGCCGGTCTGCAGAACATTACCGGGGAGCAGATGTTGGAACAACTGAAAAACAGTTTTTTGTAAAATGGTACGGCTCCAATACGCATCCGACCTTCATCTGGAATTTGCGGAAAATGGCAGTTATATCAAGCATAATCCGCTGCAAGTGGCAGGAAATGTCCTTGTATTGGCAGGTGACATCGGCTATCTCGGAGATGAAAACTACAGCCGCCATCCGTTCTGGGATTGGGCATCTGACAATTATGAGCAAGTGATTGTCGTACCGGGAAACCATGAGTTCTACAAGATGTTTGACTTGGATTCATTATATGACGGCTGGGCATTAAAAATAAGGACAAATGTCTCATGCCATTATAACGCGGTTATTCCGTTATCCGAACACACAGAAATAATAGCGACTACATTATGGTCTTATATCAAACAGCGTGATGCATTCTTGACAGAGCAGGCTATATCCGATTTCAGGCGTATAAAATGTGGAGATGGCAATCCGCTTAATTGGATTCGTTTCAACATGGAGCATGACAAATGCTTGAAGTTCCTGAAAGAAAGCATATTCCGAAGCAATACGGAACACATTGTTGTCGTGACACACCATGTACCCTCCTTTGAACTACTCGCACCGGAGTTCAATGGAAGCCCGCTAAACGGTGCTTTTACTGTGGAGCTTGAAGACTTTATCGGAAAAAGTCCGATTGATTACTGGATATATGGTCATTCACACCGGAACATTGACAAAATCATCGGAAGAACGAACTGTATTACAAACCAGTTGGGGTATGTATCCCATAATGAACACACGACTTTCAATCCAGGGAAACATATCGAGTTATATTAGAATAAACGAGAGCCGATCCGTCACGGACAGGCTCTCGTCAAAAATGAAAAAGCTATTTTCAATTTATGAACAAAAAGACTTATCTGAAATAAAGTTCCACTTTGGTGTGCCTATTGGCTTCGTCCGGGACATAATCTGAGATGCCTCCTTCATAGACCTTTGTAATGTTTTCTGCCGGAATACCCCGCTTGATGAGTTCATCAGTGATATAATCGGCTCTGGCTGTGCTCAGCGTGTTGTTGATGGAAGCTGTGCCGGTTGCACTGTCCGCCGCTCCCGTGACTTTCACGGACAGTCCGTATTTCATGGCCACATGAGCGATCGCATCAAGATTGACCTTTTGCAGAGAGTCCGTAAGGCGGGCTGAATTAAGGTCGAAGAAGAAATAGACTGGAGAACCTATACATTAGTCTCCATGCTGCATGAGAGCGAAATAACCGGCCGCAGAAACAGTGTCCGGGCAGTTGATTGCCGCATTCCATTTTCCGGGCAGGCTGTCCGTTCCCGCTTTGCTGATGCTGTCCGTCTTTTCGCCTTGTATGCTGTCTGTGCGCATTTCCGTTGTAAGAGGCGAACTGCCGTCCCAATGACGGTTTTTCATCCTTGCCCGCAGAGAGTTCAGCCCGCTGTAATTGTTTACGGGAAACCTCCTGTCATCGGCTTCCATGTCTTCAAACAGATGCCCGTAAGTATCAAGCAGCCCTTCTATTTCGAGAATCTTCTTCAGTTCGTCCAGGACCCTTCTTTCCTTGTCCAGTTTGCCAACATATTGCCTGTTCTGTTCAGAAAGGGTGTTAGCATAGCCGGTCAGCCACTCGTTATGCCGTTCATACGGACGGGTGTCAACAGCACGTTTCCAGCCGACCTTGCCAATGTTGAATGAAAAGCCTGCCGTCAATGAAAGCATGTGGTCTCCGAGGTGGTTCGCTTTACCGTATCCGTCGAAGTCCTGGAATGTGGTCGTCCCGGAAAGTTCCATCAGGACGCTTACTCTCTTGGATATGCGGTACTGGCCCTGTATGCCGTATGATATGGCAAGAGGGTTGTGTCCGTTGTCCGCATTGTGCAGCAGTCCGAGACCCGCATACGGGGAAAGCCCCCAGCGAACCTCGTCTTGTTTTGCATACCTGTTTCCGAG
>ULRW01043665.1_pt1 | contig 10508 bp, 6 predicted proteins | sample 1955581 | NCBI WGS metagenome assembly ULRW01 (sample SAMEA4835687, study PRJEB28245) | human gut metagenome | biome: gut microbiome; material: fecal sample | place: Denmark | collected 2008 | reverse complement strand
CACCCCAATTTGGTGGGCAAGTGCGATGACAAGCGTACCTGTCCCTGCCGAGGGGTCGTAGCAAGTCACACTCTTTACATTCTCGTTCTTATCAACGAGCAATTGAGCCATAATAGAGGCAATGGCGTGTGGCGTATAGTATTCGGCATAGTTGCCGCCACCGTTGGAGTTGTAGTCCTTGATCAGGTATTCAAAGATGGTGGAGAAGAAATCATACCCTGCGGCAAAAGCTGCCTCAAAAGAAAAACTTGCCACGTCGCCGATTAACGATTTGCAAAAGCCGTTTTTCTTGGCAGAGCCTCCTGTTACCACCTCCGAGAGCGGTTTCATAATGGAAATACGGGTTTCGTCCTCGTTGAGAATGTAGAAAATCTCCTCATTGGTGTCGGCGATAGCCTCCAATGTCGCATCGAATAAAGTCGCAAAATTATCCTCATTCTGACGTTTCGCAAGATACGGAATCAGATGCTCTTTTTTCAATACAATGGTGTCGAGCATCATATCACACATTTCTTCGTATTCATCATCGGACAGTTGCTCCAATACCTCATAAACATCCTTCGCTTTGGCAAGTTCGGGCAGTGTACGTTTTGCCTCATAGATAAACTTATCATTGAGGAACTTGTATAGAAATGTTTCTACGATAACCGTATATTCATTTCCGCTGTTACCAAGGCCAATATTGTTTGTCGTACTTTTCAGACGGTCGATAAGGTCTTTTGTCTGTTGCTTTATGGTGTTGATAGCCATAATCAGTATATGGTTTGATATTCTTTGAAAATAATGTCACTAACATATTTACGAGCCGGACGCTCCGTGGAAATCTGCGCATCCTTAAAACGACGGGTGACGTAAGTTAATATGTTTTTGGTAAAGTAGGCCGGAGTCTCGACAATCGCCTCGTTGTGGAAGAAAGCATCGTCTACATCTTCTTTTATGAGTAGCAAGACAGCCGTCACCTGCTCTTTCTTCTTTGTCCAAGCATAGGTACGAGGTTCGATATGCTCCCGTTCTTCTCTGTCCGCCTGTTCGGTCAAACGCTTCTCGATACGCACGAACTTGGTGTCTCCATTATAGGCGATCGCCTTCAATGCATCGCGTTCGTTCATTTGGCGAATGCGTTTCAGTATGCCGTTAATGTTTTGGACACGGTCGTGCATATTGAACTCACCTTCTGATTCCATCTCTTTCTTCTTGAAAAGTGCAAGGAAGTCTGCGAGGATAGAACGATATTCCGGATCATCGGGGTCAACGCAAGCGTTCAATTGGTTACGTGCGTGAGCCACCGATTGTCTATATTGCTCTCGAAGTTCAAGTTCCTCTTCACCTTTCTTATAGAACGAGAAATGTATGTTCTCCAAAGCAGAATTCAGCAGCTGTTTCACGCTTTCGCGGTCGTTCGAGTTCTGCTCATACGAGAGAAAGTCAAGGCGATTGCGCGCCGCTTTGATAAGATTTGATATTTCGGGTATATCGACAATCTTTTTCACTTCCGGACTTTCCTGTGAGATTAGCATATTCTGCATACTGCGCAGGATTTCCAAACTTTTGCTTACGGAACGGACGGTGGCAAGATCATCCACCAAATTGAGCTGGCGAGAAAAAATTTGAGGGTTGGTCAAATCGTAGTCAGCCAAAGTTACTTTAGCGTCTGCGACATTTCTCATTGCTTCCTCAATGGTAACAAACAGCCTATCCATAGAAGAAATGTTTTTTTGACCGACCTCTTTTTCAAGTTCTTCCTGGTAGTCCTTATGTGTCTTGCTATATTCTTCCTCGATGTTGGCAAAGTCTACGACATGCCCGAACTTCATAGCCTTATACGGGCGATTAACACGCGTAAGCGTTTGCAGCAAATTGTGTTCCTTGACCATGCGGTGTAGATACAATTTCTTCAATCGCGGAGCGTCAAAACCCGTTTGCAACATTTGGAATACGATTAATAAGTCGATTCTTCCGTCTTTGAACAAGTCAATCCATTTGGAACGGGTGGATTTATCGAAACTGTCATAGAGAATAAGGGCTGCGCGGTAACGTCCTTTTCGAGGCGAGGTCTTCTTGACCTCAATTTCGTTAGCCGAGATACTGCGATAGATTATTTGCCCATCCTCGCCCGTATAATTGTCGAGCTCCGATTCATCGGCATAGTTTTCCAAAAACAGCCGATACATCATTATCGCCTGTTCTTTACTGTTGCATACGGCAAGTGCGCCCAATGATGGGTCGGAATATTTGCTTCGGAACTCCTGCAAATCATTGATTATGTAGTCGAGTAAAGGGTGTACATAGTTCTCGTGGGCATAGACATCGACTTCTTTAACAGTTTGCTTTTTTACCCTTATGCTGTTAAGGGCTTCTTTCATTGTTATCTTAAAGTTCGACCCGATGTCTTCGCGTATGAGCCGAAGCGTGTAACCATCTGCAATAGAGGCGTTATAATAATATGTATGGATATAATCACCAAAAATATCTTTGGTATTATATCCCTCGCCGATTATGGGTGTACCCGTCAATGCTATTTTGATTGCATTCTCATCGCTCGCAATCAAATTTTTCAAAAAACAGCCTTTGGGATTGTAATTACGGTGCGCTTCGTCAATAAAATAAATGCGCTTCACCTTGACGTTATACGCATTTTTAGCGAGTGCCCGGCTGTCTTGGGAAAACTTTTGGATATTGACAACGGTTATCTCCAATTTGCCTTCTTGGTTTTGTGTAGTCACACCATCCTTTATCAGATTGGCAAAGTCTTCTTTGCTTTGAATAGGATTGACTTTCAATCCTCTGCGGGTAAACTCTTTTTGTGCCTGCTCCAAAAGATCGATACGGTCTACAATAAAGAAGAATTGCGGGACTATGCCTTGGCCAGAATAATAATCGGTCAGATATTTGACATTAAAATACGCAAGCGCAGTCTTTCCACTACCTTGGGTATGCCAAATAATACCCTTACGTTCCTCCTTATCAAGGTGTCGCTCAATCGATTTTGTTGCGAATACTTGCGGATAGCGCATAATGTGTTTTTGTAGTCCATTGGGATGGTCTACATAGGCTATTCCATAGCGCAAGAAGAAATAGAAACGTTCAAAACTGAACAAACTCTCACAAATGCGCTTGGTAGGCGTCTCGACTTTGCAATTCGTTTTGTACTCACTATTGTTTTTGTATTGAGGCACATTGTTGTCACGCAGCAATATCTCCTCGTCCTCGGCAGAAACCGTGTTATATCTTTTCTGAATAGGGAAACTATCTTGTCCTTCCTCGCGAAAGCAATTATAGAGGGTATCGGTTTTGCCGATAGTAGCGTAATAAGCTCCCTGTTTCAGTTGTTCGTCGTATTCCATATCGTTACTGAATACCATTATTTGCGTGATATTCAAATAACGGCGGAAACAAGGATTGGCAAACCGAGTCTTCATACGGTTACGCTCAGCATCGATTCCTTCATGGTTGTTCTCCTTTTTCACTTCAATAAAAGCCAGAGGCAAGCCATTGACGAAAATGGTTATGTCGGGACGGAAGTTATCGCCTGACAAATCTCCACAAGTCATTTCGGTTGCCACTTGGAACGTGTTGTTGCGAATGAAGTTCGCGGGAGAAGACAAGTCGATTATTTTGTTCGTGGTGTCAAGCAGTATTTCTTTGTAAAACTGCCGGCCAAGATCGTCGTTGTTGAGCGACTTCTGAATACGATGAAGCATAACGTCTGCATCTCCTTGTGTAGACAGAGGATTCAGGCGCAAATAAGCTTCTGAAAACGGTTGTAGCAAGATGTTCGTAAGAGCATCGGATTCCGTTTTCGGAATTGTCACATACTTAGTGAACAGTCCCTTTTGAGATATGTATTTATACCCCATCCTCATGAGATGCATAAGAGTGGGGAATTTTACTCTGCTATCTTCACTAAACGCACCCATAACATTTTACTTCTATTAAAATAAAACACTTCTACTATCTGCAAAATGAAGCCCATCAGACAGTGAAAGTGTTTACATCCTGTTTCAATAATTTATTTAAAGCTATCAACGCAATTAATTGACAAATGCAAAGTTAGTATTTTTTATCGAGACTGGCTGCATATTTGAAGATTAAGTTCAGGGAGCCTCTTGCAAAATGACCTAAATGTCAGATTCTATATAATCTCTAATGGAGCCGTTATTTCCGTTGAAATAACCGTTTGATAGGTGCTACTCGTTGATTATAAGTAGCTTGCGTAAAAAGAGAATATTAGAGGTAACGATTAAGCAACGGTTCATTTTTCCGATATTTGCACTGTGTTTTACTCCTCTAAATAACTTATGCGAAGATAGCAATTTTCTTTGAACTTGCAAAAATATTCGATTCAAGTGCTAAATACAAAATGAAGGCACGAGGTTATGAGCCTCGTACCTTCTTCTCTTTTATTTCTTATTACTTACCTTTTTCAGGACTGGCTTCGATGACAAACAGGCAATAAGATTAAAGGGTTTTATGCAAGTTACGAAAAGAGAGGAAAATGAACCTTTCCCGTATTCCGCCGTATATCAGTCTTTTATACTTTGACCTCACTTTAAGTACACCGAATAGCCCACAGCCGATTTGCATCGTTTCACCCTGTGTTGCACTTGGTTAACACAAAGATACAAAAATATCTTTAGTTTTCAAAGTAAATTCCTTGTCTTAACTAATTTTGTAGATATTAAAAACCCCTGCCAAAAGTATGTCTGGCAGGAGTGAAATATAAAAGTAAGTTCGTTAGGCAACTTTTCCGAATTTATTGTTTTCGCGTATAATATTCGATAAGTTCTTCATTGTTGCCTTCATCGTAAATCCATTTCATCGTCGAACCCGACATTTCGACGCGACAGATTTGCCGATTATCTCCGTCATCGGTCGTCAATATTCCCGCCGTTTCATCATAGGAGTAAGTCCCGTCGTAAAACCCTTTGGGCGGATAATCGTAATAACGATAGGTTCCGTCTTCCCGAAAAATCGCAACCATCTTATCCTCGTCCTCCACGGCCGTGAAACTATCAATCAATTTCCCGTTCCGGTAATATTCGTTCTTCTGGAATACCCATTCGCCGATGATTGATCCGGGCACGTCGTTCGGTTCATCTTTTTCATCGGAACAAGCTACGGCCAAACAAGCCAAAACCCACAGGCTTGCAAAAAACAGTTTTTTCATTGTCAATCGTTATTTAAATTTTGTCATATATTTTTCTACCTCGAACGGCACTAATCCCCAGTCGTATCGGGCATAAAGCGGATGGCGGGGATTTCCTTTCACCGTGAGTTTCCCGATTTGGAACCATTGGCCCCGACTTGTACGCAACACGTCGTATAAATCCCGAAAACATTGTTTCAGATAAGGTTTCGCCGAAATATCGTTTCCGAAAGCGACCAATATGTCCGCTGCCGGATAACGTTGCAGCAGATCGGCCACGACATCCAGATTTTTCCGGTGCATCGGTTCGTCCAATGTTGCCGATAAACTCCATTTATCCGTCGCTCGTTCCGATGAAAGATTCAACATTGCAAATCCGTCGTAACCGCCGCCCTCGGCGAATCCCATGACTTTGTGCGTCGTCGGGTCGGGATGTGTTTCGTCCGCAGTGCTCGGATTAAGGCCGACGACCAACAGCATCTTTTTGCCGGGTTGCTCCAGCACGAACCGATGATCGTTCTGCGATTTTCCGGTTTCGTTACAAATAGGAGTGTAAATCATTTTATTGAATCTGTTTTAAGTTAATAGCTCTTTTAGCGGCCTCTTTCTGCTGTAACTTTCTTTGTGCCTCCTCTCGTTTCTGTTGTTCTCTCTTTGCTATTTCCATTCGTATCTTATTGGCGACATCATCTACAACTTTTTCCACTACGAAATCTTCAATGGAAAAACTTTTCACGGCAAGCATACTCCTGTCTTCGAAATCTAAAATACGGTCGAGGTAAACATCATTTAAACGAGGTTCGATATTGAATGCAATTTGTTTCTGTTGACCATCGACATCCGCCACAAACTTTCCGATGATTTTTCCGTCATATATCTCAATAGATTGACAATATATCTTTTCGGATTTGTCAAACTCAAGCGTATTGCCGGATAGCAAATCATGAATACGGCACACATTGGTTGCTATCAGATTCTTCCTTTCAAAAACATCTCGTATTTTAGTCAAATAGCCATCCGATACGAATTGAAATATGTTTAGAGTATAAACCGTGTCTCGCGTATCTTCGCGAATCAATTCAATGATATGCCAATCATTTCCTTTTATCAATGTTGCATAATGACGATTCGGAGTATATATTACACTTGCATTACGCTCCAGTTCCCGTAAATACGCTATCTTGAGTCCTTGTAATTTAGTCTGATTCCTAAAAGGAATAATATCGTTGATCAAATAATAATGATTGCTTATACTATCCAAATTTGATTGATAATATGCATATCCTCTCGTTGGGGTTCCTGCATTGCTATTGCCATGGACGATTTTTTTGTTCAACTCTTCGGGTTTATATAAATAAGTAGCTATATTGTCGTAAAAAATCTCGGTATCACAATAAGGCGCCCCAAACTCAAAATAGGTATACTTGTTCGTAAATAAGTCGTATTTGGCCCTATCTTGTTGATTTGCATGATGCAAAGGCAGAAATACCCGTTGTCCGATGTATTTTCTCGTTGAAGAATTATCGTGACCGTAAAATATTTCAATCGGAGCTAAACTGTCATAAGGTTCAACCAGTTCATAACTCGTATTTTCTTCGAGTGTTCTTATTTGATTCTGTGTCTCTTGGCGTTTGTCACGAATGAGTTGTTTTTCTTTAAATCTTCTCTCTAATACCCCAAGCGAGCAACTATTGATAAAAATGGATTTTCCGGCATCGTTCTTCAGAATAGCACCTTCTTGAGGTGTACCTTGCGGTTGTAACAGGATGGTATATAAGCTATACCATTCGCTTTGAGGTGCTACGGACACGACCTGTTTCGTAAACGGATCATGATATTCAGAAGAGATTTTGTCAACATAGACATATTGTTTATCGGAATACTTTTTTTGTCGATTTTCGAAAAGAGCCATAGAAATCAGATTATTCGGTTCCGTATAATATATTATTTCGCCACTTTCCTCTTCCTGCAACTTGACGATATCCCGATCCGATCCAATCTTGTCCGGCCACTCATTCGACGACATCGCTCCGAACGAAAAAAGACTTTGGCGGCTTTCCATCTCTTTGCGCAGAGTATTCGACGATACTACATCCAGAATACGATAATATTTATTCGTGTAAGGAGTAATCGGAGTCAACTTGTTCAACCTTTTGCCACAAATGGCAAATCCTTGACTTTGCGGGGAAATGAAGACCCGCAATCCGATATATGCTTTTTTATTTATGCCGTCAGCACGAGTATCCGTGTAATGTTCCTGAAAGACTAAAGGCATCAAAGAGTCAACAAATATTTTTTGTCCTTTGCAGGTAATTATGCAACAAACACATAAAAACACTGAAAAATAGAACTGTTTCATAATATCCGCCAATACCTACTTGTTAATAAAATCCTGCCATGTATCCGTCAGATCGAATTTCATTTTCATAGGAATTCTTCGACCATCGGGGTCTTCGACCGTTAAATTGAAATAAAGGATGCAACTTTTAGCCTCGAACGTTGTAAAACCTTCGGTTACGGCATCGTCGTCATAAACCGACAAGGTAATCTCGAAAGGCTTTGCCTCTTGCGGTCTCCACGGATTATCGAAAGAAACTTGGGGAATCCCGGAATCCACCCATGCGCGACTATAATCACCTCGTAAAACATATTCTTTATTAAAGTAAAAGGAAACCCATGTAGCCAATCGGTCGCGGGTGTAAGGTTCCCCGACCCAATTTTCTCCTGCGATATATTCTTCATAAAATTCTGCATCGATAAATGTTTTTTGCGATGCATTCCGAAGGTCGGCCTTGAATCTGAATATAACTCTGTCATAACGATCGAGTTCGAATTTACACAGGTAAGGTTCGATTACTATCGCTTGTGACTCGCGTCGTTTCCGCTCTTCCAATTCGCGCCGTTGAGCCAATTCGAGCGTATTCTTAAAGTTGGAAATCATCGTCCCAGCCAGTTTATCCGCCCCGGGACGCGACGTTTTGCGGTATTCGAGGCGTTGCTCTCCATATGGTGCGGTTATGCTGAATGTATTTCCGAAATTTATTTCCGTCCCGGACGGAATAACGAATATGAAGGATTGAGGTTTTTCGAAGATCAATTGTCCCCATTCACTTTCGAGCAATAACCTGCCATCGGATGTTCTGCCAGGTTTGCTTTTATCTTGTGCGAAAATTATTTGCTCGACATTTGATGAATACGGAGATTCCATTACGTAATAGATGGAAACAAATCCTGCTTGATCTGCTTCGGAGATAATGATGCTTTTCATCGGATCATTTGAATCAGCACAATCATACGTTCCTTCGATACGCAAATCCGAGTTACAAGAGATGAAAGGAACGACGATTAAGTATAAAATATACCTATAAACGAAAGATTTCATAATTTTAATTTTACATAAATTATAAACTACAATGGCCAATAAATAATAGAACTGACAGCCCCCAAATACAAAATAAACGGAATTTCTACTTTGACTTTCTGTTCAACTTTCTCCAAACCGTCTGCCGTTAGCCACGGCAATTCATCGAATCCGCTTTTAACCAGTCCGAATCCGCATTTCGGACATACGGTCAATCCGTCCGGCACGGAATTTCCGCAGTTTTGACACTTCCAGCGGTCTTCCATCATACAATCGAATTTCTTGCTGACAGGCGCCAATTCAGCCGATTTACAAAAAAGAAAGTGTGGAGCCGATTTCGTTTATCAATCTGAAGGTTGTGGCGAACCCGAATCAAATAAACGAAGATGCAATACCCCACACTTGATAGATATGGGATATAGGCGCACAAAAATACGCCTTGCCATATGCTAACAAGAAATGAGTGCCGTTCGTTGTCCTTGATTCGTTGAAAATTGCCACATTTTCAGATTAGGACAGTGCGAAAACACTTTCTGTATGTCTGCCGCTTGCGCGACAAGACAAAAATAGAAAATAATTTTCACATTGAACAACACTCATATAAAAACAATCGCAAATTACGCCAAAAAGTTTCTGAAAATCAATATTGATTCTGAACAATGTTATTTCAATTTGGGGCCATCTATTTTGGTTTAAAACCGCAAGCGGGACGGCCTTTCGGTTCCGTCCCGCTCGTGGTTAAATCTTCATTCCCTGCCTTTACTCCGTTCGCTCAATGTCGATTCCTATTTTCTGGTAAAACTCCTTCCGTTGTTGTTTGAACCACTCGTCGCCGTCCTTTCCGTTTATGGTGAACCGGAATCCGCTGGGGCCGTCCTTGTCGGGTTTGAGTTGCAGAACGACATCGCTGGCCCGGAACGTATGATTATACCTTATCGAGTGCAGTTCCCCCGTGTATCTGTAAGGTTGCATCGTAAATAGGGCCTTCGTCCACTCCTTGTTCAGCCCGATATCCTTGCAATAGTTTTCCCATTTCAACAGTCCCTTCACATGCGGGAATAGGTCATCGACACGCATCAAGGCTTTTACCGCTTCGTACATCCGTTGTTTGATTTCGTCTTTCTCTTTATCGTGTCCGGCCTGCATGGTCTTAATCTCTTGTTGCAGTTGCCCAATGCACTTGTCCTTGTCGGCAATTACCCCTTGCAAATCTGCAATCTGCTTTTCATACCTCGCGGGCTTCGGGTCGTGGAACAACGCCCCGATCCTTTCGACGGCTTTCGTCGTGGCATCTACTGCCACGCCTTTCAGTTTATCAATCTTGATCTCCCGTCGGGTCTGCGCCAACTCTGTTTCGGCCTTTGCCAGCTCTTCCTGCTTCTTTTGCCGCTGTTCGTCGATGGTGTTGCAGTCTGTTTGCGCGGCTCGTTGCTGTGTTTGGAGTGCGGCAATATCTACCGTCAGCGTCTTTTGCTGTTCTTTCAGGTTCTCGACCTGCTCGGCGATTTCGTTCTTGCGGACGAATACCTCGCGGTAATATTGTTGGGTAGATATGTGTTTGGCTTCCGATCCCTCGACGCCGCGTCGCAGTCCGTATTTGGCCATCGCTTCGGCATAGGTGGTCTGGTAGGCTTTGAGTTTTCCCGTGCCATCACATCGTCGGCACATAGACGCGGGCGGTCTTTCTTTGTCCGGTAAGTCCTCTTTCCGCTTTGGGCGTTCTTCTCCCGCTCCAGCTTGGCCTTTCTGCGTTCGCCCCGGACGATCGGCACGACGGTCGCGTGGATATGCGGCGTCTTCTCGTCCAGATGCAGGAGGGCCGAGACGACGTTTTCCTTTCCGAAAGTCTTTTGCAACCAGCCGCAGGAATCCTTGGCCCAAGCATCCAACTGTCCGGCCTGCCGGATGCGCTTCATATCTTCGGGGCTTCCGGAGAGCATGACACGCAGGGCACGCACTTGGTTCTTTCCGATCTTGCGTTCCAGTCCGGCGTTATCCAGC
>ULRW01006895.1_pt1 | contig 10545 bp, 8 predicted proteins | sample 1955581 | NCBI WGS metagenome assembly ULRW01 (sample SAMEA4835687, study PRJEB28245) | human gut metagenome | biome: gut microbiome; material: fecal sample | place: Denmark | collected 2008 | reverse complement strand
TGGACGTGATGATGAGCGTGGGCAACAATTTCTTCTACACCAAGAGCCTGCCCTGTTCGCTGTGGTTTCTGGATAAGGGCAAACCGGAACATCTGCTGGACACCGTATTGTTCATCGACGCACGCAATTATTATACCGTGGTGGACCGCACTCAGAACGAGTGGAGCGACTGGCAGCTGAAAAACCTCAACGCCATTGTCTGGCTCTATCGCGGCGAGGTGGACAAGTACAAGGCGCTTCTGACAGAGTATCACGCAGAGCTGGCGGACGACCGCCCCTTTGCAGAGATTCAGGCTGCAATGGAACAAAACGTGCAGGCCAAGCGGGAAGAAGTAAAAGCCGCTGTGGAGGCAGCACCCCGCAAAGAGCGCAAAGCTACGCAGGAAAAGTTCGACAAGGAACTGGAAGCCCTCAACGAGAAGCTGACCGTTGCCAAGGAGGCCGTCTGGCTCACCGAAAAGTTTGGCGAGGGCGTTTATCAGGATATTCCCGGTCTGTGCAAGGTGGCCAGCCGAGACACCATCCTCAACGAGAAAGGCGCATCCCTGACGCCCGGTGCCTATGTGGGCGTTGCACCCGTGGAGGATGACGGCGTGGATTTTGCCCAGCGAATGAAGGAGATCCACAAGGAACTGCTGGAATTGCAGGCAGAGTCCAACCGCCTGATGGAAACCATCTCGAAGAATTTGGAGGAGATGGGGGTATGAAATGGGAAATTGCAAAGTTAGGGGATATATCAAAAAATATTCAGACAGGACCGTTCGGGTCACAGTTGCATCAATCGGATTATTCGGAATGTGGAATACCAGTTGTAATGCCGAAGGATTTGGTTGGTGGAAAGATTTCAGAAGAGTCGATTGCGAGAGTTGATAAAACACATGTTGAACGTTTATGCCGCCATAAAATTGAAGTAGGAGATATTTTGTATTCGAGAAGAGGTGATGTTGGACGCTGTGCTCATGTAACTAAAAAAGAAGAGGGATGGCTATGCGGGACAGGATGTTTGAGAGTAACTATTGATTCCGAAAAAGCGGATTCTCGTTTTGTTTTTTTTCAATTGCAACATCCCAATACGGTTGGATGGGTTGAAAAACACGCAGTTGGTGCAACAATGCTGAATCTTAATACCACAATTTTGAGTTCGGTTCCGATTCGTCTACCTGCACTGGAAATTCAAAAAAGAATTGCTGATATCCTCTCTGCCTACGATGACCTGATTGAAAACAACCAGAAACAAATCAAATTGCTGGAAGAAGCAGCCCAGCGGATTTATAAAGAGTGGTTTGTGGATTTGCGCTTTCCGGGGCATGAAAACACGAAAATTGTGGATGGTGTGCCGGAGGGGTGGCACCGGGGAACGATAGGTCAAATAGCGGAATTCAAACGTGGGCGGACAATTACAAAGGCACAAGTCAAGGGAGGAAATGTGCCGGTTATTGCTGGTGGGTTAGAGCCGGCGTATTATCATAATGTAGCAAATACGAAAGCGCCGGTTATTACGATAAGTGCTTCAGGAGCAAATGCGGGATTTGTAAGATTATATGGGGTTGACGTGTTCGCCTCGGATTGTTCTTTTGTGGATGGTCTTGGAACGGAAAGTTTGTTTTTTGTATATGAGTTTCTGAAAGAAAGTAAAGTGAGTATAGACCAGCTTCAAAAGGGATCTGCACAGCCGCATGTTTACGCCAAGGACATTAACGCAATGAAAATTACAATCCCAGAAAAGGAATATCTGGAACGATTTGACAGGTATGCGGAAGTGTATTTTAATAAAATAAAGACGCTGCAAGGACAAAATGAGCGGTTAAAGACAGCGAGAGATTTACTGCTAGCGAAGTTGATGAGCGGGGAAGTGGAGGTGTGACATTATGGATATGCCAAAAGATTTTTATGATATGGTATGTGCGGATATTGAAAGATTGGACAAAGCGAAAGAGTTGAACGTAGCACAAAGACTTCAGCTTCACAGAGAAATAGATGGACGCTACCAAGCGTGTGTTAGCCATTGGACTGCGGGACTTTGGGGAAGCAATGAGAATGGTGTATTGATTTTTTATAACCATTTGATAAATAGCGATGACAGTGTTTCAGAAAATCTACTTATGATGAAGGCAAAGCTGGAAACGTACAAATACCAGATGAATGCGGTACAGTTGCCCAAGCCGGAAGTTTCCAATTCTCAGGTCGTCAATGTGACCAACAGCGTGAACGTGAATGCTACGTTTGAGCAGGTACGCAAAGAAGTAGAAGAAATGACTTCACTCACAAATGAACAGACACAGGAAGTGTTGGATAAGATTTCTGAGATTGAAGAAGTGGTAAAGTCCAAAGACAGCAAAAAGTCAAAATGGGAAAAAGTAAAGCCTGTTTTGGCATGGATGGCTGATAAGAGCTGTGACGTGGGGATTGCGTTATTGCCGCTGTTGTTAAAAATAGGACAACAATAAAATAGTTTGAACTTTGATGAAAGGGGTGTTCATAATATGTCAGATTCTCTTAATAAATATTGCTCTGAAGCCAAGGATTTTAAGGACGTAAAAGACGCGATGAATAAAATTCAAAAACTTCGTGATCAAATGAAAAATCCGACCAGAGATGGAATGATCGAAGCATTGCGAGATGCAAAAATAAGTGCGCTGACAGAAATTTCGGCCTTAGAAATGGCGCAGGGTGCGACAAGTTGGGCACCTTTTTCAGCAGCATCAGATAGCCAGCTATACGCACTCCTAGGACAGTATGAACAAGGATTAAAATTGCATTGTATTGCTAAAATAGGCGAAAAAGCGTTTGATGAGCAAATGAATGAAATACAAGAGAAAACGGGAAAGAGAGATTCTTTTGGTATATGAAAGCGGCTAACGAAACTGTTGAATGAAAAATGGAGGGTATGATCTATGCCAGAGTGGATGACGTGGGTATTTGATGGAATCGGTTCGACAATTTTTTCTTTAATCGTAGGAACCTTGATTGGCGGAGCGATTGGATATAAGATAGGCATACATAAAAACGTTAAACAGAAACAGATTGGTGGAAACAGTGCCAAGCAGCGACAGGAGTTTACACTGGAAAACGAAGATGTTTCTAAAGATGGTGGAAAAATAAAAAACAATTTCCAGCAGAGCCAAAAAGCTGGTGATAACGCAGAACAGGTACAGATTGGAGGGATAAAACGTGGACGTTAACAAACAGAGCCAACAGGCCGGTGAGGGAAGTCAGCTAGTTCAGGCTGGTACAATTGTTATCAATCAGGGTGTTTCAGAAGAAAGAGTTAGAACGGTTTTTAATGAAATGGTTCCAAGAGCATTGGAAGAGTATACAAAAGAAGCATACGCAAAAGCCAATGAGAGAATTACAAACTGGGAAAATTCTGTATTGCCCCGTGTTAATGAAGTTAAGGGGATGCTTGAAGCTTTTGCAGATCCGGCATTTCAGCAGATCCTTAGAAAAGCTCAACAGTCGGCGGCGGTGACTGATGAAAAAGCTGACTATGATTTGTTAACAGAACTATTAGTTTGCCATGTCGAGAAAGGGGACAGTAGAAAGAATTATGTGGGAATAAATAAGGCAGTTGAAATTGTTGGACAAATTGACAATGATGCTTTATGCGGATTGACAGTAGCACATGTGTTAGAAAGATTTGCACCGATTACAGGTGATGTTACGCACGGATTAGAAGTGTTGGAAGAAGTGTACCGAAAACTTGTATATCAAGATTTGCCCAAAGGGGAGGATTGGTTAGATCATCTCGATACATTGGGTGCAATAAGAATGTCTTCAGTAGGAGGTTTTAATAAGTTTGTTGACTATTATCCCAAGGTGTTAAACGGATATGCATGTATAGGAATAAAAAAGGAATCCGAAGAATATCACAAAGCGTCAGAGCTATTGCAAGAAATATCATTGAATGCAGAAACCTGTTTGAAACCTAATGAATTTTTGGACGGTTTTGTTAGAATTGATATAAGAGGTTTTGACCAAATTGAAACCCTGTGGGTTATACATCAAGGAATAAGAAAGCCGATAACTTCAAAAGAAAAACAAGTATTTGAAGCGGTTTGGAAACTATATGAAACAGATGCTAATAAACAGAAACAAGTCAATGAAGCATTTGTGAAGAAGTGGGATTCGTACCCAGTTCTAAAAGAAATACATGGATGGTGGGATGAAATTCCAACGAGTTTCTCAATAACGAAAGTTGGCGAAATTTTGGCACATACAAATGCTAAAAGATGTGATTCGACAATCCCCGATATGATATAAGGTGAGGTGATCCTATGAGCCGCGAATACTCCGAAAATGTCCTTGTTCAGAACAGTGCAGGCAACTTGCTGCAAAATGTTCTGGGCTGGGAGGTCGTGCTGGCTTACAACTCCGAAAAGCTGGGGCCGGATGGGACGTTGGGCCGCACCAGCTATGGGGAAGTGCTGCTGACCCGGTATTTTCGGCAGGCGCTTTTGCGGCTGAACCCGTGGCTCACCCCGAACCAGCTGGACGAGGTGCAGAAGAAATTCACGGCACACGTTTCCACCGCATCCCTGATGCAGATCAATGAGGAAAAGTATTTTCTACTGCGGGATGGCATCCCGGTGACGGTCAAGCGGCCGGATGGCCGCACCGAAATCCGAAGCGCGGCGGTGATCGACTTCAAAAACCCGGAAAACAATCATTTCCTTGCCGTAAAAGAGATGAAGATCCACTCGCAGCTGTACCGCCGCAGAACGGACATTGTGGGCTTTGTCAATGGCATTCCGCTGCTGTTCATCGAGCTGAAAAAGCCCACCGTGGATGTGCAGAACGCCTACATAGACAATTATCGGGATTACCTCGATACCATTCCGCAGTTGTTCTATTACAATGCCTTTCTTATGCTGTCCAATGGATTGGAAGCCAAGGTGGGCACGCTTGGCAGCAAGTACGAGTTTTTCCACGAGTGGAAGCGTCTGAAGGAAAGCGATGCAGGCAGCGTGGAACTGGAAACCATGCTGCAGGGCATCTGCGAGAAAAAGACCTTCCTCGATCTGCTGGAAAACTTCATCCTTTACGACCATTCCGGCGGGCACACCACCAAGATTCTGGCCCGCAACCACCAGTATCTCGGCGTCAACGAGGCCGTCAGTGCTTACGAGAACCGCAAGTTAAAAGACGGCAGGCTGGGTGTGTTCTGGCACACGCAGGGGTCGGGCAAAAGCTACTCCATGGTCTTTCTGGCGCAGAAGATCCGGCGCAAGTTTGCAGGCTCGCCCACCATTGTGGTGCTGACTGACCGTGACGAGCTGAACCGGCAGATCAGCGATACCTTTGAAAACTGCGGTCTGCTGGGCAAAACCAAGGCCTCGCAGTTCATTGCATCCAGCGGTACAGACCTTGTAAAAAAGCTGCGAGGCAACCCCAGCTTTGTGTTTACCCTGATCCAGAAGTTCAATCTGCCCAAGGAGCCGCCCATCTACCCGGATCACGACATTCTGATTTTGTCGGATGAAGCCCACCGTAGCCAGTACGGCATTTTTGCAGACAACATGATGCACCTGTTGCCCACGGCGTCCCGCATCGGCTTTACCGGTACGCCGCTTCTGGCGGATGATCATATCACGGAACGCACCTTTGGCGGATACCTGTCGGTGTATGATTTCAAGCGGGCAGTGGAGGACGGTGCAACGGTGCCGCTGTATTATGAGAACCGTGCGGATAAGATCGCCCAGTTGGACAAGCCGGAGATCACCGGGCGGATCCTGGATGCCATTGAAGCAGCCGACCTTGATCCTTCGCAGGAGGAAAAGCTGGAACGCGAGTTTGCAAAGGAGATCCATATTCTCACCGCAGATGAACGGCTGCGCTCCATTGCAAAGGATTTTGTGGAGCATTACTCTGACCTTTGGACCAGCGGCAAGGCGATGTTTGTCTGCCTGAATAAGGTCACCTGTGTGCGGATGTACAACTATGTGCAGGAATACTGGCGGGCAAAGATCAGGGAACTGGAAGCCCGGCAGGGCACAGTGACCCAGCAGGAAGCACAGGAGCTTGCCCGTAAACTGGCATGGATGAAAGAAACCGAAATGGCAGTGGTGATCAGTCAGGAGCAGAACGAGGTGCAGACCTTCAAAAAGTGGGGGCTGGATATTCTGCCGCACCGTGCCAAAATGGAAAAGCGGGAGCTGGATAAAGAATTCAAGGACAGCAAGAATCCGTTCCGGGTGGTGTTCGTCTGTGCCATGTGGCTGACGGGCTTTGATGTAAAGTGTCTGTCCTGTCTGTATCTGGACAAGCCGTTGAAAGCCCATACCCTGATGCAGACTATTGCTCGTGCAAACCGTGTTTCGGAGGGCAAGAGCAACGGCCTGATCGTGGACTATATTGGTATCGTAAAGGCGCTGCGCAAGGCTCTGGCAGATTATACGGTCAGCAAGAACAGCCCGGCGGGCGTTGATCCAACGGTGGACAAAACGGAGCTGATTCAGCGCATCCGCACGGTCATCGGAAAAACGGACGGCTTTCTGGCAGAACACGGGTTCCGGCTGCAGGAATTGGTGGACGCACAGGACTTTGAAAAGATGAGCCTTGTACAGGATGCAGTCAACGCGATGTGCGAGACGTTGGAAACCAAGAAAACCTTCCAGACCTATGCGTCTGAACTGGCGCGGCTGTTCCGCTACGCAGACCGTGACGATGTGGACGATGCCGTGCGCGCCCGGAAAAACGCAGTTCTCGCTATCTACGAGGGCTTGCAGCAGAAGCGGAAACACGCGGACAATACCGACCTGATGGTGCAGATCAACGGTATCGTCAACGAGTACATCCATGTGGAAAAGCCGGATCAGGAGGCTGTACCTTCCCGGCAGTTTGACATCAGCAAAATTGATTTTGAGCTGCTGAGCCGGGAGTTTGCCCATACCCGGCGGAAGAATCTCTTGCTGCGCGATCTGGATGAACTGGTGAATCAGCAATTGGCGAAAATGCTGTTTGCAAACCCGCAGCGCATTGATTATTATGACCGCTATCAGGAGATCATCGATGCCTACAATGCGGAGCAGAACCGGGCAACCATTGAAAAAACCTTCATGGATCTGATGGAGCTTGCAAGTTCACTGGACACGGAGCAGCAGCGCTATGTGCGTGAGGGCTTTTCCAGCGATGAGGAACTTTCAGTGTACGATTTGCTGTTTTCGGAGAACCTCACGAAGCAGGAAATTGAAACGATCAAGAAGGTGTCTGTGGACTTGTTGACAAAAATCAAACAGCAGATTGCCAAACTCGACCATTGGACGGACAAGCAGGAAACTAAGGCGATTGTGGATAACCTGATTCGCAATACCCTTTGGCAAGAACTTCCCAATAGCTATGATGTAAGCGATATCCAGACCTACCAGAAGAAAATCTACGAGTATGTATATATGCGCTACCCGGAAGTCGCATAACGCAAAAATCACCCCAGAGAGAACGCACAAGAGGCTATTCTCTCTGGGGTGATTGCGTATCAAATCATCTGAAAATGCTTTAATGCTTCCACAATCGCATCCTCTTTTTCCTTCGGACACTTAGGCTGCTTTGCATTCTCGTTTTTCGCTTTATTGTAATTCTCTCGCTCGATGATGCCGTGTTTCTGCTTCACCTGTGCGATATAGAGGTTGGAGACCTTGAGCTGATGATGCTCCCACACATGTTCCCGAATCTGATCGTAAGTTGCCTTGCTCTCCGCAGCAGTCACATCCAACTCGTCCATGCTGACGTCCACTTCGATATGCCGCTCGACATTGAGTTTGGTCAAAAGGAGAACCGCTTCCACGTGCCTTGTCCTTGGGAACAAATCCACGGGCTGAACCTTTTCCAGCGTATACCCCTGTTCACACAGGAACTTGGCATCGCGGGCGGCGGTGGAGGGGTTGCAGCTGACCATGACGAGGGTGCGTGGGGCCATCTGGACAATGGCAGTCAGGGTGGCGTTATCGCAGCCTTTGCGCGGCGGGTCCACCACGATCACATCGGGGTGGGCACCCTCGCTGGCAAGGCGGGTCGCGGCTTCGCCGGCGTCCATGCAGTAAAAATCGGCTTCCTCCGGGGGCAGGCCAAGATGCGCAGCAACGGTTTTGGCACCTTCCACTGCCTGCGGCACAACCTCAACGCCGACCAGGCGGCGGCAGTGCGGCTTCATCGAAAGGCCAATGGTGCCCATACCGCAGTAAAGGTCCAGCAAAAAGTCATCCGGCTGCAGCCGGGCAAACTCTTTCGCCTTGGCGTACAGCAGCTCGGCAGCGGGGGTGTTGACCTGATAAAACTCGTGCACACCCATCTGGATGGGCACTCCGGCCAAAGTATCCTCAATCACGCCGGGGCCAAGCACGGTGCGGGTATCCCGCCCTAAAATCACGTTGGTGCGGGCGGTATTGCGGTTGATCAGCACGGTGGTCAGCTGGAACTCCTGCTGCAAGGTGCGGCAGATCTCGGCTTCATTGGGCAGGCCGTTGCCGTTTACCACAAAGCACAGCAGGCGCTGACCGCTGTGCCAGCCCTGGCGCATATACAAATGGCGCACGCGGCCCTTGCCGGTTTCCTCGTCATAGGGGGCAATGCCGTAGGCTTCCAGTAACGCACAAGCCCGGCGGGCCAGGGCGTTCATCCACTCCGGCTGCAATTTGCAATCGGGGCAGGGGACGATACGGTGGGTGCGCCCGGCGTAAAAACCGGTCACGACATGGCCATCGGCATCCAGCCCAACGGGCAGCTGGACCTTATTGCGGTAGTGTGCGGTGTGGTCCGTCAGGGCGAGAACGGGCGAAAACTCAAAGCTGCTTACATCAAAGCCGCCAAGGCGGGCAAAAGCATCCCGCACAAAGCCGGTTTTCGCCTCGCATTCCGTAGCATAGCTCAAATGGCGCAGGCCACAGCCGCCGCAGGGAGTGCACACGGCACAATCCGGCGCAACGCGGCCGGGGCCGGGGGCTAAAATCGCGTCAATGCGGCCGAAAGCATAGCTTTTCAATGCCTTTACAATGCGGCAGCGGATCACATCCCCCGGTGCCGCGCCGGGCACAAAAACGGCCTGCCCTTCCACATGGGCAACGCCGCTGCCATCGCTGGAAAGGTTTTCGATCGTGGTTTCAAAAATCTGATTTTTCTTCAAAGACATGGTTTGCTCCGTTTGCTCTAATGTTATGGCAAATATATCAGTCTGCCGGTAAAAACTGAGCGGCAGCACCAAAAAGCAAGGTGCTGCCGTATGGTGGGACATTGTGTGAAAATGGCTTATACCAGCCCCAGCTGCGGGTCTTTTTCCAGCGCGGCAAGGTACTTGCTGGGGGGAACGCCTTTGACCTTTTTGAACACGCGGGAAAAATAGAACTGGTCAAAAAAGCCGACGGAGACCGCGATTTCGGCGATGGAAAGCCCGGTGTTTTTCAGCAGGGAACACGCTTCGCTGATGCGGTAGCCCGTTAAATAGTCAATCGGGCTTTGGCCTACATTGGACATGAACACGCGGTACAGATGGCTGCGGCTGACCCCAACCGCCTTGGCGATGTCATCTACCGAAATATCATGGGAATAGTTGAACTGAATATACTTGATAGCGGGCAGCACATACTGGCTGCTGGAAGACGGCGTGTTGGGCATGGCTTCGCGCGCTTCCTTCATCAGCTGGGCCATGAACAGGTACAGGTAGCCGGTCATCAGGGCTTCGCACTGCGGTTCCGGGCCGCGGGCCAGGTAGATATTATAAATGGTTTCACGGGTGCTTTGGGGGTCTTTGCAGTGGTGCACGGGCTGCACATCGCTGAACGGGGTCTGCTGCACCAGCTTGTTGGCGCAGGCACCGTTAAAGCCGACCCAGTAATATTCCCACGGGTCGGTTTCATCTGCCGCATAGGTGATGAGCTGGTTGGGTTTGGCGAGGAAGAGATCACCCTCCTGCAAATTATAGGCAGCGCCGTTGACCTGATACACACCTTTGCCCCCAACAACAAGATGGATCAGGTAATGGTCACGCACACCGGGGCCCCAGGTGTGGCCCGGCTGGCAGTATTCGTGGCCACAATTAAAAATGGAAAGCTCTACATTATCGGTATAGCTCTGCTTATAAGATTGCTTTGCGATGGTCGGCATACCAAATCCCTCACTCTTGCAAAATCTGGTTGTGGTTCGCCATTCTGCTCCCAAAACAGGGCCCACCGCAGCAGGCCGGAACAGGATGGAGCATATTTTTTACCATTATATCAGAAGATTCATCAAAAGTCCATAATCGCGTTGAAAAAAGATGTTTACATCCGGCTAAAATTTGTTATACTGAGTACAAGAAGCCGTGATACTGGCCTAAAATGCGCTGCATAGCTAAAAAGAACGCGCGGTTTTTGTGCATATTTTACAAGGGACAGCCAAACGAAGAAAGGTGTATGAACGATGGCAACGAGTGCGGAACTGAAACAAAATATCTTGAACGGCGGTTACGACCAGGCTTTTGCCAAGCTGTATGGGGCAGACACTGCTACTGTAGCAGCCCAGCGTGTCCGTTATGTGGATATGATCGACCATTTTGAAGAAAACTTTGGCACGGGCCGC
>ULRW01045744.1_pt1 | contig 10569 bp, 6 predicted proteins | sample 1955581 | NCBI WGS metagenome assembly ULRW01 (sample SAMEA4835687, study PRJEB28245) | human gut metagenome | biome: gut microbiome; material: fecal sample | place: Denmark | collected 2008 | reverse complement strand
TAGCTAATTGAGCGGCCTCTACAAAAGGAGCGATCGCTTTGTCACGATCTTCCGGATAAAAGGTCGCATAAGGTTCCGTATATAGCTCAATACGGTCCGTACCTGTTTTCGCCGCTAGCTCGATATTCGCCAAGTCTGTTCCGACGAAGATGGATGTACGGATTCCTTGTGAGGTAAAGGTGTCTACCAATTCGCTTAAGTAATCGAAATTGTCCTTTACGTTCCAACCTGAGTTCGACGTGATGGCATCCGGAGCGTCCGGAACCAGTGTGACTTGGGTCGGTTTTACCTTCAATACCAAGTCGATGAATTTATCACAAGGATAGCCTTCTATGTTAAATTCTGTCCGGATAAGAGGTTTTAGTCCATAAACATCGCTATAGCGTATGTGTCGTTCATCCGGACGGGGATGAACCGTAATTCCTTGTGCCCCGAATAATTCACAGTCTTGCGCCACTTTCAGCACGTTTGGCATATTGCCACCTCTCGCATTACGAATAGTAGCAACCTTGTTAATGTTTACACTTAAATTTGTCATTGTATATCGTATATCTTTTTTCTTTCATTACATTTGCACAAAAGTATCGGCAAATTTAGCAGGATTTAGGGAATTAACAGAATAATGTTGGTGAAAGATTTCATAACAAAGGAAATTCCGGTGTTAAAAAGTTTTGACACAGCGGAATATGCGTTGGCGTTAATGGAGGATTTTAAACTCAAGCATCTTCCGTTATTGAGTGATAGCGCATACCAGTGTTTAGTGTCGGAAAAAGACTTATTGGCGCTGCCGGATCCTTCGGCTACGATCGGTGAGCCGGTTTTATTCGCTCCGGCGATTTCGGAAAATGGACATTTACATGAAGCGTTGGCAATGATAACCCGATATGGATTGAGCCTGTTGCCTGTGGTTTCCGTGGACGGAACTTATTTGGGGGCGATTACCCGGGATCGTTTGGTGGATGCTTTATCCGAGCTATGTAATGCGGAGGCGGCTGGAAGCGTGATCGTATTGGAAATGATGCCACAGGATTATTCATTAACGGATATCGCCCGTTTGGTAGAGGCGAATAATGCCCATGTCCTTAATTTGCTATCCCATCAAGATAAAGATACGGGCCGTCTGCTTATAACCCTTAAGATCGATTTGGAAGATGCCTCTCCCGTGATCCGTAGTTTCGAGCGTTTCAATTATACGGTGCTTTATCATTTTATGGAGAAGGGGATGGTGGATGATATGTTGCGGCAGCGGATGAATGAGTTATTACATTATATGAATATGTAAAGTAAGGAGCGTAGAATGAAAGTTGGAATATTTGGAAGTGAATATCAGATCGAGAGACAGAATCTGATTAAACGCCTGTTTGAGAAGCTTCGTGAACAAGAGGCTGATATTTATGTGGACAGCCCTTTTTATACATTCCTTACCGATGCTTTTGGTTTTGAGCCAGTGGTGAGCGGGCTATTAGTGGGTGATGAGTTTGATCTGGATATAGCCCTTAGCGTGGGAGGAGATGGTACGTTCCTTCGTACGGCGGCCCGGGTAAATAAACAGGATATCCCTATTTTAGGCATTAATACCGGACGGCTGGGTTTCCTTGCGGATGTCAGCAGTAATGAGGTTGAGGATACGCTGGATGAGATTTTTAAGAATTACTATAAGGTAGAGGAACGAACCCTCTTGCGTTTATATACGGAAGACCGTGCGTTTCACGGATATAATTATGCCTTGAACGAGATCGCCGTGCTGAAGCGTGATAGTTCCTCGATGATTACGATTCATACATTCTTGAATGGGGAATATCTGACTTCCTATCAGGCGGATGGTTTGGTAGTGGCTACACCTACCGGTTCCACAGCCTATTCGATGAGCGTAAATGGGCCGATTATCGTCCCACAAAGTAATAGCATTGTCTTGAGTCCGGTCGCTCCGCATTCCTTGAACGTGCGTCCGTTGGTGATTCCGGATTCAGATATAATAACGCTTCGGGTAGAGAGCCGGAATAAATATTTTCTGATCTCTTTGGATGGACGTTCGGAAATATTCCCGGCAGGTATCGAATTAAAGATGAGCAAGGCCGATTATACGACGAAAGTCATCAAACGCTATAACCATACTTTTTATCAGACGCTTCGGGAAAAATTAATGTGGGGGGCAGATGTGCGAATGAAATAATATTGTGTGCGTCCAGTCTTTGTCCAAATAGTAGCGGATAGTATTGTATTTTGTAAGCTGTTGATAAATAGACTTTTCCGTATGGATAAACTGAGCGTATCTTATGGATTTTGTCCAGTTTTTCTATTATGGGGTAAAAAATAGGGGGTATTCGATGTCCAGCTATGTCCTCTATTTGTCCAGTGCCCTTTTTTGACACACGCTTTTTAACTCTTTACTTTTGTCGGCAGATTAAATCTAGCTTAATGGAAGTATTTTCAATTATTATTCCTGTCTACAATCGTCCGGAGGAGATAGACGATTTATTAAACAGCCTTACCCGGCAGACATATGTACATTTTGAGGTTATCGTAGTGGACGACGGTTCTTCTATACCTTGTGAGCCCATAGTCAATGCCTATAATAACCGCTTGAGGATTCGCTATTTCTATATAGAGAATTCAGGTCCAGGCTTGGCTCGCAATCAAGGGGTACGTTATGCGGAAGGAGAGATCGTGATTGTCTTGGATTCGGATTGTATCGTTCCGGCCAGCTATCTGGAACAAGTACACGAGTCCTTAATGCGTTATAAGGTGGATGCCTTTGGTGGTGCTGACAGGGCGCATTCTTCTTTTTCCGCTATACAGAAAGCGGTCAATTACTCGATGACTTCTTTTTTTACGACAGGAGGGATCCGAGGAAGCCGGAGGCATTTAGATGCATTCTATCCCCGGAGTTTTAATATGGGAATGCGGAAAGAGGTGTATGAAGCCTTGGGTGGTTTCTCTGATATGCGTTATGGAGAGGATATAGATTTTAGTATCCGGATTTTTGCGGCAGGCTATAAATGCCGTTATTTTCCGGGCGCTTGGGTCTATCATAAGCGAAGAACAAATTTCGTCCAGTTTTTCCGGCAAGTATGGCATTCGGGGTACGCTAGGATTATCTTGTACCAGAAGTACCCGGAATCATTGAAATGGGTACATTGCCTGCCGGCCTTATTTGTGGTAGGTCTGCTGGGGGTATGTATTTCCGCTTTTTTCGTTCCAAAGGTATGGGGGCTATTGTTATTTTATATTTCGCTGATCTTTTTTGACGCTTTAGTGAGAAATAAGAACGGAATCGTTGCGTTGTTATCTATCATAGCGGCTTTTGTCCAATTGATCGGATATGGGACAGGCTTTTTGGAAGCGATTTGGAGAGAGGGAATTCTAAGAAAGAAGTATTAAGATAATAAATACTATTTATATGAAGTTTGCGCTGCACACATCTACTGCCATAAGCTCGGTTCTAAAGGAGCCGGAGCATTTCTATGTAGATATTTATTATCTGATCATTTTAATCATCGTCGCTTTTACCCTGCTTCTGTTATCTTTTTTGCGTTATCACCTTTATAAGACAAAAAAGGAGAAAGAACTGAGAGAAATAGCGAGTCTTGTGGATAAAAATGAAATCTTGATACAACGTTATAGTCGTGAGATGTCGCACATCAAGGAGCAATTGGAAGCGAAGGAGAAATGTTTGAAGGAATACCAGCATGCGGCTCAGTGGAAAGCGCATCGTGACGTGGAATCCTTGATCAAGGAAAAGGAGCGTTTGGCGAAGTGTTTGCTGGAACAGTTGGATACGTTCAAGAAGCTGAAGATACTTTCTAAATCGGAAACGATATTGCCGGATTCAGATTGGAGAAACTTGATCGAGATCGTAAATACTCTTTATGATGATTTTATAAGTCGTTTACGTGTCGCTTATCCGGATTTGACGGAGGATGCCATTCGTTTTTGTTGCTTGATCAAATTGCGGCTAACTTCGGCGGAGCTGATGTCAGTCTTGAATGTGACGAAGGATGCTATCTATAAACGCAAATTTCGTTTGAAAAAAGAATTGATGCCAGATGATGATACTCGTTCCCTCGACGATTTCTTGGGAAGCTATTAGATCTGAACGAATAGTTTTCTTGTTAATAACTATGTTTTAGGGCATGATTTCGTTAAATCGAGTTAAGTGAATGAATTTTGCAAATAATTCAGTATGCTACATAACATAAAACCACCTATATTTGCACTGCGTTTTTCATGGTATTAGATTTAAGGTTAACAATTGAGATTGGCTGTCCGTGACGGATAGCCTTTTTTGTATAGAGGCATGAATACACGAATTTTTGAGAACACTGCTTAAGCGCCCCTTTCCGAGGGTAACATCCATACTTTCAAAGTAAGCTAATTTCATCGGCAAAGTAAGTTGACTTGCTTTGGTATTTCAGTTAACTTACTTTGTCAATGAAGCTAACTGTATTTTTGTGATCTTTTTCGGTTATTCTTTGTCTGTTTCGATTTTGTATACAATTGATGTGTTTTTGTACGCTTTTAGTTTAGTTATGCATTTAATAGTCAATTTTTTATTATATAATTTTGTCTTGTATTTTTTTATGATTTCCTTGGTTAGCTGTTAGCACCAATTGATATATAAGGTTTGATGGCTAATAGAAGAGGGGGTAAGGAAAGAAAAATATCAAACGAATATACTTGGGACCTTAACGGACAGAACAAAATATAATATTATTCTGTTGATTGTTGTTGGAGGTAAGATTTCGTATTCCCTTAATTTATAAGAGTATATGCAAGAGAATAGGTATAATACATGTGATCGTTTTTTAGGCGGATTAGAAAAAGACTTTATTATTACGGAACAGATTGAAGATAGTCCATTGACTTCAGAACCTTCTTTTTTGGATTACGGGATAATAGCAGTATGTAATAGAGGTAGTGCGATCATTCATTTGCTTGATAATAAGCATGTATGGAATAAGAATGAATTGATTTTCTTATTTCCGAGACAGTTATGCTCAATGCGGAACGTGAGTGAGGACTTCTCGGCGAAGTTTATCATCATACCACATGTACTACATGGGGATGTATTAAGTTCCTTACGTCATTTTGATCCGGGATTTCATTTTTTCGTGAAGGATCATTTTTACTATAATATAGAGGATAATAATGGTATTGAGCGTTTTCAATCATTTTGCAAATTGATAGAGAATGAGCTTGAGCGGTATCGGGGTAATGGGCTTCTGAGGGAGCGGATTATATGTTACTTGGGGATTTTTTACATGGATGTTTACGACTATTATGTGAAAGTGCGTAAGAAAATCCCTTTCAGGACTAGTTTGAGAAAAGAGCAATTGATCTATGATTTCTGTAGTCTCGTGGCAGAGAATTTCAAGAATCACAAGAATGTCGGATTTTATGCGGATAAATTGAATATAACGACAACTTATTTAAGTGCGATCATGAATGAAAGGTGTGGCATTTCAGCCAAGGAGTTTTTATCTATCTATATAGTGTTAGAGGTAAAGTCGTTGCTACGTGACTCTCGATTAAATATACAGGAGATCGCTATATTGACTAATTTTCCGTCTCAATCGACATTGAATCGCTTTTTTCGTCAACGGACGGGAATGACTCTTTCTCAATATCGAAAACATATATTTTCAACATAATTATGTTTGATTTTCATATTATTTCTATAACTTTAAACTTCTGCTGCAATCGTTATTATAGTTCATTTGTTGTATAAATAATAGAGGAGATTGCTTGATTGATTTAAAGTTGGGAATTAGTGGTTATAATTTAATATGACGATGGGACAATGTAATAAAATGCTAGAGGAAATGAGCTTTAATGCCCTATTCCAGAAATTACCTGTTGGAATTGAAGTTTATGACGAGAGGGGGCAGCTAGTGGATCTCAATAGGACGGACGAGAATTTGTTCGCTATAAGCCGGAAGGATATTATGGGAATAAATCTTTTCGAGAATCCTAATTTTCCAGAGGACAAGATCGCTCGTCTGAAACAGGGAGAAATGGTTGTGTTCGATTGTAATTATGAATTTGATAATATACAAACGAATGAGTACTATAACATAGACCCAAAAAAGGAAGGTACAAATTTACGTCTGTCTATTAAATGTGTGCCGTTGGAAGGAGAGGCTGAAGATATCTGTGGATATGTACTAATGTTTACGGATGAGACGGAAGAATATCAAAAGTCGGAGAAAGTAGAGGAACTGTTCACGAAGTTGAAAACGGTTATGCGTTGCAGTGATTCCTTGCTGTGGAAATATGATGTTAAAACCGATAAGATGCATATCGATCTGGATTTACGTGTTTTAGGTAATAAATCCAGATTGAGAGCAAGTAACTTGACAACGAAAAAAGATTTTTGTGAGATCGTACATCCGGAAGATCGGGAAAGGGTACTTGTACAAGGCTTTGAAAAGATTGTTACGGGTGAGATCGGTGAATATAGTATTCAATACCGACAGCTTTTTGAGGGGCAATATGTTTGGGTGAGAGCGTATGCGTACCCTTATAAATATGATGAGGCGGGAAGACCAGCGAAAATCCTTTATTACTTGATGGACATAACGGATGAGATCGCCATGCAAGATAAATTGCGCTGGGTGGAACGAGAGCGTCAACGGAAAGAATATGAGTTAGCTAAGGCTAAAGAGGCGAATCGGCTTAAGTCTATGTTCTTGGCGAATATGAGTCATGAGATCCGTACGCCTTTAAATGCTATTGTTGGTTTCGCGAATATACTGGCAGAGACCAAGGAGATAGAGGAGGAGGAACGAGAGTTTTATGTGGATATCATTGACAAGAATAGTGAATTGCTTCTGCAATTGATTGAGGATATCCTTGATTTCTCAAAGATTGAGGCGGGAACCTTTGACATTACGAAGAGAAATTTTGATTTTAAGGAGATCTGTGAGGAAACTTATGCGGTACATGCCTTGAAGATTCCGAAAAACGTTCGATTTGTTTTCGACCAGGGCTCACAACCCGTGACCGTTTTCTCAGATCCGAAACGAGTCGTACAGGTTATTTCTAATTTCTTGACAAATGCGATTAAGTTTACTTCGGAAGGTGAGATCAAATTAGCCTATAAGGTATCGAATGATGAAATACGAGTTTCGGTCTCGGATACGGGAATGGGAATCTCGGAGGAAGATTGTAGAACTATATTCGATCGCTTTGTTAAGTTGAACGCTTGCAAACAAGGTACCGGATTAGGATTGGCGATTTGCAAAAATATTATCGAGAAACTAGGGGGACGAATCGGGGTAGAATCTACATTGGGAGTAGGTTCCACTTTTTGGTTTACCTTGCCTTTGAAGGAGATTAAAGAGAATGAACCTAAGTTCTAAGGGGATATATATTATTTTACGGATATGTTTTAAAGCATGGTTTTGTTAAATCTGGTTAAGTAAATGAGAATTGCAAATAAAACATTATGCTACATAACATAAAACCTCTATATTTGCACTGTGTTTTTCATGGTATTAGATTTAAGGTTAACAATTGAGATTGGCTGTCCGTGATGGATAGCCTTTTTTGTTTCAAAAAATTATAACCATGAGATTTTAGGAGTGTAGCTGAAGGTTTTTTCGTAAATTTGCGCTCCGTTTGTAATACTAGATCCTGTATTTAAGTGTATGAAAAGAGTATTCTGTCCAAAATGTGATAATCAGTTGTCTTTTGATGAGACCAAATATCCGGAAGGGAAGGTATTAGCCTTCGTCTGTCCGCAGTGTGGAGCGCAATTTAAGATTAAATTGGGCCGAAAGGTGGTGAAGACGGCTACCGGTGAGGAAAAAGAGGTGAAGGAACCGGATTTCTCTTGTGGTTATATTACCATTATCGAGAATGGTTTTGCTTTTAAGCAAGATCTACCATTAGTGATGGGAGATAATGTGATTGGTCGCCGTAATAAGGATACGGAAGGTGTAGATGTCCCTATTATCACGAGCGATCCAAGTATGGGGCGTAAGCATTGTGTGATTAATGTAAAGAAAGACACTAATGGCAAGTTCGTTTATATGGTGCGTGACTTTCCTAGCTTGACCGGGACTTTTGTGAAAAATGTATTGGTCGGTAAAAAAGAACAAGTACGTATCGGGGAAGGTTCGATCGTAACGATTGGCGCTACTACTTTTATCTTACATTCGGCGAACGAGGGAGAAGAAGAGGAATAAATATAAAAAACTTCAGAGGCTGTTCCCGTTAATGATCTCGATCTTTAACTTCGGGTCGGAATGATGGCAGATAAGGGATTTTGGCGTTTGTTTTGGGAGTGAGTTATAAGATATATGCTCATTCCGGGATACAGCTCTGAAGTATCACTGAGAAAACAAGGCTCATAGGTATTAAGATTAAGCCGATTAACATAAAGAAATGAAAAGAACCGAAAGAATAGTTGTATTAACTATGGTTAAAATAGGCTCTTAGGGTTTGTTTTTCTAGAAATTAGCTAACTTTTTGTGTGGTTTTTGAAATGTTAATGAGCACGAGGTTAAATAGAAATATGGACAGTCATGGAGCAGGTTCCTAAACAACAGCCGGTAAATAAAACAGCATTCCGGGTATTGGTGGCGTTAAGTGTTACGCATTGTTTGAATGATTCGTTGCAATCCGTTATCTCGGCGGTTTATCCACTTTTCAAGGATGATTTAGCGTTGAGCTTCGCCCAAATCGGGTTGATTACGCTTGTTTATCAATTATCCGCTTCTGTTTTCCAGCCTATAACCGGTTTGGTTTTTGATAAGCGTCCCGTGGCTTGGTCGTTACCTATTGGTATGAGTTTTACGTTGGTCGGCTTGTTGAATCTCGCTTTTTCCTCTACGCTCCATTGGGTCTTGATCTCCGTATTCTTGATAGGTATCGGGTCTTCGGTTTTGCATCCGGAAGCGTCCCGGATCACCTCGCTAGCGTCGGGAGGGCGTAGGGGATTGGCGCAATCGCTTTTTCAAGTGGGTGGTAATTTGGGCGGATCGTTAGGTCCGCTACTGGTTGCTCTATTGGTGGCGCCTTATGGACGGACTCATATCGCTTTGTTTTCTATACTAGCATTCGTCGCTATTTTGGTGATGATTCCTATCTGCCGTTGGTATAAGGCGTATTTGAGTCGGGTGAAATGGCAGAAGAAGTCGGGTGAGACGCATGTGGAGATGCCTCTTTCTTTGGGAAAAACAGTCTTTTCGATCTCGATATTGCTGACCTTGATTTTCTCTAAATATATCTATATGGCTAGTTTGAATAGCTACTATACCTTTTACTTGATCCATAAATTTGGGGTGAGTGTACAGACTTCGCAGATCTGTTTGTTCGTCTTCCTGATCGCTACGGCCATGGGAACTTTGGCGGGTGGTCCTATCGGTGATAAGATAGGACGGAAATATGTGATTTGGGGATCGATTCTAGGGGCAGCCCCATTTAGCTTGTTGATGCCGCATGTGGGATTCGTTTGGACGATCGTGCTTAGTTTTTGCGTGGGGTTGGTCTTATCATCGGCGTTCCCGGCTATTTTGTTGTATGCGCAAGAGTTGCTTCCTTATAAATTAGGTCTTATCTCGGGACTTTTCTTTGGATTTGCTTTCGGTGTGGCGGGTATAGCCTCGGCCGTATTAGGAAATATGGCGGATCATTATGGAATAGAGGCTGTCTACAACGTATGTGGCTTCATGCCTCTTTTAGGACTGGTTACTTGGTTCCTTCCCAACTTGAAAAAGAAGTAAAAACAATCCTCCCTTTTTCGCTGTTATTACTCCAACTGAACGTCAATTACTAAATGAGTTTATGGTGAGTAATATAGTATCTTACAGTATTCTTTTGCTGTATCTTCTTCCATGCGCTTCATGGAGCCAAGGGAACGATGTGGATTTAAGCTTGGAACAATCTCTCGACCTGCTTCATAAGGAAAATAAAAGCTTGAAAATAGCCGGGAAAGAAGTGGAATGGGCTCGGAATGAGCATCAAAAGCTAAACGCTTTTTGGTATCCGTCGGTGAACGCCGCGGGTGCTTTCGTACATATGTCGAATCCGATAGAGGTACGGCAGTCGCTGAGTAAATATACGGAACCGGCGAAGGAGTTTGTCCATAATTATATCCCGGATAATGAGTTGATCATGTCGGTATTGGATAAGATCGGGCAAGGTACTTTCTCGCTTCCGCTAATCTCCCAAAACATCACTTCTATAGACGCTACGGTGACGTGGCCTGTTTTCACGGGAGGAAAACGTATCTACGCGAACAAGATCGGAAAGACGATGGTCTCTATAGCGGAGGTGAATAGGAGCCAAGTGGATGCTAACCAACAATCCTTATTGATCGAGGCTTATTTCGGGCTTCGTCTGGGACAAAGCGTGGTGGACGTAAAAACAGAAGTGTACAATTCTTTGAAAACCCATTATGACCAAGCCCTTAAATTAGAGCAAAACGGGATGATCAATCGGGCCGAGCGTCTGTTCGCTCAGGTGAGTATGGACGAGGCGAAACGAGAACTGGAATCGGCCCGTAAGGATTTAGCGGTCGCCCAACAGGCGTTTAAAAGCTTGATTAATATGGAGGAGGGGAGC
>ULRW01014050.1_pt1 | contig 10589 bp, 9 predicted proteins | sample 1955581 | NCBI WGS metagenome assembly ULRW01 (sample SAMEA4835687, study PRJEB28245) | human gut metagenome | biome: gut microbiome; material: fecal sample | place: Denmark | collected 2008 | reverse complement strand
TGGTTTCGATGCTATTCAACTCAATATCATTCTGAAGATTGCGGCTTTCATATTTCTTGCTCCTTTGATAGGAATGATTGTTGCCTTCGGATTCACATTGTTGGTTCTTTATGCTTGCCGGCGTGCACATCCCCATACAGCTGAAGTCTGGTTTAAGAAATTGCAACTTGTTTCTTCGGCTATGTTCAGTATAGGGCATGGTTTGAATGACTCGCAAAAGGTAATGGGTATTATAGCGGCGGCCATGATAGCAGCCCATTCGGAAGGCTTGGGAATGGGAATAAACAGTATTGAGGATTTACCGGATTGGGTGGCATTTTCGTGTTTTACAGCCATTTCTCTTGGTACAATGTCCGGTGGGTGGAAGATTGTGAAAACGATGGGTACCAGGATTACCAAAGTAACCCCTTTGGAAGGTGTTGTTGCGGAAACGGCCGGTGCTTTTACTTTATATCTTACGGAGTTCTTGAAAATTCCGGTGAGTACTACACATACAATTACCGGAGCTATTATTGGAGTCGGTGCTACTAAAAGACTCTCCGCTGTACGTTGGGGAGTAACAAGAAGTCTGATGACTGCTTGGGTACTGACTATTCCGGTGAGTGGGCTCTTGGCAGCCGGAGTTTATTGGGTTATTACCCTTCTTTCCTAAATCAAAAACAAGTAGCAATTAGTTAATAATGAGGTTATGAATTGGAATTCACATCAATTTGAAATGATAAGAGGCTACAAATCAGTTCATCTGGTATTCTAATGCTTTTTTTGAATGATTTTGTTATTATTGGAAAGTGTGAAATAAATATTAATTTCTTGATAAAAATGTATTCATATTAAAGATAATTACTACGTTTGCACCCGTTATGATGAAGTATATCTTTTGCATATTGTTTGGTTCACTTTTAATGTTAGGATTTCACTATACTCCTGATGAAAAAGTGCAAGAGGCTCAGCCCAATGCCGGGGTTGTTGCCATGGATGTGCAATCCGATACCAGATTGGCACAGAAGATTTCTGTGACTGTTGCCGGACAATCATATGGAGGAAGTCACGCTTTCGATAGCGAAGCATCCGATTATACAATTAGTGACGGGGTGTTAGGTGGTTTGTTTTCTTTCAGAAATACCACAACACCTTCTAAAGTCTTGAGATTTTGTTCTGCTACAATCGTGCAGATGCTTTGTCTTTCAGATACTCAACTTCCGGAAAATAAATGGAGAGGACTTTCTCCGGATACCAATTATATTAAATATTCTAACGGATACTATGTCTATACATTAGGACATATTCTTATTTAATTCACATTTCTTTTCTAACTTGTTGATAGGGTGAGGAGCAACAGCTTCTTTTCTGCAGGCCCTATCTATTGCTTCATTTATCTTTATTATTTCTTATTTAATTTCATGCTGACATGGAAAACAAAAAATGTATTTCCTATGGCTTGGAGCATGAGGCGGGTGTCATCATATCGCGCTGCTATCAGTGCGGTAAGTGTACGGCAGGGTGTGTCTTAGCGGAAGAAATGGATTTTCCTCCCAGTTTCTTGGTACGTTTGCTTCAGACAAGAACCCCTGAAAATGACAATCGTGTGCTTGGTTCCAATGCTATCTGGATTTGTTTGAATTGTGAGAATTGTATTGCACGGTGTCCTAAAGAAATTGATATTCCTAAAATCATGGATTATCTACGGGAGCAGTCCCGCCACCGGAACTGTATAAATAAACAATCCCGGCCTGTGGTTGCTTTCCACAGTGCTTTCCTACAATCAGTGAGATATACCGGAAGGTTGTATGAGATAGGTTTAGTTGCCGGATTTAAAATGCGTACCTTTCGCATGCTACAGGATGTAAACCTGGTTCCCGGTATGTTGAAGAAAGGAAAATTGAACCTTTTGCCGGAATGTATTGAGAGCAGGCAGAAGATAAAGAAGATATTTTCCCAAACTATTGACAAAAAAGAAAAGTAGAAAAGTATGAGAATTGGTTTCTATCCGGGATGTTCGCTGAATGGTACTTCCCGTGAATACAATGAGTCGGTTAAGGCAATAGGAAAGGCTTTGGGGATTGATTGGGTAGAGTTGAAAGATTGGAATTGTTGCGGTGCCACTGCGGCACATTCCATGAATAAAGAATTGTCTTTAGCACTGCCTACTCGTATATTGGCATTGGCCGAGAAACAAGGCTTTCAGGAAATAGTGGTTCCTTGTGCTTCCTGCTATAATCGTCTGAGTGTGGCGCAATATGAATTGGAAAATAATGAAAAGTTGAAGGATGATGTGCTGACGGTGGTAGGTTTGCCTTATCTGGGAACAGTAAAAGTCTTGAATGTCCTTCAATTTATAGAAAAATATATATTGGATATATTGCCGGATAAGATTGTACGGCCATTTGCTCATCAGGTGGCTTGTTATTATGGCTGTTTATTACTTCGTCCGCATAAAGTTTTAAAGTTTGATCGTTTGGAGGATCCGCAAAGTATGGATAAGATTATGTCAATATTGGGGGCTAATCCTATAGACTGGGCATTTAAGACTGAATGTTGCGGGGCGGGCTTGTCCGTATCGCGCACAGATTTGGTTGGGCGTCTTTCTGGAAATATCTTGAAAGATGCCAGCGACAGAGGAGCGGAAGCTGTCATTGTGGCTTGTCCGATGTGTCATTCCAATTTGGATATGCGTCGTTCTACTATCAACAGGCATTTGATGGAACCGATAACAATACCTGTGCTATATGTAACTCAAGTGCTAGGATTGGCTATCGGACTTTCAGCTAAAGACTTAGGGTTGAAGCGTCATTTTGTGGGTGTAAACTTAAAGGAGGCTGAGTTATGTCAAGAATAGGTGTCTTTATATGCCATTGCGGAGAAAATATCGGTGCTACTGTTGATTGTATAAAAGTTGCTGAGCTGGCTGCGAATATGGAAGGCGTGGCATACGCTGTTGATTATAAATATATGTGTTCGGATCCGGGGCAGACACTCATAAAGAATGCAATTAAAGAATATGATTTGGATGGTGTGGTGGTAGGTGCATGTTCTCCCCGTATGCATGAACCGACTTTTCGTCGGGCATGTGCCGAAGCAGGCCTAAATCCTTATTTGTGTGAAATTGCCAATATTCGTGAACATTGTTCTTGGGTGCATGATAAAGGAGAAGCAACTACACGTAAGGCTGTTGACATTGTGAGAAGTTTGGTTGAGAAGGTAAAGCGGAATCGTCCACTGAATCCGATACAGGTTCCTATTACTAAAAAAGCTTTGGTGATAGGTGGCGGAATAGCTGGTATCCAAGCAAGTCTGGATATTGCCAATTGTGGATATCAGGTGATTTTGATAGAGAAAGATCCTTCTATAGGCGGGCATATGTCACAGTTGTCAGAAACATTCCCGACTTTAGACTGCTCTCAATGTATCTTGACTCCGCGTATGGTTGAGGTGGTTCAGCATCCTAATATTACGCTTTATACCTATGCAGAATTGGAAAGTCTGGAAGGATTTATAGGTAATTTCAAAGCAAGTATTCGCTTAAAAGCAAAGGGTGTTGACGAAAAGTTATGTACCGGTTGTGGACTTTGCACAACGAAATGTCCCACAAAGAAGATTCCGAGCGAATTTAATGCAGGTTTGGGAATGCGGACTGCAATTTATGTTCCGTTTCCTCAGGCTGTTCCTAATAAGCCGGTAATCGACAGAGTACATTGCACTCATTTTCGGACAGGAAGATGCGGTGTTTGTGAAAAGGTGTGTCCGACCGGAGCTATTCGTTTTGACCAAGAGGACCGTATTATATCAGAAAATGTCGGAGCTATTGTGGTTACTACCGGATTTAATGTACTGAATACAGACTTTTTCCCGGAATATGGCTATGGAAAATATAAAGATATTATTACCGGGATTCAGTTTGAACGGTTGGCTTCTGCGTCCGGACCTACTTTAGGAGAAATCCGTCGTCCTTCAGATGGTAAAATCCCTCAAAAAATTGTGTTTGTTGCATGTGCCGGTTCACGCGATCCGGCAAAAGGTATTCCTTACTGTTCCAAAATATGCTGTATGTATACTGCCAAACATGCTATGCTTTATCAGCATAAAGTACATAATGGTGAATCTTATGTCTTTTATATGGATATTCGTGCAGGTGGTAAGAATTATGAAGAATTTGTGCGTAGAGCGATTGAAGAAGATGGAGTGAACTATATACGGGGACGTGTTGCACGGATTTATGAAAAAAATGGCAAGTTGATTGTAAAGGGAGTAGATACTTTACTCGGTGCTTCTCCTGTTGAGATAGAAGCGGATATGGTGGTACTGGCTACAGCAGGAGTAGCAAATAAAGGTGCAGAAGACTTGGCTCAGAAGATGCATATCTCCTATGATCCATATCAGTTTTTTGCAGAAGCGCATCCTAAGTTGAAGCCGGTAGAAACGAATACTGCCGGTATCTTTCTGGCTGGGGCCTGTCAGGCTCCAAAAGATATTCCCGAGACAGTGGGGATGGCATCCGGTGCAGCTGTGAAAGTAGCAAGCTTATTTTCACAAGCCAACTTGGTGCGTGAACCTATGATTGCTGTTGTTAACCGGACTGCACCTCCCTTGTTCAGTACTTGTGTAGGGTGTTTTATGTGCCAGACCGCTTGTCCTTATCAGGCTATTGAACGTGAAGAGATAAAAGATCGGACAGGCAAAGTTTTGAAAACAGTAGCCAAAGTTAATCCGGGGCTTTGCCAGGGTTGCGGAACATGTGTTGCTTTTTGCCGCTCTAAATCAATTGACATACAGGGATATTCCAATGAGCAGGTATATGCTGAAGTAATGGCTCTGTTGAACAATTAAAAGGAAGTTAGATATGAATGAGAATAAATCTGAATTTGAACCGAAGATTGTTGCTTTCGTCTGTAACTGGTGTACCTATGCCGGGGCCGATCTAACCGGAACAAGTCGTTTGAAATATGCCACCAATGTGGAAATTGTACGTTTTCCATGTACGGGTAGGATTGATTTTATGTTATTGCTGAAAGCCTTTGCTGGTGGAGCCGATGGTATTATAGTATCTGGTTGCCATCCGAATGATTGCCACTATACATCCGGAAACTTTCATGCCCGCCGGCGTTGGATTGTCTTTCGCGGACTACTTGATTTTCTGGGCATTGATGTTCGGAGAATCTGTTATTCTTGGGTATCGGCAGCCGAAGGAGCCAAATGGGCAGAGTTAGTCAATCAGACAGTTGCCGCTATTCGAGAGTTAGGACCTTACGAAGAATACAAGAAGGTAGCTGCATATTTAGAACAGGAGGTGGCTTATGAATAAATTGGCCGAAAAAGTAAAGTCACTTTTCACCGAGGATCTCGTGAAATTGGTTATTGGCTTTGAGAAGGGGAGTCACGGAGTACGTCCATTTTTTTGTAGAAATATAGAGGAGGCAGATAAACTGGTTTGGGATGACTTTTGTACAAATAATATTGCAGTTTATTTGACTAAAACAGAATTATTCGGTACAGATAAAACAGCCTTGTTTGCTAATCTCCCTGCACTGCGTACTATTCTGCAACTAGCGTCAGAAAATCAATTGAAGCAGGAGCAATGGATTATTCTCACATTGAATGCTCAGGAAGAAGTTATTCAGTTCGACAACTTTGAAGATATTTATGCTTATATGGCTGACTATCCGATGCTGGCGAGTGAAGAAGACCGCCAACTGATAGAGAAGATACAAAACATGACTCGTGAAGACAGATGGCAATATTGGATTCATGAAATGTCAAAATGCATTAAGTGTTATGCCTGTCGTGCAGCTTGCCCATTGTGTTATTGCAATCGATGCATTGTTGAAGTGAACTGTCCCCAGTGGATACAGGCATGGTCGGCTCCGCTGACTAATATGGAGTGGCAGGGAAACCGGGGCATGCATATGGCTGGGCGTTGTGTAGAATGTGGAGCGTGTGCAAAAGCTTGTCCTGTAGGTATTCCTCTTCATTTGCTGACACAGAATATGATGGAAACTATCCGGCATGAGTTTGAAAAACAACCGGGTAATCTGGGGAATAAGGGAAATGTACTTGCCACTTTTAGAGTGGAAGATAAAGAAGACTTCATACATTAATGGAAACAATGACTAATTTACATATCAGCCAGCATGCTTTGGAGCAATGGCTTTATCAGATGGTAAACAGTAAGATAGAAGTGTTTGCCCCTGTACATGATGGAGAAAAAACAGATTTCCGGTTATTGGCTTTCGGTGATAAAGTTGCTGATGATTATGTACAGACTACCCAATCCGCGAAGCGTTTTGCCTTTCCAAAGGCAGAAAAGTTATTCTCATACAGAAAAGAAGGGAAAGACGTAACCTTACAGGAAAGGGATCTGAATGATTTTCCGGAAATTGTGCTTTGGAAGGTGCGTCCTTGTGATGCGGCTGGTTTTGCTCCACTTACCGGTATTTTTAACTGGGATTATAAAGACGATATATATAATGCGCGGAGGGATAAAATAACTTTAGTTAGTTTCAGTTGTACCCGATGTGATGAATATTGTTTTTGTACTTCTGTCCATGGTGGTCCGGGAAACACGGAAGGCAGCGATATACAAGTAACAGAATTACCGGATCGGAGTGCTTTGGTGGAGATATTGACTCCGAAAGGTAAATCGTTGATAGAACGTTTTGTACAGGAAACTACACCAGCGGACGGAATAGATAAAGAGACATATTTGGCTTCTGTTCCGGTTCGTTTCAAGTTAGAACAGCTCCGTGAAAAACTGGAAGGAGCTTTTGATAGCCCTATTTGGAAACAACAATCCGAGCGTTGTTTGGGGTGTGGCGCTTGCGCATTTGTTTGTCCCACTTGTGCTTGTTTTGATATTCAGGAAGATGCTCGGGGAAGTTCCGGTAGTCGGATTCGTTGCTGGGATTCCTGTGGCTTTTCTTTATTTACTCAACATACGTCCGGACATAATCCCCGGCCTACTCAAAGTACCCGCTGGAGACAGCGTATTCTACATAAGTTTTCATACATGCCGGATCGTATTGATGAAACGGGATGCACCGGATGCGGACGTTGTTCCCGTGCCTGTCCGGTCGATATGAATATCGTTGAACATTTAATGTCAATAGAAAATCATGGATAAACAGAAAGATTCCCTTTATCTTCCATATCGGATGATAATTGAAAAAATAACAGATGAAGCTCCCGGAGTCCGGACATTCCGCCTGAAATTCAAGGAAGAACGGGAAGGTGAGGATTTTCATTTCAAGGCCGGACAGTTTGGTGAATATTCTGCATTCGGTGAGGGGGAGTCTACTTTTTGTATAGCCTCTTCTCCTACGCGCAAAGGATATATAGAATGTACTTTCCGACAAGCCGGAAGAGTGACAACAGGCTTATCCAGATTGGAAACGGGCGCCACAATCGGTTTTCGCGGACCATTCGGCAATACGTTTCCTTTGGATGAATGGAAAGGAAAGAATCTTTTGTTCATAGCCGGCGGAATAGCACTTCCACCTATGCGATGCGTAATCTGGAATGCTTTGGATTTGCGTGAAAATTTCAATGATGTCACGATTATCTATGGAGCGAAGTCTGTGGCTGATCTGGTTTATAAAGAAGAATTGAGGGAGTGGGATAATCGTCCGGATGTCCGTTTGGTTACTACGGTTGATCCGGGTGGAGAAACACCGGATTGGAAAGGGCAGGTGGGCTTTGTTCCTTCTGTGCTGGAGGCTGTTGCTCCCGACAGTGATAACACTGTTGCCATTGTTTGTGGCCCTCCGGTAATGATTAAGTTTACTTTTCCTGTATTGGAAAAGTTAGGTTTTAAGGACGAAGACATTTACACAACTTTAGAGAACCGGATGAAATGCGGTGTTGGAAAGTGTGGTAGATGTAATGTCGGGAAGTTGTATGTCTGTAAAGACGGGCCTGTGTTTACAAAAGCGCAGTTGAACAACATGCCCTCTGAATATTGAATCCATAATTATAATATATGCTTTCCGTTGTGAAACGGGAAAAGCTGTATAGAAGTAAAATACATACCGAAGTGATTTCAGGCAAACTGTATTTACTTATTGCTTCTATATGGGATGAGGAAAGCCCAATGGGAATAGTTTTCATGTGTGTGTCTAATAATGGTTTCTCCATTGGGCTCTTTTCCTCTTTATCAAGATAAAACGGTATAAACTGAAAACATTTAACTTAACTATCTGTTTCTAATTATATATGCCTCATTTCTTGAGGTTTCATTTTATGTAATATTCTATTTTTAATCATAATAAACAGTTTATACCATGAAGTTTTTTATTGACACTGCAAATTTAGATCAAATCCGGGAAGCCTATGATATGGGCGTTCTTGATGGAGTGACAACTAATCCTTCGCTCATGGCGAAAGAGGGTATCAAAGGAGTAGATAACCAGCGGAAACATTATGTAGAAATCTGCAACATCGTGCAAGGCGATGTCAGTGCCGAAGTAATTGCTACGGATTATGAAGGTATGATTAAGGAAGGTGAAGAACTTGCCGCACTCAATCCGCATATCGTAGTAAAAGTTCCCTGTATTGCCGACGGTATCAAGGCTGTCAAATATTTCACTTCCAAAGGGATTCGTACCAATTGCACATTAGTATTTTCCGTAGGACAAGCATTGCTGGCTGCCAAGGCAGGAGCTACTTATGTTTCTCCGTTTGTAGGGCGTCTGGATGACATCTGTGAAGACGGTATTGCACTGGTAGGCAAGATTGTAGAAATGTATCGATATTACGGTTATACTACACAGGTACTTGCAGCTTCCATTCGTCATACAGCGCACATCATGCAATGTATTGAAGTAGGGGCTGATGTAGCAACCTGTCCGTTGTCTGCCATCAAAGGTCTACTTAATCATCCGTTGACGGATTCCGGGTTGAAAAAGTTCCTTGAAGACTATAAACGTGTAAACGGATAATAAAAAATACTCTATAAGCCTATCTTTCACGGTTTTCTTGAACAATATTGGCGTAAAATAGAATAAAACAACTATTTTTGTGCTCAATATAAATATAAAAAGAGAAAAAGCTGATGAAAGAAAGGCTTATTGGATTGATAAAGACGTACATTCTCTTCGTCTGTATCTTTATACTACAGAAACCGTTATTTATACTCTACTACAGTTCTTTGTATGCAGGAACTTCCTGGACAGACCCTTTCAAGATTATCTGGAATGGTTTACCGCTCGACCTCTCGCTTGCCGGATATTTAACGGCTATTCCCGGACTATTCTTCATAGCGTCCGCCTGGACACTTTCCAAGGCACTCCGCCGTATCTGGAACGGCTATTATTTCTTCATCGCTATTTTGCTCGCTGTCATTTTCATTGTTGATATAGGTTTATATGAGTATTGGGGCTTCCGTCTGGATGCTACACCGCTCTTTTATTTCTTCTCTTCCCCCAAAGATGCGCTGGCAAGTATCAGTATATGGCAGGTGCTGGGAGGGATAGTAGCTATGATCCTGTATGCATCATTGCTTTACGTTCTTTTTCTTTGGATACAGAAAGGTATCTGGAAAAGGATGAAACTGCCTTATCGCCGATTGTCGGTGTCAGGTGTAATGCTGTTACTGACCGGTTTGCTTTTTATTCCTATTCGTGGTGGTTTTACTGTTTCTACAATGAACACCGGCAAAGTTTATTTCAGTTCCAACCAACGCTTGAACCATGCAGCTATCAATCCGGCATTCAGCCTGATGGAATCTCTATCCAAGCAAAAAGATTTCGGCAAGCAATATCGTTTTATGGAAGCGGCACAGGCGGATGAGCTGATAAAGAATCTGGTAGATCCGTCAGTGCTGGACAGTACTGCAATGGTTCCCGATACTTTACGTACGACTTTATTCAAGACAGAACGCCCCAATGTTATCTTTGTTATATTGGAGAGCTTCTCATCCAGATTGATGACAACTTTGGGCGGTGAGCCGGATGTTGCCGTACAGATGGACAGTCTGGCAAAGGAGGGAGTACTCTTTACAAACTTTTATGCCAACAGTTTCCGCACAGACCGTGGACTGGTGGCTATTCTGAGTGGCTATCCCGCACAGCCTACCACGAGTATCATGAAGTATCCCCGTAAGACACAGAATCTTCCTGCCATTGCAGGTAGTCTGCGTGATGCCGGATACCGTACTAAATATTATTATGGAGGTGATGCCGACTTTACGAATATGCGTTCCTATCTGATGTCTTCCGGTTTCGAGAATATTATTTCCGATCAGGACTTTCCCGTATCAGAGCGCTTGAGTAAATGGGGAGCGCATGACCATCTTGTTTTCAACCGTTTGCTGGAAGATATGAAAGCTGAGGCGGCAGACACAGCTTCGGCAGAAAATGCCCGTCCTTTTTTCCAGGTATTGCAAACCTCCAGCAGTCATGAACCCTTTGAAGTTCCGTATCGCCGGCTGGCGAATGATCGTTTAAACGCTTTTGCTTATACCGATAGTTGTGTAGGCGACTTTGTGAAGCGTTTCCGCGAATTGCCGCAATGGAAGAATACAGTGTTGGTATTGGTTCCCGACCATCTGGGTGCATATCCTGAACATCTGAATAATCTATCGGTAGATCGTTACCAAATTC
>ULRW01065040.1_pt1 | contig 10707 bp, 7 predicted proteins | sample 1955581 | NCBI WGS metagenome assembly ULRW01 (sample SAMEA4835687, study PRJEB28245) | human gut metagenome | biome: gut microbiome; material: fecal sample | place: Denmark | collected 2008 | reverse complement strand
ACTATAAACGGATTCTCAAAAAGAACGGCGTCAAGGTCATCTCTGTAAAGGAGAACATCTCCGACGGGCCGGAGGGGATCATACTGGAATCCATGCTTGAAGGCTATGCCGAATATTACTCCGCAGAGCTGTCCGAAAAAATCCACAGAGGGCAAAGGGAGAATGCCCTCAAGGGCAGAAACAACGGCGGCGGGATTCCCCTCGGCTATCTGCTGGGCGATGAACAGAAGCTTGTGATAGACCCTGTTACGGCTCCGCTGGTACGGGAAATATATCAGCGGTATGCCGACGGAGAGATCGTCCGCACCATTGTGGAGGATTTCAACAGAAGAGGCTTGAAAACGAAAAGCGGCAAGCCGTTTTCTCCGAACAGCTTCAACCGCATTCTGAAAAACCGCAAGTACATCGGCGAATATCGGTATCAGGATGTCGTTATCCCCGGAGGCGTTCCCGCAATCTTACCGGACGATCTGTTCTACCGGGTGCAGGCAAGGCTGGAGAAAAACAAGCGGGCGCCCGCAACGGCAAAGGCAGATATCGAATATCTGCTGACGACCAAATTGTTCTGCGGACTTTGCGAGCGCATGATGGTCGGCGAGAGCGGGACGAGCCGCACGGGAGATAAGCATTATTACTACAAGTGTGCCGGGGCAAAGCGAAAGCTGGGCTGCAAGAAGAAATCGGCCAAGAAAGATTTTATCGAACGAGCCGCTGTTGTCCTGACTGTCAACCGAGTTCTGAAAGACGAGGAAATAGACCGGATCGCCGATGGTATTTTGACCCTGCAAGCCAGCGAGGACACCACTATTCCGGCGCTGAAAAAACAGCTTGCCGATACGGAACGCGGCATAGAGAATATGCTGAACGCCATCCAGCAGGGCGTACTGACCAGTTCCACAAAAGAGCGTTTGGAGGCTCTGGAAAAGCAAAGGGACAACCTGAAGATAGCCGTCCTGCAAGCGGAGCTTCAAAAGCCCAAGTACACCAAAGAGCAGATTGTGAGCTGGATCGGGCAGTTCAAATACGGCGACGTAAACAGCCGGGAATACCAAAAACGTATCATAGATACCTTCGTCAACTCCCTGTACCTGTTTGATGACAGGCTTGTCATCACCTACAACTTCAAAGGCGGCACGGAAACAATCACACTCAAGGATGTCGAGGCCGTCTATGGTTCGGATTTGAAAGCGATGTCTCCACCACCAAAAAGCCCAGATTATCTGGGCTTTTTGCTTATCTGCTGCATGATTGATGAGGCAATTCTATGCACCTTTGGGCTATAACGAAATGGAAAAGGTTTTATTCCGGCGTACCTGTGCGGCATAGGGACGGCCTGAGGACGCGATTTGAAAAAGGCATAGATGCGGATTTGCGCAATGCCTGCATTCGCTTTTGCGATTGGGCAAGGCATGAATACTATTTCCCGATACGGGTATGCGTTTATTTCAAAAAGGATGAGTTGATACGCGCCATGGATGGGGAAATGGTGAGCGCAACATTCTTCGGCCCATATGATAAAATGGAGGAGCCGTATATCCGCGTTTCAACGGGCGATTTTGGGGAGATTAAAGCGAGAAACGGCAGAGATAATGCCGTGTTTGCGATTTTGCATTCCGTCGCGCATGAGCTTACGCATTATTTTCAATGGGTAAACGGATTGGAGCTCACCGCAATCGGCGAAGAAAGGCAAGCCGCATATTATGCCGATATTATCATAGATGAATATATGGATGTATATGACCACCCATGAATCCAGCTAAAAAAGGAGGGATTTTCATCCCTCGTCCGGCATTTGGGAATCGTATATACATTCGTCCCAGATGCTCTCTTTGCAAAATTCGTCCCATATGGCGGTCTCAAGCTCGCTCAGCGCGGCTGCAAGGCCGTTTTCGTTTGCGGGGAATGCGGCGGCATAGCCCGCTGCGTCCGCATCGCAGAAGCCGGTTTTGTTGCTCCAGCCAACTATTTCCGGCAGTATCCCGCGCGCATCAAGCCATTCGGCAAAGGCCATGGAAAGCGCAGGGTAGTCTATCTGCCCCAGCGGCGCCGCGCCGAAGCCCTCGTGCGAAATATAGAATGGGCCGGCGTATTTAAGTTCGTTTTTATATTGAGATACAAGCGTTTCAACTTTGCTCATAATATTCACCCCGTTCAGCGTTTATAGCTATAGTTTACCCGCCTTTATTGCTTTTGTAAACGCCTGCTTTTGAACATTGTAATCAAACCAGTCGCGTCCGCCAGCAGCCAGCCTATGGGTATTGCCATCCATATGCCTATTTCGCCTATTTTTGCGGAAAGCATATACGCAAGCGCCACGCGCGTGCCCAGCGATATAACCGTAAGCACAACGGACATTGCGGGCCGCTGCACAGCGCGGAAATAGCCATACAGCAGGAAAAGGCAGCCTATACCGAAATAGAACGCGCCTTCTATGCGAAGATATTTTATTCCCGCCAGCAGCACGGCTGTTTCGTTTGCGTCAATAAATATAAGCATCAGCGAGCGGGCAAATGCGAACACCAGCGCCGATATTGCCACGCTGAACGCCGTGCTTATAATAAATGCTTGCTTCGTGCCCGCGCGTATGCGCCCATGGTCGCCCGCGCCGTGGTTTTGCGCAACGAATGTGGAATAAGCGTTGCCGAAGTCCTGTACGGGAAGGTAGGCGAATGTGTCTATCTTCACCGCGGCGGCAAACGCGGCCATTACCGTAGCGCCGAAGCTGTTTACAAGCCCCTGCACCATAAGTATGCCGAAGTTCATTACGGACTGCTGAAGGCAGGTGAGGGAGGACAGGCTGAATATATCCTTCAGTATAGGCTTGCTGAAGCGCATATCTCCGCGCTTTGGAATGAGTTCCGGGCATTTGAAAAGCACATACAGGCATAAGCCCACCGCTGAAACGTACTGCGCAATAACCGTTGCCCAAGCTGCGCCCGCAATGCCCCAACTGAATACCAACACGAATATCAAGTCAAGCGCAATGTTCAGCACGGCGGATATCGCAAGGAAAATCAGCGGCACGGAAGAATTGCCAAGCGCGCGCAGCAGGCAGGAAACGTAGTTATAAAGCGAGGTCGCAATAAGCCCAACGTATATAGTTGCCAAATATTCGCGCATGCCGCTGCGCACGGCGTCCGGCACATGCAGGAACGAAAGTATCGGCTCCATGAATATATATACGGCGGCGTTCAGCAGCACGGTTATAGAAAGGATGAGAATGAACGCATGCAGTATGCCGGATCTCAGCGAAGAAGAATCGTTCCGCCCGCGGTATATCGAAAAAAGCGCGCCCGAACCCATGCTCAGCCCCAGGAATATGGAAGTGAGAAACGTCATGAGCGTATAGGCCGAACCAACCGCGGCAAGCGCGTTTGCGCCAAGCGTACGGGATACGATAAGCGTATCGGCAATGTTATAAAACTGCTGCAGCATATTGCCCGCCATCATTGGCAGCGCAAACAGAATGAGCGAGCGGGATATGCTCCCGCGCGTAAGGTCACGATACATGGCACATTCCTCAACTGATGATAGTGATGCGAAAGCATATTATAAAAAATGCTTGCGCAATAGTCAACAATATTGCCTAAAATGTTTGTTTTTTGCCGCGCGCGTGGTATAATGCAGGGTATGACAAAAACGGCGTTATCCCGTTAGGCGGATAGGAAAGGTGAAACATGAAAGTCAGCGAGCTGTTAGGCGAAAGGTATAAGGACAGGGTTGCGGAAATAGAAAGCCAAAACCTTATGGTAAGGGGCGGCTATATTAAGCAGGTGGGCAACGGCATATATTCCCTTATGCCTCCCGCGCGGCGTATACATAATAAGATAGAGGCGATATTGCGCCAGGAGATGGACAGGATAGACGGGCAGGAGGTATTGTTCCCCGTTACTATGCCCGCAACGCTTTGGCAGGCTTCCGGCCGCTGGGAAAGCGTCGGCAAGGAGCTTTTACGCTTTAAGGACAGGAGCGGCGCGGATATGGTGCTTGGCATGACTCATGAAGAAGCGGCCGTGCATATGGCCATGAACGTGGCGAGCACATATCAGAAATATCCCTTTATGATATATCAGATACAGACCAAGTTCCGCGACGAGCCCCGTGCCCGCGGCGGCCTTATAAGGGTGCGCGAATTTACAATGAAGGACGGCTATTCGTTCCATACCTCGCAGAAGGATCTGGAGCGGTATTATAAGCGCTGCTACCGCGCGTATGAGCGCATATATGCCCGCGTAGGCATACCGGAAGTCGTTGCCGTTGCATCCGATTCTGGCATGATGGGCGGCAAGGTTAGCCACGAGTTCATGCTGCTTACCGATATTGGCGAGGATACCATCGTCCTTTGCCCGGAGTGCGGCTACCGCGCGAACATGGAGGCGGCGGACTGCATAGTGCATAACGACGCAAGCGAAGAGCCCATGCCGCTTGAAAAGGTTGCAACATATGACAACAAGACCATTGAGGACGTGTGCAGCTTTCTGCACGGCAGCGCGGAAAAGAGCGCCAAGGCCGTTGTGTATCAGCGCAACGAGGACGACAGCTACGTTCTGGTATTCGTGCGCGGCGACCTTGAGGTTAACGAAACCAAGCTGAGGAACTATCTTAAGGCGGAGGTGCATCCCGCCGTTGAAATAGACCACGCCGGCCTTGTTGCGGGCGCGATAGGCCCCGTAAACCCCGCCAAGGGTATAACCGTGGTGTACGATCGTTCGCTTGAAGGCACAAGGAACCTTATATGCGGCGCGAATGAAGAAGGCTACCACTTCACAGGGCTCAACATGGATAGGGACGTGCCTAATGCCGAATATGCGGACGTTGCCAAGGCGACCGTGGGCGGCGTATGCCCCAAGTGCGGCAAGCATTCGCTTACCATTAAAAACGGCATAGAGGTCGGCAACATATTCCAGCTTGGCCGCCGCTACACCGAATCCATGGGCATGACCTATGACGATGAAAAGGGCAACCGCGTCAACCCCATAATGGGCTGCTACGGCATAGGCGTGGGCAGGCTGATGGCCAGCGTGTGCGAGGAGCATCACGACCAGTACGGCCCGGTATGGCCCATATCAATAGCCCCTTGGGAAATAGAGATATGCGCCCTGCGTGCGGATCAGGCGCACGTTAAGGAGGAAGCCAATAAGCTTTATAAGTCACTTATGGACGAAGGCTACGAAGTGCTGTTTGACGACCGCACCGTGTCCGCAGGCTTCATGTTCTCGGATGCAGACCTTTTGGGCAGCCCCGTGCGCATAGTAATATCGCCCAAGACGCTTGACCGCGGCGTGGTTGAAATAGTTACAAGGGACAAGACCATAAAGGAAGACGTTCCCCTTGAAAACGCCATGCAGCGCACCAAGGAAATAGTGGCGGAGCTTTACGCGCGTATAAACAGCCACGTTCCCGAAAGCATATAATTTAAGCTGAAGTAAAACAGCGGGCAGTCCGGCATGGGCTGTCCGCTTTTGCGCAGTATAAAGCTTATTCTTCACCGCTTTGTATGCGCCGCTGCATAGCGTATGCGTGGCGCAGCATGTATATTGCCATGGCAATAACGCTTATGCATATCACGCCGCCGGTTATTGCGTTCATGCGGCGGGGATACATTTCAGTATCGGGTGAAAAGCGGGCTATGAGCGCCGTTTGCAGGCCCAGCATGGACATCATTGCCGCAACAAGATTCACAGCCCTTGCCGCGGAAAGAATTGGCATGCCGAAGCGGCGGGATTTGGCAAGGTTGACTATTGCGCTTATGAACATATAAAACGCATGCAACGCGGAAAGATAAATGATATAGCCTGGGTAATTATAGCGAAGGTTGGCTATTACCATCAGCGATATCATCGCACCCATTGCCGCATTGAGCGCAAGGAGCATAAACCCCGTGCGGCGGTAGCAGGAATATTCATAATAAAGCCGCTCGCTGCCGCCAAGCGGAGCCGCGCGCCGCATGCCGAAAATGAGATACGCCCTAAGCATACCAAGCACGGCATAGTACACGGCCATGGATAAGAACCAGCGGGAGCCGTATCTAAGCCCGACTATCGCGCGGAAGGCGGCATACAGTATATCGACTGTCAAGCCGATATAAATGCCCGCAAGGCTTCTGAATTGCGCATCGCGTATATATCTTGTCAAAAGCCGCACGGGCATGGTTCGCTTCATTTGCTACCTCTTGGATTTACTGTAATTATAGTTTAACGCCTGCGCAATATTTTTTGCAAGTGCTATCTTTTTTTACATTCTTGCCGCATAGCTGTTTTTGTTTTTGCGCATAACCATGGTATAATATAAATTCAGCATGAAAAATGCTTTATGGCAACGAAAGGAAAGATTACTATGGGTCTGCCGGCAAAACTGGTTCACTCTCAATTGAACTTCTTCAAGCCGCTGGTGGCTAACTGTTCGCTGGAAACTATACGCCGCGGGCAGGATAAGCTGGGCGAGCTGATGGAAGCCATACATAGGAAGGACGTGATCACGCGCGATCATGCCTTCGCAAACTTTGAAGGCGCGTGGATAATACCCAAGGACGAGCGCAGGCAGGGCGTTATACTTTACCTGCACGGCGGGGGATACACCTGCGGAGACCTTGACTACGCAAAGGGCTTTGGCGCAACGCTTGCGGACGAGGAAGGCGTGCGCGTGTTTGCTGCGGCATACAGGCTGGCGCCGGAAAGCCCATACCCTGCGGCGGTGGAGGACGCGCTGGAAGCATATAACTACCTTCGGCAGAAGGGCTATAAGCCGGAGCATATAATGCTCTGCGGCGAAAGCGCGGGCGGCGGGCTGTGCTTTGCACTGTGCTTAAAGCTGAAGGAGCTTTCGCTGCCGCTGCCCTGCGGAATAATAGCCATTTCCCCGTGGGCAGACCTTACGGCCTCCGGCAGCACATACGAGACAAACCGCGAAAAGGACGTTTCGCTCACGGCAGAGGTGCTGGAGTTTTATGCCCAATGCTACGCCGGTGAGCACGACAGGCGGGAGCAGACAATATCGCCCCTGTTCGGGGAGCTTACGGGCATGCCGCCTTCGCTCATATTCGCTGGCGGGGACGAAATACTGCTGGATGATTCCGTGCGGCTCAACAGGCGGCTGACCGAGTGCGGCTGCAAGAGCAGGCTTATAATTGCGCCGGAGCGTTGGCACGCATATGTGCTGTATCAGCTTAATGAAAATCAGGATGATTTCACAGCCATAAACGCTTTCCTCAACGACCATCTTTGCCCGGAAAGAAAGCTTAGATGGATGCGGCTGGACAACGCGGCGAAGATTTACCCCGCGGCAAGGCGGAAAAACTGGAATAATTTCTTCCGCGTGTCCGCCACTATGACGGAAAACGTGGACAGGGAGGTGCTTCAGACCGCGCTGGACGTTACGGTGCGGCGGTTCCCGTCCATAGCCGTGCGGCTGAGGCGGGGCACGTTCTGGTATTACCTGGAGGAGCTTTCAAACGCGCCCAAGATTCGGGACGAGAAGGCTTACCCGCTGGCGTATGTGCCTTTCAAGGAGGTGCGGGAGTGCGCGTTTAGGGTTATAGTATACAAAAAGCGCATAGCGGTGGAGTTCTTCCACGCGCTGACGGACGGCAACGGCGCGCTGACATTCGTTAAAACGCTGGTTGCGGAATACATAACGCAGAAATACGGCGTGGAGATACCCAATGAGGACGGCGTACTCTGCCGCCTGGAAGCGCCCAGCGATGAGGAGCTGGAGGACAGCTTCCTTAAATTCAGCGGGGATGTGCGCGCCAGCCGCAGCGAAAAAACGGCGTATCACCTGAGCGGCACGCCGGAGGAAAACGGCTTTGTGGACATTGTTACGCTTATGCTCAGCGCGGACGATGTGCGCAAAAAGGCAAAGGAGCACGGCGTTACCGTGACGGAGTTCCTGTGTGCGGCAATGATGGAGGCCATACTTGAAATTCAGGCGGAAAGGGTGCATTCCCGCCGCAGGAGAAAGCCGGTAAAGGTGCTTATACCCGTTAACCTGAGGAAGCTTTTTTCAAGCAAAACGCTCAGGAACTTTGCCCTGTACATAACGCCGGAGGTCGATCCCACGCTCGGGGAATACACGTTCGATGAAATATGCGCCATAGTGCATCACCGCATGGGGCTTGACTACACCGCAAAGCTTATGGGCACCCGCATTGCTACCAACGTGAGCAGCGAGCGGGCGCTTGCGCTGAAGGTTATGCCGCTTTTCATAAAGAACATTGCAATGAAGGCCGTGTTCGATGCGGTGGGGGAAAGGAAAAGCTGCCTGTGCCTATCCAACCTTGGCAACGTTACGCTGCCCGGGGATATGCCAAAGTATGTTGAGCGGATGGATTTCATAATAGGCGTGCAGGCGCGCGCGCCGCACAACTGCGGCATAATAACATACAACGGCACAATGTACATAAACATGATCCGCAACATAAAGGAGCCGGAGCTTGAGCTGAGGTTCTTCCGCGCGCTCAAGCGGCAGGGGCTTAACGCCGCCGTGGAGAGCAATCAGGCTTAAACGGATGGGAAAGAAAGGAGAGACGAATACATATGTATTGCATAAAATGCGGAGTGGAGCTGAAGGACAGCGAGGAAAAATGCCCGCTTTGCGGCACGGTGGTGTTCCATCCGGACATGAAGCGGCCGGACGGCGAAAAGCCGTATCCCGCCGAAAGCAGGCGGCCTGCCGAAACGGCCAGCCGCTCGGGCATGCTGTTCATAACAAGCATAATGTTCTTGGTGCCGTTCGTGCTGTCGCTGCTGTGCGACTGGAAGGTGAACGGAACGCTTGTATGGTCGGGCTATGCGGCGGGCGCACTTGCGCTTGTATACATAATAGTAGTGCTGCCCATGTGGTTCCGCCATGCAACGCCGGTTATATTCGTTGCGGCGGACTTTGTGGCGATAGGGCTATATTTACTGTATATCGATTTTGCCGTGAACGGGCATTGGTTCCTTTCCTTCGCGTTCCCCGTGACCGGCGGGGCTATGCTTATTGCCTGCGCCGCGGTAACTCTGCTGCATTATCTTAGGAAAGGCCACCTGTTCGTGTACGCGGGCACGCTCATAGCCATTGGCGGCTTCGCGGTGCTTGTGGAGTTCCTTATAAACATAACGTTCCATGTGAGCGATACGCTCGTGTGGTCGCTGTATCCGCTGGCGTGCAGCCTTATTTTCGGCGTAACGCTTATCGTTATCGCCTGCTGCCCCAAGATGCGCGAGGGACTGAGAAGGAAGTTCTTTATATAGGGGCTGCGGTAAATACAAACAAACCGGGGGACGGATTGCCGTCCCCCGGTTTAGCTTTATTCAAGCCTGAATACTTATTTCTTATTTGTTCCTTATGTTGGCCTGGGCCGCGGCAAGGCGGGCGATAGGCACGCGATAAGGCGAGCAGGATACGTAGTCAAGACCTACGCGGTGGCAGAAGTCTATGCTGGAAGGATCGCCGCCGTGTTCGCCGCAGATGCCCAGATGGATGTCCGGACGGGTGGCGCGGCCCATCTTGGCAGCCATGTCTACCAGCTTGCCTACGCCAATCTGGTCAAGGCGCGCGAAGGGATCGGACTCGTAAATCTTCTTCTCGTAGTAAGCGCTCAGGAACTTGCCCGCATCGTCACGGCTGAAGCCGAAGGTCATCTGGGTAAGGTCGTTGGTGCCGAAGGAGAAGAACTCCGCCTCGGTGGCTATCTGGTCGGCGGTAAGGGCCGCACGCGGAATCTCTATCATGGTGCCCACGAGGAACTTGAACTCGGTATTGTTCTCCTCCATAACCTTCTTGGCGGTCTTTACGACGAAGCTCTTAACGTAAGCAAGCTCCTTCACTTCGCCCACCAAGGGAATCATGATTTCGGGAACTATGTTCAGCCCGGTTTCGCGGCGCACGTTGATGGCGGCCTCTATAACGGCGCGGGTCTGCATTTCCGCAATTTCGGGATAGGTCACGCACAGGCGACAGCCGCGATGGCCCATCATGGGGTTGAATTCGTGCAGGCTGGCAACGGTGGCCTTCAGCTCTTCAAAGGTCATGCCCATTTCCTTGGCAAGCTCTGCAATTTCCTCGTCCTTATGGGGCAGGAACTCATGCAGCGGGGGATCAAGGAAGCGAATGGTCACGGGATGCTCGCCCATGGCCTTGTAGATGCCCTCAAAGTCGCTCCGCTGCATGGGCAGCAGCTTATCCAGCGCCTTGCGGCGGGCTTCTTCGGTCTTGGACACTATCATTTCGCGCATGGCGGGGATGCGGTCCTCATCGAAGAACATATGCTCTGTACGGCAAAGGCCAATGCCCTGCGCGCCGAAGCTTACCGCCACGGAGGCATCATGCGGATTGTCCGCATTTGTGCGTACGGCAAGCCTCTTGTGCTTGTCCGCCATTTCCATTATGCGTCCGAAATAGCCGCTGTTGGGGTCGGCGGGGATGGTGGGGATAAGAGCATCGTAGATGCAGCCGGTGGAACCGTCAAGGCTCAGCACGTCGCCCTCGTGATAGGTCTTGCCAGCAAGGGTGAACTGCTTGTTCTCTTCGTCCATCTTTATTTCGCCGCAGCCGGATACGCAGCAGGTACCCATGCCGCGCGCAACGACGGCCGCGTGGGAGGTCTGTCCGCCGCGAACGGTCAGAATACCCTGGGAATACTTCATGCCCTCAATGTCCTCGGGGCTGGTCTCAAGGCGAACGAGTATTACCTTCTCGCCCAGCTTGCCCTGCTCAACCGCATCC
>ULRW01044218.1_pt1 | contig 10762 bp, 10 predicted proteins | sample 1955581 | NCBI WGS metagenome assembly ULRW01 (sample SAMEA4835687, study PRJEB28245) | human gut metagenome | biome: gut microbiome; material: fecal sample | place: Denmark | collected 2008 | reverse complement strand
CCCCCAGCCGGTAGTCCCCGGGGGTCAGTGCACCCTCCACGGTCAGCCCGGAGAGGGACTGCTCAAACCGTAGATTCTGCTCACGATATAACGTTTCGTATACGCATTGTGGGCGCTCCATCAGCCGTCCGCGCCCGGTAAAGGTGACCGGCTGGCCGGTCAGGCTGGCAATGGGGATCAAAAACCGCAGGGTGCTGCCGCTTTCGCAGCAGTCCACCGGGGCGGTCAGGGGCAGGAAATGCCCAAGCCCCTGCACAGTGGCATCGTCTGCGCCGGTGCCCACAGCGGCGCACAGCTGTGCGGCAGCGGACAGGGTGGCAGAGATGTCCTTGCTGAATTCCAGATGGGTGATGTGAGAGCGCCCCACAGCCAGCGCGGCGCACAGCACGGCGCGGTGCGCCATGCTTTTGCTGGGCGGCGCGGCGATCACGCCCCCGATGCCGCCGGGGGCAGGTCTGATGGTTACAAGCATAGCGGTGTTATCCTTTTGAAGATTTCCCCCGGGCAGCGCTTCAGGCGTCCCCTTGGGGGAGCTGGCGCGCCAGCGCCTGAGGGGGTAAACGGTTTACATCTCCCGGCCGATGGCCCAAGCCACCTGACGGCACTTTGCCATAGCCTGTGCAAAGGCGTCCGGGGTCAGGCACTGTGCGCCGTCGCTCCATGCGTGCTGGGGGTCGTAGTGCACCTCTACCTCCAGACCGTCCGCACCGGCAGCCACAGCGGCGATCATCATCGGCTCCACCAGATTGGCCTTGCCGGTGGCGTGGCTGGGGTCTACCACGATGGGCAGATGGGTCTTTTCGTGGATGATGGGTACAGCGGAAAGATCCAGCGTATTGCGGGTGTACTTTTCAAAGGTGCGGATGCCGCGCTCGCAGAAGATGACCTGCTCGTTGCCGCCAGCCATGATGTACTCGGCGCTCATGATCCACTCCTCGATGGTGTTGCACAGACCGCGCTTGAGCAGCACGGGCTTGTGCATTTTGCCGACGGCCTTGAGCAGCTGGAAGTTCTGCATATTGCGTGCGCCGATCTGCACCACGTCCACATACTCCTCAAACTCCGGGATGCGGTCCTCGCTCATCAGCTCGGAGACGATGGGCAGGCCGGTGGCTTCGCGAGCCTTTACCATGTCTAAGATGCCCTCGGTCTCAAGACCCTGAAAGGCATAGGGAGAGGTACGGGGCTTGTAGGCGCCGCCGCGGAACAGCGCTGCGCCGCCCGCCTTGACCCCCTGCGCGATGCGCAGGGCCTGCTCGGCGTTTTCGATGCTGCACGGGCCTGCCATGACGGCGATTTTTTCCTTGCTGCCGATCTTCACGCCGCCGCAATCGATGACCGAGTCTGCGGGGTGGAACAGGCGGTTTGCGCGCTTATAGGGCGCAGACACGCGGGTAACGTTGTCGATCCACGGGTTTGCCAGCACGTCCCGCTCGTCGATCTTGGTGGTGTCGCCCACCAGACCGAACACGTTGTAATCCTTGCCGGTGATCAGGGTCACGTCCAGACCCTGATTTTCGAATTTGTCAACGATCTTTTCCAGCTCCTCTTTGGGAGTGCCTTTTTTGGTGGAGATGATCATGGGAGGTCGTTCCTTTCCTGTTTTTAAGATTGAAGTCTGCTTTGAATGGTATTGTCTATCTGTGTACAGACGGCATTAAAATGGTTGTCCACATCGTTATTTGCAAAACGGAGAACCAGCAGTCCATACTGTTCAAGAACCGCACTTCGTTCTGCATCGTAAGCCTTGCCCTGCTCGGTATAGTGTTGGGAACCGTCCAGCTCGATCACAAGCCGTGCCTGTGCACAGTAAAAGTCAACGACAAAGGACTCAATGATCCGCTGCTTGTAGATTTTTACAGGATAATCGCGCAGAAACAGATACCAAAGCTTTCGCTCTTGCGCAGTAGATGTGCGGCGCAGAGCGCGTGCAGTGCCAAGCATTTTATAATTTTTGTTGACTGTGGCGTGTTTCATGAACGACTTCCTTTACTGTAACGGGCACGCCCTCTCAGGCGCTCCCGCGCCAGCTCTCCCAAAGGGAGAGCCAAGGTCTAAGGCTCGTTGCTGAAGTATTAGGACCAATAAGAAAGCTTCCGGCAGTGCTCTTGCCTCTCCCTTTGGGAGAGGTGGCATCGCGTAGCGATGACGGAGAGGGCGAGCTCGTTTTACATCACGATATGTGCCTTACTGGAGCCGTCGGTGCGCAGCAGCTGCGCCAGCCAGATGCAGGCGTGTAGATAGCCCTGCGGGCCTTCGCCGATAAAATGCCCCTGACAGCCAAAGGACACCACGTCCGTTTTGCGGAAGGGCTCGCGCTCGTCCGGGGCGTCCAGCATCACCTCTACGGCGGGCACGCTGCACAGCCGCAGCGCGTCCAGAATGGCCACGCTGTAATGGGCGTAGCCGCCGGGGTTCAGCACGATGCCGTCTACCCGCCCGGGGGCAGACTGGATCTCGTCGATCAAATCGCCCTCGTGGTTGGACTGACAGATATCCGTTTCAATGCCAAGCTGGTCGCAGCCCGCCTGCACATAGTCCATCAGGCCGGTATAGTCCACTTCGCCCGGCACGCCTGGCTCAGACCAGCGCGCCAGATTGATGTTTGGCCCGTTAAGAATCAAAAATTTCATCCAGTGCCTCCTGTGCAGCTGCCAGCGTCTCGGCCAGCGTGCCGGTGTTAGAAATCACCGCATCTGCGGCGGCAAGGTACAGCGGGCGGCGCTGGGCTTCCATGGTGCGCAGCGCCTCGGCGCTGGAAGAAAGCGGACGGTCGCCGCCCACAGCCAGCGCTTCCACCGGCCGGTCGATGAACAGCACCACGCCGTTCTGGCGCAGGGCGCGGACATTCTCTGCCCGCTTCACCGCGCCGCCGCCGCAGGAGAGCACAAGCCCTTTTTCCTTGCCGAAACGGGCGATCTGCGCGGCTTCCTTTGCCCGGAAGCCCTCTTCGCCCTCGGCGGCAAAGATATCCGGGATGCTGCGCCCGTCTGCCTTGACGATCTCCGCGTCCAGATCCACAAGCGGTCTGCCCAGCTGCTTTGCCAGCAGGCGGCCAAGGGTGGATTTGCCGCAGGAGGGCATCCCCACAAGGGCGATGTTCAGCGTCTCGCGGCGCAGCGCGGCGGTGATGCGCCGCACCTCGCCCGGGGCGTCCTCGAACTTGCGGCCAAGGAAGTATTCGGCGGCGTACACCGCCTGTGCCACCAGCATCTCCAGCCCGCCTACGGCTACCGGCACACCGGCGTCCTCGGCGCGGAGAATGAGTTCGGTCTTGTTGGGGTTATAGACCACGTCCACCACGGCTTCCAGCCCGGGCATGGCGGCGACGTCCAGACTGCACACGCCCACGTTGGGGTACATCCCGGCGGGGGTGGTGTTGAACACCACCTGTGCACCGCTGCGCACGGCTTCGGCGTAGCTCAGCTCGCCCTTTTCCGGGTCGGGGGTGCGGCTGACCGTCAGCACCTTGGCAGCGCCCTTATCCAGCGCCACCGCGCGGGTGGTGTTGTGGGTGCCGCCGGTGCCCAAGATGAGCACAGTCTTGCCCGCAAGCTCCACGCCGTGGGCTTCGCACAGGTGGGCAAAGCCCAGATAATCGGTGTTGTAGCCGTAGAGCAGGCCGTTTTTATTCACCACCGTGTTCACCGCGCCGATGGCGCGGGCGCGGGGGTCGATGAAGGAGCAGTACTCCATCACCAGCTTTTTATAGGGAATGGTCACATTGATGGCCTTGAACTGCCGCCGCTGCAAAAAGGCGCGGACATCTGCCTCGGTGGGCAGGGGGCACAGCTCGTAGCTGTACCCGCAGAGCAGTTCATGGATGGTCTTGGAGTAGGAGTGTCCCAGCTTGCCGCCGATCAGTCCGTATTCCATCTCAGTCCTCCTTCCGGTAGCCGGTGGGGTCGGTCATCCACCGGGCACCGTACCGGGCGGTGAGCAGATCGCCCACCGCAAGGGCGGCAGCGCAGGTCTGCACAATGGCAGCCCGGGGCACGATGCAGGGGTCGTGCCGCCCCTGAATGGACAGCTGCGCGTCCTTTTTTGCGATGTAGTCCACCGTATCCTGTTGCTTATAGATGCTGGGGGTGGGCTTGACGGCGGTGCGGAACACCACCGGCATTCCGTTGGCGATGCCGCCGTTGATGCCCGCATTGTGGTTGGTGGCGGTGACCACCGCACCCTCCGCTGTCATGCGGAAGGCGTCGTTTGCCTCCGAGCCGCGCAGCCCGGCAAAGCCGAAGCCGGTGCCGAACTCGATGCCCTTGACCGCCGGGATGGAAAAGGCAAGGTGGGCGATCTCGCTCTCCACGCTGTCAAAGTAAGGCTCGCCGATGCCGGCGGGCAGGCCGAGGATGGCAGTTTCCAGCACGCCGCCTACGCTGTCGCCCTCGGCACCGGCGGCGCGGATGGCGGCTTTCATGGGTTCTTCCACGGCGGCGTCCAGCACCGCAAAGCCCTCGGTCTTACTGGCAAGCGTCTCCACCTGTGCCGCAAGGGCGGCGGGGTCGTCCAGTGCAAAGGGCGTATCTGCAAGACCAGCGCACCGGGCGATGTGGGTGGCGATATCAATACCCGCCCGCTGCAATGCGGCAAGCACGATGCTGCCGCCTGCCACGAGGGCGGCGGTCACCCGGCCGGAAAAGTGCCCGCCGCCCCGGGCATCCTGAAAGCCGTGGTACTTGGCATAGGCGGTAAAGTCCGCGTGGCCGGGGCGCAGAAGGTCGGCGGTCTTGGCGTAGTCGCCGCTGCGGGTGTTCTGGTTTTCGATCATCAGGGCAATGGCGGTGCCGGTGGTGTGGCCGTTCACCACACCGGACAGCAGCTGCACCGCATCTGCCTCCACCCGGGGGGTGGAAAGGCCGTCGCCCCGGGCGCGGCGCTTATCCATGCAGGCGGCGAGAAAGCTCTCGTCCACCGGCACACCGGCGGCCATGCCGTCCAGCACCGCGCCCACGGCGCGGCCGTGGCTCTCGCCGAAGATGGTCAGCGAAAGGTCGCTGCCAAAGGTGTTTTTCATGGGTCAGTCCTCCATGCCCAGCAGCGGGCGCAGCCCCTCCACAGGGATGGTCTCGGCGCGCCAGCAGCCAAGGCCGGGCACTTTGATGATGGTGATCTGCCCGCTTTGTGCCTTTTTGTCGTGCAGCATCTCAGCCAGTACCTTTTCCTTATCGTAGGCGGTGCGGGTGGGCAGACCCAGACGGCGGTACACATTGCGCACCCGCTTTTGCAGCGCCTTGGATTCGATCATGGGCAGCATTCCCAGCGCCACGCACTCGCCGTGGAACAGGCCGGTGGTGCGGCGTCCCTTGATGCCCTTCACGGCTTCGATGCCGTGGCCGATGGTGTGGCCGAAGTTCAGCGCCTTGCGCATCCCCTGCTCGGTCTCGTCCTGCTCCACGATGCTCTTTTTAAAGCGCAGGCTGCGGCAGATGATGTCGCCGATGCGGTCGTCCACGTCCTCTTTTTCAAAGATGGAGAACAGCTCCGGGTCGGCCAGAAGCCCGGCCTTGATGGCCTCGGCCAGACCGTTGATGAAGTGGCGGCGGGGCAGGGTGGACAGAGTGTCCGGGTCCACGATGACCAGCTTTGGCTGCCAGAAGGCACCCACGATGTTCTTGGTGTCGCCCAAATCCACGGCGGTCTTGCCGCCGATGGAGGAATCGATCATGGAAAGGGTGGTGGTGGGGCAGTTGATAAAATCGATGCCGCGCATATAGATGGAAGCGGCAAACCCGGCAAGGTCGCCCACCACGCCGCCGCCTACGGCTACCACAAGGTCGCCCCGGCCCATGCCGAAGTCCAGCATCTGCCGCAGCACGGTCTCCAGAATTTTAAAACTCTTGCTGGCTTCGCCCTGCGGCACGGTGATGATGGCGGCATCCTTGCACTGGTCGGCTACCATCTGGGCGTACTGTGCAGGTACACCGCTGTCAGTGACCACCGCCACCCGGCGGTCCAGCCGGGCAAACTGATACAGGTTTTCCAGCGAGCCGCGCTTGACGATGATGTCGTAGCTGCGCTCGCCCAGATTCATGGTCAGCTTGGTTCCGATAAAATCACTCATTTTGTATACACTCCTAACAGCCGCACCGTCCGGCAGGTGCGGTCAAGCTCGCGCAGCAGCGCGGCGGTCTCGCCGGCGGCGGCATCGCCCACCAGCTCTACATAAAAATAATATTCAAAGGGGACGTGCGGCATGGGGCGGCTCTTGATGGACTCCATATTGAAGCCGCTGGCGCCGATGACCTGAATGACCTCCGCCAGCTTGCCGGGCTTGTTGTCCACCGTGAAAAGCAGCGAGAACCGGTTGCCCGCCGTGGGCTTTTCGCGGCTGAGCACGATGAACCGGGTAGTGTTGTCGCCGTCGGTGTTGATGTTGGGCACCAGAATCTCCAGCCCGTACAGGGCGGCAGTCTCGGCGCTGGCAATGGCGGCCTTTGTCGGGTCTTTGCTTTCTGCCACGAACTTTGCAGCCATGGCGGTGTTTGCCATGGCGGTGGCGGGCAGACGGAACTGCTTTAAAAAGGTCTCGCTCTGAGCAATGGCCTGCTGGTGGCTGTACACGGTGCGCAGCTGGGAAAGCTGGGTGCCCGGCAGCACCAGCAGGTTCTGGGAGATGGGCAGGTCGTACACGTCCACCACCCACAGCTCCGGGTGGTTATAGCACAGGTCCAGCACGGCAGAAACATCCCCGGCGTGGCTGTTTTCAAAGGGCACTACGCCGTGGGCAGCTTCGCCGGAGGCCACGGCCTCGAATACCTCGTCCCAAGTGGAATAGCTCACGGCCTCGGCGTGGGGGAACAGCGCCTTGAGGGCGATGTGGGCAAACGCCCCCTCCACCCCCTGATAGGCAGCGCGGCTCTGCCCCAGCACGGCAGCCTCGTACTGCTTGGCGATATCCATCATGTGCTGGACGTGGTCTTTATAGTAAGGGCGCAGCGCAGGCTGCTGAATGCGGGCTGCGGCCTTTTCCAGCACGGCGGCCTCCCGGGCGGCATCGTAGATGGGCAGGCCGTGCGCCCGCTTATATTCGGCCACCTGCAAAACAGCAGCCATCCGGCGCTCGAACAGCGCAGCCAGCTGCGCATCCACCGTGTCGATCTCGGCACGGGCTTGTTCCAGTGCGTCCATGGGGGTCACATCCTTTTTGGTCGGTTTTTGCGGGGATACCTAGTAAGTATACCATAACCGGGACAGAGAAACAACAAACCGCCCTCCATTTGAGGGTGGAGAAAATTTCAAATCAGCCATGGGTAAAAAGACAAAAATAGAAAACAGAGGCTCTCCGGTCATCGCCTGCGGCGACGACCGGAGAGCCTCTCAATCGCTGTTTTTATTTTTCAAAATATCCTCCCAGCTGCGGGCTTTGCCGTAATAGCGCCCGTAGGGGTTATCAAGGTCTGCGGCGCGGGGACTGGGCGGCGCGGGCGGCTGGGGCTTTGGGGTGCGGTCAAAGGTGAAGCGTGCGGCGGGGCCGCCGGCTTTGATGCGGAAGCGCATCTTTAGTGTCCCTCCCCGGCGGTGGAGACTGCCCCGGCGGTCAGGTTTGCCCAAAGGGGCTCGCTGTTTTCCAGCAGGGAAGCCGATTCCTTCAGCCATGCGCCCCGGATGCCGATATAGTAATCTGCCAGCAGCTGCTGGCTGTCGCCGCTGGCGCTCTGCACCGCGTCCGAGGTGTAGCTGCCCAGCTCCATCCCGGTCAGCACCGGGCAGTCCGTCCAGCGGTAGACCATGTTCCACCAATCGCTGTCGGCATCGGACTTGGGCAGATGGCCGTCCAGATACCGCAGGGTGCCGGTGGTCTGCTGGAAGCCTGCGGGGTCGTAGAGGATAAAGATGGAACTGAGGGAGCTTTGGATATCGGTGGAAAGCTTGGTGGTGCCCGCCATATCCAGATAAGCGTCCGAGTCCTCACTGTTGAAGGCCATGGTGTACTGGTTCAGTTTTACCACCACCTTGCCGTCCCCGTTGCAGTCCTCGCCGTAGGCGGCAAGCTGCCCTTGCAGGGCGGTGACGGTGGCCTCGGGCAGGTAGTAGGGGCTTACCACCGCCACGTTATAATCCGGGTGGGTGGTCAGGAAGTACTGCCCGATAAAGCAGTACGCCACGAACGCACCCGCAATGCCGAAGATCAGCACCCATTTCAGGTTGTAGTCCCACCAGTTTGCCCAGCGCTCCTTGCGGCTGTACTGCCGCTGTTTGCGGGGCTTGAGGTCCTTGGGGTCAATGTCGCGTTCGTAACGGTAGCTTGCCATAAAATAGTTCTCCTGTGTGATGAAACGGGCGGGAAAGGCTGTTACTTCAGGGCAGCCAGAATGCTTTGGCGCACGGCGTCGGGCAGCTGTTTCTGCTCGGCCTTGCTCATACCGGCGGTCTGGATGGGCGACATGATCTTGATGCGCACACTGCCCGGGCGGCAGCGGTTGCCGTTTGTCTCGAACAGGGCGCGGGCACCGGTCACAGCCACAGGCACCACCGGGGCACCGGTCTTGACCGCAATGCGGAAAGCACCGGCCTTGAACTCGCCTGCGCCGCCCTCTTCGCCCTTGTAGCGGGTGCCCTCAGGGAAGATGACGAAGCTGCGGCCGCCCTCCACGATGGCGGTGGCATCGTTCAGTGCCCGCACCGAGGCGCGCACATCATCACGCTGCACGAACACGCAGCCCAGCAGCTTCATCCAGCGGTTGAGCAGGGGAATCTTTTCCAGCTCCTCCTTGGCAAGGATGCCGTGGGGCTTTTCCAGCCCTGCCAGCAGCAAGGGGATGTCGTAGTAGCTGCGGTGGTTCGCCACAAACACGCAGGGACGGTCTTTGGGAATATTCTCCAGCCCGTCCACGGACAGGGAAACACCGGTCACCTTCAGGATGCCCCGGCTCCAGCGGGGGATGTGCTGGTTCACGATCTGCTCCACGGTGGCGGTATCTCCGGCGGCTGCGGCGCGCTCGGCGCGGCGCAGGATGCCGTAATGCAGGATCATGTACCCGAACAGATAAATAAACATCGCAATGGTGCGAAGAATGCTCATAATGGTTTCCTCCTATTGCAAAAAATGCCATTGTCATTGTAGCACATTTTGCGTAAAAAAGGGAGAGATAAATATTTTTTTACAATTAGCCCCGGTTGTATCTTGCAAAGTTGACAAAATACAGGTATATTTATATCTGTAAAGTTAGCACAATGGCACTTTCCAGACAAAACGCCTGCGGTGCCGGTTAAAAACGTAAGAAAGGTACCGCAGTTACTATGGGTCTTTTTCCTTCTGCCAACGATTTCAAGGCCGGTAAGGGGGTCGAAAAGGATGCCCCCCGCAAGACCGGCATCGGCCGCTTTTTTGAGCTTGTAGGCCGTGATATGAACGGGATGTTCCTTGCAAACCTGCTGACCTGCATCGGGTTTGCACCGGTCATCTGTCTGGTGTATATCGGCTTTTTGCAGAACAGTCTGCCGGTGATGCTGGGCAGCGCCGCCGTGGGCGGTCTGCTGGCCGGGCCCGCACTGGCCGGAATGTACGATACCGTCCTGCGCGCGCTGCGCGATGAGGCGGGCTACTGGTGGGTGACCTACCGCAAGGCCTTCAAGCGCAACTTCAAGGCCAGCCTTGTGCCCGGTGTGCTGTACACCGTGGTGGTCACGCTGCAAATCTTCCTCGTCTATTTCTGCTTCAATATGCTGTACCACGGCACCAACGTGGGTGTTCCGCTGTGGGTGGCTACGGTGCTCAATCTGGTACTGTTCCAGATGCTGTTTGCCTATATGTGGCCGCAGGTGGTGCTGCTGGACCAGCCCTTGAGCCTGACTTTGAAAAACAGCATCAACTGCATGATCGCCTTTCTGCCCCACGCACTGGCTGCCGCCATCGTGCAGGTGCTGTTCTGGGGCGTGGTGATTTTGTGTATGCCGCTGGGGCTTTTCCTGATGCTGATCTTCGGCTTCTGGTTCGTTACCGAGGTGTCCTGCCAGATCGTGTACGGCGATATCGACCGGGTGTTCCACATCGAAGAGAACATCCGCAAGATGAAGGACGCCGAGCTGGAAGCAGCCCTCAAGGAGGACTACGCCGACGACGACACCCCGGAGGAATAAGCGATAAAACTGCGGAAAGGAGCGATGTCCCATGGAACAACGGAATAATCTTGTGCTGCAGGGGACAGAGACCTTTTCCCGCGGGCAGCTGGACAACCTTGCGCTGGAAAACGGCGCACTGGTGCTGGACAGCGTGGCCGGGCGCAGCCTTTTGTACGGCAGCTACACCACCCCGGAGTTTGCCATGCCGGCGTTCTGCAACCTGAACGTCAGCTGGAACGCCCATGCACCCCGGGACACCATGGTGGAGGTGCGCTGCCGGGTGTACGCAGCAGGGGCGTGGACAGCCTGGATGAGCTTTGGCAAGTGGGCGCCGGATTACCCCCGGTGCAGCGTGTCCAGCCAGAGCGAGGACGGCATGATCTTTTTGATGGGCGATACCGTCACGGTAGCCGCCCCGGGCGGCGGCACCGGCGTGCAATTGCAGGTGAACCTTTCCACCAACAACGATAAAGTTACCCCGGCGGTGCGTCTGCTGGCGGCGGCGGTGCGTCCCCTTGCGTGGGAAAAGCGCAACGGCCATGCGCTGAACCGGCGGCTCTATCTGCCGGAATACTGCCTTTCCGCCCATGACCCCAGCTTTGGGCGGGAGATGGATCTGCCGCTGGTCATGGCGGCGCTGATGAACCGCTGGGGCGAGGATATCCTGCCGGAAGAAGTGGCCTACGCCATGGAG
>ULRW01001153.1_pt1 | contig 10803 bp, 6 predicted proteins | sample 1955581 | NCBI WGS metagenome assembly ULRW01 (sample SAMEA4835687, study PRJEB28245) | human gut metagenome | biome: gut microbiome; material: fecal sample | place: Denmark | collected 2008 | reverse complement strand
CCAGGCTGTCGGCCTCCAGATCCTCGGTCAGGCTGGCCTCCATGGTCACCTTGTCCTCATCGCAGCTCAGGGTATCGACAACGATCTTCTTCATTTCCTCGAAAGTCATAGTAGTATTCTCCTTTATGTTCACTGTTTGTTTTTAATTATTTACCTAAAATTTATGAGGTATCGAACACGACCATTATAACCAAACCGTCGGATAAGTCAATGGTTTTAGTTAAAGATTTTTATCTTTTACATTTCTGTCACAGTTTGCTTCCTTTTTATATAGGGGCACCCACAGGGCGCAAAAAGGCCGCTGCACGGTACTTTGTGCAGCGGCCTTTCCCGCAATAATAATATTTCTTATTCCAGTCCGATCTGCTGGGCGTATTCTTCCAGCAGTTCCCGCTCAAGGAAGGGGGTCTTGACGCCCTCGCGGTCGCGGTAGGTCTCGTGCCCCTTTCCGATGACGGCGATCAGATCGCCCTCCTGTGCGTGATCCACTGCGTAGTGCAGCGCGTCCAGACGGTCGGGGATCTCCACGAACTTCGCGTCCGGGTTGCCCTTGTTCATGCCCTCGCGGATATCCGCAATAATATCCTCCACCTTTTCAAAGCGGTTGTTGTCCTCGGTGAGGATGGAGAAATCGGCCATCTTGGCGCAGATCTCGCCCATGCCATAGCGGCGCAGCTTGGAGCGGTTGCCGCCGCAGCCGAACACCACCACCAGACGGTGGGGCTTGTAGGCGCGCAGGGTGGTAAGCAGGCTCTCGGTGGATACCTCGTTGTGGGCGTAATCCAGCAGGATGGTGAACTTTTTGCTGATGGGCACCAGCTCCACACGGCCCTTCACCACGCACTTGCCCAGACCATCGTGGATGGCGGCATCCGGCAGACCCAGCACCTTGCCCACGGCCAGCGCTGCCAGCGCGTTGTACACGCTGAACTCGCCGGGCATATTCACCTTGACGTCCATCTCGTCCTTGCCGGTAACGTGGAAGGCAACGCCCAGAAAATCGTGGGTGCGCAGCAGTTTGTAGCCGGTCTCGCGGTAGTCGGCCTTTTCATCGCGGCCATAGGTGACCAGCTTGCAGGTATGGCCTTCCAGCAGGGCGGCGGTGTTCTCGTCGTCAATGTTCACCACGCCCACGTCACAGCGCTTGAACAGCTGTCCCTTCCAGCTGCGGTACTCCTCAAAGGTCTTGTGCTCACCGGGGCCGATGTGATCCGGCGAAAGGTTGGTGAACACACCCACATCGTAGTGCACGCCCGCCACGCGATCCATCATCAGGCCCTGACTGGATACCTCCATCAGCGCGGTATCGCAGCCGGCATCCAGAAACTCCCGGAAGGTCTTTTGCAGCTCGTAGCTTTCCGGGGTGGTGTTGGCGGTGTCCTTGTGGCGTCCCATATAGTAGATGCCGTTGGTGCCGATCATGCCCACCTTGCGGCCTGCGGCCTCCAGCACGCTTTTGATCATGTGGGTGGTAGTGGTCTTGCCCTTGGTGCCGGTAACGCCGATCATGGTCATCTGGCGGGCAGGATTGCCGAAGAGGTTGGCGCTCATCAGCGCCATGGCATAGCGGCTGCTCTCCACCTTGACCACGGTCACCCCGGACAGGGTAGAAAGGTCGATGTCGTGCTGGATGACCAGCGCGCTGATTCCCTTTGCGGCGCAGTCGGCGGCAAACGCGTGGCTGTCCCGTTGGGTGCCCACGATACACACGAACAAAAGCCCCGGGGCAGCCTTGCGGCTGTCGTAGATGATATCTGCGATCTCAGTATCCAGACTGCCCTGCACAAGGGTAAAGGGCACGCCTTCCATCAGTTGTTCCAGCTTCATACAGTCTCCTCCAAAGAGCTTCTTTACATGGGGTTTTCTTCTTCGTTGGCCGTCATGCGGTCAGGGTGGGTCAGGGGCAGCTGCTCGGTGTCCGTTTCAGCCGCCGGTTCGGTGGTGTCGGCAGTATCCGTGCTTTCTGCACTGTCGGTGCTGTCGGCAGTGTCCTCTGCCGGGGCGGGTTCCTCTGCCTTGGGCGGCACCACATAGCCGGAAGGCAGGGTGGGCTCGCCCTGTGCAAAATAGATCTTGCGTGTGCTGCTGGCGCTGGTATGGCTGAAATCCAGCCGCCCGGTATCGGTGGGGCCGCAGCCCTTGCCATCGGCGTTGGTCAGCACATAGCGGGCGCGGTCCAGCTTATAATCCAGATCGTTCAGCGTGCCCAGCAGCACGCTGATGCGGTCCTGATACAAAAATGCGAGCTGCTCGGTGTCTGCCACTTCCAGCCGTGTCACGTCCTGCGACAGACCGTATTCCTCCAGCTTGCTGCGCAGTGTGCGCAGCGCTTCCATGCGGGCGGTCTCGGTGCTCACTGCACTTTCGCTTTCGGCGGTTTCCGACCCGGAGGCGCTTGCCGCGTCCGCATCGTCCACGAACCAGAAACCCTGTCCCGGGGTGGTGTCCTGCAGCTTGCCGCCGTACAGGGTGCAAAGCCCCTCAGGCTGGGTGCTTTCCTCGGACAGGATCTTCCATTTGTCCGAGATCACAAGCCATTTATTGCCGTTTTGCACCGCGTAGGCGGGCACGGCCTCGGTCACCTGCACCACCACGGTGTTGGGGTAGTCCCGGATCACCTTGATGGAGCCCAGCAGCGGGAAGTTCTGCTCCAGCACAGCGGCCTTTTCGCCGGGTTCAAAGCTGAAGATGTTCTCTTCCAGCTGCACGCCCATCCGCTGCAAAATGCTGTCTGCGGAGTAGCCAGCGATTTCGGTCACCTGCTTGCCGTCCGGGGTCTGCACCTGAATGGAGTTGATGCGGAACAGCATAGTCATGGTCAGGTAGATGCCCGCGCCGATGACGCACAGCAGCATGGCAAAGGCGGTCAGGCGGCGCAGCATCCGGCGGCGGCGCAGCGTGGCGCGGGTCACCTTGCGCTTTTTGCGCATTTCCCGCCGGGCAGGGCTTTGCTGCGGGGCGCTTTGGCTGCCTGCCGGGTGCTGCCGGTTCGGGCGGTTTTGCGCGTTCTGGTTTTTCCGGCTGCTCTGCCCGCTGCGGGCATTGTTTGCCGGGCGGCGCTGTTTGCCGCCGGACTTCGCGTTTTTTGGTCTGCTGCCCGCCGGGCGGTTACCGGCGGGATACTGGGTGGTATTGCTCCCCTGCCCCTGCGCCGGGCGGCGGGGCTGGGATTGGGTCTGGGTGGGGAACTGGATGCTGTTATCTGCCCGGGAGGAGCGCACACTGCCGTTGGCACTGCGGGAGGGCGGGCGGCTGAGCGGCTCGCCGTTGTAACCGTAGCGGCTGCTGCCGGTGATCCGGGGCGTATGATCCTGCGAAGGCGCAGAGGTGCGCGCCACATCCCGGTTCAGATCATAGGGTCTCGTGTTCCGGGGTCTGCCGTTGCGGTCACGGTTCTGCTGCATCATTCGCACCTTCTTTCCTGTTTATTCCGGGGCTGCATCACGGGGTCTTGACCAGCTTGAGCAGCGCCGCAGTGATGCGGTCCAGACTGTCGTCCACAGACAGGCTGCGGGCGTTTTTGCCCATCTCGGCCAGCTTGCCGGGCTGTGCCAGCATGGCAGAAACCGTCTGCACCAGCTTTTCACCGGTCAGGTCTTTTTCTTCAATGACCACAGCCGCCCCGGCCTTCTGCAGCTCCATGGCGTTGTAGTACTGGTGGTTCTCCGCCACATTGGGGCTGGGGATCAGCACAGCGGCGCGTCCCACAGCTTCCAGCTCGGCCAGCGTCAGCGCACCGGCGCGGCTGATGACGAGGTCTGCCGCTGCCAACAGCTCCGGCATATTGTTGATGTATTCCTTTACCACAAGGCTGTCACCGGGGGCAAAATCCTTCTGCTTTTGCAGCTGCTCAAACAGCTGCACCCCGTACTGGCCGGTGGCGTGCAGGTGCAGCACCGGCTTGTGCTCGTGCTGCTCCCAGGCGCACAGGTCTGCCACCACCTCGTTCACCCGGCGTGCGCCCAGGCTGCCGCCGAAGGACAGGATGACGGTGCGGTCGCCCGCACCCAGCTGTGCGCGGATGGCCTCGCGGTTGGCGGCCTGTGCAAACACCTCCGGCCGCACGGGGTTGCCCACCACAAGGGTCTTGTCCGGTGCGCCCAGCTTTTCCACGGCGGCGGGCACGGCGGCAAACACGATATCCACATCCGGGGCCAGCAGCTTGTTGGTCACACCGGGGAAGGCATTCTGCTCGTGCAGGGCAGTGTGGATGCCCATTTTGGCGGCGCAGCGCACCACCGGGCCGGACACATAACCGCCGCAGCCGATGACGAGATCCGGCTTTACTTCCTTCATCATGGCCTTGGCCTTGGGACCGGAGAGGGCCAGATTCCACAGGGTGATGATGTTGCGCTTGATGTTGTGCAGGCTGAGCTTGCGCTGGAAGCCGGTGATCTCGATGTGGTGGAAGGGGTAGCCCGCCTGTGTGACCAAACGGTACTCCATGCCCTCCTTACGGCCTGCAAAGTGGATCTCGGCGGTAGGGTCGGCTTTTTTCAAAGCACCGGCAATGGCCAGTGCGGGGTTGATATGTCCGGCAGTGCCGCCGGCTGCGATGAGAACGCGCATGGTGATTCCTCCTTATAAACGCCCGGCCTGCGGCCGGGCGGGCTTGCGGTTTGTTTTACTGTTCTGTACGGGCTGCGCGGGCAGAAGCCAAGTCAATGGTCTTGCGGGCAAGCTCTGCTTCCCGCTCGGCGCGGGCGGCCTCCCGCTGGGCACGCATCTGCTCCCGCTGCTGCGCCACCCGCTCGCCGTTGCGGCCGATGTTCACCATCACGCCCATCTCTGCCAGCAGCAGGATCAGGCTGGTACCGCCGGAGGAGAAGAAGGGCAGGCTGATGCCGGTGTTGGGCAGAGTATTGGTGACCACGGCGATGTTGCAGAACACCTGCCACGCGATCTGCGCCATAATGCCGATGCCCACCATGGTGCAGTACAGATTTTCCGCCTTATAGGCGATGAGAAGCCCCTGCACGATGAACAGCACGAACAGCACGATGATGAGCACTGCGCCAATGAAGCCCAGCTCCTCGCACACCACGCTGAAAATGAAGTCGTTGGTGCTTTCCGGCAGCCAGAGCTGCTTTTCCACACTGTTGCCCAGCCCCAGCCCCTTCAGTCCGCCGGAGCCGATAGCATAAAGGCTCTGCACGGTCTGGTCGGTCATCTGGCTCAGATCCTGCGTCCAGCCGTCCAGACGCTTTTGCAGGTAGGGGATAGAGTCCACATGGGAGAGCAGGGTCTCCAGCAGGGTGCCTGCCGTGATGGCACCCGCCCATGTCAGCACACCGCCGCTGCCGGACAGCAGCAGGATGGTGCCCACCACCGCCACCGTCAGCACGATGCCGGACATGTGCGGCTCCATCGCCAGCAGGAGGACCACCGGTATAAGAGGCAGCACCGGCACCACCAGCTGCTTCCATACCCGCACCCGCAGCCACTCCCGGGGGGTAAGCAGGATGCGGCGCTCCGGGTCCAGCCGCTCCACCTGTGGCGCCTTGGCTGCAAGATGGGAACTGAACAGGATCATCTCAAACTTTGCCACCTCCGAGGATTGCAGCGTAAGGCCTGCAAAGCGGATCCAGCGGCGGCAGCCGTTCAAGGGTGCCATGGTCAGGGTGACGGCCAGCATGGCCAGCACGATGAAGTACCCCGGCACCACCATCTTGCGCAGAAAACGGTGATCCACATAGCTTATCAGGAACATACAGCCCAGCCCCAGTATCATGCACAGCGCCTGCTGCTTGATGTAGTGGAAGCTGTCGCCCATGCGCAGGTAACCGGTGGTGTAGCTGGCGCTGAACAGCATCACCAGCCCAAAGATCATAATAACAGCCAGCGTGGCCAGCCAGTCGATCAGCAGCCGGGACCACGGGCCCGGGTCTCGCTGGAACACCGGCACCGGCGCTCTGTGTTTTTTGCGGTTAGTCGCCATCTGCGCTCCCTTCCCTCTCTGTGCCCGGTCAGCACCAGCGCAGCAGCGCCAGCGCCAGTACATAGCCGACAGCGCTCAGCGCAAAGCTGCACAGGAACACCGTCTCCGGGCTCATTTTATGCTTTTTTACCCAGCAGCGCAAGGGCTTGCCGGTGCGTTTTGCACCCAGCAGCTGCGCTGCCAAAAGACCGCCTGCCGCCCAGAAGGGCAGCGCCAGCGGCACAGTCAGGCTGGTCATATCCAGACTGAGCGGGATGCAGCCGATGGCACCCGCCGCCAGCAGGCTGCCGCAGCAGCCCACCCCCAGCCTTGCCGGGGGGAACGCCCACAGCAGCAGTGCCACCAGTGCCCCGGCAAGCGCGGCGGGCAGCACCGCCAGCCCGGGCACGCCCAAGCCGGCCTCTGCCATCATCAGCGCCAGCATAGCCACAAAGGCCGCGCCGCACACCGTACCCTCGTCCCGCTCGGCGATGCGGGCACACTCAGCCAGCGCCACCATGAGCACCGCCCACAAAAAGGGCACGGCGCTGCCCAGCAGCACATACCCCGCCCCGGGCACGTCCAGTCCCCGGGGCAGACAGCCCGCTGCCTGCAGCAGCAAAAGAACGAATGCCGCGGCCAGTGCCTCCAGCAAAAGCCGCACGTCCCGCCGCAGCCCCAGCGCCGCCGGGCTGCGCATCCGGGCAAGGTCCTCTGCAAGACCCACTGCCCCAAAGGCAAGGCTTCCGGCCAGCGCCGTGAGCAGCCGTGTCATCAACCGGCCCTCGCTGCCCAGCAGCTCCGGCTGACCCACGCAGGCGGCAAGCCAGCCCACGCCCACCGCAGCCACCGTGCCCGCCGCCGCACACAGCCCACCCCACAGCGGGGCGCGCAGTGGTGCAGGCCGGGGCTGCTCAGACTGTGCCGGCTGCTGGTTTTGTTCGCGGCGTTCCAGCACCCGCCGCAGCGGCACAAACAGGCTGCACAGGGCTGCCGTAAGGGCAAAGCCCAGCACCACCGCCGCTGCCAAGGCGAAACGCTCCATAACTCAGACACTCCATTTCGCCAAATAGTTATACTTCTGCTTCTTTATGCTCTTCGTAGAAGATATCCAGCACTTTTTCCAGTGCCATGCCGTGGCTGGCCTTTACCAGAACAGCATCGCCGGGCTGCACCCGGTCCAGCAGGGCATCGGCAGCCTCGCGGTAGCTGTCCGCGTGCAGGGTCTCTACCCCCTTGGCGGCAGCCACCACGGCGGTGCGCTTGGCCTGCTCGCCGTAGGTGATCAGGCAATACAGCCCGCTCTCGGCGGCAAGACGTCCCAGCTCCTCGTGTGCCTCGCGGCTCAGATCGCCCAGCTCCAGCATATCGCCCAGCAGGGCAAAGCGGCGCTTGCAGGGGAAGTCCTTAAACATCGCCAGCGCGGCCTTCATGCTGTCCGGGTTTGCGTTGTAGCAGTCCTCGATGACGGTCACGCCCTCGCTGTCCACCACCTTCTGGCGGCGGCCGGTCTGCTCAAAGTTGGAAAGGCCCCGGACGACCCTCTTGGCATCGCAGCCCAGACGGGTAGCGGCGCAGTAGGCAGCCAAGGCGTTTGCCACATTGTGGCGTCCCATGGCGGGGATGTTCACCACAAAGGTGCCGTGCTCCTGATCCTCCAGCACAAAACTCATGCCGTCAGTCTCCTGCCGGATGGACAGGGCGCAGACGTCTGCGTTTTCATCGCTCAGGCTGAACCACACCGGGCGCACATGGGCGGGCAGTACTGCCTTGCGCAGGAAGGGGTCGTCGTAGTTCAGCACCAGCGGCGCGCCCTCCGGCAGACCGTTGCAGATCTCCAGCTTTGCCTTGCAGATGTTCTCCTGACTGCCCAGATTGCCGATGTGAGACACGCCGATGCAGGTGATGATGCCCACATCCGGCCGTGCTGCCCGCGCCAGACGGTCGATCTCGCCGGCGTGACTCATGCCCATCTCGATGACCGCGTACTCGGTGCTGCTTTCCAGCCGCATCAGGGTGCGGGGCATGCCCAGTTCATTGTTCTGGTTGCCCTCGGTCTTGATGGTCTCGCCAAAGCCGCTCAGGGCGGCGTAGGTCATCTGCTTGGTGGTGGTCTTGCCCACGCTGCCGGTCACGCCCACCATCTTGGGGTGGTACTGGCTGCGGTAGTTTGCGCCCATCACCATCATGGCGTGGTAGCTGTCCGGGCAAAGGATGGCCTTTTCTTCCGGCACACCGGGCACGGGATGGTTGACCACCACATACTCCGCGCCCTGCTCCAGCGCACGGGCGGCGAAATCATGGCCGTCGAACCGCTCGCCGGGGAAGGCCACAAAAATGCAGCCGGGCTTTACCTCACGGCTGTCGGTGGTGACCAGTTCCACCTCCGGGTCACTGGTCAGTTTTCCGGCAGGCACCAGCCCTGCCAGAAGCTTGCTTGCATGGATCTTTTCCATTGTTCTATCCCCTCTCGTTCTATTGAATGCTGCACCCTCATCCGTCACCGCCTTGCGGCAGTGCTTTATGCTGAAAGCTCTGGTCGAAGATGCCGGAAAAGCTGTTTTACCCACAGGTCAGGGTGATGATGGTGCCGCGCTGCACGCTGGAGCCGGGCTCGGCGCTTTGCGCCTGCACCGTGCCGCTGCCCTCCACCACGCAGTTCAGCCCGGCGGCGCTCAGCATCTGGCGGGCAAAATCCGGGCTCTTGCCGGTCACATCCGGCACCTCGGTGCGGCTGCCCTCGTAGGTATCGGTATACAGGTAGATGGTGGTGCCGTAGGGCACCTTGCTCCCCGCGTGGGGGTACTGGTAGGTGACCGGGGCAGCGGACTGGCTGCTCTGGCTCTCCTGCAGCTGATGCTTCAGGCCCTGAATGTTCAGCTGCACCTGCGCATTGCTCCACTCGGTACCCACAAGGTTCGGCACGGTAACGATGGTACCGCTGCGGTCCTCGCCGTCGGTGGCGATGCCAAGATAAGGGGCCACCTCGCTGATGATATTGCCCGCCACAGGGGCTGCAAGGATGGAGGAATAGTCCGTCCGGGCGTTGTTGGGGTCGTCCAGCATGACGTAGACCAGAATTTCCGGGTCGTTGGCGGGCAGCACCGCCACGAAGGAGGCCACCTTTTTATAGTCGCCGTCGGCGCGGCGGTGCATATTCAGCTGCTCGGAAGTGCCGGACTTGCCGCCGATGCGGTAGCCGGACACATAGGCGTTTTTGCCGCCGCCGGTGCCGTTGCCCACCTCGTACTCCATCATCTGCCGGATGACCTCGCTGGCGCTCTGGCTGATGACCTGACGGCGCACATTTGCGCCGATCTCCTGAATGACATTGCCGTTGGCATCGGTGATCTTATCCACCACATGGGGGGTGACCAGATACCCGCCGTTGACGGTGGCCGCAATGGCGGTGCACATCTGCAGTGGGGTGATGGCCATGGCCTGACCGAAGGAGGAGGAAGCCAGCTGCACCTCGCCCAGCTGGTCGGCGCGGTAGTACTGCATAAAGTTGGTCTCGCTGGGCAGGTCCACCCCGGTGCGGGCGGTAAAGCCGAAGGCATCGAAGTAGTTATAGAACTGCTGCGAGCCGACGCGCTGCCCCAGCTGGATGTAGTAGATGTTGCAGCTCTTGCGCAGTGCCTCGGCCATATTGAGCAGGCCGTGCGCCTTGCGCCCTGCGCAGTGGTAGGTCTCCTTGGCTACGCCGTAAGCGCCGGAGCAGGTAAAGGTGGTGTTCATGTTGGCCACACCGGAGTCGATGCCCATGGCGGAGGTGATGACCTTGAACACCGAACCCGGATAGTACAGCTCAGTGATGGTCTTGTTCTTCCACAGGATATCCCGGTAGTAACCGGAATAGTCCGCTTCTTCGTCCAGAATCTTGTTGCCCAGCTCGTCGGTGATGTAGTTGCCGTCGGCATCCTTTTTATAGATGCCGTAAAGTTCCGGCTCTGCGTGCACCAGCTCGTTGAGGTAAGCCTCGTTGGCAGTGAAGTTCAGCGGGTCGTTGGGGTCAAAGTCCGGTTTGGAGGCCATGGCAAGGATGGCACCGGTCTTGACGTCCATCACAATGGCGCAGCCGCGGTTTTCCACCGTATTGGCTGCAATGGCTTCGTTCAGGTACCGCTCCGCGATCTCCTGCACGTTCACATCCAGCGACAGCACCAGATTGGAGCCGTCCTTGGCGGCAAAGGTGGTGGCGTTGGCGTCTGCAATGGCGTTGCCCACCGCGTTGCGCTGGGTGATGGTGCGGCCATCCACACCGGCCAAGGTGGACTGGTAGGATTTTTCCAGTCCGTAGGTGCCGATGCCGTCCGCATCCGTAAAGCCCAGCACCGCTGCAGCAAAGGCACCGTAGGGGTAGTTGCGCTGGAAGCTTTTTTCCGAGGACACTGAGATGCGCCCCTTGCGGGAGGTGTCGGTGGCCTTTTTGTGCGCCTTGTTGAAGCTGGTGACGTATTTTTCAATGGAAAGCTTCACCGCGTTGTTCACCTTGGTGGCAAGGGTAACGTAGGCAGAATCCAGCCGGGAAAGTGCATCGTAAACGGTCTGGTACTGCTGCTGATACTCTGCCGAGGAAGTGTCCACGCTGTCCAAGCTCTCACCGTCCCCGGAGAGCAGACGCAACGTCAGCTCCCGGCTCACCTCGGCGCACATGGCGGGGTCCAGCGTTTTGGTCACGGTGTCGTCATCGTTGGTCTTGCTGGTATAAAGGATGCTGCTGTAACTGGGGTCTGCCCAGATAGTCCACACCACGCTGGTGGAGGCAAGGGTGATGCCGGAGGCATCGTAGATCTCGCCGCGGGTGGCCTTGATGGTGGTATCCAGCAGCTGCTGCTGGGCGGCGTACTGGCGGTACTCTGCTCCGTGGATGATCTGGATATTAT
>ULRW01010156.1_pt1 | contig 10822 bp, 9 predicted proteins | sample 1955581 | NCBI WGS metagenome assembly ULRW01 (sample SAMEA4835687, study PRJEB28245) | human gut metagenome | biome: gut microbiome; material: fecal sample | place: Denmark | collected 2008 | reverse complement strand
CGAAGGTCGTTGGTTCAAATCCGGCCCCCGCAACCACCAAGCAGGTTGAATTTTTTAAATTCAACCTGCTTTTTTGTGTTCACATCAAAGTGGGAAGCGCCGCCGCTGTTGCACATTGTGCAGCGTGAACAGTGTAGAATATTATTATAACTTTTTATATTTGATCAGTGTGCAAAAAGAAACTGTCCTACGTTAAATGTTCACATCGTTCGGGTTGAACATTGTGGGTGCGGAATGCTGTGTTTCCAGGTCTGAATGCCCACATTGTTCAAAACTCTGTGGGTCATAGGCGCAGCCCGCTGCGGCTTGAACAGTGTAGCCCGCTGCGGGCAGCGCAGCCGAAGTCAGTATGTGTTTGTCATGCTTTTATCATACTGCTTTTGCTTTGGAAGAGTTAGAAGATCTTCAAGGTAAAAACGGTCATTTTTGCGATTTTGCACGATTGCGTCTGCACTGCATCCGGAGGATATCGTGTTTGTTGCCCGGCAAAAAGCGTAAAACTTTCCCATTTTATAATAAGAACGTTCTGGCAAAGACCGTCTTTTTCTGTTATACTCTAGCCAATGAATACAGCTGTAACAGGAGGATGTTATGGAAAAGAATGTACTGAACACCGATCTCACCGGCAAGGTGGCTGTCGTCACCGGCGCAAGCGGCACGCTGTGCTCCATTTTTGCCAAGGCGCTGGCACGGGCGGGCGCAAAGGTGGCGCTGCTGGGCCGCAACATGGATAAGCTCAAGGAGCTTGCGGACGAGATCGAAGCCGAGGGCGGCACCGCCAAGGGCTACACCTGCAACGTGATGAACAAGGCCAACTGCCTGCAGGTAGCCGAGGATGTGCTGGCAGACTTTGGCCCCTGCGATATCCTTGTGAACGGTGCCGGCGGCAACAACGCCCGCGCCAATACGGACAAGGAATATTTTGAGATGGCCGATCTGGAAAGCGACACCGTCACCTTTTTTGATCTGGACGAGAGCGGCGTGGAGATGGTGTTCAACCTGAACTTTATCGGCACCCTGCTGCCCACGCAGGCCTTTGCACGGCAGATGGTAGGGCGCGAGAGCTGCAACATTCTGAACATTTCCAGCATGAACGCCTACCTGCCCCTGACCAAGATCCCTGCCTACTCCGGCTCCAAGGCTGCTGTGACCAACTTTACCCAGTGGCTGGCGGTGCACTTCAGCAAGGTGGGCATCCGGGTCAACGCCATTGCCCCGGGCTTTTTTGCCAGCGAGCAGAACGCAAAGCTGCTCTTCAACGAGGACGGCACCCCCACCGACCGCACCAAAAAGATCCTTGCCGCCACCCCCATGGGACACTTTGGCGACAGCGAAAAAGACCTTGTGGGCGCACTGCTGTTCCTGTTGAACAATGAGGCAGCCGGTTTCATCACGGGTATCTGTCTGCCGGTGGACGGCGGTTTCTCGGCTTATTCCGGCGTGTAATAAGTGCTGTGAAATATACAAAACCACCCCTGCCTCCCGGTGCAGCAGCCCGGCGGGATAGGGGGTGGTTTTTTCAACGGGGTTAAACAAAAGGCTTCCCCCGGCCCGGGGAAGCCTTTATGCGGAAAAATGAATTTCTATGGGGTCACTTCTTCGGGTGCTTTTTGCGCCATGCAAGCGCCACGGCAACAGCGGCACACGCCAGCACTGCCAGCGGCCAGACGGAGGCCAGCGCCACCACAAATTGCTGCAAGCCGTTCACAAAGTTGCCCCAGCCGGAGACAAGGGCCGTGCCGATGCGGGAGAAGAAGCCCTCGTTGGCGGGTGTGTAGGTCTGCACCTCGTTCAGGTCGATATACACGGTGCACTGCTGCACCTGATCGCTGTACCAGTCCAGCTGGCTCTGCCAACTCTCAATCTGGGACTGCACCTCGGTGAGAGAGTCCTCAATCTGCAGCAAGTCCGAAAGAGTTTCGGCCTGTGCCTGCAATTGCTGTAAGCGGGTGCGCTGTGCCTGCAGATTAGAAAGCCGCGCGGACACGTCCATATACTGGGTGGTCACATCATCGGCCTGCTGGCTGCGATAGGTCACATTACCGGCAGCGGCCACAGCATCCAGAAAGCTCTGGTAGTTGGCCTGCGGCACCCGGTAGGTCAGGCTTACGGAGCGGCTGGAACCGCTGCTGGAATATTCGCTGCTGGATTCCAGATAGCCGCCCGCCTCGGCGAGGGCGCTGTCCAGCGCACTGCGGGCTGTTTCGTAGTCCTTGCTTTCCAGCGTCAGATTGGCGGTGTAGATGATCTTGGCACTGTCCACCGCAGGGGCAGCAGCCTCGGCGCTGCCGGTGCCGCTGTATTCCGTTTCCAGAGAGCGGTCGTCTGCCTCCAGACTGTAATTCACCGCCTCGGGGGTGCTGTCCAGCGCGGCGTGCTGGAGATCAAACCCGCCCGCTGCCACAGAAGCAGCGGAGCTGTCGGCAGAGCCTTCGGCTGCGTACAGGGTGGGCGCGCTGCTTTTTGCGCTGCCCATCCCGATGCCCAGATGCAGGGTGCTGTAACCCAGCACGCACACGGCCAGACAGGCAGCCAGCGTGCCCAGCTGCTTTACCGGGAAGTGGATGGGCTTTTTCTTCTTGGCTTCGGTGTTCAGGGGTGCTGCGGGTGCAGCGGTCTGCGGGGCAGCCATCATGGGTTCAGCCTTTTCCTCCGCAGTCAGGGTGTCGGTCATGGCCAGCAGTTTTGCTTTCAGATCATCCGGGGCAGTCAGGTCATCGACCTCCATCTTATATTCATACCACCTCATCTTCGATCTCCTCCTTCAGCATCGTATGTAACTGTGCCCGTGCGCGCCGCAGCCAGCTTAGTACCGTGTTTGTGGGCACCGCCATCATCCGCCCGATCTCTGCCGCAGTGTATCCTTCGTAGTAGTGCAGATAGATGGCATTGCGATAGTTTTCCGGCAGCGTGCGGATGGCATCCAGCACGCTGCCGTCCTCCTCCAGAACATCGGGGGCGGGCAGGTTCTCGTCCAGCTCGGTGTCCTTTTGGTGGGCGGCGCGGGTCAGGTCCCGGCAGCGGTTGATGGCCACCCGCAGCAGCCATGCTTTGAGATGCTCCTCACTCTCAAAGATGCCGTTGTAGTGCAGCAGTTTTTCAAACACATCCTGCACCACATCCTCAGCATCGGCTGTGCAGCGGCAATTATGCACCGCAGTGCGGTAGACGGTGTCGCTGTAACGCTGCACCGCCAAGGTAAATACTTCGTTTCTGGTCAGCTGTCCCATTGTATAAACTCTCCTTGGATGCCCGGAAGCGGGCTTCTCGATGGAATGTTTGTGGTTCTCACGGGGACGTTCACTTGATATACGGCTCAGCATCCCCGATTATTGCAGAATAAAACCCGGTTCCTTCCGTTTTTTGTGTGCCGGACGCACCGGACCGCAAGGCACGTCCACGTTCTCCGACAGGGGTTGGATATCCTGCCGGTTTACCGGTCAGTATACCACGGAATCGCAGAAAGTAAAAGAGGGGAGGGTGCTCCTTCTTTATTTATAGACCCTTTGCAGCAGCGCCAGCCGCTCGGAGAGAAAGGTCTCGGCCTTGGGGTGATGCAGCCAGCATTTGCCGTCGGTGCTGTGCACCAGCTTCTGCGCCAGTGCGGCGGGGGAAGTGTCGATGGCCATCACGTCCTGCATGGTCAGTTGCAGGGTGAGCGCCGCCGGAACATCCGGCAGCGGCGGCAGCGGGTCCTCCCACACAAAGGGCGGCAGCAGCTGCACCGCCACGGTCAGGCGGGTACACTCCTCGGTCAGCAAAAGGGCGGCGGGGGTGCCGTCCGGCTGCACCTGCAAGCTGCTGTATAAAAGCTGCATCCGGGCAGGGGAGAGCAGCCGGGTCAGGCCCTCTGCCGGAGCTGCCGCAAGCTGCAGATACCCGGCGGCCTCCTCCCGGTAGATGCGCCGGGCAGGGGCTTGCAGCCCTGCGTAGAGGGCGGGCAGCATAAAGCTGCCGCTTTTTTCCAGCGCCTGCTGCGCCAGCAGATAGAACTCGGTCAGCGGGTACGCCGCATCCGGCTGCGGCATCCCGAAATCCGGCCGCGATACATGACCTCCACCCATGGGAACCTCCTTGACAAAACACGATGGTGCGATTATACTATAAACAGAAGGGGCGCTGACTGCAAAGGTCAGCTTTCCATCCCGCATTAGTCAAAAAGATTGACCGCTAGTTTGGTAGACTGGGGCGGTCAATCTTTTTTGTTGTCATCGTTTTTCTTCTGCGAAGCTTTATCCATGACCTCAAGGGTCAGGCGAATTACCTCAATGATCAATCCCAACAGCGTAAGAATGACCATCAGCAGGTTCAGCATCTCCGACAGATCTATCTGACATCCCTCCCTTCGCCTTCAGGGCTTGGGGAGGCTTGGCTCAAAAAAGTTCTCCTCCCACAAGCCGCTGGTTCGTTCCATGTACAGGAAGAAGCAGTGCTGCGGGATGGGAAAGCATGACCACCGATTATGCAATCAGCGCCGTATTCGCCGTATTCTTAGAATATCATATTTTTTGACGGATTACAATATATCTATTGATTGTAAACCCTTTGCAAACTTTTCCGTTGACCTGTGGCGCACCGGTGCGGTATACTCGGGCACAGATGCCTTACAAAACGAAAAAACAGAGGGAAAACTGACCATGAAAGACAAAAAACTGACTACCTATCAGATGGCTGTCACCGCGGTGATGGCTGCCGTGCTGTGCGTGCTGGGCCCGCTGACCGTGCCTATCGGAGCCGTGCCCATCTCGCTGGCAAACTTTGTTATCTGCCTGACCGCATGGCTGCTGGGGCCGAAGTTCGGCACCCTGAGCGTGGTTATCTATCTGGCACTGGGCGCCATCGGCATTCCGGTATTCTCCGGCTACGGTGCCGGCCTTGCCAAGCTGGCAGGCCCTACCGGCGGCTATCTGGTGGGCTATCTGCTGCTGGCCTTCATCGGCGGGATGTTCATTGAAAAGAGCAAGGGCAACCCGGTGGTCTCCGCTGTGGGTCTGGTGCTGGGCGATGCCGCCTGCTATGTGCTGGGCACCGCATGGTTCGTGTTCCAGATGCAGTGCGAGCTGGGCTACGCACTGACCGTCTGCGTCTACCCCTTCATTGCGCTGGATCTTGCAAAGATCGTGGTGTCCTGCATCGTGGGTGCGCTGCTGCGTAAGCGCCTGACGCAGGCAGGCGTGCTGAAACTGCAGAATGCAGTTTCGGAATGATCGCTAAGCGGAAAATTATTTTTAGATAGAATAAGCCCGGAGGGTCTGCGAACCTTCCGGGCTTATCTCTTTATTCCTGATATCCCAAGGTGGCTGCCATGACCGCCTTGATGGTGTGCATCCGGTTCTCGGCCTCGTCAAACACGATGCTCTGGGGGCCTTCGAATACCTCGTCGGTCACCTCCATGGCGTCGCGGCCAAAGCGCTCGCCCATCTCCTTGCCCACGGTGGTCTTGTGGTCGTGGTAGGCGGGCAGACAGTGCATAAATACTGCATCCGGGCCTGCAATATTCATCAGATCCTGATTGATCTGGTAGGGGGCCAGATCGTGGATGCGCTCTGCCCACACCTCAACCGGCTCACCCATGGACACCCACACATCGGTGTACAGCACGTCCGCGCCCTTTGCTGCCTTGACGGGATCCTCCTCAAAGGAGAGGGTCGCCCCGGTCTGGGCGGCAATGGCCTGACACTGCTCCACCAGTGCGGCATCCGGCTGGTACTTTTTAGGTGCGCAGGCGGTAAAGTGTAAGCCCATCTTGGCGCAGCCCACCATCAGGCTGTTGCCCATGTTGTAGCGGGCGTCGCCGAAGTAAACGAAGTGGATGCCCTTCAGGTGACCGAAATGCTCCTGAATGGTGAGGAAATCGGCTAAGATCTGAGTGGGGTGGAACTCGTTGGTCAGGCCGTTCCACACCGGCACACCGGCGTAGTGTGCCAGATCCTCCACGATCTGCTGGCCGTAGCCCCGGTATTCGATGCCGTCAAACATCCGTCCCAGCACCCGGGCGGTGTCGGCGATGGACTCCTTTTTGCCGATCTGGCTGCCGGAGGGGTCCAGATAGGTCACTTCCATGCCCAGATCGTGGGCGGCTACCTCAAAGCTGCAGCGGGTGCGGGTGGAGGTCTTTTCAAAGATCAGGGCAATGTTTTTGCCCCGCAGCTGGTCGTGCCGGATACCGGCCTTCTTTTTGGTCTTCAGGTCAGCGGCCAGCTCCAGCAGCTGCCCGATCTCGGCAGGGGTGTAGTCCAATAGCTTCAAAAAGCTGCGATTTTTCAGTTCCATTGTATATTTCCCTCTCTATGCAAACACTCTTGAATATTTATTCAAGCTATGGTTCTATTATAGTACGTTGCATCGGGAAGGTCAAGAGGGAGCTTACAGCTCCAGCTCTACCCGGCGTCCGGTGGGCTTATAGGGGGTCAGCCGGATACCGGCGTGTTCGAACATGAACCGCGCTGCAATGCTGGAATCGCTGTCGTGGTACTTGTCGCCGTAGTACACCACCTCGGCAATGCCGGACTGGATGATGGCCTTGGTGCACTCGTTGCAGGGGAACAGGGTCACATACACCCGGGCACCCTTCAGGTTGTTGTGGGCACTGTTGAGGATGGCGTTCAACTCGGCGTGGCAGACGTACATATACTTGGTCTGCAGGGGGGCGCCCTCCCGCTCCCAGGGCATCTCGTCATCGCTGCAGCCCATGGGCATCCCGTTGTAGCCTAAGGAAAGGATCTTATTTTCCGGGCTTACGATGCACGCACCCACCTGACTGTTGGGGTCCTTGGAGCGCATGGCGGTAAGCAGCGCAATGCCCATAAAATATTCGTCCCAGTTGATATAATCCTCGCGCTTCATCGCGTAAAACCTCCTGCCTCTTCCGGCGGGTCTGCGACTTGACAAACCCGGAAAAATAGACTATACTACGAATAGAAAGAGCGCTGACTGCAATGGTCAGCTCCTCATCCGGCTAATCAGTCGTAAAGAATGACCGCTTGCTTTCTGAGGGCATGAGCGGTCATTTCTTTTTGCCGTTGGAAATCGTCCATGCGATCTCGAAGGTAATGTAGATTGCTCCGCCAAGAAGCGTGAGCAACAGCACGACCTGTTCGAACGTCATGAGGCATCCCCCCTTTCCGCTTTCGCGTCAGGGGAAGCAAAAAGTTTTTCGTCCCCCTCTGGCGCGCAGCCGGAAGGAGCTAGACCACCGATTATGCAATCAACGCCCTTACCGCCGAAGCGGCACTTACAGCATACCACAAAAACCGCATATTTGCAACGAAAACTCCCGGCTCCGCGCCTGTACGCGCTGCCGGGAGTTCTGCTTTTTCTACCCACCCGTTTTGCACCCGAATGTCAACTTGCACAAAACAGTGCCCGGAAGTTTGGCAGGCGCTTTTGCTAAAATTTGAAACGATATATTTAAAAATCGTTTCAGATGTGGTATTATCTTTGTAAAATATGCCACAAAAACGGAGAGAACGCTCCGTGCGGCGGAAATGAGGGAAAAACCGATATGAAATACGCAAGCAACAACATCCGCAATATTCTGATTGCCGGCCATGCCGGCAGCGGCAAGACCACGCTGACCGAAGCACTGGTCTATTTTTCGGGCGCTGCCGAGCGTATGGGCCGGGTTGAGGACGGTACCACGATTTCGGACTTTGATCCCGAGGAAGCAAAGCGCAAGGCCAGCCTGTCGGCCTCCGTTGTGCCGGTGGAGTACGAGGGCATCAAGTACAACCTGATCGATGCACCGGGTCTGTTCGACTTTGAAGCAGGCGAGTACGAGGGCATCCGCGCCGCCGAGAGCGTGCTGGTGTGCGTGTCCGGCCGCAGCGGCGTTACCGTAGGCGCAGAGAAGGCGTTCCAGCTGGCGCGTAAGAACGGCAAGGCCACCATGGTGTTCGTGTCCAAGTGCGATCTGGAAAACGCCAACTACTTCAAGATCCTTGAGGATATGAAAATCCGCTTCGGCTCCACCATCTGCCCCTGTGTCGTGCCTGCAAAGCTGGATGACGGCACCCCTGTGTACATCAACCTGTTCAGCCAGAAGGCCTTCAAGTACGAGGGCGGCAAGCAGATCCAGGTAGATCTGCCGGACATCGGCCACCGTTTCCAGGGCCTGATCGAGGCCATGAGCGAGGCCATTGCAGAAACCGACGATGAGCTGATGGAAAAGTTCTTCGGCGGCGAACCCTTTACCACCGAGGAGATCGTGGAGGGTATGCGCAAGGGCGTTAAGGACGGCCTGATCACCCCCGTGTTCTGCGGCAGCGCCGTGAATATGCAGGCACTGGATATGCTGCTGTTCAATATGCACAAGCTGCTGCCCAGCCCGGAGCACGAGGCCAGCACGCTGGCCGAGGATGCCAACGGCGAGCCGGTGGAACTGCACTGCACCGAGGATGAGCCCACTGCCGCCTACGTCTTTAAGACCGTGGCCGACCCGTTCGTGGGCAAGCTGAGCTATCTGCGCGTTATCAGCGGCAAGGTGACCGCAGGCGAACCGCTGACCAACGCCCGCACCGGCGAGGTGGAAAAGATCACTAAGCCCCTGACCGTCCTTGGCAAGAAGCAGATCGAAAACGACGGCATCGGTGCCGGCGATATCGGCGCTGTGGCAAAGCTGGTAAGCGCAAAGACCGGCGATACCCTGTGCGATGCAGACCGCGTGGTCAAGCTGCCCGCCCCTGTATTCCCCAAGCCCAGCCTGTTCATGGCCGTTACCGTGGCCAAGAAGGGCGACGAGGGCAAGATCTCCAGCGCACTGGCACGCCTGATGGAAGAAGACCCCACCCTGTGCTACATCAACAACGCCGAGACCCATCAGCAGGTCATCGGCGGCTTGGGCGAGCAGCATCTGGACGTGGTCAAGGCTAAGCTGAAGAACAAGTTCGGCGTGGAGATCGGTCTGGAAGCTCCCCGCATTGCATACCGTGAGTCCATCCGCAAGGCCTGCCAGAAGCAGGGACGCCATAAGAAGCAGACCGGCGGTCATGGCCAGTTCGGTGACGTTATCATCAACTTCGAGCCCTGCGACAGCGAGCAGGTGGTGTTCGAGGAAAAGGTGTTCGGCGGCAGCGTGCCCAAGAACTTCTTCCCCGCCGTGGAAAAGGGCGTGCGTCTGGCTGCCGAAAAGGGCGTGCTGGCCGGTTACCCCGTGGTCGGCCTGAAGGCCACCCTGCTGGATGGCAGCTACCACCCGGTGGATAGCTCTGAAATGGCCTTTATCATGGCTGCAAAGCTGGCCTACAAGGCCGCTATGCCGGAGGCCGGCCCCGTCATTCTGGAGCCTATCCACACCCTGAAGGCCCATGTGCCCAACGACAACACCGGCGATATCATGGGTGATGTGACCAAGCGCCGTGGCCGTGTGCTGGGCATGGAGCCGGACGAGGACGGCTTGCAGACCATCATTGCCGAGGTGCCGCTGGCAGAGCTTGCAAACTTTACCACCTTTATCCGGCAGACCACGCAGGGCCGCGGCTGGTTCACCACCGAGTTTGCCCGCTATGAGACCCTGCCCGAGATGCTGGTGCCTGCCGTTGTGGAGCAGGCCAAGAAGCTGGGCAATCTGGACGAGGCCGCAGACGACTGAGCTCTGAACCCCTGATTTGACATTTCCCCGAGCCCCCGCCGACACTTTTTTCCCTCTGTCGGCGGGGGCTTTTTTGCGTAAAAATGGAACACCGGAGCGTCCGCAGGTGCTCCGGTGTTCCGAAATCATAAAAAGTTTTCTGCTGAAAAATGCTCTGGCGTTATACGCCGGAAGCACCATAGTTTGCCAGCACGCGGGCAGAGGGGTCGTTGACATTGCAGCCCGGCCATGCTTTGTTGGGCATCCAGAAGCCTACGATGGTGCGGCTCTGGTCGTGGTAGTACTTCTCAAAAATTTCGCGGTAGAACAGGCTCTCCTTGGTAAAAGGCATGCAGTGTGCCGAGTAGTTTGCCCGGCGCATCTGGAACTCCTCCTCGGTGTACAGGCTCTCGGCGTACTCCTTGATGTCGTCCACCATGCTGTGGCCCACGGCGTCCGAGAAGGCGGCCTTTTCGCGCCACAGGATCTCCGGCGGCAGCCAGTCGCCCTCAAAGGCTTTACGCAGCAGGTACTTGCCTTTGCCGTAGCGGTTCAGCTTCTTTTCCGGGTCGATGGCCATGACGTAGCGCACAAAATCCAAATCGCCAAAGGGCACGCGGGCTTCGATGCTGTTGGAGGAGATGCAGCGGTCTGCCCGCAGCACATCGTACATGTACAGCTCCCGGATGCGCTTCTGGCTCTCTTGCTGGAAAGCATCGGCGGTGGGGGCGTAGTCGGTGTATTTGTAGCCGAACAGCTCGTCCGAGATCTCGCCGGTCAGCAGCACACGCACATCGGTCTGCTCGTGGATGGCCTTGCACAGCAGGTACATGCCCATGCTGGCGCGGATGGTGGTGATATCCCATGTGCCCAGCAGCCGGATGACCTCTTCCAAGCTGCTGAGCACCATCTCGCGGTTGATGATGATCTCGTGGTGCTCGCTGCCAAGATAGTCCGCAGTCTGGCGGGCATATTTCAGGTCGATGGCATCGGTGTCCATGCCGATGGCAAAGGTGCGGATGGGTTTGCCCAGCTTCTTGGCGGCAATGGAGCACACCAGCGAGGAATCCAGACCGCCGGAAAGCAGGAAGCCCACGGGTGCATCGGCGTCCAGCCGCTTTTCCACACCGGCGATCAGCTTCTCGCGGATGTTCTGCAGGATGGTGGGCATATCGTCCTGCATGGGGGCGGGCACGTCCGCAATGTCCTCGTAGCGCACAAAGCGGCCGTCGCAGTAGTAGCTGCCAATGGGGA
>ULRW01029922.1_pt1 | contig 10844 bp, 10 predicted proteins | sample 1955581 | NCBI WGS metagenome assembly ULRW01 (sample SAMEA4835687, study PRJEB28245) | human gut metagenome | biome: gut microbiome; material: fecal sample | place: Denmark | collected 2008 | reverse complement strand
CGCGAGCCGTGCAAGTGTGGCTCGTGAGCGACACTTGTGTCTCTCGCAAGCGGTACTTGTGTGGCTTGTGAAGCCTCAAAATTACCCTTCATTTGTTATAAACAGACTTACCGAAAAACTCCTTTCATCCTTCACCTTTCACCGGAAGAGGTTGATATACAATGGAATGCGTTGAAAGGTGAAGATTCACGCCCTTTCAATGAAAAAATTGTTACCTTTGCACGCGAATGGCATGTGCCGATGTAAACAATGATTGCAATGGAAACAGACAATAAGAAACAGCAACCGAAACATAAGATTTTGTTCGTCTGCCTGGGTAACATCTGCCGCTCTTCTTCGGCCGAAGGAGTGATGAGACATTTGGTGGAAGAAGCAGGACTGGAGGAACAGTTTGTGATAGATTCAGCGGGTATTTTAAGTTATCATCAGGGCGAGTTGCCCGATCCGCGTATGCGTGCCCATGCCATCCGGCGCGGTTACAACCTGACGCACCGTTCGCGTCCAGTCCGCACCAGCGACTTCTACGATTTCGACCTGATAATCGGTATGGACGACCGCAACATCGAAGACTTGAAGGAACGTGCTCCCTCGGTAGAAACCGAGCGCAAAATACGGCGTATGACGGATTATTGCACCCGCTTTACGCATGCTGACTACGTGCCCGATCCCTATTACGGCGGTGCCGAAGGTTTCGAATATGTGCTCGACTTGCTGGAGGATGCCTGCGCCGGGCTGCTTGAGGAATTGAGAATTGATAATGGAGAATTGATAATGGATAATGAGGAAGAGTAATTAATAATTATCCATTATCAATTCTCCATTATCCATGGTACACGTCGTGATAGTGCCGCTTTTCGGCATTCAGACTACAAGTAGCGTCTATGCCGATTTGTTGTAGCTGGTTTGTGAGCTGGTTCAGTTGGGTGCGGGGCACACGGCCGATGTAGAACAGACGGTAGCGGTATGTACTGTCCAGCACCTCCATGATGTGTGTGGCGTTGGGCTCGCGGGCAAAGTCGAAGTTCACTTTCAGCACGTCGTCGTAAGCGTAGTGTATTTCACGTCCGGCGCTGACGATGGTCAGACGGTCGGCTTCCAGCTTCAGATAGCAGAAACGCGTCTGGAGCAGATACATGCAGTAAAGGCTCATCCCGAAGAACAGGATGGGCAACAGGATGCCTGCGGGCAGACTAAGGGTGGTGGTGTAGAACCCCATGCCGAGGCAAATCACAAAAAGAATGAAATACCAGAACATGTAGAGCGACATGCGCTTGTAGGTAGCAGGCTCAGGACGGTGGGTAACTGGCCGGTTTTCCATCCGGCAGTTTTCGAAAGGAATGCCGCGTGAAAGCAGGAAGTGTATCAGAGCTGTGGGGTGCTGGCGCAGGTGCACAATCAGTGCTTTTTCTTCGCCCGACTTTAGTAACAGGGTCAGGATGCCCGATCCGTACAGGTTGGTCTTACAGTGCTTTTCCGGTTGCGGCGTATAGCGTTGCATGAATCGGAAGCTGCTGATTTCTTCCACTCGTATGTCGTTCTTTTGCAGGAAGCTCGTGGCTCGTTTTTCTTCTTGGATAGTGGCTTTCATGGTCTTGGTATTATGAGGGTTCAACGTCTATTTCTTCAGTTCGGGATAGCTGATGCGGGTGTGATACATCGTTTTCAGCTTTTCTTTGAATACGGCTTTCACGGTGGCGATGTCCTTGAAGGTGATGGGGCATTCCTTGAAGTAGCCATCTTCTACCTGTGAATCGATGATTTTCTCTACCAGATTGCTGATACTTTCTTCTGTATATTCGGGCAAGCTGCGCGAAGCGGCTTCTACCGAGTCGGCCATCATCAGAATGGCCTGTTCTTTGGTGAACGGATTAGGACCCGGATAAGTGAAAAGTTCGTCGTTGGGTTCCTCGTTGGGATGTTCGTTTTTCCACGAGATGTAGAAGTATTTTGTCTTTCCGCGTCCGTGGTGGGTCGATATAAACTCTTTGATTACTTTGGGCAGATTGTTCTTTTCGGCCAGTTTCAGTCCGCCCGTTACATGACTGATAACTACCTGTGCGCTTTGTTCGTAACTCAGGTTCTTGTGCGGATTGATTCCTCCGGACTGGTTTTCGGTAAAGAATACCGGATTCTCCATTTTACCGATGTCGTGATATAAGGCTCCTGTACGTACCAGTTGGCTTTTGGCGCCGATGCGGTTGGCAGCTTCGGCAGCCAGGTTGGCTACCTGCATGGAGTGCTGGAAGGTGCCGGGTACGGTTTCGGACATACGCCGTAGCAGACTGTTGTTGATGTTCGACAGCTCTACCAAAGTAACGTTGGATGTGAAGCCAAATGTCTTTTCCAGTAAGAAAAGCAACGGATAAGTGAACAGCAGCAGTATGCCGTTGATGATGAAGTAAGTATACATGCTTCCGTTCAGTTTCGACAAGTCGTTTTCGGTTATCAGTTCGAAAGCAAAGTATACGGTTACATAAGTCAGAATGACCAACAAGGCTGTCTTGAACAGCTGCGAGCGTTGCGACAATTCACGCAGGCTGTAGATGGCCACCATACCTGCAGATATCTGAAGCAGAATGAACTCGTGAGGGTAGCGCAAGCAGATGGAGCAGATCAGGATGGTTACCACATGAGTAAGGAAAGCCGTACGTGAGTCGAGGAATACCCGAATGATGATGGGCAACATGGCGTAAGGCAGGATGTAGACATTGAAGATGTTGTTGGCTACCATGATGGCCGTGATGACGCAATAGAACATGATAAGTGTGAAGAGCAACGACTGGCTGCCCTTGCGCAGATAGTAGTCTTTGCGGAACAGGTCGAGATAGAGCATGAAACAGAGCATGAAGATGCTGACAAACAGAATCTGTCCGCTCAGCATCAGACGTTTCTGTCCTACCGATTCGCTGCGTTGGATGGACTCTTTGCGCAGACTTTCCAGTATGTTGTAGGTTTCCTGGTCGACAATCTCACCCCGGTCGATGATTTTCTGTCCGCTCAGTACGATGCCGTTGGCCCAGGAGTAGTTGTTGAGCACTTCTTTCCGTGCGCTTTCCGTACGTTCCTGATCGTAGGTAAGGTTGGGCAACAGATATTCGTTGAGCGAGCATTGACGCAGAAGGTCGCGGCGATAGTGCACGGTGTCGGCGTTCATCAGGTAGGCATAGGCGCTTTTTACCGAAAACAGCTTGTCGGTATTGCGCTGTTGGGCCAGTTTGTCGTCGATAATCATGATGGCAGCCGTGCTGTCTTGACGGAGCTGTTCAAGATTGTCAGTCGATAGTATGCCGGCACTGTAGACTTCAGTCAGCTTTTTCTCCAGATGGCGGAGATAGTCGGACGAAGGCAGAATATCTCGCAAATGGTGCTGATAATCGTTCTTCAGCTTGTTGATGGCAGCCTGGCCGATGCTGTTGTCTACCTGATAGTAAGGCTGGAAGTTGGCCAGTATGCTGTCTTGCTCGTGTTTCACTACCTTATCGTCCTTGTAGATGGGAAAGTCGAAGGTAGCCATCAGTTGGCCGTACTTCCACGGTTTGTCAATATCAAACTGGTAGTTGAATTTGCCGTCGCGGGGCAGAAAGTATACAATAAGGGCGACAGTACCGATGAAAATCAGTGCTCTATATAGCAAATTTCTGTAGAGTCGGGTCTGTTTCTCGTTGAAATAGCTCATAATGCTTGAATTTTTTGCGAAAAGTACAAAAAAAAACAATAGTGTGGAAAAAAAGGCTTAATTTTGCCATCTAAATTATTTATAAGTAAGGAAGATTATGACAGAAAGAAGAGTCAGAGTCCGTTTTGCTCCAAGTCCAACGGGCGCATTGCACATCGGAGGTGTGCGTACTGCTTTATATAACTACCTCTTTGCACGTCAGCATGGAGGCGATCTCATTTTTCGTATAGAAGATACTGACAGCAACCGCTTTGTGCCGGGTGCCGAGGAATATATTTTAGAGTCTTTCAAGTGGCTGGGCATTCCCTTCGACGAGGGAGTTAGCTTCGGCGGAAATTACGGTCCTTACCGTCAGTCGGAACGTCGCGATATTTACAAGAAATATGTGCAGGTGTTGCTCGATGCCGGCAAGGCTTATATAGCTTTCGATACTCCCGAGGAACTGGAAGCAAAGCGTAAGGAGATTCCTAACTTCCAGTATGACGCTTCGACTCGTATGCAGATGCGCAATTCGCTCACGATGCCTAAGGAAGAGGTAGATGCCTTGATTGCCGACGGCAAGCAATATGTAGTTCGCTTCCGGATTGAACCGAACGAAGACGTGCATGTGAACGACCTTATCCGTGGTGAAGTAGTCATCAATTCCTCGATTCTCGACGATAAAGTGCTCTACAAGTCGGCCGACGAATTGCCTACTTATCACTTGGCCAATATTGTGGACGACCATTTGATGGAAGTGTCGCACGTGATCCGTGGTGAAGAGTGGTTGCCTTCTGCTCCTCTGCACGTATTGCTTTACCGTGCTTTCGGATGGGAAGATACGATGCCCCAGTTCGCGCATCTGCCTCTGTTGCTGAAGCCTGAAGGCAACGGTAAACTGAGTAAGCGCGATGGTGATCGTCTGGGATTCCCGGTATTTCCGCTGGAGTGGCACGATCCGAAGACGGGCGAAGTGTCGTCGGGTTATCGCGAGTCAGGCTATCTGCCCGAAGCAGTCATCAACTTCCTTGCTTTGCTGGGATGGAACCCCGGTAACGATCAGGAGCTGATGTCGATGGATGAGCTGGTGAAACTGTTCAACCTGAGTCATTGCAGCAAGTCGGGTGCGAAGTTCGACTATAAGAAAGGTATCTGGTTTAATCATGAATATATTCTGCGCAAGTCCGACGAAGAAATTGCACAGTTGTTCAAGCCGGTTCTGGCAGACAATGGTGTTGATGTCAGCAAGTATTCTGATGAATATCTGACGAAAGTGGTTTCTTTGGTGAAGGGCCGTGTGAACTTCGTGAAGGAACTTTGGGCACAGGCCGCTTTCTTCTTTGTTGCACCTGCCACTTATGCAGAAAAGGATGTAAAGAAACGCTGGTCGGAAGATACTCCCCGCATTATGGGTGAATTGATGGAAGTATTGCGTGGCATCGAAGACTTTTCGTCGAAACCAGCCGAAGATGTTGTAATAGGCTGGATTACCGAGAAAGGATATCATATGGGCAATGTGATGAATGCTTTCCGTCTGGCTGTCGTAGGCGAATGCAAAGGCCCCCACATGTTCGACATTACAGAACTTCTGGGCAAGGAAGAAACATTGCAACGCATACAGCGTGCGGTAGAAGTGATAGGCTGAGATTTGCAATATCAACAAAAGTTGTACCTCTAATTCTTGACTAAATGAGCGTACTTTACAATTTGGCGATTGCCATTTATGATATTCTTGTTCATCTGGATGCTCCGTTCAGCCGCAAGCCCCGGAAGATGATGAAAGGGCATTGGGTGGTGTATGAACTGTTGCGTCAGCAGTTGGACAAGAATGTACGTTATATCTGGTTTCATGCTGCTTCGCTGGGCGAGTTCGAGCAGGGCCGTCCGCTCATCGAGAAGATACGCGAAAAGTATCCCGAATACGGAATCTTGCTGACATTCTTCTCGCCGTCGGGCTATGAAGTGCGCAAGAACTATAGAGGGGCAGACGTAGTGTGCTATCTGCCTTTTGACAAACCTCGTAACGTACGCAAGTTTCTGGATCTGGTAAATCCTTGTATGGCGTTCTTTATCAAGTACGAATTCTGGAAGAACTACTTGGACGAACTGCACAGACGTTGCATTCCGGTGTATAGCGTTTCTTCCATATTCCGCCGTGGGCAGATATTCTTCAAGTGGTATGGGGGGACGTATCGCAATGTACTCCGTAACTTCGATCATCTGTTTGTGCAGAACGAACGCTCCAAACGCTATCTGGCCAAGATTGGCATCAATCGTGTGACAGTAGTGGGAGATACCCGTTTCGACCGTGTGCTGCAAATACGCGAGGAAGCGAAAGTGCTGCCGCTGGTTGAGGCGTTTAAGAACAATACCATGACTTTCGTTGCAGGTAGTTCCTGGCAACCCGATGAGGATTTGTTTATTGAATATTTCAATCAGCATCCGGAAATCAAGCTGATTATTGCTCCTCATGTGATTGATGAGAACCATCTGGTAGAGATAATCGGTAAGCTGAAGCGTCCTTATGTGCGCTATACCCGTGCCGATGAAACGAATGTGCGTAAGGCTGATTGTCTGATTATAGACTGCTTCGGCCTGCTTTCGTCTATTTACCGTTATGGTGAGATTGCTTATATTGGCGGCGGTTTTGGGGTAGGCATTCACAATACGCTCGAAGCAGCGGTTTATGGCATTCCCGTTATTTTGGGTCCCAAGTATCAGAAGTTTCAGGAAGCTATTCAGCTGATCGAGTCAAAAGGTGCTTACTCAATCAAGAACTATGAGGAACTGAAAGCGTTGCTTGACCGTCTGCTTACCGACGAAAAGTTCTTGAAAGAGACTGGTGTGAATGCCGGACAATATGTGACGGGTAATGCCGGTGCAACGGATAAGATATTGGGAATGATTAATTTCTGATTTTCCCAACTTTATATTTTAATGATTTTCAGCCGCCTCTGGACATGTTGCCGGAGGCGGCTGAAAAAGTATTTATAGGTATGAAATAACAAGTTTGTGGTTATTCTTTATACCATTGTGAGTACATCAGGTAATTGTGGGCTATCTTCTGGTTCAGCTCTTTGGCCTGTTCGGGGTCTACTTTCTTGATGAACTTGGCGGGTACTCCTCCCCAGATACTTCCCGGTTCGATGACTGTGTTGCTCAATACCAGAGAGCCGGCGGCGACGATGGCGCCTTCGCCTACTACTGCATGATCCAGGATGGTGGCTCCCATGCCTACCAGAGCATAGTCTTTGATGGTTGCACCGTGGATTGTAACGTTATGGCCTACAGAAACATGGTCTCCGATTTCGATAGTCGATTTTTCGTACAGTGTATGCAGTACGCTGCCATCCTGGATATTGACTCCATTACCGATACGGATGGAATTGACATCTCCTCGTAGGACGGCGTTGAACCACACACTACAGTCACGACCCATTTTTACATCGCCGACGATGGTGGCATTGTCGGCCAAAAAACAATTTTCTCCAATTTCGGGTGTAAATCCTCTTACTGATTTTATTAATGCCATATTTTTAGTTTTTATTATGTGATTGACAGATTGATGTGCTTAAATTGCTTGGCAAGCGTTCTTTAACCATTGGCATTCGTCTTCATCAAGAAGTGGCGAAAGTTTTTCGTATACTGTATGGTGATAATCATTCAGCCAGTTGACTTCTTCGGTAGTTAACAATGACTTAATAATGCCTTTCGTACAGATAGGACATAGGGTCACGGTCTCGAACTTGAGATAGTTGCCGAACATGCCCTCGCCTGCCGGTATGGTCAGTACCAGATTTTCGGTTCGTATGCCGTGGCTTCCGGCTTTGTAGACTCCAGGTTCGTTCGAAGTAAGCATGCCGACGTGCAGGGTGACAGGGTTTTCGTTCATCCGGATGCTTTGCGGTCCTTCATGCACATTCAGGAAATGTCCTACCCCATGACCTGTCCCGTGGAGGAAGTTCATGTGATGCTGCCATATCGGCATACGAGCCAATACGTCCAATTGGGCTCCTCGTGTTCCTTCGGGGAAAACGGCCATGGCCAATGCGATATGTCCTTTCAGGATGAGGGTGTAGTCGGTCTTTTCTTCTTCGGTCAGTTCGCCCAGTGCAATGGTACGGGTAATGTCGGTTGTTCCGTCCAGGTACTGTGCCCCCGAATCCAGCAGTAAGAACCCTTCGGGCTTGAGGACAACGTCCGTTTCCGGTGTGGCTTCGTAATGAACGATGGCGCCGTGTTCTTTATAGCCGGCGATGGTATCGAAGCTCTCGCCGATGTAGAGGGGTTGGGCGGCCCGGAGTTCATGCAGTTTTTTATCGATACTGATTTCGGTTTCCTTGCCGGTCGGTACGGCTGTCTCAAGCCATTTCAGAAATTTGACAAGAGCTACGCCGTCCTTTAACATAGCCGAACGTATTCCGTTTATCTCCTGTTCGTTGCGGATTGCTTTCAGCAGACTTACAGGGGAAGGACCGGTTACGATCGTACATTCCGGAGCGATAGCCGAATAGACCGAATAGTTGGTTTTGGATGGCTCTGCCAGTATGCTTGTATTGTTCAGCTGCTTCAGGAATTGCTCGATTTCATTATAAGGATGTATTTCTATGTTGTTACGATGGAGGTATGCTGCAAGTTCTTTGGTTACTTTCTCTGGTTCGATAAAGAAATGTACACTATCCTGTCCTATTAATAAATAGCTGATAACAACGGGGTTGCAGTGTACATCGTTCCCGCGGATATTGAGTGTCCAGGCTATCTCGTCCAAAGCTGTGAGCAGAATGTACTTTGCACCGTCTTTTAGGATAGCCTTACGGATAGTCTCTATTTTCTCTTCGCAGCTTTTTCCTGCATAACAGATGTCGTAGATAAAAGCTGGAGTGTTTGGGATGGATGGACGATCTGTCCACAGTTCCTCCATGGGATCGGCAATGGCTTTGATAGAAATATTTGCTTCGGCCAATTCTTTTTCCAGTAAAGCAACTTGTGTGGCAGAAAACATTTTGCCGTCAATACCTACCGTCTCTTCGGCTTTTAGGTGAGCAGACAGAAATGCCGGTATGGAGGGAGTTTCTGGCAGCATTTCTTTATATAATACTATTTCAGTACCTTCTAACTGTTGTGCCGCCTGTAAAAAGTAACGGGAGTCGGTCCATAAACCGGCTTCATGGTGAGTTATGACCACTGTGCCGGCTGATCCTGTGAATCCCGAGATCCATTTTCTCGATTCCCAGTGTGGAGCTACATATTCACTTAAGTGTGGGTCGGTACTTGGAATGATGAAGGCTGCTATGCCTTCTTTTTCCATAATAGTTCGGAGCGCTTTAATACGCAGATTGGTGTTTGGATTCATATTGCGTACATATTATATATAAAAGGGATGATTTTTCACCAAAGTTACTTACTTTCTTTTAATAATTCAACTTTGCTGGGCTTAAGTTGTGTTGAATCGAAGAGAGGAGAGCTCGTTTCGTCGGTTTTCTGTATTTGGGAATCGGAAGTCTTTGGGTTGATAGCTTTGAAGAATGACTAGCTTGTTGCTGTTGGAAAAACATGATTTTCAGTCTTATTCTATGATTTTTCTTCGGAATGTTTTGTGAATAAAGAAAGTATGTGTATTTTTGCGGCTCGAATTAATCGTGAGATTTTTAACCTATTAACAACTAAAAAACAAAAAAATGATTGTAGTACCTGTAAAAGAAGGCGAAAACATTGAAAAAGCGCTGAAGAAGTTCAAAAGAAAATTTGAAAAGACTGGCATTATTAAGGAATTAAGAAACAGACAACAATTCGACAAACCGTCTGTAATTAAGAGACTTAAGAAAGAACATGCCGTTTATGTTCAAAAACTTCAGCAAGTAGAGGATTAATAATTCGTAAATTCCTTTGAAGTATTGAATTCTTTTCATACATTCGTTGCATGAATTATTGATGTAGCGATATGTTGTTGACAGATGCTTTTATAGAATATTTGCGGTATGAGCGGAATTATTCGGCGGGGACAGTAGCCTATTATAAAGCTGATATCCAAGAACTGCAAGATTTTATAGAAGAAAAAGTCGGAGACTTGACTCCTTCGGAAGTAGATGCAGAACTTATCCGTGAATGGGTGATAAGCTTGATGGATAAAGGACTTCTTGCTTCTACGATTAACCGAAAGTTGAGTTCGCTCAGATCTTATTACAAGTTTCTGCTCCGCAAAGGAGAAGTGAATTCTGATCCGTTGCGAAGGGTGGTGGCTCCTAAAAAGAAAAAGGTCTTGCCTGTCTTTTTAAAGGAGAGTGATATGGATCGTGTGCTGGATGATACGGATTTCGGTGAAGGATTTAAAGGTTGTCGGGACCGCTTGGTTATAGAAATGTTCTATGTAACAGGAATGCGTCTCGCCGAACTGATCGGACTCGATGATGGAGATGTAGATTTTTCTCTTTCTCAGATCAAAGTGACGGGAAAAAGAAATAAGCAACGCTTGATTCCTTTTGGCGAAGAGCTGAAGGTGATGATGTCCGAGTATGTCAACAAGAGAAATGAGGTAGCGCCGGTTCGGTCGAATGCTTTTTTTATTCGCGAAAACGGTGAACGTCTTTCTCGGAGTTTCGTTACCAACCTTGTGAAACGAACTCTTTCAAAGGTGGTTGCTATAAAGAAAAGAAGTCCACACGTGCTGCGGCATACTTTTGCGACAACGATGCTGAATCATGATGCAAAGTTAGTTGCGATTAAAGAATTGCTGGGGCATGAAAGTTTGGCGACGACTGAGGTTTATACGCATACTACGTTTGAAGAGCTAAAAAAAGTGTATAACCAGGCTCATCCTCGAGCCTAAATAAAAAGGAGGTAACTATGGAAGTAAGAATTCAATCAATTCACTTTGATGCGTCAGAGCAATTGCAGGCTTTTATTCAGAAGAAAGCTGCTAAGTTGGAGCGATTTTACGATGATATACAGAAAGTAGAGGTGTCATTAAAGGTAGTTAAACCAGAAACTGCGGAAAACAAGGAAGCCGGTGTTAAAGTGCTGGTTCCTAATAGCGAATTCTATGCTAATAAGGTTTGCGATTCTTTTGAAGAAGCGGTGGATTTGTGTCTGGACGCTTTGGAAAAGCAGCTGGTTAAGTACAAGGAAAAACAACGAAACAAATAAAAATCCGCTAAAATTTTGCGGGTAAAAAATAAATGCCTAAATTTGC
>ULRW01040308.1_pt1 | contig 10987 bp, 5 predicted proteins | sample 1955581 | NCBI WGS metagenome assembly ULRW01 (sample SAMEA4835687, study PRJEB28245) | human gut metagenome | biome: gut microbiome; material: fecal sample | place: Denmark | collected 2008 | reverse complement strand
CATTATGTGGGGTAAGCCCGTTGTATTCACCTTTATTCGTCCGCAGAGATATACATTTGCGTTTATGGAGAACGGCGACCGCTATACAATGAGCTTTTTTGATGAAAAGTACAGAGATGCCCTCAAATTCTGCGGTTCAAAGAGCGGCAAGGATTATGACAAGGTAAAGGAAACAGGTCTTACTCCTGCGTTCACGGAAAACGGTTCTGTATATTTTGAAGAGGCAAAGCTTGTTCTTGAATGCAAAAAAATGTACGCTCAAAGTCTTAATGCCGAAAGCATTGCCGACCGTGAAAGCGTTGACAAGTGGTATGACAACGACTTCCATAAAATGTACATCAGCGAAATTACAAAGGTTCTTGTAAAAGCATAATCGGTAATTTTAAATTCATCATGACAAAATGGCAGACAATCACACGGTTGTCTGCCATTTTCTATTTAAAAAGCTGTACAAAAAATGCCCCTCACATTTTGTGAGGGGCATTCCTTACTATATCGACTAAACGGAACGATATGTCAATTGCTTTAAAACTTATTAAAAGTTGCTGATGAGGTCTACAACAAACTTCTGAATAGTAGTAGCATCCTTAACTGTGATTGTGCCGTCATGGTCAACATCGGCAGCAGTAAACTGGTCGTTTGTGAATGCAACGAGCTGAGCAACATACCTCTGAACTTCGGTTGCATCTACAACTGTGATGTCGCCGTCCATGTTAACATCACCAAGGGTTACATCGCCGACAAATGCCGTTGATGCGTTTACTGATACTTTTTCAAAGCCTGCAATGCCTGTTACATCGCAAACCTTGCTGTTATTTACAACAGATGCCTGATTAAGCTTGTTGCCCTTTACATAACCTAATGTAAGGTACTGTGTGTCAAGATATACGCTTGCAGTACCTGAACCGATAACCTCAAATGTGAGTGAGATAAATGTATCTCCGTTGTACTGAGTAGGCACCTGTGGGTTAGTAAATACACCCTTAATTACATTGCTGTAAGCATTGTGAATAAGGTTTGACTGTGAAGGCATGATTGTCTGCTTGCCGTCTGCCTTGTTATCAGCCATGTTGAATTTGAGCTTGCTTGAATCATACTTAACAGCCCACTGTCCGTCAACAACGCCCATGTTTGAGTTGAGCTTGTAGAGAACAGTTACCTTCTTGCCGTCAGTGCTTACTGTCTTTGATGCAGAACCAAAGTAATTTGAAGTAGCGTTTACTGTGAGCTTCTGAGCAGGAGCAGTAGTCGGCTCTGTAGCTGTTGTAGGCTGTGTAGGTGCAGTCGGCTGAGTAGCTGTTGTTGGCTGTGTAGCTGTAGTCGGCTGAGTTGAAGTAGTAGGCTGTGTCGGAAGTGTAGGAGATGTAGGAACAACTCCGCTTTCAATGTTGCCGTTCTTCATAGCATATGAATATGTGCCGTTTACACCGTTTCTTGTTGCGTCAACCTTGATTGTGCTTGTTTTCTTGAGAGCTGATGTTGCAACTGTGAATGCACCTGTAACATCGTCTGCAGTAGCAGTATATGTCTTACCGTCAACTGTAACAGTTACCTTTGCAGCGCTGGCTGTAACACCTGATACAACGCTCTTGCCTGCAACTGCATATGTGAGTGTTGCAGGAGCAAGTACAAGTGCCTTCTGAGCTGACTTGAGGTCTGCAATCATAGCATTCATATCTTCAGCTGTTGTAGCGTCTTCGCCTGCTTTAATCATAGCCTCGGCTGACTTGAGAACCTTCTGAGCATTTGCCCAGCTTTCTGCTGTGTAGTCTGATGCTGTCATAGCAAGAATCTTTCTTGCTTCTTTCTTGAGTGATTCATAAGGTGAAACAACGATTGGCTTTGATATAAGCTTGTATGTTGTACAACCTTCGTTTGTAATTTCGATTGTATCGCCGTCTTTAACGCCTGTGATATCTGCTGTCTGACCTGAACCGCTGCTGAGAATAATGCTTACTTCGTTAACATTATCGAACTTAACAACATAGTTGCCGTCAGAATCTTTTTCTGTAAGAGCAACGCCCGGCCATGCGCCTGTGAGCTTCTGTGTATCATTCCAAGCATAGATTTTGTAGCTTGCAGATGAGCTGTAAGGCTTGATTGTTACGGAAACAGAACCCTCTGCAGGCTCTGGATCGCCGCCGCCTCCCTGCTGATTACCGTTGGTTACTGTCTTAACTGATGCGTAGTTGCCGTTCTGAATTTCGAGAACAGCACCGTCATAAAGACCTGTGATATCGCCTGACTGTGAGCCGCTGCCGTTGTTGAGAACAACGCTGAATGGCTTGTCGGCTGAAACAGGAAGTGTGAGTTCATATGTGTTTGCCTGACCTGAAACGGCTGCTGCCTTTTGGCCCGGCCATGCACCGTTGAGTGCTGTGCTTGCACCTGTCCAAGCGTAAACATTCGGAGCGCCTGCTGTGCTCTTGATTGTAAGCTTTGATGTCTGACTTGCTGTCGGACCGGGAACAGTTGTGCTCTGTGTCGGTTTGGTTGTTGGTTTTTCGTCGTTTTCGCCGAGCTTGAGGAATGTGAATTTAGCCTCTGAGCTTGCCTTGTCGTTTGTAGCCTCAACAGTTACTTCGATTGTATCGTTCTTGTAAGCTGTCTGACCGATTGTGAATGTGTCGCCGTCCTTAACAACAAACTTGTTACCGCCGTCAACAGAAACCTTTGCACTGTCGCATTCCTTGAGAGAAACAGTAACCTGCTCTGTGCCGTAGAACTTCGGCTCGCCTGTGATTGATACAAGCGGCTGACCGTCAGCATTTTCCATAAGGATTGTGCCGTTTGCACCGCCGTTGAAAGTTACCTTACCGTCAGTAACAACTGAAGATGAGTTGTCATAAGTATTGATTACATAGCTGCCGTCTTCCCAAAGAGTTGAAACATCAACAGTTACGCTTGAATTTTTGTTACAGCCGATTACTGCAGCTGCCTGATCTGTTACGCCGTTCTTATCGTATGTACGGCCGAAAGCAACACCGCTTGTAGCTGAGAGCTTAACATTTGAGCCGGCACCGATGGATACATGCTTGTTACGGAACTGACCAACCTTCTGCCACTGAGCAAGAAGAGTTTTGTCCATGTTGTTCCAGTTCATATCACTTCTGAGTGCATGACCCGATCCGCCGTAACCGTCAAATGCAACGCCGGGATAGAGAGGACGGTTGGTTTCGTCACCGTAGAAAATCTGAACTCCGCCCGGGAGAAGGAGGAATGCAGCCGCATTGTAAAGCATTGTGTTCTCATCGCCACGGGTAAGTGTTTCATCGTGTGATGACATAAATGAAAGAACGTTAAAGCCTTCCTTTGTGTTGATCTGGTCTGCATAGCCCTGATATGTGTTTGCAACACTACCGCTTGCAAGAGCACCGCCGCCTGTAACTGCGAAGTTAATCATTGAGTCGAAGCCGCCCTCGGAATAGTATGTGTCGTAGCCTACACCGTGATCCCAATGCTCGCCTGTCATCCAGAAATCTTCTTTCCAGTCAGCACCTGCTTTGCCCTTGTTGTTGGATCTCCACTCTCTGAGAGCAGAAACACAAGCCTGCTTGAGCTGGTTCCAAGAAGCCTTATCAACATGCTTTGCAGTATCGCAACGGAAACCGTCAACACCGTACTCCCTAACCCACTCTGAAAGCCAGGTTGAAAGGTAGCCTGTTACTGTGTTTTTTTCACCGTATTTTGCGAGCTTCTGATCATATGTACCTTCCTGAGTCCACTTTGTTTTGAGGATCGGAGGAATTGTAACATCCTTTGTCTGCTCTGTTCTGAAGTCGGGAAGTCCGCTGAGTGACATTGTAAGATCACCGCCGGCACCCTCTGTATATCCGGGAAGACCGCTGCGGATCCAGTCATTGCTCCACCATTTGCCCCAGTCTTCTTCTGATGTTTTATAGTCAATGTGGTCGTTTACTTCACCTACATCTGTGAGCTTGTATTTGAAGTCTAACGCACCGTCAAGGAGAGTACCGAAGCCGAACTGCTCCATATCTGCAACGGTGTTGTAGCCTGTGTGGTTCATTACGATATCCATGATAACTCTGATACCGTGCTCATGCGCTGTGTCAACGAGAGTTTTGAACTCCTCTTTTGTACCGAAGTTTGCATCGGTTTCGGTATAGTCAAGAACATAGTAGCCGTGATATGAGTAGTGAGCAAAGCCCTTACCTGAATCACAATAGCCGTGAGTCTGCTCATACGGAGCTGAGATCCAAATTGCGTTTACACCGAGGTTATCAAAATAACCCTCTTCAATTGACTGAGTAACACCTGCAAAGTCGCCGCCGTGGAATGTACCGGGGTTTGTATCCCAGCCCTCAAGCGGTTTGCCGTCCTTGTCAAGTGTTCTGCCGTATGAATGGTCATTTGCGGTGTTTCCGTTCTTAAAACGGTCGGTAAGCAGGAAATACACATTGGCATTATCCCATGTAAAGCCGTCATCCTCAACAAGTGAACCTGCGGCAGTTGATGATGCAGATGTGCTGCTGTCATCGGAAACTGTTGCAGCACTTGCCGAACCAAATGCTACGGAAGCACCGGGGAGAGCCATACAAAGTGTCAAAACGGCACTGAGCGCTCTCTTCATACTTCTTTTTTTCATTGTTTGATTACTCCTTTCAAAGCTTTTAAAACGTAGGGTCAAACATCCCTAGACAATTTGATTTTATCACAAAACTCTCACAAAAACTACACATAATCCTTTTATTTTGTAAAAATAGCAAGTTACACAATCTTTACACTGGAATTTTATGCAAAATTACCCTTGTCGCTCTTCTGTTTTTATTTATAAAGACAGTTTCAATTGCCCCCCTGCCGAAAATTACATAAATACGGTCGGGAATAATAAGATTTGTACTTAACAAAACTTTATTCCCGACCGCAATTTTCGCTTTTTAATTTTTATCTTATCTGAGTCTTACATTCAAAAATCTGAGTTTAAAGGTTGAGCCGACGCCGAGTTTGGAATCTGCGGTAATATATCCGCCTGTTTTTTCAACGATTGATTTTGCAAGCGACAGACCTATGCCGACGCTTGACGGGGATGAATTTCGTGCTTTATAGAACCTCTCAAAAATGTGGGGCAAATCCTTCGGGCTGATTCCGCATCCGTTGTCGCTTATGGTGATTTCCGAATACATACTGTTCCTTTCGGCTGAAATTCTGACATAACCGCCGTCGGTATGCTCAATACAGTTTTTTACAATGTTTGAAACCGCTTCGCAAATCCAGCAAAAATCGCAATTAAGAGTAAAATCATTTCTGACGGTTTTTTCAATTTTCACATCACGGATATCGGCAAGAACCTCTGTGCGTGAAATGCACTCGTCAATTATTTTTTCAACCGACACATCTCCAAACTTCAATTCAACAGTTCCCGAATCAAGCATTGAGAGCGTGAGTAGACTTTTTACAAGGAAATTTATCGAATGGGCATTATGCGCTATATCCATAACAAAATCCCGTCTGATTTCAACGGGCATATCATCGTCATCAAGGATATTTTCGGTTGTAATCAAAATTGAAGTCAGCGGTGTTTTGAGCTGATGTGAAATGTCGGCAAGCGAATTTTTGAGGATTTCTTTCTCTCGCATTGAATTGTCGGCATACTCACGAAGCATTACCGTTGTTTTTTGAATTTCCTGCTTTAACAGCGACATATCGTCGTCGGTTGAGCCGTCAAGGTCGAGGTCATACTCTCGGTTGTTTATTTTTTCAAGACATTTTACAATTTCAAGTCGCTGTCGCTTTTGCTTTTTACAGTATCTTATGAACACAATGCAGAGCAAAATTCCGAACACACAAACACCTGCGGTTGCAATCACAATTGTAATTGTTGCATAACTTCCGCTCTGAATGTCAACCCAGCCGCTGTCGGATTTTATTCCGTACTTTGCAAAGTCGCCTTTTATGCCGGCAGTGTCGCTGTTTAAAATTTGAGCAAGCTCCTTTTCCGAAATATCGGGATATTGTTCTCTAACCTTTTCCGCAACGGCAATTATCTTTTTATCCGTGCTTTCACGAACAGCGTTAAAGCCTGCACCGACGCCTACTGCAACGGCACAACAGAAAAGTCCCGTTATCGCAAGCATTACCGCAAGAAATTTTGATGTGTTTTTCATTATACCTCCAGCCTGTAACCAAGGCCCTTTACGGTTTTAATCATATTTGTATCAAGTTTTTTGCGAAGTCTTTTTATGTACACGGTCAGCGTGTTGTCCTCAACATAATTCCCCGACAAATCCCATATGCGTTCAAGAATCTGTTCACGGGTCAGCACCTTGCCGCTGTTTTTGGCAAGCATTGCAAACAGGCGGTACTCAAGCGCCGTAAGCACAATCGGATTGCCGTTTTTGCAAACCTGTTTTTTGTCAAAGTCAATGCTGATGTCACCAAAATTCATAGCCATAGTTTTGTCGAGCTTTTTGGTAATTCGTTTAATTCTTGCGAGTAGCTCACGGCTTGAAAACGGTTTTGTTATGTAGTCCTCCGCTCCGAGGTCAAAGCCTTTTACAATGCTGTCCTCATCGTCAAGTGCTGTGAGAAAAATCACGGGAGTTTCGCACACTCTTTTTATCTCGTCACAAAGTTCAAAACCGTTGCCGTCGGGAAGCGACACATCAACAATAAAAAGGTCAAAGTCACCGCCGAGAGAGTTAAGGGTTGATTCGGCATTTTCGCACAATGCAACCTCAAAGCCGTTTTGTTCAAGAGTGTAAACAAGTCCTTTTGAAATTGCACGGTTGTCCTCAATAAGAAGAATTTTCACAACAAGTCCTCCAAAATGAAATTCGGGCGGATTAAATCAATAATCCGCCCGTCAGCAATGAAAACATACAAAATATTGTGGTATCTGTTGTTACAACTACATTATAACAGAGTGTAAAACTATTGTCAACAAATTTCAACAAAATACAGTCTGTCGGCTGAATATGATGCTCAGATATTGTCGTTTCTGATTGTTTCAATAATATTTTGTTTATTAACCTTTGAGATTGAGTATTTCATAATCAGCCATACCACAATAAATACAGCCGCAATACTAATTAAAATCGCTTTCCACGGGAATACAAAGCTTATTGGAACGCTTCCTTTTGAAAATGCCGAGAAGATTGCAAATACACCGAGAACGCCGAGAGGGATACTGATAATCAAAGATTTTATGCCGTACATAAGGCTTTCGAGGCGAATCATACGGTTAAATTCTTTCTTTGTCATACCGATAGATTTAAGCGATGCAAATTCCTTGCTCCTCAACTGCATATTGGTTGAAATTGTGTTGAAAATGTTTGTAAGTCCGATAAGCGAGATAACACCGATGAAACCGTAAACAAATATCCCGACAATCAGCATAATGGCATTGAACTGTCTTACGTTTTCTTCATAGTCAAAAATGTAAATGCTGTCGTCCGCACCTTCCATAGACTCAATGCGGTTTGTAAGCGAAGTGTGGTCTGATGTATTGGCGTAGAGGGTAATATAGCATTCGTGTTCGCCAAGCTGAGGTGAGATTACACCCTGTTCACCGATTATCAATCCCTGACCGAAAATTGTTCCTTCGCCGATTACAGAATCAGCCGACTTTGGAATTTCATCAAACACTGACGAAACCTTTAATTTGCCTGCTATCAGCTCATTTCCGTTATCATCATTTCCGTAAACGATAAACTTTGTCGGAGCGGTTTTGCCGAACAGTTTCATTGGCTTGGAAGAGTTGCCACTCTCACTGTTATCGGGGGTTACCTGAGAATACACAAGTACACCGCCCTTGACCTTGTTGTAGTCAAGTTCCAATTCCCTGCAAATCTTAACAAATGTATCGTGTTCAAACTCAAGAAATTCCACGCTGAATGACTTTGTACCGTCAGCATTGTCATAAAGGAAATTTTCTCCGCATTCGTTAACAGGCACATCTGCCGACACATGACCGTACTGTAAACCGACTGTCAGATAATTTTCAATTTCAGGCATTTTTTCAATTGTCTGAGCCTGCTTTGTGTCAATTCCGGAAACCATATAGCTGTAGTCTGTTTTGCCGTAGTAATGCTCTGTATATGTCATTCCGTAGTCCATAAATGCCGAAACTGCAATGAACATTGCAACGCTGACTACAATTGAAATAACAGTTGTGCGGTACTTTTTCCTACTGCGTTTAAGGCTTTTTGAGGCGATTTCACCGCCTACACCGAAAAGCTTTTTTGTAAGTTTCGAGGTGCGGTAGGGTTTGTTATTCTTTACCTTGATATCCTTGTTGCCTCTGATTGCAACAAGGGGCGGAATTCTTGACGCACGAAGTGCAATGAAGAATGATGAACAGAATATAGTAACAGCCGAAAGAACAATTGCACAAATAATCGGAATTGTCGGAGTTACAAAGACAAATTTTGCTCCGTTCAGCATATCCCCGAGAACGCTGTTGAGTATTGTAATAAGAATTGCGTTTACACCGAGTCCGAGAAGTATGCCGAGAGGAATACCGATTAAGCCGAGAATAAATCCCTCAAAAAGCACATTCCTGCGGATTTGCCTTTTGGTTGCACCGACCGACGCAAGCATACCGTACATACTCGTTTTCTCTGTAATTGAAATTGCAAAGCTGTTGCGGATTACAAACACGCTTGCAAGCATTACTATAATAATGATAATAACGGCAAGGCTGAAAATCACAGTATTTGTTGCGTCATTTGAACCGTAGCCTTTCATACTGAGGAGTATGGAATTGAATTCGTATGCATTTATTCCAGAGGTCTGCTGATCTTCGGGTGAAATTTCATCGCTGATTACATTACTCATATCATCAGCTTTAAAGCCTAAAATATCCGCTGTATTTTGAAGATAATCGCCTTCGCTCTGAGGCGTATAGGCGATATACAGCTTATTCATATGCTTTGTTTTGATTGCCTCGACAGGTGCTTTTTCATCAGACACGGTATATATCATAGAAAGATTTGACGGATCATAGAGTTCGCTCGTTTTCGGTCTTTCAATAATACCCGTTACGGTATAGGTTCTTTTTACCGTGTCAATAATGCTGCACTTATTAAAATCTTTTTGCAACAAATTATGAATGCCTTCCTCATCAAGGACATTGCCGTCCTTGTCGGTAAGCACACCGACATCAAGTGTGATTTTGTCGCCGATTTTCACATCTTTTCCGTCCTGTGTTTTAAACGATTTTGTAACAACAGCCTCACCCGAATTTGTGGGGAACTTGCCCTTTATAAGGTCTATCTTAAAACAGTTGCCGTAGGTATTTTCGCTCATGGCAAGAACGCTGTAATCGCAGATTTCGCCGTCAGCATTTTTTGTCCTGGCATATCCGAGCCTTTCTTTATAAAAGGCATTTTCAACATTGCGGTTATTGCGAGCCGTTTCAATTACTGAATTGTCTATAATATCAAGTGCAACATCATAATTGCCCGACCATGCCGCCTGTGCGTCAATCATAGTCTGTCGGCCGCTGAGTGCCATTCCCGAAACAACCGTAATAAGTGCCGCCGAGAGCATAATTCCCACGATTGTAACAATTGTACGCACCTTGTTAAGTCGCAGGTTTTTAAGAGTAAGCTTGTTGAGAAGTTTCATAATCAAACCTCCTCAACGATTTTGCCGTCGCTGATTGTTATGATTCTGTCTGCCTGTTTTGCAATGTCAAGGTTGTGCGTAATCATTATAACAGTCTGTCCGTAACTCTGATTGCACATTTTGAGAATACTCATAACCTCGTCGCTTGACTTTGAATCAAGGTTGCCTGTCGGTTCATCGGCAAGCACAAGAGACGGATTGTTAATGAGCGCTCTGGCAATAGATGTTCTCTGTTGCTGACCGCCCGAAAGCTGGTTTGGAAGGTGTTTTCTTCTTGCACGCAGTCCGAACGAATCAAGAATCATCTCAAGTCTTTCTCTGTCAACACCTCTGCCGTCAAGGTCACAGGGGAGCGTGATGTTTTCTTCAACAGTCAGAATCGGGATAAGATTGTAGAACTGATAGACAATGCCCACCTGTCTGCGGCGGAATACGGCAAGCTTGTCATCATTCATTCTGCTTATATCGTTGCCGTCAACAAAAATTTTTCCGCTTGTGGGACGGTCAACACCGCCGATAAGATGAAGAAGAGTTGACTTGCCGCTGCCGCTTGCACCGACAATGGCAACAAATTCGCCCTTTTCAACCGAGAACGAAACATCGTCAACCGCATTGACAAGGTTTTCACCGCTTCCGTAGGTTTTTGTAAGATTTTCAACTTTCAGAATTTCCATAAAATATACCTCCAAATTCATTTTACACCCATATTATAGTGACGCAAAATGACTGTAAAGTGAATCCTGCAAACAAATTGTTTTATTGCACAAAATAATGTAGCGGAGAACCGTGTTCGCCAATCGTATCGTGTGCAAACACGAAATGATTAACTATCAATTTTTCTGTTCATCTGTAGGGGCGTTCATCGGACGCCCGCTTTGATGGAATGTTATGTTTATACACATATGTTTTGATATGATGAAAGTAGTGCAATAACTTTCATATAAACAAAAAATGCATCAATGCTGTATCGGGCATCAATGCAATTTCTTTATCTAACTATCTTCTCGAATTGAGTGCGGTGGCTTACCGCCGACCGCAATTTTTCATTTTCAATTTTCAACTTTCAATTTAAAAGTAACGCTCGGGCGATAATGCTTGAACTATCGCAAACTGTCTTCACGAATTGGGCGTAGCGACACGCTACCTGCAGTTTTGAAAATATATTTTGATGAGATTATTCGGTTTGTCGGCAATGCCTATGCCTAAAAAATCACCATCATGGGTTTTCATTCTGAAAAGCTGACCGTTCTCGTACCCCGACTTGGCAAGATATGTTCTGTCGGCACTCAACGCACCGCCGTTTGCAAATCGTTTTGCCTGTGCAGACGATACGGCAAGATAGCCCAAACTCATAAACAGGCTCTCAACGGAACGCAGTTTTTCTTCAACATTTCCGTTT
>ULRW01019378.1_pt1 | contig 10997 bp, 9 predicted proteins | sample 1955581 | NCBI WGS metagenome assembly ULRW01 (sample SAMEA4835687, study PRJEB28245) | human gut metagenome | biome: gut microbiome; material: fecal sample | place: Denmark | collected 2008 | reverse complement strand
CCGCCGTCGCTGTGATGCGCGACGATACTTTATTATATGAGATGGCTTCCAACACCGGGCTAACCCACAGCGAGACCCTGCTGCCCATGGTGGATACCGCCCTGAAAGCCTGCGGCCTGACCCCCGCCCAGCTGGATTTGTACGCCGTGACCAACGGTCCCGGCAGCTTTACCGGGCTGCGCATCGGTCTTGCCGCCGTCAAGGGGCTGGCTTTTGCGGCCAACACCCCCTGCGCCGGGGTTTCCACCATGGCTGCCCTGGCTTACGGCGTATGCGGGGAAGGCACTGTGATTGGCGCACAGGACGCCCGCCGCGGCCAGGTGTACTGGGCCGGGTTTGACCTTGCCACCCACGCCCGGCTGACCCCGGACGCCGCCGAACCGGTCACTGCGCTGGAAGCTTTTGTAAAAGAGTGCAAAAAGCCTTTGATTTTTGTTGGCGATGGTGCCGCATTGTGCTACAATACATATAAAGACCAGCCCGGCATTCTGCCCTGCCCCCAGCCGCTGCGCGTTTTGCGCGGCGCAGGGGTTGCCCTGGCGGGCAAAGCCATGTGGGATGCGGGCACCTGCGTTTTCCCCGCAGAGCTGCTGCCGGATTATCACCGTTTAAGCCAGGCTGAGCGTGAGCGCGCCGAACGCGAAGCCGCCCAACAATCCGCCACGAATTGAAAGGATTTTGATTATGGCTGTACAATTTGAAAAACCGATTGCCCTGGGTGCTGACCACGGCGGTTATGAGCTGAAAGAGGCCATCAAACAGCATTTGGAAGAGCGCGGCATTGCCTACCGCGACTTTGGCACCAACAGCACCGCCAGCTGTGACTATCCCGATTATGCCGCCGCCACCTGCGGCGCTGTGACCAATGGCAGCAGCGATTTCGCCATCCTGTGCTGCGGCACGGGTGTGGGCATGTCGATGTGTGCCAACAAGATCAAGGGCATCCGCGCCTGCTGCTGCTCGGAGCCGTTCAGCGCTGAGTACACCCGCCGCCACAACAACGCCAATACCCTGTGCCTGGGCGGCCGCGTTGTGGGCCCCGGCCTTGCCTGCCAGATCGTTGACGCCTTTTTGGACCACGAATTTGAGGGCGGCCGCCACCAGAAGCGCATTGACAAGATGATGGCGCTGGAAACCCTTTAAGGCTCCCCCACTGTTGTACCCCGCCTGGGACCAGGCTTTGCATTGTATCCGATGAATTTTTATCTTGTAAGGAGAATCTGCCATGAGCGTTGTTAAAATTGTAGACCATCCCCTGATCCAGCACAAAATCAGCCTGATGCGTGACCGCAACACCGGCACCAAAGAGTTCCGTGATCTGGTCAGCGAAATTGCCACCCTGCTGTGCTATGAGGCCACCCGCGACCTGCCCACCGAGGAAGTTGAAGTGGAAACCCCGATTGCTCTGGCCCGCACCCATGTGCTGGCTGGCCGCAAGCTGGCCCTGGTTCCCATCCTGCGCGCCGGTCTGGGCATGGTGGACGGCATGCTGACCCTGATCCCCGCTGCAAAGGTCGGCCACATTGGCCTGTACCGCAATGAGGAGACCCTGGAGCCTGTGGAATATTATTGCAAGCTGCCCAAGGATATTGCCGAGCGCGATGTTTTTGTTCTGGATCCCATGCTGGCTACCGGCGGCAGCGCCATTGACGCCATTGGCCAGATCAAAAAGCGCGGTGCCAAACACATCAAGTTCATTGGCCTGATTGCCGCCCCCGAAGGACTGAAAGCCCTGCACGAAGCACACCCCGATGTTGACATTTATGTTGCTGCACAGGATGAAAAGCTGAACGAGAACGGCTACATCATCCCCGGCCTGGGCGATGCAGGCGACCGCATCTTCGGCACCAAGTAATATTTCCCCATAAAAGTTCATGACCCCCGCAGCGCTGGCTGTGGGGGTCATTTTGTTTTGCGGTAAAACCTGTTATGACGTATAAAGCAGTGTTTCGGAACGATCAAGACCGTTCCCTACAGATAAGGCAATACCGCATAATTCTAAGTGCCGATACGGCGAGCGAGGTGCGGCAGATGCTAAGCCAAAAGCGCAGATAATACTGGATGCTGCAAAGGTGAGCGCCGCCAGTGGCGGAAACAGCGAACCGAAGCAGGGGCAGCGGTCGCAGAGTGCGAGGGGCTTTTGCCCCCGAAGCACGATGCGGGTACCGCAACCCGACATTATCGAGCATTTTGGCAACGCAGATGCCGTGCCGCAGCCGCCGGAGCGGTGCTTGAGCCGTTAGGCGGGAATTGTGCGGTATTGCCCTAAGGCGGCGGGCGCACAATGTGCGCCCCTACGGATTATTCTCCGTAAAACCTGAAATTCCCGTTGTCCTTACTCTTTTTTCATCTCTTTATACTCAAAAAACTCAAACCCGCTCTTTTTGTACACATGCACAGCGCGGGCGTTTTCTTCTTCCACTTCCAGCCGCAGCAGAGCATCCGGGTATTTCTTCGTTATGTAATCAATAAACTGGCTGCCAATGCCAAGGCCGCGGTATTCCGCCTTGATATAAATGTCCTCCAGCCAGATGCACTGCCTGCCGTACTCGGTCGAAAAGCTCTTGGCCGCCATGCCATAGCCCTGCACAGCGCCGTCCTGCTCAAACATATAACCCTCTACATACGGGTTATCGCTGATACAGCCCTCAATGTCCCGCGCAAAGATTTCATCCGAGCCATTGCTCAGCACGGCGGGTGAATTGTAGAACACCCGCATCATCTCCATCACGCTGTCTTTGTCCGCCGGGGTCATGGCCCGGATCGTTGTATTCATATTTGTATTCCTACTTTCCAGTTCTTTGTACAAAATATCCCGCACCTTATCCCCATAGCAGATCACATGGTTCGCCGCAATGGTGTAGCCGTGGTGCAGGCCGGTGTACAGGCTGGCGGCATTATCCGGGTGCACGGTTGCCAAAAGGTGGCGGTAACGGCTGCCGCGCAGGGTATCTTCCGCCATCAGCAGCAGCTTACCCTCCAGCCCATTGCCCTGATAGGGCGGGGCCACGCAGCAGCTGTCCATCTGGGCGGTGGTGTTCAGCTCTTCTTCGCTCATGCCCAACTGCCAGCCCAGAGCATCGGGGGCAGTACCGGCCAGCTTGACGGTAAAATACGCTGCCAGTGCGCCGGTCGTTTTTTCCTCCGCCACCAGGCAAAAGCCCTTGGGGCCGCTGATATGCTCCGCCATATACACCGCATCATCCGGCACAAACCATTCCGGGTGCTGCAAATTGGCCATGGCATCCGCCATCACCTGCATAATGGCCTCTACATCCGCCGGGCGGGCAGGGCGCAGTTCAAATTTCATCTTGGTTCACCCTTGTGTTTTGGCGTTCTGGGCCGCAATGCAGCGCTGCATCCAGCCGCCTTTTGTGTAATAGATCGCAAACAGCACGGTTGCGGTAATCCAGGTCAGTGGGTAGCTGAATTCCACCACCGAAAGTTCATGCTTGAACGGCAGCGCCACCGCCAGCCACACAATACGCATGATGCACACCGCAAACACTGTGATGATGGTGGGCACCCGCACATCACCGCAGCCGCGCAGCGCGCCGGAAAAGATTTCAATGCAGATATAGGTCATATACACCGGCACCAGGTAGTGCATCATCTGCACTCCCTGCGCCACCACGGCATCGTCCGAGCTGAACAGCCGGAACAGCAACTGGGCCGAAGGATACAGCGCCAGGCTGATGCAAAGGGTGGTACCTGCCGTCATGGCAAGGCAGGTCATGGTGCCGCGGCGCACGCGGTCATACTGGCGTGCGCCAAAGTTCTGGCCCGCAAAGGTGGTAACGGCAATGCCAAAGGAGCTGACCGTCATCCAGAACAGGAAGTCGATCTTGCCGTACACACTCCATGCGGCAACGGCAACGGTGCCAAACCCATTGATGGCGCTCTGGATGGTCATGTTGCTGATGCTGTACAGCGCGCTCTGTGCCGCGCCCGGCAGGCCGATGCGGCAGATCGCCAGCAGCACGCTGCGTTCAATGCGGATATTTTTGAGCTGCAAATGCCACGGCATGCCCTGGGAGCCATGGATGCACCGCACTGTCAGCACGGCGCTGACCACCTGGCTGGCCACCGTGGCAATGGCCGCGCCGGCCACCCCCAGCGGAATGACCGCCACCAGCACAATATCCAGCACAATGTTGACGATGGAAGCCACGATCAAAAAGTACAGCGGCCGTTTGGAATCGCCCACCGCGCGCAGGATGTTGGTGCCCATGTTGTAAATCATCTGCGGAATCATGCCCAGAAAGTAGATTTGCAAATACTCGGACGCCATCCCCACGATTTCATCCGGCGTCTGCATCAGGCGCAGCACCGGGCGGCTGATGAGCAGGCCGATCACCGTCAGCGCCGCGCCGCCCGCAATGGCAAGGGCCAGTGCCGTGTGCACCTGGCGGTTCACTTCATCGTGGTCCCCCGCGCCAAAGCTTTGGGCAATAATCACCCCCGCGCCGCTGCACAGGCCCACAAAAAGCCCCACCAGCAGCTGCACAAAAGAGCTGGTTGCCCCCACAGCCGCCAGCGCCTGGGTACCCACAAAGTTGCCGACGATCAGGGTATCCACCGTATTGTACAGCTGCTGGAACATGGTGCCCAGCCAGATGGGAAAAAAGAATAACAGCAGCTGCCGCGGTATGCTGCCTGTAATAATCGCGTTGTTCTGCTCCGGCGTTCTTGCCATAAACATCCTCCACATAACGTAAGCGCACCGCCACAGGCATTGTCCGCCCTGTCACAGTGCGCAGTCCTTTGCGGGGCGCGGTTTCTTCCTCAATTCCCGCCGCGCCCTGCTTTTTCTATTCCTTACCTATTCAATGTATGCTATAATGTGGGTATTGTCAAGCTTTTGTTTTGTTGTTGAAGGTGGTCATGGTTTGAACAGTTCACTTGGTATTTTGTGGCAGGCGTGCCCCGGCGGTGCGCGCATTCTGCGCGTGTTTGGGGACAGCCCCTGCCCCGCGCTGCCAGTGCAGATCGAAGGGTTTCCTGTTGTGGAGATCGGCCCCTACTGCTTTGCGCAGAACCAGCGCAGCCAGCCTGCTGATGCCCGATTTTGGAGCGTTGACGGCCGCGGTCCCGCTGCTTACCCCCACCCCATTGCGGGGGATTTTGTGCAGGGCGTTACCCTGCCCGCCGGGGTGCGGGCGCTGCATAACGCTGCCTTTTATAACTGCCGCAAGCTGGAATGGCTGTGCGCCGGTTCCGCGCTGGAAAGTGTGGGCAGCGATCTGTTCACCAACTGCCGCGCGCTTGACCGCTTTATCTTAGATGCCGCCCCCGATGCCCCTACTGGGCTGAAAAAGCTGGTGGCCGCCGTCAGCGCGGATATCGGCGCGGTGTTTGCCCCCGGCGGGGCGGTGCAGGCCAAAGTGTTCTACCCGGAATACTTTGAATTTTTGGACGAAAACACCCCCGCCCATATTTTCAACCACAGCATTGAGGGCGAGGGCTACCGCTACCGCCAATGTTTTGACGGCAGCGTGCTCCGCTTTGCGGAGTATGACGCGGCGTTCCCCCAGGCGTGCGTGGGCGAAAGCGAAAAAAAGCTCTGCCGCATTGCGCTGGACCGGCTGTGTATCCCATATGCTCTGCTGCCGGAAGCACAGGGCATCTACAGCGCTTATCTGGCCGCCCATGCCGCCAGCGCCGCGGCCCCGCTGATTGCCCGGCGCGATACAGAATCTTTGCAGCTGGTGCTGAAACTGGCGGACGAGGAAAGCCGCCGCCAGATTGCATTGGCCTGCTCCCAGTCCGGCTGGAGCGAGGGCGCAGCCCTGACCCTTGGCAGCCAGCGCCCCCGCAGGCAGAAAACCTATGATTTTGACGACCTTTGATGTGCCGTAGATTCCCCATACTTTGGTGGTGATGATCAATGCCCTCCCAACATGTTTTGACCCAGGAAGAATGGGTTGCCGCCATGGCCAAACGCGCCATGGACCGCATCCGCAGTGAGCTGTACCTGGACCTGCGCTACATGAACGCGGCCCTGGGTGCGCTGGTGCTCACCCCTTCCGCGGGGCTGCACAACCTTGCCACGGACGGCGCGGCTTTGTGCTATGACCCGGAATGGTTCATTGGGCTGTACCGCAGCAACCGGCGCTATCTGCCCCGCGCAGTGCTGCACAGCGTTCTGCACTGCGTGTTCCGCCACCCCTGGCTGCGCGGAGGCCGGGACGCCAGCCTGTGGGGGCTGGCCTGCGATATTGCCGTGGAGCAGACGATTGATGCCTTGCAGGTGCCATCCCTGACCCGTCCGGTGGGCTGGCTGCGGCAAAAAACCTACCAGGCACTGCGCAAAAACGGGGCCATGCCCGCCGCCGGGCCCATTTACCGCTGGCTTGCCGCTCAGGAGCCTGACGAACTGCAAAAGCTGCACCGGGAATTTGTGTGCGACAGCCACCGCCTTTGGCCCAAGGACCCCACCAACCAGCAGGCTCAGGTGCAGGGCCGCCGCTGGGAACAGCTTGGGCGCGAAACCCGCATCAGCATGCAGCAGGCAGGCCAGCAGGCCGGGCAGGCTGCCGGGGCCGAAACGATGCAGGCACAGATCGAAGCAGCCCACAGCCGCCGCCTGTACAAGGACTTTCTGCGCCGCTTTGCCGTGATGCGCGAAGAGCCCCGCCTGGACCCCGACGAGTTTGACCTGGGCTACTACTCTTACGGCCTGCGCACCTACGGCAACCTGCCCTTGATTGAGCCGCTGGAAAGCCGGGAGAGCAAAAAAATCCGGGATTTTGTCATTGTGATCGACACGAGCGAGTCCACCTCCGGCGAGCTGGTCAAGGCATTTTTGAAAGAAACGTTCGGCCTGCTTAAAACCGGCGAGAGCTTTTTTGCCAAATGCAACATCGCCGTGATGCAGTGTGACGATGCGGTGCGTGACCTGACCTTTCTGCACAGTACCGACGAGCTGGACCGCTTTGCCGCCTGCCTGACCCTGACCGGCGGCGGAGGCACAGACTTCCGCCCCGCGTTTGCCAAAATTGAGGAACTGCGCCGGGACGGCACCCTGCGGGATTTGCAGGGCGTGCTTTACTTTACCGATGGCAAAGGCACCTACCCTACCAGGCGCCCGCCTTACGAGACAGCTTTTCTGTTTTTGGAAACCGGCACCCCGCCGCCCGATATCCCGCCCTGGGCCATGCGGCTGGTTTTAAGCCCGGAAGAATTTTTGCCTGACCCGGTGCCCAAAACGCCGGAAATTGACTGGCAGGAGAACGAAGCCGAGGACCTGCCCGAGTTGTAATTCATCTTATTTGTTCCTAATGTTTTATTTGTTCCTAATGTTTTGATGAAGGAGTGTACCCCCCATGGACATCAAACGCGCCAAACAGGAAATTGAACACGCGGTCAAGGCATACCTTGCCGTGGACGATACCGGCACCCCGCTGATTCCGCCCATCCGCCAGCGGCCTATTCTGCTGATGGGCCCGCCGGGCGTTGGCAAAACCCAGATCATGGAGCAGATCGCGCAGGAATGCGGCATTGCGCTGGTGGCATACACCATCACCCACCACACCCGCCAAAGCGCCGTGGGCCTGCCATTTATCCGCCACCGCAATTTTGGCGGCGCGGACCGCAGCGTAACGGAGTACACAATGAGCGAGATCATTGCCAGCGTGTATGACAAGATGGAGCAGACCGGCCTGGAACACGGTATTTTGTTTATTGACGAGATCAACTGTGTATCCGAAACACTGGCTCCCACCATGCTGCAATTTTTGCAGTGCAAAACCTTTGGCAACCAGGCTGTGCCCGCCGGCTGGGTGATTGTTGCCGCCGGCAACCCGCCGGAGTACAACAAGAGCGTGCGGGATTTTGACCTTGTCACACTGGACCGTGTACGCCGCATTGATATTGAGCCGAACCTTGCCGTCTGGCAGGAGTATGCCCGCGCCCACCGCCTGCACCCCGCTGTGCAGGCTTACCTGGAACTGCGCCCCCAGCATTTTTACCGCATCCAGAACGATGTGGACGGACCGCAGTTTGTCACGGCCCGCGGTTGGGAGGATCTTTCCGCCATGCTGACGGCCTGCACCAAGCTGGATTTGCCGGTGGACGAAGCCCTGATCGGCCAGTACCTGCGCCACCCTGAAGTTGCCCGCGATTTTGCTGCCTATTGGGAGCTGTACAAAAAGTACCGCCAGGATTACGGCGTGGAAGATATTTTGCAGGGCCGCCCCTTTGCCGCCGTGCTGGAGCGCGCACAGAAAGCCGCTTTTGATGAGCGCATCAGCCTTGTCAGCCTGCTGCTGGCCGGGCTGAACACCCGCTTTGCCGCTGCCCGCCGGGCGGACGCGGTGACGGACGCCTGCTACCAGGAAATGCGCAGCTTTAAGCGCACCCTGAACAACGCCGACCCCGCCCAAGATGGTTTTGTGCCCGCCGCCGTGTTTGCCGCGCAGGTCAATGTCTATGCGGACCACCTGACCGCGCAAAAGGCTGCCGGCACCCTGACCGGGGAAGAGCTGGCTGTTGTCACCACCGCCAGCGCTCTGCTGCATGCCTGGGTCGCTGCCCTTGACCCCGCGCTGGATCGCGATGCTGCCTTTGATGCCGTGCGCGCCAGCTTTAACGCCCAGGTGCGCAAGCGGGAGGATGCCGTCGGCCTGGCCGGGGACGCGCTGGAAAGCGCCTTTGACTTTATGGAAAGCGCCTTTGCCGATGGGCAGGAGATGGTGGTTTTTGTCAATGAGCTGGCCCTTGGGCCGGACTCTGCCGCCTACCTGGCCGACAACGAATGTGAGCGCTTTGAAACCTACAGCAAGCGCCTGCTGCTGCACAGCGGCCAGGATGATATTTTAGCCGAGCTCCAGCGCGATGACATCCGCCAGGGCGAGCACAGCATGGAGTTTTAAGGCAATACCGCATAATTCTAAGTGCCGATACGGCGAGCGAGGTGCGGCAGATGCTAAGCCAAAAGCGCAGATAATACTTTGTGTATTATCGAGCATTTTGGCAACGCAGATGCCGTGCCGCAGCTGCCGGAGCGGTGCTTAAGCCGCAAGGCGGGAATTGTGCGGTGTTGCCTTAAGCTCCCTGTGCAGGCATAAAACCGCCCGGCCGCTTGCAAAGGAGTTTATAACGTTATGATGATCGAACATATCGCACTTTATGTAAATGATCTGGAAGCCGCCAGAACATTCTTTATGAAATATCTGGGCGCAGCGTCAAACGATGGATACCATAACCCCAAAACAGACTTCCGCTCGTATTTCCTCACGTTTGATGATGGCGCACGGCTTGAGCTGATGCACAAACCGGAAATGCCGGATCAGCCAAAAGAGCTTTCCCGTACCGGATATGCCCATATCGCGTTCCGCGTGGGTAGCCGTGAAAAAGTAGACGCCTTGACCGCAGAACTGAAAGCTGACGGCTATAAGGTCATCAGCGGCCCCAGAACGACCGGCGACGGCTATTACGAAAGCTGCATTGCTGCGATCGAGGGGAACCAGATCGAACTCACGGTTTGATCATATCGTTCCTGCATCGGCCGCAGGGCGCACCGTTGGGGGTAAATCTCCCCGCCGTTTTTAGGCAATACCGCATAATTCTAAGTGCCGATACGGCGAGCGAGGTGCGGCAGATGCCAAGCCAAAAGCGCAGATAATACTGGATGTCTTATCGAGCATTTTGGCAACGCAGATGCCGTGCCGCAGCTGCCGGAGCGGTGCTTAAGCCGCTAGGCGGGAATTGTGCGGTGTTGCCTTAGTTTTATCGAGAGAGGGAATGTATATGCAGCCGTTATCCACCCGCACGGAACATTTTACCGATTCCGTTATCCGCCGCATGACCCGCGTCAGCGCTAAGTACGGTGCCATCAATCTTTCCCAGGGTTACCCGGATTTCAACCCGCCGTCTGCGATTCTGGACCGCCTGGCCGAAGTATCGCACGAAAACTTCCACCAGTATTCCATCACCTGGGGCGCGCAGAACTTCCGCGAAGCACTGGCCGAAAAGCAGTCCCGCCTGATGGGGCGGCAGATCGACCCCAACACCGAGATTGTGACCACCTGCGGCAGTACCGAGGCCATGATGGCCGCCATGATGACCGTTGCCAACCCCGGCGATAAAGTCATTGTCTTTTCGCCTTTTTATGAAAATTACGGTGCCGACACCATCCTTTCCGGTGCCGAGCCGATCTATGTTCCGCTGCATCCCCCGCTGTTCAACTTTAATGTGGACGAGCTGGAAGCCGCGTTCCGCCAGCACCCCAAGGCACTGATCCTCTGCAACCCCTCCAACCCCTGCGGCAAGGTGTTCACCCGCGCAGAGCTGGAACTGATTGCCGACATGGCCGAAAAGTACGATACCTACGTTATCACCGATGAAGTGTACGAGCACATCGTCTATGCGCCCTACCAGCACACCTATTTTGCCACCCTGCCCGGCATGTGGCAGCGCACCATCTCCTGCAGCTCGTTGTCCAAAACCTACTCCATCACCGGCTGGCGGCTGGGCTACACCATTGCCCCGCCGGAAATCACTGACCGCATTAAAAAAGTGCATGACTTTTTGACGGTCGGCGCCGCTGCGCCCTTGCAGGAGGCCGTTATTCCCGGCCTGCGCTTCGGCCAGGAATACTATAACGACCTGCTTGCCACTTATACCCGCAAGCGGGACCTGTTTGTGGAAGGTCTGGATGCCATCGGCCTGCAGCACACGGTTCCCCAGGGCGCTTATTACATCCTGATGGATATTTCCGAGTTTGGCTTTGACAGCGACCTGGAATTCTGCGAAGTGCTGGCCCGCGATGTCGGCGTGGGCGCTGTTCCGGGGTCCAGCTTTTTCCGGGAGCCGGTCAACCATCTGATTCGCTTCCACTTTGCCAAGCGGGACGAAACTCTGTGTGCCGCCCTGAACCGCCTGGAAACCATCCGCAAAAAAATCCCGGCCAGAAAGTGACGAACTTGCGTGGGCAGTTTGGCAAATCGGAATTTATAAAGGAGAATATTGATGAAACTGTTTTTATGTTCGCACTT
>ULRW01053141.1_pt1 | contig 11015 bp, 10 predicted proteins | sample 1955581 | NCBI WGS metagenome assembly ULRW01 (sample SAMEA4835687, study PRJEB28245) | human gut metagenome | biome: gut microbiome; material: fecal sample | place: Denmark | collected 2008 | reverse complement strand
CTCGCCGCGGAAGACCGGCACATTCGTCAGGACCATGACCGAGTTCTCTTCGACGTCCGTATGCGAGCGCTCTTCATCATCGAGTGCGGAGCGCAGGAAGTCGGGGTCAACCTCGGTGAGATTGCTGACGACCTTGAGCTCGTACGGCGTCGGGTCGACAATGTTAATCCAGGCTCCCTTCTCGAGCGTCTTGAGCGTCAGCTCCTGGAGAGGGCCGCTCTCCAGGGATTTGTAGATTTGCAGCATGGATAGAATCTCCTTTCTCGGGGAGGCTCCTGCCTGCTGCTCTTACCGGCGGGCCATGGAGACCACTCCCCCACTCGTATGCCTTCGTTTGGGATCTATCGCACTAGGGTGATCGTCCATGATCTCACCAGCCTTTCTTCTCTGTCACAATTCACAAGAAAAATGCAGCTGCCGTGCGTGCTGGCAGCTTTTCCGCATTTCATTATATTACCAACGCCGCAATCTTGTCCAGCATCCGCGTGTAAAAAATGTGTTAAGTCACAGCAGCTGTCAGCCCGCGCATCGCGCCCCCATCTACGAGCAGGATTTCGCGCAGAAAGGGCGAATCCATCCAATAAAGGAGCTGATACTATGGAATACAAGAATATCGACAGCCAGCACATCCTCGTGCGTCTCGACCCGAACGATGAAATCGTCACCTCGCTGATGCAGGTCGCCAAGGAAGAGAACATCGGGCTCGCCATGGTCCAGGGACTCGGCGCGGTCAAGAAAGTCGTCATGGGCGTCTACAACGTACCTGAGCAGCACTACAAGGCCAATACGCTCGAGGGCGCCTTCGAGATGCTCTCGCTGACGGGCACGATCGACACAATGGCGGGCAAGCCCTACAGCCACTTCCACATCGCCGTCGGCGACGAGCAGGGCGCGGCACACGGCGGCCACCTCAACGAGGCCATCATCAGCGCGACGGCTGAGATCGTCATCACGAAGCTCGCGGGCAGCGTCGACCGCCGCAAGAGCGAGGAGACAGGATTGAACATCTGGCAGTTCTGAGATGCTTCCCACCGCAGCTACAAGAAAGGAATCCCCCATGGACATGACAAACCATACGAATCTCAAATTCGCCATCTTCGGCGTCGGCGGCACGGGCGGCGTCATCGGCGGCTACCTCGCGAACGCCGGCAATGACGTGACCTTCCTCGCGCGCGGCGCACACCTCGCCGCCATGCAGGAAAAAGGGCTGACGATCCACACGAATCACCGCGGCGATATCTGCATCCCGAAGGTCAAGGCGCTCAATGCCGTCGACTACCACGAGACGCCTGATGTGCTCTTCGTCTGCGTCAAGTACTACAGCCTCGAGGCGGCCATCGCGCTCGCGCGCCGCGTCGCCGGTCCCGACACGCTCATCATCCCGATCCTCAACGTTTTCGGCACAGGCGCTGTCATGCAGGAGAAGCTCGCAGGCCTCACCGTGCTCGACGGCTGCATCTACGTCTTTGCCAAGCGCGGCGGCCCCGGCATCATCGAGCAACCGCAGGAGATCCTGCGCGTCTTCTACGGCTTTCGCCCCGGAGAGGACCGCCGCCTCGCCGCCAAGGCCGAGGCGCTCGAGAAGGTCATGCGCGCGGCCGACATCCACGCGCACTTCACCGACGACATCCAGCGCGACGCCCTGACGAAGTTCTCCTTCGTCTCGCCGATGGGCGCGGCAGGGCTCTACTTCGATGTCACGAGCGAGGCCTTCCAGGTGCCCGGCGAGGTCCGCGAGACCTTCATCGGACTCATCAAGGAAGTCGAAGCGCTCGGCCACGCGATGGGCATCACGTTTGACCGCGACCTCGTCGCGACCGACCTGCGGCTCATGGACGCCTTCGCGCCGGGACTCACGACCTCCATGCAGCGCGACGTCGCCAGCGGCGGCCCGTCTGAATTTGCAGGACTCGTCTCCCGCATCGTCACGCTCGGCCAGAAGTACCACGTGCCCGTGCCGCTCTACACCAAGATCGATACATGGGGCAAGGCACACGGCCTCGCCTGAAACAAAAAGCCTGCATCGCACGATGCAGGCTTTTTTATGCCCTCTGATATTCAGAGCAGGACCTTCCGCGCCGTGATGTGGCGCCGGTAGAACAGGTAGATGAAGACGAGCAGTACGACCGTAGCGGCCCAGCTCAGCGGATAGGAGATCATGATGGTCGCGAACGTCGGCTCGGCCACGAAGGCCGTGTAGATCCAGGTGATGCGCACGCCACAGACGGTCACGAGCATCAGGAGTGCCGGCGGCAGCGAATGGCCGTAGCCGCGCATCGCGCCCGAGAGGATCTCGATGAAGACGCAGAGGAAGTAGAAGCCGATGATGTAGTAGATGCGGATGCGGCCGACGTCGATGACGGCCGGATTGTCGTTGAAGAGCGCGAGCAAGGGGTCTGCGAAGATGCAGGCCAGCGCAGAGAGCACGATGGTCACAACCATCGTCACGAGCAGGCCGAGCTGCGTCACGCGGCGGCAGCGCGGCAGATTGCCCGCGCCGTAATTCTGACTGACGAACGTCGTGACGGCCTGTCCGAAGGCGATGAGCAGGACGTAGATGTTGATCTCAATCGTGAATGCTGCCGTCGATGCGGCCATGACGACTGCCCCGAGGCTGTTGATGGCCGCCTGGATGACGAGGTTCGAGAGCGAGAATACCATGCCCTGGATGCCGGCCGGCAGGCCGATGCGCAGGATCTCCTTGGCGTAGCTGCGCTCGAGCCGGATGGCGCCGGGCTCCAGCCGGATGATGCCGTGCTCGTGGCAGAGGCCGCGGTAGAGGATCCAGGCGCTCAGATAATTTGACAGCGCCGTGGTCGCCGCGACGCCGGCCACGCCCCAGTCAAAGACGAGCACGGCCAGAAGGTCCAGCACGACGTTGAGCCCGCTCGCCGCCGCCAGCGCCTGCAGTGGCATCCAGGTGTTGCCGCGACTCCGGTAGATGGCGGATTCGAAGTTGTAGAGGCCGATGGCCGGCATGCCGAGGAAGTAGATGCGCAGGTACGTTTCCGCCAGCGGCATCACGGAGGTTGGGACCGATAGGGCCTCGAGCATCGGCCGGGCCATGAGCTCGCCGATGACGGCCACCAGCACGCCGAAAATCAGTGCCAGCAGGAAGGACGTGTGCACCGCCCGGATGGTCTCCTTGAGATCGTGCGCCCCGATGAAGCGCGCGATGACGACATTGGCGCCAAGCGAGACGCCCATGAACAGGTTGACGAGCAGGCCGATGATCGGCGAATTGTTGCCGACGGCCGCCAGCGCCTCCGTGCTGACAAACTGGCCGAGCACCAGGACATCGGCCGTGTTGAAGAGCTGCTGCAGGACGCCGGTCATGGCCAGTGGCAGCGCAAACAAGATCATCGGCCCGATGATTGGTCCGTGCAGCATGTCGATTTGCAGACGTTTCCCAAAATGCATTGCTTGACTCCTTTCTGACAGGATTCTACTATTATAGTATATCAGCATCACAAGCCGTACTACCAAAAAGTTAAGAGTCAAATCAACAAACGTTCAAAGGAGGTTTCTCATTGATTGCACGACCATCGCCCCAAAGAACCCTGTCCTTACTGTTCTTACTGCTCACCTGCTTCTGTGCCCTGCCGCTGCTCGCCGCGCCAGCAGCAGAAGCCGCCATCCCCGCGGAGGCAGCGTGGCGGCTCGATGGCGACCGCTCGGCCCCGCCCATCCACTTCCGCAGGGACGAGTCGCTGCGGATAGCGGGCGGCGGGCAGCCGTCAAAGACTACGCTGGCGCATCTCCATGAGCAACTCAGCCTGTCTATCGATACGCCCCTCTGGGTCATCGACCTGCGGCAGGAATCACACGGCTACCTCAATGAGGACGCCGTGAGCTGGCATGGGGTGGCCAATGCGGCCAATCGTGGAAAAGCAGCGGAATCCGTCGAACGGGATGAGCAACAGCGACTCGCAGAGGCCATCGGCACGAACGTGCAGGCCGTGCCGATGGGCCACTACGATGAAGCCCATATCCCCTACACATTTGCCGAGGGCGTCACGGGCTTTGCCACCGAACGCCATATCGCGCGCAAGAGCGGCCTCGGCTACGTGCGCATCGCCGCGACGGACATGCGCTGGCCCGAGCCGCAGGCTATCGACGATTTCGTCAACTTCTACCGCAGCCTGCCCAAAGAGCACGGCTGGCTCTACTTCCACTGCCAGGCCGGTCAGGGCCGCACGACGACCTTTATGGTGCTCTACGAGATCTTGGAGCGCCCCGACTGCACGGCAGACGAAGCCATCGCGCATCAGCGGGCCCTCGGCGGTGCCGACCTCAGCAGCGGCGCGCGCTACGAGGGCATCTGCCACTTCGCCCAATACGTGCGCGAGAACCGCGCGACCGACTTCGCGCAACGATGGAGCGACTGGCTCAGCGCTCAGCAGTCTCAGGCGATTCAGCAGCCTGCTGCCTGAGTGCCTTGCGCTTCGCGCGGCGCTCCTTGAAGAAGCGCTTCATGATGCCGGCGCACTCCTCTTGCAGGACGCCGGCGGTCATCTCGGGGCGGTGGTTGAGCGCGGGGCAGCCCGGGATGTTGAAGACGGACTCGCAGGCGCCGGCCCTCGCATCGGTGCTGCCGTAGACGACGCGGTCGACACGGCTCATGACGATGGCGCCGGCGCACATCGGGCACGGCTCGATCGTCACGTAGAGCGTGAGGCCCGAGAGGCGCCAGCGGCCCTCTTTCGCGCAGGCCTCGCGTATCGCGATCATCTCGGCATGCGCCGTCGCATCGTGCCAGACCTCGCGCATGTTGTGGCCGCGCGCGACGACCTCCCCCTCGCGGTCGACGAGCACCGCGCCGATCGGCACCTCCTCGAGGTCGTAGGCCTTCTGCGCCTCCTCGAGCGCAAGCCTCATGTAGTAGGCATCATCGTGCATGAAATCTCTCCTATCATTTTGCTGTTTTATCATTCGACACATACCCTTTCGATATCTACCATCATGATATCCCAGTCCCGCTGCCATCGTCAACCGGACAGAAAAAAGCTCCTGCCAAAGCAGGAGCTTTTCTTATGCGTTTGCGATTTGCAAGAGGCAATTATTTGAGGGCATCGCCGAGTTTTGCGTTCGTGTTGCGAGCAGCCTGGACGCTTTCCTCGAACTTTGCTTTCTCCTCGCCATCGAGTTTGATCTCGACGATCTTCTCGAGGCCGTTCTTGCCGAGGATGCACGGTACGCCGATGCAGAGGTCCTTCTCGCCATACTCGCCTTCGAGGTAGACGCAGCACGGGATGAGCTTCTTGGCATCGAGAGCGATGGCTTCAACCATGGCAGCAGCTGCAGCGCCCGGTGCAATCCAAGCGGACGTGCCGAGGAGCTTCGTCAGCGTAGCGCCGCCGACCTTCGTGTTGGCAACGACGTCGTCGAGAGCTTCCTTGCTCAGCAGCTGCGTTACAGGGATGCCGCGCAGCGTTGCATAGCTGACGAGCGGAACCATCGTCTTATCGCTGTGGCCGCCGATGACCATGCCATCAACGTCAGCCGGCGTAGCCGGATAGCCAGCCTTCGTCAGAGCCTGTGCGAGGAAATAACGGAAACGGCTGCTGTCGAGCATGCCGCCCTGGCCGAGGATGCGGTTGCGCGGGAGCTTCGTGTCTTTGAGCGTCAGGAACGTCATAGCGTCCATCGGGTTGGAGATGATGATGAAGTAAGCATTCGGGGAATACTTGAGGGCCTGGTCCACAACGCTCTTGACGATCTTTGCGTTGACGCCGATGAGGTCCTCGCGGCTCATGCCCGGTTTGCGCGGCATACCGGACGTGACAACGACAACATCAGAACCAGCCGTCGGAGCATAGCCTTCCGGATCGTTTGGCAGAGCCGTAACGCCCGTTACCGTCGTGTCGAAGTTCAGCATATGAGCCGTCTGCATGATATCCATGGCCTTGCCCTGCGGAACACCTTCCTTGATATCGACGAGGACGACCTCGCTGCAGAACTTCTTCGTGGCAAGAACGTTTGCAACCGTTGCACCAACATTACCTGCACCAACAACTGTTACCTTCATAATAAATTGCCTCCTTATAGTTTGAAAGCGACATTCTGCGCAACTTGTCAGAATCCGCTTTCGGAATGCCAACAAAGTATGCATCAGACTTATGATTCATTACGTGTAAATTATAGCAAAGTAACCTCAAAAAATCAATGGATTCTGTGTACATTTTATTGCATCATTAGCATAATTTATTCATGCCATGCAATTCCATCTGGAAATGGATGGCCCGATGTCACGATGCCCAGCGCGATACGATGCCGCAGAATCTGGCAGGATACATGAAAAAGAGGAACCCAATGGCTCCCCTTCCCTATTGCTATGCGATTATCAGGCTTGTTCCTCGAACATGTCCTTGCCTACGCCGCAGAGCGGGCAGACGAAATCATCCGGCAGATCCGCAAACGGAACGCCCGGTGCGAGATCGTAATCGGGATCACCTTTTGCCTCATCATAGATCCAGCCACAGACCGTGCAAACCCAAACTTTCATCAGAAAAGCCTCCTTTGACTCTTGATATCCTAAAAAATATCTTACACTAAATACTTCTTCGGCTCTTTAATTCGCGGTCGCCCCTGCATTCTCCTGCTGCTCCTTGCGAAATTTTTTGCAGGTAAGAATGATTTTCGTATAGACTTCATATGGGATGGCCATGTTGCCTGCAATGCCGTGGCCCATCTCGATCTGCGGGCGGTTGCTGCCGTGGAAGTCCGTGCCGCCCGTCACGAGCAGATTGTACTTCTCGATCATATGGGCGGCAAAGGCGCTGTCCTCTGCCGTGTAGTTCGGGTACCAGCGCTCCATGCCGTCGAGCCCCAATGCGTGCAGGCGCGCGATGGCCTCTTCCTGCTCGGCGCGCGAGAGCCCCTTGAGCCCGATGTTCTTGTGGAAGTGCGCGAGCGAGGTCACGCCGCCCGCCGCATGGATGGCGGGCAGGGCTTCTTCTGCGGGCATGTTCTGGTCGAGGCCGAGCTCGCGCACGGCCGGGTCAAGGTAGTTGTCCCAGAGCGGCTGCGCCCTGTCGTAGAGGTGCAGCGAGACGAGGTAGCGCATGATGGCGTAGCGGTCGAGCTTGCCGAACGCGAATGGCTGGACCTTCTCGAGCGAGATGTCGATGCCCTTCGCGCGCACGTAGTCGATGATCTCCGGGATTTTCCCTTCCTTGACGCTACGGATCCTTTCGTAAAGCTTCTGGAAGGCGGGGTGCTCCGCATCGAAGCCGAGGCAGACGATGTGGAGCTTGCGCCCCATGAAGTCGGCCGTGAGCTCCATGCCATTGATGAAGTCGAGCCCCTGCTCCTTGGCCGCAGCGGCGGCCTCCTCGTTGCCCGCGATGTTGTCGTGGTCCGTCAGTGCGAAGACCGAGAGGCCCACTTCCTTGGCATGGCGCGCGAGGTCATGCGGTGTATAGCTGCCGTCCGAGACGAGCGAGTGGACGTGCAGGTCAATGATGTTCATGTATCGGTTTCCTTTCTATTTCCTATTTCTCGATTTATTTCTTCTCGGCTTCCATGCGCGTGATGCCGCGCTGCGCCTCAAAGAAGTGGTAGACGGCTTCGGCGGCGGGACGGTTCATGCCTGGCGCCTGTTGCAGCTCCTCGACGCTTGCCTCGCGGATGCGGGCGATCGTGCCGAAGTGGCTGCGCAGCGCCTGGCGCCGCTTCGGCCCGATGCCGACGATGTGATCGAGGACGGAGACGAGGTTGCGCTTGCCGCGCAGCTTGCGATGATAGGTGATGGCGAAGCGGTGAGCCTCGTCGCGGATGCGCTCGATGAGGTAGAGCGCCTGGCTGTGGCGCGGCAGGACGACCGGCTCGCTCTCGCCCTCCTTGAATACGAGCTCGAACTGCTTGGCGAGGCCGACGACGGGCACATCCTTGTGCCCGCCCGCCCCGCGGATGATCTCGAGCGCCGACGAGAGCTGCCCCTTGCCGCCGTCGATGACGATGAGGTCGGGCAGTTCTTCCTCGGGCAGTCCGACATAGCGGCGCGTCGTGACCTCGCGCATCGAGAGGAAGTCGTCAGGCTTGCCCTCCGTGCTCTGGATCTTGAAGCGCCGGTAGTCCGACTTCTTCGGCAGGCCGCCCTCGAAGACGACCATCGAGGCGACCGTCTCCGAGCCCTGGATATGCGAGATATCGAAGCATTCCATGCGGTAAGGCATCTTCTTGAGGCCGAGGTAGTGGCCGAGCTCGCGCACGGCGCCCATCGTCTTCTCGTCGGCCTGCTTGATGCGCGCGGCCTCGTCGGCGAGGTATTTGGCCGCATTGCTCTCGGCCATCGCGACGATGTCGCGCTTCGTGCCGCGCTGCGGCAAGAGGAGCTGCACCTTCGTGCCCTGCTTCTTCTCGGTCAGCCAGCTCTCAAGCAGTGCCTGCTCCGCTTCGGCGATGGCCATCGGCAACAAGATCTCGCGCGGCACGAAGGCGGCGCGATGGTAGTACTGCGAGAGGAAGGCGGCGAGGATGTCGGCGTCGCTCTCCTCCTCGCTGCCCTGCAAGAGGAAGTGCTCGCGACCGATCATCTTGCCCGCGCGGATGAAGAAGACCTGCACGCAGACGCCAATCTCCGAGCGCGCGAGGCCGATGGCGTCCTGGTCGCCCGCGCCCGTGACGATGTTCTGCTTCTCCGCGATTTTCTGGACGGCGCGCAGCTGATCCCTGAGGCGCGCCGCCGTCTCGAAGTGGAAGGCTTCGGCCGCCTGCTCCATGCGGACTTTGAGCTCGCGCTCGACGTCCGCCGTGCGCCCCTCGAGGAAGAGCAGCACGGCGCGAATCATCGCCGCGTAGTCCTCCTCGGTGACCTTGCCGACGCACGGCGCGAGACAGCGCTTGATGTGATACTCGAGGCACGGCCGGTCCTGCAGGTGGCGGCAGGTGCGCAGCGGGAAGAGCTTGCGCAGGAGCTTGAGGCTCTGGTGCACGGCCGTGACGTCCGTGTAGGGGCCGAAGTAGCGCGCGCCGTCCTTCGTCACGCGGTGCGTCAAAAAGACGCGCGGGTACTCCTCCTGCACCGTGACCTTGACGTAGGGATAGCTCTTGTCGTCCTTGAGGCTGATGTTGTAATGCGGGCGGTGCTTCTTGATGAGGTTGCACTCGAGGATCAGCGCCTCGACCTCGGAGTGCGTCATGATAATCTCGAAGTCCGCGATATGTGAGACCATCGCCTTGACCTTCGGCGAGTGGTTCTTGTTGTGCTGGAAGTACTGCCGCACGCGGTTCTTGAGGACGACCGCCTTGCCGACGTAGATGATGCGCCCATTGGCATCCTTCATGATGTAGACGCCGGGGCTGTCCGGCAGCAGCTTGAGTTTCTCCTGGACGATGTCCGTCAATCGCTCACGACCTTTCTGTTGAATTTCATTCCATTATACCGCAAATCCTCATGCAAATCACTAAGGTTTCCATTGGATTCCGCGAGGGGATGGCCAGAGGCATTGCATTTCCACGGGGCATGTGATAAAATCAAGGCAGATTTAGAATTAGCAGCTGGTTATAATATCTGCTATCGTAATACTGTAATACAGGAGGGATTCCCCTATGTTCAAACGCGTTCTGATCGCCAATCGCGGCGAGATTGCGGTGCGCATCATCCGCGCCTGCGAAGAGCTCGACATCGAGACCGTTGCCATCTTCTCGGAAGCAGACGAGAATGCACTTCACGTCCAGCTGGCCGACCACGCCGTCTGCGTCGGCAGCGCCGATGCCACGGACAGCTACCTGAATAAAGACTCGATCCTGCGCGCAGCGCTCGAGACGGGCGCCGATGCCATCCATCCGGGCTACGGCTTCCTCTCGGAGGATGCGGACTTCGCGGAGCAGGTCACCGCGCACGGCATCACCTGGATTGGCCCGATGCCGGAGACGATCCGCCTCGTCGGCGACAAGGATGTCGCCCGCGCCTCGATGCAGCCGTCCGGCATCCCGATGGCCAAGGGCAGCGAGCCGCTCAAGAACAACAAAGAAGCCATCAAGATGGCCAAGGAAGTCGGCTACCCCGTCATCCTCAAGCCGGTCTCGGGCGGCGGCGGCAAGGGCATGTACGTAGCCCACAACGAGGATGACCTCAAGAACATCCTCGACGCACTCGTCGACCTCAAGAAGACGAACTACTACTTCGAGCACTACATCGAGCGTTCGCGCCACATCGAAGTCCAGATCGTCGCCGACAACTACGGCGAGGTCATCCACCTCGGCGAGCGCGAGTGCTCCATCCAGCGCCGCAACCAGAAGCTCCTCGAGGAGTCCCCGTCGATCGCGCTGACGCATGAGATGCGCAAGCAGGTCGGCACGCTGGCCGTCAAGGCCGCCAAGAGCGTCCACTACTCCAACGTCGGCACGGTCGAGTTCCTCTTGGACCTCAAGGACAACCAGTTCTACTTCATGGAGATTAACCCGCGCATCCAGGTCGAGCACGGCGTCACGGAAGAAGTCACGGGCATCGACATCGTGCGCACGCAGATCCGCATCGCTGCCGGCGAGCCGCTCGACATCACGCAGGCTGACGTCCACTTCCAGGGCCATGCCATCGAGTGCCGCATCAATGCCGAGGACCCGGACAACAACTTCATGCCGTCGCCGGGCCAGATCACGTTCCTGCACGAGCCGAGCGGCCCGCGCGTCCGCTTCGATTCGGGCGTGACGGCCGGTCTCTCGATCGAGCCGTACTACGATTCGATGATCGCGAAGCTCATCGTCCACGGCCGCACGCGCGGCGACGCCATCAAGATCATGCAGCGCGCCCTCAAGGAGTTCCGCATCGACGGCGTCAAGACGACGATCTCGCTGCACCAGAAGATCCTCAGCGACAGCTATTTCCGCACGGGCAACATCGACACGCAGTTCATCAAGAAGCGCATCGCCACGTACGAGGCGCAGAAGGAGAACGGCAAGAACTACCTTGCCTGATTCATATCCCATAAAAAAAGAGAGCCCCGAATGGGGCTCTTTTTTTATGGGGTCATGGCTCAAAGGACCGACATAAGCGCCTCTGCCTTAGCCTG
>ULRW01027698.1_pt1 | contig 11076 bp, 6 predicted proteins | sample 1955581 | NCBI WGS metagenome assembly ULRW01 (sample SAMEA4835687, study PRJEB28245) | human gut metagenome | biome: gut microbiome; material: fecal sample | place: Denmark | collected 2008 | reverse complement strand
ACGGCTGCCACAACCACACCGCTGACCGTTCCCACCACTGCAGATACCGTCTTTTTAGAGACTCCGCCCAAAAGCCACAGGGTCAGCAATGTCGAGAGAATGACAACAACAATGGTAATACCGATCGGTGAAATACCCCGGTACATCAGCGGAAACATCAGATAAACAATACACACACCGGTAAATGCCAGACTTGCAATGGCTTTGACTCCTTTTTTCCCACCTATAATACATATCACCAGACAGAAAAAAAGTACAAACAGATAAATTGCCATAGTACGGTCTTTGCTGTATACCGTAACGACAGCATTATCATCTGTGGAACTGACAATGACAATTACGCGCGAACCAACTTCACAGTTCTCCATGCCAAACAAGGAACCGCTTGGATTGACGGCATCAAACTCTTCCCCTGCATATGCTCCGGATTTGACCTGTACGCGCACCTCCTGTGTCCCGTATCGGTTTCCATCTTCTGCCAGATTATCTTTCGTGATCTTTGTCACGACTGCTTTCTCATAGCTTTGCCCTTCCGTGGAAATCAGGGATACTTTTTCGAACTGGTTTCCTTTGACTAATAACAGTAGGAACCCCACCAGACAAAGGGTTCCCACTAAAACTTTTTTCCAGTTTTTCTTCATTATTATTTAACTGCTTTCTTTACTGCTTTCTTTGTAACAGTAATCGTAATTGTTTTGCCTGCTGCCTGATACTGGCTGGTTGCTGCTGCCTTCACCGTAATTGTAACCTTTCCGGCCTTTTTTACGGTAACTTTTCCGTTCTTATCAATAGTTGCAATCTTTTTGTCGGAAGAGGTATAGGTAAGCGGTGTTTTTGCTTTTGCATTTAAGGAAAAGGCTTTGTCTCCTACGGTTTTTTTGTAAGAGTTCTTCGCCTGAATGGTCTGCTTTACCGCATCTTTTACGATCGTATATGTGGTAGATCCCTGTAACTGTTTTCTGGTCGTTGCATCATAAGTTGTTACAGAAAACTTTTTGTCCGTTACTTTTACTACGGAATAGGTTGGTGTCCAGGTCTGGCTTCTCTCAGAAATGAAGTCCTGTTTGGAAGCAATCAGGTTATAGAATTTTGAGCCTGTTGCAGAGTTTGCCTCTAAATATACGGTTCCTTCCGGATTGGTAACGGTTCCGCCAACGGTCTTGTTTACGATTTCATAGCAGTTATTCTGTGCCTGATAATCACTGTCTTTTTCAGCTTCCTCTACAGATTTGTATCCATAAGTGCTGTAAGAAGTATGATCCTTTCCATCCCCCTCAAGCTGGAAGGTTCTGGAATAGGTATGATCATGTCCCTGCATCACCACATCAATCTTATACTTATCCATCAGTGGAGTAAGCTGTGTACGAAGCACCATACCATCGGAATCGGAATGGTCGTAACCACTGCCGTAAATATCCTGATGGAATACCGCAATACGCCATTTGGCATCTTTATTCTCATTGATTGCTTTTTTCATGACATTCTCATGCGTTGCACAGTTATAGTTGTTTGTGTCAAGAACAATGAACAGGACATTTCCATAACGATAATAGTAATCGGTTCCTGCCTTTGTCTTTCCCTGTACATAATTGGTATCGGTATCGGAAAAAGCATTTGGATTATTAAAATGCAGGCTGTACTGATTCGAAACACTGTCGTGGTTACCAATGGTCGTTGCTACCGGAAGGGAAGTCAGTGCCTCTGCCCCAAGATATCCTGCATATTCCCGCTCGTTGCTTCCGTAGTTCACCTGATCTCCTGCGGACACAAGAAAACTTACATCGGAATGATCCTCGAGTGCTTCATTTAATACGTTGTTCCAGTTATAGCTGTCATTTCTTGCTGCAAGATTTTTTTCCGGTGCAGAAGTTACAACATTTCCTGCATTTTCCATCTTTTCACTCTCACTGCTGGTCTGGCCTTTGGAAGCCCCGATCTGCGGATCTCCGACATACAGAAAAGAAAATTCATCAAATGCCTGTGTGGTATAGTTTTGTGTATCCTGCCACTTTCCATCCTGAAATACCTGATAATAATAGCTGGTATTTTCTTTGAGACCGCTTACGGTTACTTTATTGGAAAAATATTTCGTGGTATCTATGGTCACAGCTTCGGTCTGCGCTCCGGTGAACTCTGTCGCACCATCCATATTCTGTCTGGTAGAGATTCTCACCTTTGGAGTCTCAGCCGTTTTGCTGTACCATGCATAATTTAATTTTGTCTCATCCGCACCCGGAGTCAGTGATACATGTTCATACTCACTGCTATAAGCAGCCCAGTTCTTTTTCCAGTTGCTCCAGTCTGTAGACTCCCGGGAAGCATCATTCCAGTGTTCCGTTGCTGCTGCAATCTTTGTCGGGATACCAGTGGCAAACATTCCTGCCAATACAGCGGTGGAGAGAACTCCTGCTGTAAGTTTCATCACATTTTTTCTCATAATTCTTTTGTTCTCCTTGTGAAATCTGTAAGATTTATTACAGAATTTATAATAAACGGGTTATGTAAGATGTACTATCCGGTTTCTGTAATCCTTTTGTAAAAACAAAAAGAGTGGATGCTTTGGGACATCCACTCCACATGACGGCCTATGCCATGCCGTTTACGGTTTTATATTTATAGAGCATCTCCGCGTGGTTTTGTTCTTCCACCTGGATATCTGCCAGAAGTTTGCGCACATCGGAATCCCCGAATGCAAACACATCGGTATTATACGTTCCGGACACCATTTTTTCAGAACCAATGCTGTCTGTAGCAAGGAAATTATCGTTTTTCTTATCTTCCGGATTGGTCATGGAATCATATGTTGCCTTTGGCTCATACATCTTTCCATCCCTGTCATTGACGTTGCAGGACGGGACACTGCCTTTCATGACCTGTTCCAGAGACTCCACATGCTTTTGCTCCTTTTTTTCCAGATCGGCAAACAAATCCCGAAGCACCGGGTCCTTTGCTTCCTGTCCGTAACGTTTGTACTTCTCCACGCAGGAAAGTTCCTGTGTGTGCAGATCCTCAATTGTAGCCATCTCTTTTTCTGTTAAAACCATGGTTTATACCTCTTTCTTTCCATAAGATAATCTTGTTGATTGCAGAACATGAACACTCCGCAACCTTCTCCTCTAGTATCTGTAAAAAAATACAACACATACCTGGTAAAATTTCGTCAAAAAGGGTTGAAACTTCTCACAACAGATTGTATAATTTCGTTTGTATTTTATACAATGTTTACAAAAAGGTGGATTATTTTATGGAAGAACGAGAAAAATTAAAATCCCGTCTGGGATTCATTCTCCTGTCAGCCGGATGTGCGATCGGAATCGGAAACGTATGGAAATTTCCATACACTGCCGGACAGGGCGGAGGCGGTGCCTTTGTGCTGTTTTATCTGTTGTTTCTGATTATTCTCGGACTCCCGATCATGACGATGGAATTTGCGGTTGGGCGTGCCAGCCAGAAAAGTCCGGTCAAAGCCTACCATGCACTGGAAAAACCCGGACAGAAATGGCATATCCACGGGATTATCACATTGATCGGCTGCTATCTTCTTATGATGTTTTATACAACGGTCACCGGCTGGATGCTTCATTATTTTTATATGACGGTCACCGGACAGTTTCAGGGACTGGATGCCGACGGTGTATCCGGACAGTTTACCACAATGCTGAGCAAACCTCTGACCATGGGCTTCTGGATGGTGGTAGTTGTTTGCGCCGGCGTATTTGTCTGCTCCCGTGGACTGCAGAACGGTCTGGAAAAAGTAACAAAGGTCATGATGACTTCTTTGCTTATCATCATGATCATTCTGGCGGTCAACAGCTTTTTTATGGATGGTGCAAAAGAAGGCCTTGCCTTTTATCTGATCCCGGACTTTGAACGGATGAAACAGATCGGTATTGCAAAAACCATTACGGGTGCCATGAACCAGGCATTTTTCACGTTAAGCCTTGGAATCGGCGCGATGGCAATTTTGGGAAGTTATATCGGAAAGGAACGCTCTCTGCTTGGTGAATCGGTAAATATTGCCATTCTGGATACATTTGTTGCTATCACCTCCGGACTTATCATTTTTCCGGCATGCTTTACGTTCCATGTTGACCAGACTTCCGGACCAAGCCTGATTTTTATCACCCTGCCGAATATTTTTAACCATATTCCGCTTGGCAGACTCTGGGGAAGCCTGTTCTTTTTGTTTATGTTTTTTGCAGCGTTTTCCACAATCCTGGCAGTATTTGAGAACATCATCTCCTGCGGTATGGAACTGACCGGATGCAGCCGCCAGAAATCCTGTGCCGTTAATCTGGTACTGATCATTGTACTCTCCCTGCCATGTGTACTCGGATACAATGTATGGAACTGGAAAGGTTTTTCAATCTTTGGCGGGTCTGTGCTTGACCTGGAAGATTTTCTGGTAAGCAACCTGTTCCTGCCTCTCGGTTCCCTGGTATATCTGCTGTTTTGCACAAGCCGCTACGGCTGGGGCTGGAAAAACTACACAACCGAAGCCAATACCGGAAAAGGATTAAAAATTAAAAACTGGATGCGCGGCTACATTACCTATATTCTGCCGCTGATTGTGCTTTTTATCTTTGGATTTGGCATTTATGATAAATTTTTTACAAACTAAGGAGGATTTCTTATGTATCACGCAAATGAATCACGTTACGAAACCATGAAATACCACCGCTGCGGCGACAGCGGACTGATGCTGCCGGAAGTATCTTTGGGCTTCTGGCACAATTTCGGAGATACCGGTGTGTATGAAAATATGAGACAGATGTGCTTTACGGCATTTGACCACGGGATCACACATTTTGATCTGGCAAACAACTATGGACCGCAGCCGGGCAGTGCGGAGGAAAATCTCGGGAAGATCCTTCGGGAAGAGCTTTCTTCCTACCGCGATGAACTGATCATCAGTTCCAAAGCCGGTTTTGACATGTGGCCGGGACCTTATGGAAACTGGGGCAGCCGCAAGTACCTGATTGCCAGCCTTGACCAGAGCTTAAAACGGCTCGGTCTGGACTATGTGGATATTTTCTATCACCACCGCATGGATCCGGATACGCCGCTGGAAGAAACCATGGGTGCACTCGACCAGATCGTGCGAAGCGGAAAAGCACTGTATGTCGGTCTGTCCAACTACGACGGGGAAACCATGAAACGCGCAGCTGCCATCTTAGAAGATCTGCACTGCCCATTTATTATCAACCAGAATTCCTACAATATCTTTAACCGTACCATTGAAGAAAACGGTTTAAAACAGGCCGCAGCAGATGGGAAGAAAGGAATTATTTCTTTCAGCCCGCTCGCGCAGGGTATGCTGACCGACCGCTATCTAAACGGTATTCCAAAAGACAGCCGTGTCAACACGGACGGACGTTTCCTGCATGCGGATCAGTTTGATGAAAAACGGATGGCAAGTATCCGCAGCCTGAATGAGATTGCGGCTGCCCGTGGTGAAAGCCTCGCACAGATGGCACTCAAATGGGTGATCCGGGACGGTGTGGTTACTTCCGTTCTGATCGGAGCTTCCCGCCCGGCACAGATTCTTGAAAATCTGAAAGTGTTAAACTCTGCTCCATTTACGGAGGAGGAACTGAAAAAAATTGATCAGTGTGCACTTTCTCTCTAGGTAAAACAAAAACCCCGGATATTTATTTCCGGGGTTTTGTCTTTTCCTGCATCTGCTACTTGACTTTGACTTTTAATTTTAAAACTTTGGTCTTTCCATTGTTTAAGGTTACTGTCACGCGAATGGACGCAGTTCCTTTTTTGTTCGATTTTATGGTACCCTTCTTGTTTACAGATGCAATTTTTTTGTTATTGCTCTGATAAGAAATGCTTTTTACATTGTCCATATTTAAGGTGGCTGCCAGAGAAACCTTCTTTTGTTTTCCCTTCTTCACCTGAACGGTTTTATTCTTCAATGTAACCGTTTTTAATATTTTCGTTGTGACCTGATCCATATCTTTCTGATCCATAAGGACATAATCCTTATTGGAATCTGCTGAAAAATTCACATTTCCGGCTTTTGTAACCGTATAACTCTTGTCGTTTACAAGGACATAGGCACCTGTCTTTTGATCTTTTGCACACACATACAGCTTATTTCCGGTCTGTATGTCTGCTGTATTTACGGTCAGTGTATAGCTTACGTTGCCAGCCGGATCGGTGACCTGGATCGTCACATCTGTGTGTTTTCCATCGTTTTCTTCCAGTATCTGATTTATCAGATCAGCGGTCACCGTTGTTTTGATGGATTTATTTTTCCGGGTTCCGGTAACGGTTACGGTTGGTGTATTTTGTCCGGCCGCGTTTCCATCGGACGGTGTTTGTGTACCAGCTGTATTTCCGTTAGACGGTGTTCCCCCTCCGGTTGTGTCACCACCCGAAGTATTTCCGCCACCGGAACTTCCTCCGGAAGATGAGCCGCCTCCGGTTGTTCCACCGCCTCCGGAAGATGAACCGCCTCCGGTTGTTCCACCGCCTCCGGAAGATGAGCCGCCTCCGGTTGTTCCACTTCCTCCAGAAGATGAGCCGCCTCCGGTGGAACTGTCCTCTTTGATTGTAACGGTCGCGGCTTCACTTGTCACTGTTTCGTAATAAGTCTGTCCATCCTTATCATCCGGCTCATATACTGCCTTAAACTGATAAGAACCGCCACGTTTTAAGCCTGATACAACCGTATCGGCTTCCCCATATACGAGTTTTTCCTGTGCCTTTATTATGGTTCCGTCCTGATAAAAAGAAATCGAACCAAGCGGAATACTGCCATTTCGGACTCCATCTACCTTTGCATACAGATGTACGGAATTACCGTTTTCTGTCTCTGCCGTAAGACGAATCGATGGTTTCGCCGCTGTAATGGTAAAGGTTCCGACTTTTTCCGCTATCACATCGTACTGGTTTCCAGTTACTTTAAACCACACCTCATAGCTGCCCGGCTGCACCGGAACAACATTTTTCCCATCCTGCCGATAGAAAACTTCAGGCTTTACCTGCGAATCTACCGTCTGTCCGTTGTCCGTTCGGACTACATTTACCGTGGAAACAAGGCAGCTCTGTTTCAGCCCTGTGTATGCAGCTGTCTGCTGGATGGTATCATACTGCATCTTTACGGCAATTGGATTTACTGTCACGGTTTTGTTTGCCTGAGAAGGAAGTGCCCTATCATTTTCATTGGTTGCTCCTGCATAAGAAACTGTAATTGCATTTTCTCCCATATGAAATCCGTTTGCCTCTGAAACCGGAATCTTTATGGCTGCCTCTCCGTTTTGAAGCGTGATGCCGGATACTTCATAAGGTGTCTGGTTAATGTATACTGAAAAACCAGCAGACGGCACGTTCTTTCCCGGTAAGCTGCTATCTGTATAGACCGTCCGCACAGTAAGATTCAGTTCATCCTGCATGGACACGGCCGTTGGTAATCCTTCTATCGTAGTGGTTGTTTCCCGTGAAGTAACCGCCGAACCGGATGTATCCGGATCTTTGTTTACAATCAGAACTACCTTCTGCTCAATTTGTTCATCTGCTGAAAATGGACGGATTGTGATGTAGTAGGTTCCCGGTTCTGGCAGTTTCAGTTCCCCACTAGTAGCATCTTCATAAAATTCCGGTGTAATTGTATGTACCCCGTCCTGATCTGTGGCCTGATGAAATGCCAGTCTAAGATCCGAAACATTGGCATTTCCATCATCACCAACCGTTGAATAATATATATGATTATTGAACTCTACTTCGTATGTAAGTGGAACCTGATATAAAGTTTTCCCATTTTCGGGTGTCCCTTCCTGCCATTCAACATCCAGATAATACGATTTATCACTATTCCTGATATTCGAAACATTCGCCAAAAGTACCGGATTTTTTATGGTCATATTTTTTACTGCAACCGGTTCATTCCCTGACAACTCACTGGTTTTCCAGATTTCTCCATTTCCAGACGATGTCCGTTCCAGTGTCATCCCCGCCTGTCCGTCTGTCGGTATAAAAGAAACCGCCGTATCCGCAGCCCTTCCAAGTTCCAGATAGGTGTGACCATACTCCGCAATTCCGGATTTTCCATTTCTTCCATTCAGGGTTTCAAATGTAAGTGCACCCGTAATGGTATCTGTAACATTCAGCTTCTGTTCTTTTCCTAAGATCAGTCGGTTTCCTGCTGAATCCGCACTCACAATCGAATGTACCTGTGGAGTTTCCATCTGGGAAAGATCAATCGCACTTGCCCCTTCCAGCCTGACCGTACAGCTGTCCAACGCTGCCGGTGCAAATGTTCCACCGCCCTTTACTGTGAGGTTTCCTACTTTGCTTATACCTGGAGTTCCGGTATAGGACTGGTCGGTATCTATAGTCAGAAATGTCTTCCCTGCGTGATTTTCAGATACTCCGTATACCTGTTTCGTATCGGAACCGGTAAGTGAAATTTCCACATCACCGGAAACCGTATATTGTCCATCCGCCGCCGGTGGATCCGGCTCCTGCATGGAAAACCAGTCCCCCTGGTTTACATACGGTTCCTTGGCACCGGATGCATAGATTTCCCCATTTTGCGTACCGGAAACGTGCGCAAGCACGATCTGTGTCTTACCGTCATATGTTCCGTTCATGGAACCGGCATAAATATTCCCCAGATTGGTGCCACCACCCGTAATCAGAATCTGTGCCCCTGATCCCGGATGATCCCCCATATTCTTTCCATTCTCATAAAGGGATCCGCCAAAGATATCTACATAACGAAATCCGCTGTCGCACGTAACATCCTCAAGAACAAGTTTATGCCCATTTGCAAAAATTGCATCGTGCAGACGATTGGAAAACCGCAGCGTAATGTTTTTAAATGTCACATCCGTATTCAGGATAAATCCCCCCTTACGGTTGGAAAAAGTATTTCCATTTCCGTTGACGGTCACGCTTTTATCAAAAATAAACGGTTCCGCAGCCTCGGCATTTAAAAAAGCACCACTTCCCAAAATTGAGATTTCATCCCCATTGCCGGCAGCCGCATAGGCATCCTCAAATAAATTGTAGGGATTTCCATAGCTTCCATCTCCGGAATGAATAGAATTTCCATGTTTAAATTCCGTATAGATCGTTCTTGCCGCTGTCTGCACAGCCTCCTGCGCCTTTGCCGGCACGACAGGCTGCACGGTAATACACATGGTGAGCACGATAAAAAATGCCCATAGACGTTTTGCTACATTGTCTGGTTTCATCTGATTGTTCTTTTTCATCCATTTCTCCTGATAATAAGAACAGGGGGATGAGTCAAAAACTCATTCCCCTGTCACTTCATTGATAGTCTCTACCATCATCCTAACATGGTTTCCTATCATCGTCAACAAATTTATGACCTGTTTTTATACCTATATCATCTGCTGATTTTATATTTTATTATTTCTATCTGTTCTATCTGTGTGATATCAATCTTCTGATTGAAAATATAACGAGCCCCACAATATTTCATTTCACTTGCAGATGCATAGCCATCTCCAAGCTCTTCAAGATCTGTATCATCCATGAAAGGATGTTTCTTTTTTTCAGTTCCTTTTCTGTCATCGGTAAGAGGTAACTCTCCTATGGAATATTGCTTTCCGTCTTTTGTTGTTGCAACTACATGATAAAAACACCCTTTTTCTCTCCAGTCATTGACGGGACAAATACTAACCGTATAAGGTGTAATTTCAACAGGGATTGTTTTTTTTGTTTTCTTAACATCCGCTTTTAACATCTTCTCCTTCATTGGAACAACTTTTCCCTTAACCAAAACATTTTTTAATGGCGTATTTGAATTATCCGGTGATTGAAATCCCTTATATACTTTCGGATTTTTCCACGCAGTATCATCGGAATAAAAGCCGCACACATTGATCTGAATACCATCACCTGTATCTATTACATCCACCTTACTGGTAGTATCTAACCCACCTAACCAATAATTTGTTCCTTCCAAAGATTTTGCGTTCGGAAGGAACACCTTTGCACGCATAACCTTCGTATTTGAAGCAACCTGAATTGATGATATGATTATCTTTTGTTCTTTTCTGCCATCATCTTCTCTACTGTTTGATTTTGCATCAAAATTTTTTCCACACGCACACAGACAATATAGCATTGTAAAAATTAATAAGTACAGACTGATTCTCTTCATTCATAATCCTCCAATTTCTTTTTCTTTAAAACACTAAGGATTAATATGCTTCCTATCACTATAATTCCAATGCCAGCCACATATTTCATCGAACTTCTGCTCTGTACTCCAGCTCCTGTACTTACCTCAGAATCTTCAATATAAGTATCTGAAATCTCCGCTACAGAATCAAATGAATAGACACCGCTTTCCACATTTTGAGTTTCCGGAATTTTCTCCATAACCGGATACTGATACCCCAACGAAATCCAGATACGTGCTGTTTCATCATCCATCCCAAGTGCAACCGGCTGTCTCATTCCCGGTTGACTTCCCACCAGTACTACTCTCGTACAGTCCGATAATGCCTCTCGTTTTTCCAGAAGTATATCATAGTAAGGTTCCACTGTATGTTCTGCTGTCTCTGTAATCATCCACTTTCCAGCATGATTTTTTACTTCTTCCTGTTCTGCTTTTGTCAATACAGACTTTGCTTCTTCACTCAAAGGAAGTCCTTTGGCTACGGTAAACATTCCATATGTCTTTTCCATTTTAAAAGGAATGACCCATACATAATTTGCACTTTCCAGAGCACTTGTGAGTTTTTTCGTATCTGCCGTCTGCAATTTTATAAGATTACAATCCACATATACTTTTAATGCCTTGTCATAATCGATGGTTGCATCCGGCTCTTCTTTTTTCATTTCATCCTGTAAATTACTGATTTCTGTCCAATCGCTGCTCGTTATTAACTGATCCTGATCGGAAACCGGTATTTCCGCGGCATAGACAGCAGAACCTGCTATCGTAAAAATTGCAATCATCATAAGCATTATTTTTAAAATATTTTTCATAGCCATTCCCCCTCTCTTGTGTATACTATACCTAGGAGTTTGCGAAACGCCACAGCCCGCATAAATACGGCATTTTTTGTTACCAAATTAAAATAACTC
>ULRW01005414.1_pt1 | contig 11188 bp, 8 predicted proteins | sample 1955581 | NCBI WGS metagenome assembly ULRW01 (sample SAMEA4835687, study PRJEB28245) | human gut metagenome | biome: gut microbiome; material: fecal sample | place: Denmark | collected 2008 | reverse complement strand
GAGCTGCTGAGCGTAAGCGAAGCTGAGGGGGAACATCTCGCGGCACTTGGCAGCTTTGAGTCGTTCCCCTTTCGTCTGCTCATTGCATTCGCAGCCACTTTCCCCATTTCATGGGGAAAGCTTTTGGCTAACAATAAAAAGTCTGCACACAAAAAGCCCGGAACGGCGATTGCCGTCCCGGGTTTTGTTAATCAATGCATTACTGCATGTCGTTGAGCTTCTTGTAGTATTCGTACTTATCCTTGGCTTCGTGCTCGGCGCGGTCGAACAGCTTGTCGGCCACTTCGGGGAACTGAGCCAGCAGGGAAGCGTAGCGAACTTCGCCCATTATGAACTCGCGGTAAGGTATGGTCGCGGGCTTGCTGTCCAGAGTGAAGGGATTCTTGCCCTGGGCGGTAAGCTCCGGATTGTAACGGTAAAGCTGCCAATAACCGGCTTCAACGGCCTTCTTGGCCTCGGCCTGGCTCTTGCCCATGCCTTCCTTTACCTTCAGGCCGTGGTTGATGCAGGGAGCGTAGGCGATTATGAGGGAGGGTCCCTTATAAGCTTCGGCTTCCGCAAGGGCCTTGACCAGCTGCTGCTGATTGGCGCCCATGCAAACCTTGGCAACGTACACGTAGCCGTAGCTCATGGCCATCATGCCCAGATCCTTCTTGCTGGTGCGCTTGCCAGCCGCAGCAAACTTGGCAACGGAACCGGTAGGCGTAGCCTTGGAGGACTGTCCGCCGGTGTTGGAGTAAACTTCGGTATCAACGACCAGAACGTTTACATCCTCGTCCATGGCAAGAACGTGGTCAAGTCCGCCGTAGCCGATGTCGTACGCCCAGCCGTCGCCGCCGAATATCCATATGGACTTCTTGACGAGCAGGTCCTTATTGGCAAGCACTTCGCGGCCCAGAGTGCACGCTTCGCAGGGGCACTTCTTGCCGTTCTTGAGCCATGCTTCTTCCCACTGGGTGCCGGTCAGATCGGGATCGACGCTCGCTTCCAGCTCGGCAACCAGCTTCGCAGCCGCCTTCTTGGAGCCTTCCGCATCGTCCATGTTCTCCAGCCATTCCTTACCGGCGGCCTTCAGATCGGCGTCGCAGTAGTCAACCGCGATCAGCTTTTCAACAAGCTCCGCAACATGCGCGCGGCGCTGCTTGGTACCAAGGTTGATACCGAAGCCGAACTCGGCGTTATCTTCAAACAGGGAGTTGGCCCATGCGGGACCGTGGCCCTTTTCGTTGGTGGTGTAAGGTACGGTGGGCGCGCTGCCGCCGTAGATGGAGGTACAGCCGGTGGCGTTGGCAATTATCATCCTGTCGCCGAACAGCTGGGTTATAAGCTTGATGTACGGGGTCTCGCCGCAGCCTGCGCAGGCGCCGGAGAACTCGAACAGGGGCTTGAGGAACTGGCTGTTCTTAACGGTGTACTTGTTCATGTCAAGCTCGCGCTCGGGCAGCTTGGCAGCGAAGTCCCAATTCGCGCCTTCGGTCTCCTGTACGGTGTGCAGGGGAACCATCTTGAGCGCCTTGGTCTTGGCGGGGCAAACGTCCACGCAGTTGCCGCAGCCGGTGCAGTCCAGCGGAGAGAGCTGCATGCGGAACTTATAGCCCGCAAGCTCCTTGCCGGTGGCAGGCTTGGTCACGAAGGTTTCGGGGGCATTGTCCTCGTCCTTTACCAGCACGGGCCTTATGCAGGCGTGCGGGCAGACCAGGGAGCACTGGTTGCACTGTATGCAGTTTTCGGGTATCCACGCGGGTACGTCAACGGCTATGCCGCGCTTTTCGTACTTGGTGGTGCCGGTGGGCACGGAACCATCGGGGCTCATTATGGAAACGGGCAGCTTGTCGCCGTTCTGGGCCAGGATGGGGGAGATGAACTGAGTGAAGTACGGATCATCCGTCACGGGCTTCACAACCGCGCCTTCGGTGGTGGTGGCCCAGGATTCGGGATAGTTGATTTCAACTATGGCGTTGACGCCTGCGTCTATGGCGGCATAGTTGCGGGCCACGACGTCCTCGCCCTTCTTGGCATAGGACTTCTTGGCGGCAGCCTTCATGTACTCTATGGCTTGGTCGGCGGGGATAACGTTTGCCAGCTTGAAGAAGGCGGACTGCATTATGGTATTGATGCGGTTGCCCATGCCGACTTCCTTGGCCAGCTTAACGGCGTCTATGTTATAGAACTTGAGATGGTTCTTGGCGATGGCGTTCTTCATCTTGGCGGGCAGCTCATGCTCCATCTCCTCAAGCGTCCATTCGGAGTTGAGCAGGAAAGTGCCGCCCTCCTTGATGCCTTCGGTCACGTCGTAACGGGTGACGTAGGAGGCGTTGTGGCAGGCCACGAAGTCAGCCGCATCGATGAGATAGGGGCTCTGTATGGGCTTTTTGCCGAAGCGCAGATGGCTCACGGTGAAGCCGCCGGACTTCTTGGAGTCGTAAGCAAAGTAACCCTGAGCATACATGTCGGTATGGTCGCCTATTATCTTTATGGAGTTCTTGTTCGCGCCAACGGTACCGTCGGAACCAAGACCATAGAACTTGCAGGCGATGGTGCCTTCGGGAGCGGCGTTGACCTGCTCGGTCACGGGCAGGGACAGATTGGTCACGTCGTCAACTATGCCTACGGTGAAGCGGGGCTTGGCGTCGTCCTTCTTCAGCTCGTCATAAACGGCCTTGACCATGGAGGGGGTGAATTCCTTGGAGCCCAGACCGTAACGGCCGCCGATGATCTTAACATCGAACCTGCCGGCCTCGGCAAAGGCATTGACCACGTCCTGATAGAGAGGCTCGCCCTGGGAACCGCATTCCTTGGTGCGGTCGAGCACGGCGATCTTCTTGCAGGTGGCGGGCAGGGCGGCAAGCAGCTTGTCCGCACGGAAGGGCCTGTACAGACGAACCTTTATAAGGCCCAGCTTTTCGCCGCGGGCGTTAAGGTAGTCTATGGCCTCTTCAACCACGTCGCAGCTGGAGCCCATGGAGATTATCACGCGGTCCGCATCGGGCGCGCCGACGTAATCGAACAGATTGTAATGGCGGCCGGTCAGCTTGCCGACTTCTTCCATATAGTGCTCAACAATGGCGGGAACAGCCATGTAACGGGTGTTGCAGGCTTCGCGGTTCTGGAAGTAAATGTCCGGGTTCTGGGCGGAGCCGGAAAGGTGCGGATGCTCAGGATTGAGCGCGCGCGCACGGAAGGCGGCCACTGCATCGTAATCAAGCAGCTTGCCCATATCCTCGTAATCTATGGCCTCTATCTTCTGCACTTCGTGGCTGGTACGGAAACCATCGAAGAAGTGGACGAAGGGGACGGAAGCCTTGATGGCGGAAAGGTGAGTTACCAGCGCAAGATCCATGACCTCCTGAACGGAGGCGGAAGAAAGCATGGCAAAGCCGGTCTGGCGGCAGCCCATAACGTCGCTGTGATCACCGAATATGCTCAGCGCATGGTAAGCAAGCGCGCGGGCGGACACGTGGAACACGCCGGGCAGCAGCTCGCCGGAGATCTTGTACATGTTGGGAATCATTAGCAAAAGGCCCTGGGAAGCCGTGAAGGTGGTGGTCAGGGCGCCGGCCTTGAGGGAGCCGTGCACAGCGCCCGCGGCGCCGGCTTCGGACTGCATCTCGGCTATCCTTACCTTTTGACCGAACAGATTGGTTCTGCCGTTTGCCGCCCACTCATCGGCAACCTCGGCCATGGGGGACGAGGGAGTGATGGGGTAGATGGCCGCAACATCACTGAACGCATATGCTACATGCGCCGCAGCGGTATTGCCGTCAATGGTCATTGTCTTTGCCATTTTGAGTATATCCTCCTGATGTATTTGGTGTATTCCCGGGCCTGTATACATGTTCGGCCCGGTACAGGCATTCTATGTATCATTATAATGTTTAACATCCCTACTGTCAATCGAAGAGCGGGGCTGCATGCCCCTTTTTATGCGCAATTTTTTATATGAAATTTATGTGCGGAAGCTTATGTGCGCGGGCGGCGAATGTGAAGTTTGCACAAATTCATAATTATGCCATTGTAAAGTTTAATAAACCCGTGTATAATACAAATACCATGTAACATTGTGGGAATTGAAACCGCCGCTTGTATAGGAGGCGGGTTTTATGTACTTAAAGTGTATAAATTTACTATAACATAGATGAAAAGGAGAGAAGAAAATGCCCGCAAATAACAAGATACGCTCCGCGTATGTGACGCTGCCTTCGGCGGAGCGCAAGGTTGCAGACTTTATCCTGGACAATCCTGACCGCGCCATGCGCATGGTCATCAACGAAATAGCCGAGGCTGCCGGCGTAAGCGTGCCAAGCGTTACCCGCCTTGCAAGGAGGCTTGGATACAAGGGCTTCCTTGATTTCCGCGTGGCGCTGGCGGGCGGAGCGGCCGCAAACGGCGCAACGCAGAAGCTTTCCCCCGTGAGCGACGAGGACAGCGACTCCACCGTTATAGACAAGCTGTGCGGATACAGCATAATGTCGCTTGAGGATACATATCATGCGCTGGATAAAGATGCGTTCTGCGCCGCAGCGCAGAATATTGCCGGCAAAAAGCGCGTGTTCATATGCGGCGAATCGGAGCTGCTTGCAAAGGACATGGTGCACAGCTTCAACATGATGAATATGGAAGCAATTCCCCTTTGCAACGAGGTGAGTATGGGCATATACCGCACCCGCTTCACAAAGGACGATGCGGTTATAGCCTTCTGCCGCAGCGGCCGCAATAAGGATATATTCGATGAAATAATCGCCGCCAAGGCCGCGGGAGCGACCACAGTGTACCTGAGCAGCTATGCCGGAAATCAGGCCGCGCATACATGCGACTATTTCTTCACCGCATCGCACATAGGCTCGGCCAAGGTGCCGTTCAGGCTTGAAAATTCAATGTCCACAATAACGCTGAGCACGCTTTTGATAACGCTTGTGGCGCGCTTCCGCGGCATGAGCATATCGGGGAGCAAAAATAGAAAATGAGCATGGGAAGCTATTTGAGCGACCTGCATACGCATACCGATTTTTCGCACGGCAAGGGCTCGCCTGAGGATATAGTCCGTGCAGGGATACGCTGCGGGCTTAAACGTATAGCCATAACGGAGCACGCGGGCGGGCACGTTTTTTTCGGCGTGCGCGGCGAAAAGCTGACGCGGCTTAGGAAGGAGACGGAGCGCCTTGCAAGCGTTTACGCGCGGGATATAGAGGTTTTGTTCGGCCTTGAATGCAACCTGACCGGCTTTGGCGAATGCGACGCGCCCAAGGACAGGGGCATGTTTGATGTGCTTCTGCTGGCGTATCACAAGGGCGTTGTGCCGCGGGACGGCTTTTTGCTGAAACGCTCCATGGAGGCCGCAGGCTTGCACAAAAGCGAAACGGAGCTGACGGCGAAGGCGCTGCTTGCCGCGGCGGAAAAATACAGGATAGATATTTTTGCCCATCCGGGCGAATATGTGAAGTGCGATATAGAAACCCTTGCCCGCGGGGCGAAGGAGCTTGGCACGATGATAGAGATAAACTCCCGCCACATAACCCTTTCGCCCGACGATATGCGGCTGATAGCCAAAATAGGCGCGGTTATGCGCCCGGACAGCGATGCGCACAGCCCCGAGCGCGTTGGCGAGCTTGGCCCCGCCATAGCTGCCGCAGCCGCCGCCGGAGTTGAACTGCCGGGGGACGGGCTGTAAGAAACGGATTTGAATAAAGCTGAAATGAAAAACCAACAAAGATCGGATGCTAAGCTTCTGCATCCGATCTACTGTATCTGCTCAATTATCTGAGCATACTCTTCGGATTCAACGCTTATCACGCTGTTGTTGCGGGTAGGCATACCCGCCAGGCCGTTTGTCCTGAAAAACAAATATGTTTCACCTACCTGCAAGCCTTGCGGCACAAGCATTCTTATTTCGTTTTCTTCCGTGGGCCCCGTTGGGCTTTTTTCTGCGGTCCCCTTGAATACCTTGTTTACCGTGACGACAGGAACGGCAAGCTGACCCTGCTCAGCGGGCAGGGCCATGAAATACGCTGGATATACCACAGCGACAGATTCGATATTATAAACTGGATGCTTGCTCAGTAATTATACGGATTTACGGCCGCCGTATTATCCGCCCGGCTTTAGCGCCGGTGAATACGGCGTTTTCCGCCGCTGTTTTTCCGCCGACTATAACATAATTAAGCCCTTCGCAGCGGGTGCGGAACGCGCCGTAATCTGCGCGGTCTATAATCTTGTCCGCATCGAAAAGCACCATGTCCGCATCATAGCCCTTTACTATAAGCCCCTTGTCTTTAAGCCCATACACCTGCGCGGGCAGTGAGGTCATGCGCCGTATGGCTTCCGGCAGGGTGATATACTGCTTTTCGCGAACGTAGCGGCCGAGCACGCGCGGAAACGTGCCTATCGAACGCGGGTGGCAGCCGCCGCAACCGGGATACCACATGCCGTCCGTGCCCACCATAGTGCGGCGGTATTGCATAACGCGCTTCAGATCGTCCTCGCTCATGGTATGGTATATGCCGCCGGTGAGCAGCTTATCGTCGCGCAGAATATCGCATTGCAGCTCGTATGGATCAATGTTTAGCTCATCCGCTATGTCGTTGAGCATTCTGCCGTTGTATTCGGGATGCGCGGGGGAAGAGCCTATCATGGTGTACTTAAAGCGCTCCTTGGGCGTTAACGCGCCGAGTATAAGCGGACGCAGTTCGCTTCGCCCCTGCGCGGAGGACAGCATGGCGATAAGCTTATCCGTGCCGAGCGTGAACATATCGTCCGGAATGTTTGTGGAAAGGCCGGTGGCGGAGGCGGTGTATGGATATTGATCCGTAAAAACGTCGTAACCTTCGGCGTTTATTTTTTGTATCAGTTCAAGCGTTTTGGCGGTTTTGCCCCAGTTTGCGCTGCCGCCGGTCGCCTTGTGGTGCGATATTACGCAGCGCACTCCGCTTGCGCGCACAACGCCGAGCATTTCTTCCACCGCTTCTATAAGCCCGCTGCTTTCCGAGCGCACATGCACGGTCATAACGCCGCCGTTTTGCGCAACCACCTTGCAAAGCTCGCTCATTTCTTCCGCATCGCAATACGATCCCGGCGGATATATAAGTCCGAACGATATGCCGAACGCTCCGCCGTCCATGGCCTGCTGAACAAGGGCCTTCATCTTCTCTGTCTCATATGCCGTGGGCTTGCGGTTTTCAAAGCCCATTACCGCCGCGCGAATCATGCCGTGGCCAACAAGGAACGCCATGTTTGTGCCGAGCGGCTTATCAATATGGTCAAGATAGCCGCCGAATGTGAAGCGGTTTTCAACGGGGGATGGAAGCGTGCCGCCCTTGAGGGAGCTTATTATGCGAAGGGCGTCATCTATATGCCGCGGCGAAACCGGGGCGGCGGAATCGCCGCACATGCCGGTTACCTGCGTGGTTATGCCCTGCTCCACGGCGCAGATGCATTCGGGGTATTCTTCAACTATAACGTCCTGATGGCTGTGCGCGTCTATAAAGCCGGGCGCAAGCGTGAGCCCGGAGGCATCTATAACGCTTTCGGCTTGGGCATTTATTGCCTGCGCCATAGCGGCTATTTTGCCGCCTGATATGCCTATGTCGCTATGAAAGCCTTCCGCTCCGGTACCGTCCAGCACATATGCGTTCTTTATCAGCAGATCATACATTTTTCAGTTCCTCCGTTTCAGTTCATGTCGGGCCGCTTTTCGGGCGCCATTCTGTATCCAACGCCTACCTCGGTAAATATATACTTTGGTGCGGCGGGGTTTTCCTCTATTTTGCGGCGGATGTTCGCCATGTTCACGCGCAGTATGCGGTTGTTTTCCGCGTCCGCATACGGGCCCCATATGCCGGCAATTATGGTTTGATACGTCAGCACCTTGCCGGATGCGCGGGATATCAGCGCAACTATCTGATATTCTATATTGGTCAGGTGCATATCCTCGCCGTTTTTGAATACGCGCTCAAGCTGATAATCAACCGTAAGCGGGCCGCATATGTAGCGGTATCTTCCAAGGCTTTCGCTTTCCTGGCTTATATATGTGTGCCTCAATGCGGAGCGTATGCGTGCCTTTAGCTCCTTTGCGCCGAAGGGCTTGGTAACGTAATCATCCGCGCCGTAATCAAGCGCAAGCACCTTTTCGTTTTCCTGTGCGCGGGCGGAAAGGTACGCCGCGCAGAGCGCATAGCATATGACAAAAAGCGTTGTGTTGGAAAACAGCGGCGTTGTGCGCGGCGGGGACGGCGGCGTTGCGATAAGCAAAAGCACCGCCGCGGCACATGCATAATAATGCAGTAAACAGTAATCCTTTTCCATATACATTCTACTATACATGGCTACCGAAGAAAAGCACGCGAATGCTAAGAAATGCGCTAAGAAACGCCTGCCTGCCTTGACACAGGGGCTTATGTTTATTATTTTTTTATTAAAGCAAATGGATGAGCAATGAGGACACGGCCAAGCTTGTTTCCCCCACGATAAAGCAAACCAACTATTCCTTCTATTTCGGCTTTAATTTTGAACCTATGTTTGATGAGCAATATGAACCGGATAACTGGCGCATAGCCGTAAACAACGAGAACTTCCGCAAATCCATTTATCACGGCCTTGACCGCATAAGGGCGCTGCAGGTCGAATTCCCCAATAATGCCAACGACATGGTGAGCAATTCCATAACCCCCAGCGGCTTTGCACGCAACGGGAACAGGGATTACGCCACCTATGGCGACCTTGCAAAGATAACCGAAACCGACAGCTTTGATGAAAAGCTTGCCCTTGAATACAAGGCGAAGGCGGTTGAGGAAATGACGGCAGCTGGAGCTAAATTCCCGGTAAAGATACTGATGCAGTATAACGGCGACGCTACATGGGCAAAGGAATGCCTGGTGATGAAGCAGCAGCTTGAGGCTCTGCTCGGCGCGGACTACATAGAGATAATCATAAACAACTTCGGCGCGCAGAACTTCCTTAGCGGAACCCGCCGCTGCGGCAATTACGCAATGCAGCGCCTTAACGGCGGTGCAGGCTACGTTGACCCGGAAACCTGGCTGTTTATGACGCAGAAGGGCAACAATTATACGTTTGCGTTCGATACCACCGACGTTTTTGAAAAGAGCACCAAATCCGCCGAAACCACGGCCATAGTTGAAAAATACTATGAACTGATAGAGCAGGCAAAGCTTGAAACAATTGACGTTGACGCGCGCTACACCGCGTTTGCAAATGCCGAGGCGTATTATATAGACCACGCAATGGTGATACCCTACAGGGCCTCAGGCGGCATATACAACGGCACCAAGCTGAATCCGTTTGAAGGCACATACACCAGCTGCGGCTGGAGTTATCTGCGCTATAAGGGACAGTATGTGTACGAGACCGCGATGAGCGGAGACATGTTCTCCTCCCAGCTGGCTTCCTGGGAAGCGGCGCGCGGAGAATGACTCAGATAAGCTTATTATCCGCCCGATAAGGGAGTGGATAATGTAGAGCCTCTAAGAATGGCCCTGCCATGCCGGCACGGCGGGGCCGTTCGCATTTTATACGGCTGCCGGTATGCTGAAGGAGGAACGCTGAATGCTCCAATACATGTGCAAACGCCTGCTCAGGTCGCTGGTAACGCTTCTCATAATCGTTGTGGTTATATTTTCTTTGCTGCGTTTAATGCCCGAGGAAGGCTACTTTGATAATTATGACAAGCTCACCCCGAGCGAAATAGAGAATAAGATCACGCTGATGGGCCTTAGGGATCCGCTGCCAATAAGGGAAGAAACGGGCGCAAGCTATGCAGCGGAACACGATGGCTTTATGCATGCCTGCGGACACGATGCGCATGGCATCTTTCGACAAGTTTACGATCCGCGTAACCGGCGTGGGCTGCCATGGGTCAACGCCGGAAAAGGGAACGGATCCGATAAATGCCGCGGCGCATATAATAACGGCGCTTCAGGCCATAAATTCGCGCGAGTTCAATGCGTGCGCGCCGATAGTTGTTACAATAGGCAGCATACACGGCGGCAGCCAGTATAACATAATACCGAGCTGCGTGGAGATGGAAGGCACCATACGCAGCGTGGATAGCGGCGTAAGGATGGCCGTTGCGCAAAGAATAGAGCAGATAGCGGCGGCGCAGGCGGCGGTTTTTGGCGCGGATGCGCAATGCATAATAGATTAGGGCGCACCGCCAGTTATAAACGACGAAAGCATGGCCCACCTTGCCGCGGAGGCCGCAAAGGAAATAACGGGGGAGGAACGCACCGTTACACACCTTGTCGCGCCGAACATGGGCGGGGAGGATTTTGCATACTATCTTGAAAGATTGCCGGGAGCGTATCTTTTCCTAAGCTCCGCAAACGGGGCAAAAAACTGCGCCTTTGCGCACCACAATTCCCGCTTTAACGTGGATGAGGATGTGCTGCACATGGGTGCGGCGCTGTATGTGAACATTACCGAACGCTTCCTTAATAATTGATATCATAACCTGATATACATTCATTCATCACACAAACCAAAAAGCTCCCTTCACGGGAGCTTTTTGGCTGGTTTATGGAAAAAGAGGAGGAGTGTGCGCAAGGTTTAGAGCATTTCGAGGAATGCTTCAAGGCGGGTGGAAAGCTGGCCGGAGTCGCTTTGGGAATAGTCCGTTTCAAGGGCTATGTAGTGTATGCCAAGCTTTTCCATCTCGCGGCGGATAAAGTGCGTTTCTATTGTGTATGGCGTGCAGGACTGAAGGTCTATTTCAACCACGCCGTCTATTTTGTATTCGCTTATGAGCCGCTTGAGCAGCTCCATGCGCACGGAGTTCGGCGTCATTACCGCGCAGCCTATGTCAAGATAGCGCTTGGCAATGGCGGTCATAATGTCGTCCGCTTCGGTATCGACAAGCTGATACGCGGCCTTTATGCCCGTGCAGTTTTCAAAGCATACTACCGCGCCGCCGTTTTCTTCAATGGTCTTTACGGTTTTGTTCATAACGCCGCCTATGGGGCAGCCGGTTATGAGTATGCGCTTGTCGCCCTCGCTTACCGGGCGCGCGCCGGAAGCGTATGCGGCGGCAACATCGTTATAAAGGTTTGTAAGCATCGCCACGCGGTCGGCAGGATCGAATATGAAGCCCGCCCCGTCAAGCGCGGTGTAAAGATTAAGCCCCTTTGCCATGGGCGGAACATTCTTTTGCACTTCCATCAGCCGTATGCGGGCGCGGCGCTCT
>ULRW01037676.1_pt1 | contig 11192 bp, 8 predicted proteins | sample 1955581 | NCBI WGS metagenome assembly ULRW01 (sample SAMEA4835687, study PRJEB28245) | human gut metagenome | biome: gut microbiome; material: fecal sample | place: Denmark | collected 2008 | reverse complement strand
CCGGGGGTGAGGCCTGGCTTCCCCTACCGTTCTTCGTCGCCGTAATAGATAACCCGATTGCTGAAATCTTCTGCCAGTTTCTCGTTCTCGGGCGACAGCTTACCATGCAGATACTGGTCCATCATCATTGCACCAATCGGCACACCAAACGTAGCCCCAAAGCCACCGTTCTCCACATACACGGCTATGGCTATCTTCGGATTGTCCATCGGTGCAAAACCCATAAAGACGGAGTGGTCTTTTCCGCGGTTCTGCGCCGTTCCCGTCTTTCCGCAGGCTTCTACACCCGGCAAAATGGTTCCAACCATACGACAGGTAGCACTACCCGTACTGCCCGTAACGGCTGCCCGCATACCTTCTACAATATCTTCGTAATACTTGCGGTCGATACTCGTATAGCGGCGGGTGCGATACAAACTGTCCAGTTCGTTGTCCTGTATTTCCTTCACCACATGGGGCGTTATGAAGTAACCACGGTTGGCAATCGTAGCTCCCAGATTGGCAATCTGCAAAGGTGTAGCCAGAATTTCACCCTGCCCGATGGCGATACTGATAATGGTAAGTCCATTCCACGAGCCGCGGTAAACTTTGTCGTACGTACTGGCGTTGGGGATGAAACCACGTATCTCGCCCGGCAAGTCTGTGCCAAGTTTGTAACCGAATCCTTGCGAAACCATGTAGTCCTTCCAGACGGTCAAAGCCTTTTGGGGTGAACCATACTTGCGGTCGCCTATCATGCGAAACAAGCCCCAGCAGAAGTACGAGTTACACGAAGTAGCAATGGCCGGCACCAGTGAAAGCGGCGAAGCGTGTCCGTGGCAACCTACATGCAAACTACCGTAGCTGAAACCGTGAGAACAGGGATACAACGTTGTTTCTTCGTGTATGATGCCTTCCTGAAGGAAAGTGAGTCCCTGTGTCGTCTTGAATGTCGATCCGGGCGGATAGGCTCCCATAATGGCACGGTTCAGCAAAGGCTTCCGCTTGTCAAGCTGAAGAAGGCGATGATTCTTTCCGCGCTGACGGCCAATCAGTATATGTGGATCGAACGAGGGCGACGATACCATACAGAGAATCTCGCCCGTAGAGGGTTCGATGGCTACGATGGCACCAATCTTATGTTGCAACAGCCGTTCGCCCAGCATCTGCAAGTCGATATCGATGCCCAGAGTAAGGTTCTTGCCAGGAATGGAAGGGCGATCGAGCTGACCGTCCATGTAATGCCCCTGAATGCGGCCGTGGGCGTCGCGAAGCAACACTTCCACGCCTTTTTCGCCACGCAGGTAAGTCTCGTAAGAACGTTCTATTCCCTGCTTACCGATGTAGTCGCCGCGAATGTAATAATCGTCCTTCTCAATGTCGCGTTTGGATACTTCACCGATGTCGCCCAGCACGTGTCCGGCAGAGTTGTAGGTGTATTGCCGGATGGTACGACGCTGTATGTAGAAACCGGGGAACTTGAACAATTTCTCCTGAAACACACCACATTCCTCGGACGAGAGCTGTGTCATAAAGGTCTGATGGGTGTATTTCGAATATCCGGGATTCATCCACCGGTTTTTCACATCCTTCATGCGCTTGTCGAACTGTTCGCGCGTGATGTTCAGGGCACGGCAGAAATCGGCCGTATCGAGTTGTGTCACTTCGCGGGGTACGAAGGTAATGTCGTAAGCAGGCTGGTTGAATACAAGCAACTTACCGTTACGGTCGTAGATGGCTCCGCGCGAAGGATACTGTATTTTATTCAGGAAAGCGTTGCTGTCGGCATTCTTCTTGTAATCATCTGTCATGATTTGCAGGTCGAAGAGGCGCAGGATATAAATGAATACAATAATCACTGCCGCCAAGCCGATTACAAACTTCCGTTTCTCTAACTGATAGTCCTTCATTGAACGAATGGGTAAATAGATAATTGAGTAAATGTACGATCAGGCCAACGGACTACTACCGCTTTTTCCGTATACCTTCGACCGCCATGACACACGCCACTGTAAGCACACTGCTCGACAGGATGCGCAGCAACAGCGTGCCCAAATGGGCAAACGAAAAGAATTCGATGGAGAGCAACACGGCATGATGAACCAGCACACTGAACGAAAGATACTTCAGAAAAGGCGAAATGCCCATGGTGCGGACAGCCGGTACAAAACTTTCGACCGTATCGCGCGGTGTGAACAGACGCAACAGTACCGGACGCAAAAAGGCCAGAAAAACCGTTGCCGCAGCATTCATACCCGGCGTGTCGGAAAAGACATCGATGGCAAGACCCAAAAAGAAAGCCCACAGCATCAGCGCGTTGCGCGAAGTCTCCGACTCGAACTTCAGTATCAGATAGACGTACAGAAAGGGAGTGGCATATCCGACGATATGCATATTGTTCAATATCAGCACCTGCAACAACAGCAAGCCGACGAACCATCCTATTTTATGCAGATAATTGTGTACCAATGGTGTATTAATTCGTTTCTTCTACCTCCAAATTGTTTTGTTCTTCCTGACCGTTACGGGCTATGACGCGTACGTCGCTCACCTTACCGAAGTCTGTAGCCAATTTTATCTTCAACAGGTACGAAAGCCCATCGTGCGAGTCGGACATATCGTCCACCGTACCCACCATGACACCGGCCGGAAACACAGCCGAATAGCCGCTTGTCACCACCGTATCACCCAGATTGAACTCGGCATGGCGGGGCAAGTCTTTCAGATAGGCAAAGCGTGAGTCACCGCCTTCCCACTTCAGGTAGCCGAAGTATTCGCTGCCCACAATCTTGCAACTGATGCTCGACTTGCTGTTGAGCAACGGGATGACGAGCGAATAGTGAGGCGAGGTTTTGTAGACAATGCCGACTACTCCGTTTGCATCAACCACTCCCATGTCGGGCCGTATACCTGCCGATGCACCCTGATCAAGGGTGATGTAGTTGTCGGCACGGTTCAGCGTATTCTTGATAACGTTTGCCTTGAAGATGCGGCAATCGCCTGCCTCCATGTGGTCCAGACTGTAGAGGCGCGCCGAGTCGGCTCCCTTGTCGCGCAGCATCTTTTCGAGCTGTGCCACACGCTGTTCAAGCAGCAGGTTGCGGTCGAGCAAGTCTTCGTTCACCGACTTGAGGTGGAAGTAAGAGCTGATGCCTCCGGATATCTCGTAGACGCGTCCCGCCACTTCGTTAGCCGAGGTAAAGAACACACTCTGCTGGTAGTGATTGAAGCGGAACAATAAAACAAAACTGGCTACCTCCAACAACAGAAAGAGGAACCAGTAATTGTATTTAAGAAGGAAGTTCAGTAGATTCCGCACGAGTTCTATACTAATTAACAATGGATAATGGATAGTTGATAACCGACAGATGTGTTATCAAATATCCATTCACTAATTCATTTACAAATCACCGCATCAGGAACGAGAAGCGGTCAACGTTCTTCAACGCCACGCCCGTTCCCTTGGCTACGGCATGCAAGGGGTCTTCGGCAATGTGGAAGGGGATGTTGATCTTGTCCGTCAGACGCTTGTCGAGTCCGCGAAGCAAGGCTCCACCACCGGCCAGGTAAATACCGTTGTGCACAATGTCGGCGTAAAGTTCGGGAGGAGTATTCTCAAGCGCGCTCAGAATGGCTGTCTCGATCTTCGAGATAGACTTCTCCAGACAGTGTGCCACTTCCTGATAGCAGACAGGCACCTCCATAGGCAGGGCTGTAATGCGGTTCGGTCCGTGTACAATATAGTCCTCGGGAGCGTCTTCGCCCAGTTCGGTAAGGGCGGCGCCTACGTGTATCTTGATACGTTCGGCCATACGTTCGCTGACTTTGACGTTGTGCTGACGGCTCATGTACTCCTGAATGTCGGCTGTCAGGTCGTCGCCGGCAATGCGGATAGAGTTGTTCGATACGATACCGCCGAGCGAAATAACAGCAATCTCGGTAGAGCCACCACCTATATCAACAATCATGTTTCCTTCGGGAGCTTCCACGTCGATACCGATACCGATGGCTGCTGCCATGGGTTCGAATATGAGGTAAACGTCACGTCCGCCGGCGTGTTCGGCCGAGTCGCGTACGGCACGGAGCTCGACTTCGGTACTGCCCGAGGGAACACCGATCACCATGCGAAGCGAAGGCGAGAACAGACGGTTACGGTTGTTCACCATCTTGATAAGTCCGCGAATCATCTGCTCGCAGGCATAGAAGTCGGCAATCACGCCGTCGCGCAGCGGACGGATGGTGCGTATGTTCTCGTGGGTCTTCTCGTGCATCAGCTTTGCCTTCTCGCCCACGGCTATCATCTTGTCTGTACGACGGTCCAGGGCCACTACCGAAGGTTCGTCCACCACAATCTTACCGCCAGCGGTAATGATGGTGTTGGCTGTGCCGAGGTCCATCGCTATTTCTTGTGTAAAAGAGAAAAATCCCATCTTATAAATGAAGAATTATAAATGAAGAATGAAGAATCTATTTAAACGAAGAATGAAGAATGGAGAATGAAGAATTCAGGTAGGCAACTACGCGCCGCATGGAAATTCTTCATTCTTCACTCTTCGTTCTTCATTATCGATTAGTGCTTGAAGTGACGGAATCCGGTAGTCACCATAGCGATTCCGTGTTCGTTGCAGTAGTCAAAGCTCAGCTGGTCCTTGATGCTTCCGCCCGGCTGGATAACGGCTGTAACACCTTCGTTGCCGGCTATCTCGACGCAGTCGGGGAAGGGGAAGAAAGCATCGCTGGCCATCACGGCACCGTGCAGGTCGAAGCCAAAGCTCTTGGCCTTCTCGATGGCCTGCTTCAGAGCATCTACGCGGCTGGTCTGTCCTACACCGCTTGCCAGCAGCTGTTTGCCCTTAGCCAACACGATAGCGTTGGACTTGCTGTTCTTCACAATCTTGTTGGCAAACAGCATGTCTTCAATTTCCTGAGCGGTAGGAGCCTTTTCGGTCACCACTTTCAGGTCGGCAGGAGTTTCAATCTTCAGGTCGCGATCCTGTACCAGCACACCGTTCAGCAGCGAGCGGAACTGCTTCTTAGGCAATTCGGCAGGCTTGCGTACCAGGATGATACGGTTCTTCTTCTGGCCCAGTATTTCGAGGGCATCCACGTCATAATCGGGAGCGATGATGACTTCGAAGAAGATTTTGTTGATTTCCTCGGCTGTCTCCTTGTCGACAACGGCATTGGTGATGAGCACTCCGCCGAAAGCCGATACAGGGTCACCAGCCAGGGCATCTTTCCAAGCTTCGAGCAAAGTCGGACGTGTAGCCAGACCGCAGGCGTTGTTGTGCTTCAGGATAGCGAAAGTGATATCGTTGCCAAACTCATCAATCAGGTCAACGGCAGCATTGATGTCGAGCAGATTGTTGTAGGAGATTTCCTTACCATGTATCTGGTCGAACATTGCATCCAGATTGCCGTAGAAGTAGCCTTTCTGATGCGGATTTTCACCGTAGCGCAGAGTCTTCTGATTACCGGCCGAGCAGCGGAAAGCACTGCCTTCTTCGCCGTCGAAGTAATTGAAGATAGCCGAGTCATAGTGCGAAGAAACGGCGAAGGCTTCTTTCGCAAACCAGCGGCGTTCTTCGAGCGAAGTAGTAGCACCGTGCTCCATCAGCATGTCGCGGAAGGGCTGGTACTGTGCCTGCGAAGCGATGATAACCACATCGTTGTAGTTTTTAGCAGCCGCACGGATCAGCGAGATGCCGCCTATGTCGATCTTCTCGATAATGGCCGGCTCGTCGGCACCGCTGGCTACAGTAGCTTCAAATGGATACAGGTCGACGATGACGAGGTCTATTTCGGGAATTTCATATTTTTCGATTTGTTGCATGTCTTGCTCCAGTCCGCGACGACACAAGATACCTCCGAATACTTTCGGATGCAATGTCTTCACACGACCGCCCAGGATAGAGGGATATGTGGTAAGGTCTTCCACTGCCTTGCAGGGATAACCCAGAGATTCGATAAACTGACGAGTTCCGCCTGTCGAAAGGAACTCTACACCTTCTTCATGCAGTTTGGTGATAATCTCATCCAAACCTTCCTTATGGTATACAGATACCAAAGCTGTTTTGATTCTTTTTGTTTCGGACATGATTCAGTTATTTAAATTACGCGCAAATTAAATCTATAATGGCGCAAAGTTACAAATTTTGTTCGTAAGGAGACGCATACACAGGCAATTAATCGCAAAAATTATACTTTTTAATGACAAGCTCCCGTGCGTCCGCCTGTTTCTGCCAGACGTATACGAATACCTCCGCCCGCACAGTCCAAAAGGCAGATTCGCTACCGGGAATGGCGCCACGCACCGTACTTGACAATGTGACACTTTGCTCCGCCAACGCCGCGAGAATCGCGAATTTCCGTCCGACAGCCCGCCGTCCCAGAATTTCGGAAGCAAAAATCCACATTCCGCTGCCTCTTAGCACGATAGCGAAATCCTTACATCTGAAAGAGAAAAACACCTCCCCTCAGGCTCCCCCAAAAGCCTTGTTTCCACCGTCAAAAAGCCATCCCGACGAGCACAACAAGCATTGCTGACGAGCCGCACAAGCATGGTTCGCGAGCCACACAAGCGTTGCTCCCATTCCGAACAAGCACGGAACGCGCGCCGGACAAGCATTTTGGGGACAAAAAGCGTATAAAACCCGCATATCCGACGCATATTCATGCAGATTCAGCACCTATTCCGCCCACTTTTCACATTTTCAGCCTACTTTCGGAAAACAGGTCTGTCAATTCAAAAACCCCTTTCCCAACAATTTGAAAGCAGAGCACATTATCTGGCAAGCACATTGTCAAAATCTCTTTCATCCCTACCCTGCACTCGCTAACGGGCACAAAAAAGGGAGAATTCTCCGCCGCAGACAGTCTGCGAAGAAGAATCCTCCCCTCTCAATATAGGGTTATTCACCGTCCTATTACCAGATAGAGACGCGCTCGGCCTGCGGCACGAACATCGGGTCTTTCTCGGTCACACCAAAGGCATCGTACCAGGCACCGATGTGCGGCAGTGCGCCGTTCACACGCCATTCGCCCAGCGAGTGTACGTCAATCTTGGTCAGTTGCAGCACATATTCCGGACGGATGTTGTTGGCCCATACACCGGCATAAGCCAGGAAGAATCGCTGTTCGGGTGTGAAGCCGTCTTTTACTGCCAGCGGAGCAGCGGCAGTAGCGTTCTTGAAGGCCTGGAAAGCTACCTGCAAACCACCGTGGTCGGCAATGTTCTCGCCCAGTGTCATGCGGCCGTTGGCGTGTACGCCCGGAGCCACTTCGATGCTGTCGAAGAAGGCTACCATCACGTTGGCACGTTCCTCGAACTTCTTGGCATCTTCTTCGGTCCACCAGTCTTTCAGGTTACCGTCCTTGTCGTACTGACGACCCTGATCGTCGAATCCGTGTGTCATCTCATGCCCGATAACCACACCGATGGCACCGTAGTTGAAGGCGTCATCCGCATTCATATCGAAGAAAGGCGGCTGCAGGATGGCGGCGGGGAAACAGATTTCGTTCGTCGTCGGGTTGTAGTAAGCGTTCACGGTCTGCGGCGTCATCAGCCATTCGTCCTTGTCGACGGGCTTGCCTGCCTTGGCCACCATCTCGGCGTGTCCCCACAGGTTGGCACGTTCGATGTTTGCCCAGTACGAGTCGTTCTTGATTTCGAGCGAGCTGTAGTCTTTCCATTTGTCGGGGTAACCTATCTTCACGTGGAAGGTAGCCAGTTTCTCCAGAGCTTTCACCTTGGTCGAATCGCCCATCCACGAAAGGTTCTGGATGCGTTGTCCCAGTGCTTCCTGCAGGTTCTTCACGAGGGTCACCATACGCTCTTTGGCAGCGGCGGGGAAGTACTTCTCGACATACATCTGTCCGACAGCCTCGCCCAGTGTAGAGCTTACTACGCCGACAGCTGTCTTCCAACGGGGTTGCATCTCTTGGGTACCCGACATCGTACGACTGTAGAAGTCGAAGTTCTGCTCCTTCATCGCATCGTTCAGGTAAGAAGCAGCGGCATCAATCAGTTTCCACTGCAAGTACAGGCTTTGGTCAGCCAGGGGCAGTGTGTCCAGAATCTTCACCGAAGCCTCCAGCGAAGCGGGCTGACCGATGATGATTTCCTTCACATCGTTCAGGTCAAGTCCTTTCAGATAAGCATCCCAGTCGAAGGTAGGGTATTGCTTCTTGATGTCTTCCATCGACATCTTGTTGTAGTTGGCATGAGGGTCGCGCAGGTCGACACGCGAGCGGAAAGCCTGTGCCAGACGGGTTTCTACATCCATCACTACCTTCACGGCACGGTCAGCGTCGGCATCAGAATATCCGGCCAGACCGAACATTTTCTTCACATGTACTTTGAAAGCCTCACGAATTTTAGTAGTAGCCTCATCGTCCAGCAGATAGTAGTCACGGTCGCCCATGCTCAGTCCGTACTGGGCTATCTGTACAGCATTCATGTTGCTATTCATTTCGTCGGCTGCCACGTAGAGGGCCAGATAGGCTGCGATGCCTTTCTTATAGAGCTGTGCCAGCAGCGGATAAAGCTGTTCCTTGCTCTGCAGCGCACCGATTTCCTTCAGTTCGGCCTGAATGGGGGCAACACCGTCCTGATTCAGCTTCACGCTGTCCATGGCAATCTTGTACAGGTCGCCTACCTTCTGTGCCACGCTGCCGGCTTCGTGTTGCGAAGCAGCCAGTTCTTCGATAAGGCCCTGAATCTGCTTGCGGTTGTTCTCGGCCAGCACAGTGAACGAACCATACTGCGAATATTCGTCGGTCAGCGGATTGTTTTTCATCCAGCCACCGCAGGCATACTGATAGAAGTCGGTACCCGGCAGAGCCGTGGTATCCAGATTGGCAAGCTGAATGCCGGCTGTCTGTTCGGCCGTCTGCTTGCCCGTGTTGCACGATGTTGCCAGCAGGCAGATCGCTGCAACGGGAAGAAAATGTTTCATGTTCATTGTTATACTGTTTTATAAAGTTGTTTTCCGTTCTTCACCCGGCGGCCATCAGGCTCCCTTTTGGGCTTCCTCCAGCTCCGTCGATGCTGTCTCCCACTCGTCCATTACGTGGTCGAGCTGTTCCTTCAGCTTGCGGTGCTGCTCGTAGAGCGACATGTCCGAGGCTCCTTCGGGAGTAGCCATTTTCTCCTCAAGAATGGCGATGGCGCTTTCGGTCTGTTCGATTTCGGCTTCGCAGTCGGCCACGCGGCGCTCCAGCTTCTTCAGACGTTTGTTGAGTTCCTTCTGTTCCTGCCAGAGCCTCACCCCCGACCCCTCTCCCAAGGAGAGGGGAGTGGTAGTGGCATTCTTTTTCTTATTGTCATCAGAAGCAAAGAGGGAATCCAACCTTCCTCCCCTCTCCTTGGGAGAGGGGTCGGGGGTGAGGCCTGAGGAGCTCTCAAGACTCTTGCTCCGTATAAAGTCGTAAATGCCTCCCAGGTGCTCCTTCACCACTCCGCCGCCAAACTCATAGACTTTAGTCGCAAGTCCGTCCAGAAAATCACGGTCGTGGCTGACAATAATTACTGTTCCGTCGAAGTCGCGGATGGCTTCCTTCAGTACGTCCTTCGAGCGCATGTCCAGGTGATTGGTGGGCTCGTCGAGGATGAGGAAGTTCACCGGCTCCAAGAGCAGCTTGATCATGGCCAGACGGGTGCGCTCGCCGCCGGAGAGCACCTTTACCTTCTTGTCCGAGGCCTCACCGCCGAACATGAAAGCGCCCAATATGTCGCGTATCTTCAGGCGAATGTCGCCAACGGCCACACGGTCGATGGTGTCGAACACCGTCAGGTTCTCGTCCAGCAGCTGTGCCTGGTTCTGGGCAAAGTAGCCTATCTGTACGTTGTGCCCCAGGGTAAGGCGGCCGGTATAGTCGGTTATCTCGCCCATGATGCACTTCACGAGGGTGGATTTTCCTTCACCGTTCTTGCCCACAAAGGCCACCTTTTCGCCACGGTTGATGGTCAGGTTGACATCGTGGAAGACAACGTGGTCGCCGTAGGCTTTCGCTACGTCCTCGCAGATGACAGGATAGTTGCCGCTGCGGCTGGAGCAGGTAAACTTCAGGCGCAGGGTGGAGTTATCTTCCTCGTCCACCTCGATGCGTTCTATCTTCTCCAGTTGCTTGATGCGGCTCTGCACCTGCACGGCCTTGGTGGCCTTGTAGCGGAAGCGTTCGATGAAGGCTTCGGTGTCCTCAATCTGCTTCTGCTGGTTTTCGTAGGCACGCAGCTGCTGTTCGCGGCGCTCGCGGCGCAGGGTGACGAACTCGTCGTACTTCACCTTATAGTCGTAGATGTGCCCGCAGCTGATTTCGATGGTGCGGGTGGTGACGTTGTTCAGGAAGGCGCGGTCGTGGCTGGCGAGCACCACGGCGTTGGCACGGGTGGCCAGGAAGTTTTCGAGCCACTGGATGGACTCGATGTCGAGGTGGTTGGTAGGCTCGTCGAGCAGGAGCACGTCGGGGCGGCGAAGCAGAAGCTTGGCCAGCTCGATGCGCATGCGCCATCCGCCGGAGAACTCGCTCGTGGGGCGGTCGAAGTCGGTACGGCTGAATCCCAAGCCCTGGAGCGTGCGCTCTATCTCGGCATGATAATTGGTGCCTCCCATCATGAGGAAACGTTCATTCTCGTGGGTGAAGCGGTCGATGAGTTTCTGGTAGTCCTCGCTTTCGTAGTCGGTGCGTTCGGCCAGCTCGCGGTTCATGCGGTCGATGTCGGCCTGCATCTCGAAGATGTGTTCGAAAGCCAGCTCGGCTTCCTGCATCACGGTTCGCGAGTCGCTCAGCACCATGACCTGCGGCAGATAGCCGATGGTACAGTCGCGGGGAACGGCTACCACGCCTTCCGTGGGCTGCTGCAGTCCGGCCAGTATCTTGAGCATGGTGGACTTGCCGGCTCCGTTCTTACCGACCAGCGCGATGCGGTCTTTCTTATTGATGACGTAGGACACGTCCTCGAACAGCGGCGTGGCGTTGAATTCTACTTTCAGTCCTTCTACAGATATCATAAAGTCAATAATCTTAAGTTGATACGTTTTTCGGTCTGCAAGCCGGAGCCTCGCAAGGGGGCACGGACCTGCAAACGGCAAAAACCTATAAAACCGGACAGTTACATCGCGGTTTGCAAGGGCACAAAGGTAGTGATTATTTGCACAACTTCCGCATCACTTTCCTGCAACGATTCAAATCTTTTTCGCCGACGGGCTTCT
>ULRW01060187.1_pt1 | contig 11399 bp, 9 predicted proteins | sample 1955581 | NCBI WGS metagenome assembly ULRW01 (sample SAMEA4835687, study PRJEB28245) | human gut metagenome | biome: gut microbiome; material: fecal sample | place: Denmark | collected 2008 | reverse complement strand
CCTCCGCCAACCGCAACAACAAGATTATCCTCCTCACGCTGTATAAGTTCCATGAGGATATCTGTTTCCTTTCTGCGGAAGTACTCTTCACCCTCATCGGCAAATATTTCTTTAATAGTCCTTCCGGCATCTTTTTCGATAACGCTGTCGGTATCTACAAGCCTGTAGCCGTTTCTGGCCATAAATCTTCCGATACTTGATTTGCCGCACCCCATAAAACCAATCAGAATAATATTGCTCATTTGTCAAGTTCCTTTTTCATCATATTTAGTATTTCACCGGACAATTCCCTGTCAATACTTACTCCGTACCACAGTTCAAATGCCGCTATTCCCTGATACAATAGCATCTTAAGCCCGTTATATGACGGTGCATTATGTCCATTGCAATATTGCATAAACTTAGTCTCAGCCGGGTTAAAAATAATATCAACTCCAGCACTTACGTAATCATAAAATTCTTCATCCTCAATTGCTGCTCTGTCAACATCAGGATAAAGCCCTACACTCGTAGTCTGTATAACAGGATATTTGCCCTTCGGTATTTTATTATATTCATCAAGGGCAAGTGCCGATACAATGCTGCCAAAATTTGCATTAACTTCGTCCGCAAGCGCCTGCGCCTTTAATACGCTTCTGTTGAGCAGCCATATATGAGATGCGCCCTTTGATGCACACAGATATGTAATCGCTTTTGACGCTCCACCGGCACCGAGGATGATAACATCATTATCTTTAATTATAATGTTTTCTTCGTCAAGTTCCCTGCCAAGTCCTATAATATCAGTATTATATCCTTTATATCCGCCGTCAGCCCTGACAAGTGTATTTACCGCTCCGATATGTCCGGCAAGTTCATCAATATCGACAAGACTCCTTATAACATCACATTTATGCGGCACTGTCACATTAAGACCACGGATTCCAAGGGCATAAGCTCCGCGGATGGCATCGTCAAGTCTGTCGCTTTCAACCTTAAATGCGGTGTAAGCCATGTTGATATCCATGCGTTCCGCCAAAGTGTTATGAATCATCGGTGACAGCGAATGTCCGACCGGATTTCCTATAAGGCAGCATAATTCTGTCTTTGCGTTCATTATTTCTTTCTCCTTTTGTAGCAGAAAAGCACTATTTTTTCTAATTTCCTCTTCAATACTATCTGTATCTCTTCCTTCGGATGTATCGGTTTCACAAGAATCGACGGAATGCCGGCACGATTGGCTCCGTACACATCCGTAAAAATCTGGTCACCTATAAAATATGTATTGCCGGTATCCGTACCCATAAGTTCCATCGCTCTTATATAATTCTTCCTCGACGGCTTGTGGGCATCATAAACGTATTTTGAACCGACTGCATCCGCAAATGGTTTTACTCTCGGCTCTTTATTGTTGGATATCAGACATGTGTCAAATCCGATACTTCTCAACTGTTCAAACAATTTAATGGCGCGCTCTGTTGCCGGCATGCCATGCTCCACCAATGTATTATCAATATCATATATCAGTCCCCTGATTCCACTGCGGTACAACTGCTCGTAGTCGATGCTGTATGATGAATCAAGGTATTTTGTTGGATATAATTTCTTAAACATGCAAATCTCCCTGTTGTCTACTGAAGGAACTTCTTAAGTTCAACCATAAATGTATTAATATCTTTAAATTCCCTGTAAACAGAGGCAAATCTGACGTATGCGACCGCGTCGATATCTTTGAGCTTGTCCATTACCATCTCTCCGATAACGCTTGTCGGAATTTCTTTTTCATCCAGGTTAAAAATCTTTGTTTCTATCTCATCAACTATTTCCGAGATGGTATTAATTGATACAGGTCTCTTGTGACATGAACGGATTATTCCTTCCTGGATTTTATTTCTGTCATAAAGTTCTCTTTTGTTATCTTTCTTGATAACCAAAAGAGGCACCATTTCAACTTTCTCATATGTCGTAAATCTCTTACCGCATTCATCACAGCTCCGCCTTCTTCTGATTGAACTGTTATCATCTGCCGGTCTTGAATCTATTACTCTTGTATTTTCTTCGCCACAATATGGACATCTCATATAAAACACTCCTTGTTATATTTATTGTAAGTCACATTTAATATCTATGTAATATAAGATATAATCCTTTAACGCGCTCTGTCTCTATATAATTATTCTCTTTAAAGTACTCCTCATCCTTCTCCGTTATTTTATAAAATCTCAAATCAATCACGAGATAATCCGGAAGAGGCGACTTACCAAATTTGTACGGATATTCATAAAGCTCGGTCCTGTTTGCCAGGTGCGGCACGAAGAAGGTGGTTGCTCCTACCGATGCGCCGGAAGGTATGCTCTTCATCGCATCATTCAGAACCTCAATCTGTTCTTTCCCGTCCGAATAGCTGCTTATGTACCATGATTTGGAAAACGACGCAACAGGCATTATGATAAATGCAGCGCATATCGCAAACGAACACATAAATCTACGTGATTTCTCACCAAGTTCTGCATAATTTGATATTGCCAGATAAAACAATATTGCAGTAACTCCAAATACATACTGGAAAAATATCGAATACTGATACTGGTAATCGGTTGCCAGATTAATTATCAACATCGGAAGCAATAATATAAACCGTGAAACTTTTTTGGTTGCCACAGGCAATGCTCCAAGCGGTGCAAACATATACAGAAGGAAAGGATATTTCTCGCTTCCGAAACATTCCGCTATAGCATATGCCGGATTGGTCACAAAATTTCTGATCACATCCATAAGACTTCCGGCACCGTCAACCATAAAATTGCTGTATCTGTATGTCATTACACCAAGTCCGTATTTTTGCATAAGCGTTGTGACCACAAGAAAATATACAACCGCCGAAACGGTCATTACAGTTCCTTTTATATATTTTCTTTTGCCGAATATCGTAAATAAGCCTATGCATGCTACATAAACAGCCGCATCTTCCTTGACAAGCATTGTTAGCAAAGATAAAATAATTATTCCTTTGATATCATCTTTCTCAATAGCATAGAACAGCCATAATATAAGAGGTATAAGGAAACAATTCTCATGAAGATCATAATAGCATCCTGTCGCAACCGTGGGGAAAAGTGCAAATATTATACCAAAACATGCCGTGGCTGATTTACTCAGGCCAAATTTCTTACACAGAAGATATACCGGTATAATTCCGCTTGCAACAGTGATTACCTGAAGTACCTGAAGTGTTACCGGATACGGGAAGAAGAAATAAAACGGCAGATACAGATAATATATGGGTGAAAAATGCACCGCAAAATGCGATAATGTCATATTGCGTTCCACAGTCGTGACAGGCTCCAGTGTTGTCTTCATATTATGGAACATCTGTACCCATATGCCGAAATCAAATCCCGGCGCAGAGTAATTTACATATCTTAACACCGTGAATGTTCCCGCGATAAGCATATAGAACACAGCCGCAATAATATATATTATTACAACTATTTTTGTCTCGTTGATTTCAGCAAATGTCCTTGTGTGTGATGCGGCATAAGTAATCGAGACCGCAAGAACCGCAAGAATTCCGACAAGATAGGTAACATCGGTATTGCTGCTTATGGTAACCAGCCCGTATAATGTAACCAGAATCATTGGTCCGTACACTTCTGCCCACGAAAACACTTTCATATATCCAAGGCCACAGAAAAAAGCAAAAAAGAGCAGCATAAAGCAGGCATACATCGGTACGTTAATATCTGCCGCAAATGCAGCACTGTTAAATGTATCTCCGCTCTTCAGGAAAAATACTATCGCTGTTAAGAGCCAGGCCATTATAAGCCTGACTATAATTTTCTCAAAAGTTATATTTTTCTTAAATGAATCCCAGAATTCTCTCAATATCCAATTCTCCTTCTATCTTAACCTTCCGCATTCAAATCTCGCCTTCATCTTAAGACACCTTATTAAAGAATCTATCCTGTCGTCTATATTTCCGTCATCAACAGTCAGATCCAGCGACACGGCTATGTCATTAATAAGCCTGTCATCGATTTTTCCCCTGATTGAATTGAGATACTCTATCTGTGAGGCACTCGTATCACAATCAAAAAATCCCATAAGATATGGATTGACTTTATCCCCGTCATCATTATTGTTTGCCCGTACTTCTTCCGGCTGCTTTCCCGGTACATCATTGACGGATCTGAGGCCTGTCAGTTCTTCCCTATCCACCTTCTCAAATCTGTATACGGCCGTGGCAAGAGGATATTTATCCTTGTCCACTTTACTTATAAACATATCATACGGTCTTATGTATATTTTAAAATCATCATACATAGCCTGATAAACCACATATTTTTCACCTGTTTCTGAGTGGTATGCTATGGCTATTATCTGGTAAAGTCTGTTCTTAAAATGTCTGTATATTTCACCCGGAGCGATTATTCTTTCATTTCCCATTATAGTTACTCCTTTCATCGATTTACGATTAGATTTAATTGTATAACAAACTTCTGCAAAATGCAAGAAAAGAACCGCAATGCGGTCCTTTTCCAATATCATTTAAACGTAGGATTCAGAATATTATCTCTTTCTTGTAAGTCCATAGATACCAAGGCCTGCGAAGCATATACCTGATGCTGCGAAAATCACCTCAAGTACACGAAGATTGGACTTATCACCTGTATCAGCTTCAACTTCCGGTCTTCTACGTCTTGCAAGTGTTGTCTCCTCTTCGGCTGTCGTCTCATCATCGCCTTCAACCTCGCCCGATCTGGTTGTTGTCTCAACTTCTGTTGTTTCCATAACCGGAGCTGTTGTTTCATCAATTACAGGTACTGTTGTTGTCTCTGGTGCTGTCGTTGTCTCAGGCACTGTCGTTGTCTCCGGTGCTGTCGTTGTCTCAGGCACTGTCGTTGTCTCCGGTGCTGTTGTTGTCTCTGGTACTGTTGTTGTCTCTGGTGCTGTTGTTGTCTCCGGTGCTGTTGTCTCTGGTGCTGTCGTCTCTGTTGTCGGTGTCTCTGGTGCTGTCGTCTCTGTTGTCGGTGTCTCTGGTGCTGTTGTCTCTGGTGTCGGTATCTCTGCTTCTGTCGGATAGGTGTCCGGCTCAGTCTCAACAGGAATATCTGCCGATACAAAATGCATCTCACCGCTTATATTTTCAAATCTGTCTGCAATTACTCTTCCTGAGCTTGTTACATAAAGATCAACGCTGGCATCCGGTGCCACTAATATTCCGCACACACCGTTCATATTTACTGTTCCATCGTAATCAGCAAAGTTCCAGATAATTGTATCTGATATTGTCGCTGAATTGTTAGCAGATGATGTCACGAAATTATTGTTGCCTTCTTTAATTGCATACTCTCTTATTGAAATCTCATCATCTGTGATATCTTTAACATTAATTACTACGATCTTATCCTTCGGCTTATAAATTTTAAGTCCGCCATTCTGGATACTGTTAAGCTCTGCTGCTGTAATATTAACCACACAAATCTGATCCGTACAACCATTTACATCTATAACACTTCTGTTCATATCAGAATAATCAGCTATAACACCCTTTGTATTCTGGTATGTTGCAAACTGGGCAAATGTATTTCTTGCATAAGAAATAGCTGCTGTCACATCAAGGAAGTTCTCCTCGAAATAAATATTTACATTCTTATTATTGGCAATATAAATATTCTTCTCAGGGCTGTTAAGTGTTACCAGATTTCCGTTAATCGTATACGGAACTCCGACTACAATATTATTAGCCGACTTATCATTCTTAAGTTTAAGTGTTCCCGGTGTCATATCCTTAAAGTAAAACGTACCCGGATTGCTAGAAAGATCACTTCCAACCCAATGCTCTGATGGGTGAAAGAGGTTGGCCGCAAAGTTGGCCTGATAATCATTGGATACGTATACATCTTCCGCCGTTACCGCATACGGCTTCGCGCTTCCGATAAGTCTCCTTAGTACAATCTGTACATTCTCATCTTCAGCATATGCCGCATTTGTAAAAATTCCCATTCCCACTGCTAATCCCGCAAGTAACATAGCAACTGCCATAAAAACCGCTCCGGTTCTTCTTGACATATTCTTAATCTTACCAATCAGCTTCATCTCTTATTCCTCCGTTTAAAACTTTTCTATATCTTTACGCTATAACTTTACTACATTTTCATCAAATCCTATACCCTCTTTTAGGGGGTATTTTTCACTTTTTCCACCACTCCACATACATTAGATTATAGATATTATATGCCGCGGTGTAACCTTTATGAACCGAATAAGAAAAAAACTCAATCTCGATGCAATCCACCGCAGCGGAATAACCGGGCGCGGCATGAACATTGCTATACTTGATACAGGAATTTACAGGCACAGGGACCTTTCCGGCAATATTGTTAAATTCGTAGATTTTGTGAATATGCGGAGCAAACCGTATGATGATAATTCTCACGGAACCCATGTCGCAGGCATTATCTCATCAAGCGGTGCCGCGTCGGACGGACTTTACAGGGGTGTCGCTCCGGGAGCCGGGATTATATCTCTTAAAGTACTTGATTACAAAGGAGGCGGTGATTCTGCCACAATGATAAAAGCTCTTGAGTGGATCAAATCCAACCGTGAAAAATACAGCATACGAATTGTTAATATTTCTGTCGGAACAGAATCGTCATCATGTCAGAGCGAATACAGCAGGCTTATTGATGTAGTTGAAGATCTGTGGGATGACGGCCTTACTGTAATTACATCGGCCGGGAACAACGGTCCGGCATACCATACCATCACAATTCCCGGAACCAGCCGCAAGGTAATAACGGTCGGAACCGATGATGTCATGACCCATACAGATTCAAAAGGAATACGCCATCACACATATTCCAGTAAAGGACCTACCATGTGCGATGTTCCCAAGCCGGATATTATAGCACCCGGCAGTAATATTATAAGCTGTTATAACGGATACGGAAATTATATATCAAAAAGCGGCACCTCCATGTCCACACCGATTGTGTCAGGAGCCGCCGCTCTTGTATTATCTTATAATAAAGCTTTATCAAATGATGATTTTAAGAAACTTCTGTGCAAAAGTGCCGATGACGCCGGGCTTGATTACTATACCCAGGGATGCGGCAGGCTTAACATCAGCAAAATGTTACTTCTGTGCTAACCATTCCTCAAGTCTGTCTTCATATACCGGAAATGCAGTGATGCCTGTGTCAAGTATCCATTTATGGAATTCAAGTGCCTCGAAACCGCTGCCAAGTTCCTTTTCTGCCTTATCACGTAAATCCTGCATAAGAATGTTGCCTACCGTGTACGGCAGAAGCACTCCCGGGTCTCCGACCGCCGAATAAAACATCTCGGTTGCCGTTTCCCTGTTTATCTCATAATATTGTGCCAGATAACTGTAAACATCATCAATGGTCCATCCCTCGTAGTTGACTCCTATATCGACTCTCGATGAGCAGATATAGCTTATCAGGTTATTTACCCTGTTAAGTTCCCGGACATTGCGGCTCATATCAAGATACTCATCAACGCAGTTCTCGACATATTTGGCCCATCCTTCAGTGGCGCCTGTAAAATCAAGTGCTTTACGGGCATTGCATACACTATCGTTATTGTAGAAATTCGTAAACTCATACAAATGTCCCGGATATCCTTCATGTGCAAGCGTTTCATACATCATAAGCGAACCGCTCTCCACCTCGGATCCATTGACCTTGATATTGTTAATACTTATGTCATCAATACGCGATGACACATAATATGCCAGTGTTCCTTCGACCTCGCAGGCTTTATTCTGATATTCTATGTTATAATTTGTTGTTGCCGGTGCAGGGAAATCACTTTCCATCTCCTTAATAATATACTTTAATACATCATCAGGCGTGTCAAATCCGGCTTTGTAATCCATAAATTCTTCATATGCATTGTAATCCATGGCAATCACGGCCGTAAGCGATTTAACGCATTCGTTCATCTCATCTTCCAGGAGTTCTATAATTTCTTCCGGTGTCATGTCTGAACTTGTTTTATCCCGCAATATCGCTTTATAAAGAGCCTTTCCATCATCGCCGAAACCACAGAGACCGCCATCGTTGGTTCCCGTTGTTTTAAGCTCGCTGACGGCATTTTTTACTTTCTCATATGAAGGCAGATAATATTTATCCACATACTGCTTATTAGTTTCAATATATTCGTCCTTAACCTTGTCATCAAGTCCAAGTCCGTCTATTTTATCTTCAAATGTAACAACAAGCGCTTCCGTATCTGCGTTAAGTATTTTATCGCATTGCTCTATAACTTCATCCGCCACATACTCTGGCATAAAATACCCTTTTTCCGACTGCTTATAAAGGACATCGACAGCCTCATCGATATACCTTTCGCAATCCTTAAGATATTCAAGATAATGATCCACATCATCCTGATCATAGAACACATACTCTATAAAGTTACTTGAAAGGTTGGATGTTATTCCTGATGTAGGCCCAAAATAATTATAATACATCTCAAGTCCTTCATAGTTCTTCTGCGTAACAAGGTAAAATTCTATACTGTCATAAGCAGTCTTTTGCTCATCCGTAAGAGATTTGCGCGTTATTTTATGAAGCTTATCAAGATACCTGTCAACATCGTCATCTTCATCTTCGTCAATAAGCACTCCTCCAAGAGTATAATCATCTGCATTAAATGTCACGCCGTATTCAGACGGGTCCGATACCACAAAATGTGCATTGAAACTGTTATCTTCAAGCATCTGCTTAAAAATATCATCACACAGTTCGTCGAAACCGGCTCTTATCTCTTCATCAGAAACCTTTCTTACGGATATACATGATGTAAGAGACAGTGCAATCAAAATGCACAAAGCCGATACCGGTATGCTGCGCTTTATTCTCATTTTCAACCTCCTGTTTGTCTTAGTTAAAATATACAAGGTCATCTTCCGGTTTGGATGCACTCTCTATATCCATTGCATATAATACAATACCCTGTCCCTTGTATTCCTTACAAAACTCTGATTTAGCTCTCGCTGTAAGCATTATAAAATCCCTGTCGCGATATCCTTCCAGCTGTTTGCCCGTTACATCATCGCATACGCATCTGAATCCTATAAACCTGACATCCTCAACACAACATGTCATTGCAAAACGTCCCGGAGCAAACATGCCTTTTTTCGCATATTGCTTAGGCTTATATACAACAGCCTTGGTTTTGATTATCTTGTTATCGTATTTATCAGGATTATCCATCGCATCCATATACCATAATCCGAAATCTTCATCCGCAATCTCTATCTCGTCCTTTGATATATCAAAAGGAAGTATCTCGTTAACTTCGTTCGAGCTTCCGTCGGATGACTCAAAATAAACCTGAGCTCTGGTATTTACGGCTTTTACGCTTCTTCTGTATGCCGCTCTGTCAGAATCCTTGGTACATCTGTTAAAAATAACCATCTCGGTTAATTTATACTGATCCATCATGACCTGTCTCATATTGGAGAGGTACATATCATAGGTCTCTGCATTTACCAGGGTGATTATCTGTACAACTTCCATGAAATTCGGAAGCGAATCAATAAACTCATCCAGTTTCCACATTCCGTTAAATTCTACGAAAACACGTTCCGCCTTACAGCGGTTGCTTGCTTCCACAAAGAAATCCTTTGTGAGTTCCTCCGCATCTTCAACCATCTCAACCGTAACATTAAGGGCCGTCATTTCTTTTTCATTGTATTCTTCTTCGCCGTCTTCACATGCGATCACAAGACTTCTTGAACCATCATTAAAATCTTCGCTGGCAAGTGTCTCTTTGATAAAAGTTGTCTTGCCGCTTTCAAGAAAACCGTTAATTATAAAAACAGGTATCTGCATAGTAATTGCTCCTAACAATTCTTATTTATGAAATATGCCGGAGAAAAATGCCTCCGGCATATAATTATTATTTAAGTCCAAACAATTCTTCCATCTTATCCGGATCAACATTGGTACCTATTACGCAAAGCTTTCCGGTATATTCCGGCGAACCGTCCCTGAGTTCATATTCACCCGGAACAGCATCGAAATAAATCCATCTGCCTTCTTTATCCGGAACCATTCCTTTAGCTCTTAAGATAACTCCGAACTCGTCAGTCTCTACAAGTCTCTTAAGAATAGATTCTATACTGTCTCTGTCGTATTTATGAGGTGTCTCTGTACCCCAGCTGTTAAATACGTCATCCGCATGATGGTGATGATGATGTCCATGCTCATGATCATGATCATGTCCGCAGCAGCATTCTCCGTCATGATGATGATGCTCATGTTCTTCCTCATCATGGTCATGGTGGTGATGTTCATGTTCATCTTCGTCTTCATCATGGTCATGATGATGTTCATGATCATGATCATGTCCGCAGCAACATTCTCCGTCATGGTCATGATGATGTTCATGCTCATCTTCGTCATCATGATGATGTCCGCAAACCGGACATACATCCATTTCCTTAAGCATCTCGTCAACAAGAGATGTTTTCTTCATGGCATCTTCAATCTGCTTGCCTGTAAGATCATCCCAAGGTGTTGTGATTATCGCAGCCTTATCATTATGCTCCCTGATAAGTGCTACAGCAGCTTCAAGCTTATCTTCTGTCATATTCTGTGTTCTGCTGAGAACTATTGTGGATGCACTCTCAATCTGGTTATTATAAAACTCACCAAAATTCTTGATATACATCTTGCACTTGGTTCCGTCAGCTACAGTTATGAAATTCTCAAGTGTAAGTTCTGCTTCTTCAGCCACATTCTCAACAGCGGCAATTACATCTGAAAGCTTTCCTACTCCGGATGGCTCTATTATAATCATATCAGGCTTATAATCAGCTGCAACCTGCTTAAGAGCCCTTCCGAAATCTCCTACGAGTGAACAGCATATGCATCCTGAATTCATCTCGTTAATCTGTACTCCGGCATCCTTAAGGAAGCCGCCGTCAATTCCTATTTCACCGAACTCGTTCTCGATAAGGACAACCTTCTGTCCCTTATAAACTTCCTCGAGAAGTTTCTTAATAAATGTAGTCTTACCTGCTCCGAGAAATCCCGAGATTATTGTTACTTTTGTCATTGTTATCATCCTTTCCGACGTCTATAAAATCGTAGTTCCGCATTTGCCCGCAAGCGCATCCTTAGCGCTCTCAAGGTTGGCAATTACCGCTTTACGCTCATTGCCTGCGAGAACAAACTCTACCGCTGCCGATACCTTAGGCAGTGTCGTAATGGCTCCCATATTATCTTCATTCACATATTCCTTAAGCTCAGAGGCCTTGATCGTGTCAAAACTCTGTTCCTTATCCGTTCCTTCATTAATGACAAGCTTGTCAGCTGCCGTAAGGAAAAGAAGTGTATCTGCATCAATAAGTTCCGCAAGTCTTGCCGCAACATAATCTTTCT
>ULRW01033346.1_pt1 | contig 11433 bp, 10 predicted proteins | sample 1955581 | NCBI WGS metagenome assembly ULRW01 (sample SAMEA4835687, study PRJEB28245) | human gut metagenome | biome: gut microbiome; material: fecal sample | place: Denmark | collected 2008 | reverse complement strand
CGTTATAGGTTCCCATGCACACCGATACGGTCATCGTTGCTGTTTCTCCTTCCGTTTTACACGAGTTGTTTGTACACCTTCCGATATTCTGCGATCATTTTTTCCACAGAATTTTCTTTTTGAATGATTTTCGCCAATTCTTCACCCTGCAATAGTTTTCCATCCTGCTGTTTCACACTGTTTAGAGCCAGTCGCACAGCTTCCGTAAATGACTCCTGATCCCCCGTTTTTACCGCAATACCCTTTGAATCTTTCAATTGTTCCGCAATTCCTCCCGCATCAAATCCTACCACAGGGGTTCCGCAAGCCATAGACTCCAGGGATGTCGTGGCATAATTCTCCGCAATTGAAGGTAGTACGAACACATCTGCCATGCTGTAATACTCTGCCAGTATTTCTGTGCTTTGTATGTTGGGAAGCGGAATAACATTGGTAAGTCCGTCCAACATGGAATCATTCTCTTTATTCCATCCGATCAATATGACTTTTGCTTCCTTTTCAAGAGTCTTCGCCATACGCAGAATATATTTTGCCCCTTTTCTGGGATCTCGATATCCTACCGCAATTCCCAACACCAATTTATCTTGTGAAGAATAACCATATTTTTTTCTGCAAGTTCCCTTATTTCTAGGATAAAAAGTATGCGTCACATCAATTCCGTTGTGAATAGTGATACATGGGTATTTTCCGAAGAATGATTTTTCAGTTTCGGCTGTCAACCAGGCAGACGGTGTTACGATCACTTTCCGTTCTCCCACTGTAAACCAGTTCTTTTTGTATTTCCACATATAATGGGTAAAATCAAAGAATTGACTGGTGGGATAATTATGCAGATAAGGGCAGTTGCCACATCCTGTCTTCCATTTTTCACAATCAAAAAAATACCCACAGTTTCCTACGAACGCGTGGCAGTCGTGAAAAGTCCATACGCAAGGAATAGCATGTTCGTTGATGTAATGGAACAGCATCGGAAAATTCAGATAATATCCATGAAGTGCATGCATATGAATAATATCCGGTTGCGTGCTTTCGATATAGGCAATCAGTCGTCTCGTTGCGATTCGGTTCCACCACCCATTCAACCCAACAAGCCGGCTAAGAAAAGCAGACGCATATATCTCCGGAAGTCTGTCAAACTGATATACATTGGGATCATCTGATTTGTTCCCTCTTCCGTAAGCAACGTACGATTCTATTCCTTCTGCCAGAAGCTGTCTGTGAATGCATGCTACGATTCGGGCAGCTCCCCCTTGATCATAATGACTGTTGATCTGTAATATTTTCATATTTCCCTCTACCCCAGCAAATATTTTGCCACCTCGATTACCACACACTCAATCAGATACCATCTGCTGTAGCCATTGATCCGATAGCAATAACGGTATCGATCCATGATACGTTTTCCGGCTGCCTTCAGCTCCTTGTGGTTGCTGGCGCCGCCCATATGAAAATTAGCCAGTACTTTGTCCACGGTGACGATCTTTTTCCCCAGTTTTCGCATCTGTAGGAAAAATCCGTAGTCGTCATGGATGCCCAGCTGGCGGAAGGGGTAGGTCTTGTAGCACTCCGCTTTCACGAAGGTAGTCGGGTGGTTCCAGTCCCTGGAGGTCTGGAATCTACGGCTTCTGGCTGTCTTGACAAAGGTGCTGCCATCCGCCTTGTGCATACGGATATTGGCATACATAAGGTCGCAGCCTGTCATGTGGAAGGTATCGACCGCCGTCTCCACAGCCTCCGGCTCATACCAGTCATCGCTGTTGATAATGCCGATAATTTCTCCGGTTGCCTTACGGATTCCTTTATTCATAGCATCGTAGATGCCGCCGTCCGGTTCACTTAGGATATAATAGTGGATGCCTTTATTCTCCATCTGCACCCGGTAGGATTCTGCGATCTCAACAGTACGATCCCTGCTGTCACCATCAATAATCCAATATTCGATATTATCATAGGTCTGGGTCAATACAGATTCTATCGTGTGGCATATGGTTTTTTCACTGTTGAACGCCACTGTAATGATACTGACCAACGGACTGTTGCTCATGCTATTGTCCTCTTTTCGTAGTAAAGTCAAAAAGTCCCATTATCATTCCCCATGATAATATAGGACTTTCTGATCCCTATTCTGAATAAATCATGTTCATAACTGTCTGAAAATCCGATACATCTATCGTAATTACCTGATCGTATAGCAGTCCCTTTACACGTTGTAATTTGAATTTTAAAGGATAAGAATCCAACGCTGTTACCTTGGAAAACTGCTTCAATTTCTGTGTGATTCCATCCAGACTTTTACTGCTTGCTATATCTGATGTAGCTTCTTCTGCTCCCTTGCCATCATTATACACTACAACCAGCCTTGTCTCTTTGGCAAGGTTATCCAAGCTGTTTTGATAATTCAAATATATTGCCAATTGTCCCAAGCTGTCGAAAGCTTTTTCATGTAATTCGACCATCTCGTTTCCTTTACGCAGATCCGCGGATTTTCTATTCTTAAACTCAATGAGATTATAGTATTTCCCGCTTCGATATAACGCATCGCAGGATCTTGGCTTATGTCCCATACGTACTTTTGCAGCTATCTGTTTTGATATCTCATCAAAATTTTCTGCGGTATGCGGATCCTCCACCAGATACACTACATTACTTAGATCAGAATCGTCTATAGATGTTTCTTTCAAGGTACTTTCTATTTTACTTTTATCATATTGTATATTCATAAGCACTTACAGTCCTTCCAGTGGCTTATACATTGTCCGGTATACAATTTCTGTTTTTCCTGTGACATCCTCTGCGACGAATCTACGAGGAGATACTTCCTTCATAAAGTAATATCTGCCCATATCAGCAAGTTCCTGTTCTGCCAGTTTGGTCTCTATTGCCCTCATGAAATACGGACTATGGGTATTCAGTATAATCCGGATTCCCAATTCTTTATACAAAAGCACCAGAATCTCCGCAAATTTCACCTGCCATTCCGGATGCAGATTCACTTCCGGTTCATCAATTAAGAGTAATGAGTTCGAATTTAAATATCCGTTGTCCAATAATTTCTGTATCGTAAGAATATTTTTTAACCCTGATGCAATATTGGGGCACAGAATCGGATCCTGTAAATCTTCTTCATGATAAGTAATCTCTCTGTTCGTTGTAGAAGATACTAATTCTCCGTGAGTCACCTCATTCATAATCCGGGAGCATATTTCTCGCACTTTGTTTAATTCGTTGTATTTCTCAAGTGTCATTACACCTGTCGCAGACTTATACAACGCAGAAAACGGGATTTTCCCATTGGATGCCGATAGCCTTCTTCTATACTGATTGTTGATTACCATATCCAGCGAGCTGCCGGTCTCTATGTATACCGGCTTATTCATCAGGATCTGTGTTGCTGTGCTTTCAGTCAATTTATTGTTCTGAAAGGCTGCTCTTGCCACCGACTTCCCATACTCAAATTGTATTTCCGCCTGTGTATCCTGTCCCAACGTGTTAAGTTGTCCGCTAAAGCATTGAGAAAACGCCCTTTCAATCACAAAATGTGCATCATCTTCAAAAGGTCTTTTTCGTATTCTACCCAATTCACTGAGCAAATCTTCGTAACCGTCCTCTTCCGGATCAATTCCGGCTCTCTGCAACAGCTTCGGCAGATCCTCATCCGTCAAGTCTTCTAACGACAGCTTCATCTGTTCCAGTAAATTGAAGAAGTTATCACTGCATTCTTCCCAAAATGGATCAGAATCAGTGCGTGATTTGCTTTCCCATTCATCAATGCTGTTTTTAATACTGTTTTCTCTGCTTTGCAGCACTCTCTTATTCAATCGGCCAAATGCCTGACTTGTTGCATACAGTGCTTTGCACACCGTACTTTTTCCGGTACCATTATAGCCGGATATTACTGAAATTCCCTTGATCTCCACTTCTGCGTGCTGCACTCTGGCGACATTGTTTAATATGATCTTCATTCTTTGTCTTATCCTTCCATCTATTCGGATACTACACTACTTTTCATTATACCCAATATTATCAACAGTTTCAATGAATTCGTTAGAAACCATCCGCAGTTTCACCTATATTTCATCCATTTTTCTTATTCATCAGTTTGTTTGAAAAGGAATATACTGCGATATGCAAGACTTTTAAACAAGATATGAATTAATATATTTCATTCATACCATATTTCTCGTCCGTTTTCAAGTCTTTTTGTCTTTCAATCGTCAATGTTCCAAATGCTTTCCTTGCAAGCTTTCCCGGTTTTCCCGGGAGAAAGAATGCCAGCCGGACAAAAGGATTCAGCCACGCTGCCGGAAGGATATGTTTTCCTGCTTTTTCCGCAAGTTCAAAAATCATGTCCGGTGTACTCCGATATGTTTCATCTTGTGGCCAGAAAAGCCCTTCTTCACCGCTGTCCACCAGCATTCTCAGATATTCCGCAAGATGTTCTATCTGAAGGACACTGCGCTCATTATGATAAGTAGGGAACAGTGGCAGCTTTTGTGCCATTTTCTGCAGTGTCCTGTAGTTGCCTTTACAGCCGGGCCCGTAGATCATGGGAAGACGTAAGATTGCCAGACGGGTATCTGCCGTCTGCTTCTGTGCAAACAGTTCCTGTAACTTTTGTTCCGCCTGCCATTTGCTGTCCCCATAGAAATTCGAAGGTGCCGGTTTCGTCTTCGCCGTAATGTGCACTGGTTTCTTGCTGTTGCTGCTGTCACCGTAGACAATAATACTACTCAGATAAATATACTGCTTTGCACCGTCTGCTATGGCTTTTTCTGCGGCCTCCCGTGCAAGATCACAGTTTACGGCATAATATTCCTGTTTCTGTTCCTCCGTAAGACTACTGATGTCCGCATGGGCTTTGCCGGTGACATTCAGGATGCTTTCATAACCGGACCAGTCCATGCGTCTCCATGCGTCTCCACGCAGGCTGCCCGTATCCACAATATATTGTTCCGGATATTCTGTTGTCAGATACTTACGAAAAGAGGTGCCAATATAGCTATTGGCACCTAAAATCAATATTTTTTTCATTTTTCCTCGGAATTCTCCCTATTCTGCATGCTTCCTGTTCCACCTTCCACGACACCGTCTTGTCGCAACACGCTTAAAAAAGTGCCAAAAAAGCACCGTAGATCCATGCTAAATCCATATTTGGCAATATATTCCCCATCCAATTTTGCTTTTACCGGAATCTCCAGTTCATCTCTACCGTTGATCTGTGCCCAGCCGGTCAGTCCGGGAAGGACATCATTGGCACCATACTTATCTCTTTCCGCGATCAGATCATACTGGTTCCACAATGCAGGTCTGGGACCTACAATGCTCATATCTCCTTTGAAGATATTAAAGATCTGAGGAAGTTCATCCAAGCTGGTCTTACGCAGGAATTTTCCTGTTCTGGTAATATATTGTTCCGGGTTGCTCAGCATATGTGTCGGCATATCCTTGGGAGTATCTGTACGCATGGTTCGGAATTTATAGATCATAAAATGCTTCTTATGAATTCCCACCCGTTTTTGCTTGAACAAAATGGGACCGGGAGAATCCAATTTGATCGCAATGCACAGCACAAGCAATAACGGAGACAATACAATGATCCCCACACCACTCAGTACAATATCAATTATGCGTTTGATAGGAGTATACATAATTTATTCCTCCGTCGGATGATACGTAGGTACGATTTTCATAACTTCTTTGAGAATATCTCCGTCTTCATTGACAGCTTCCTGTTCCAACAGATCCAGCTGTCTCCGGAATTCTTCTTCATCAAATTCAATGGGTTTTCCAATAAAGATCATTTTATTGGCAGTTTCCTTCAGACCCTCTTCATTCATGAGAAGTTCCTCGTACATCTTTTCTCCGGGGCGTAATCCGGTGAATTTGATTTCGATATCTTCTCCCGGTTTATAACCGGACAGTTTAATCAGGTTTGTTGCCAGATCCAGAATTTTAACCGGTTCACCCATGTTCAATACAAAAATTTCACCACCTCTGGCATAAGCACCTGCCTGTAACACCAAAGAGACAGCTTCCGGTATTGTCATAAAATAACGGATAATATTCGGATCTGTAACCGTGACCGGGCCTCCCGCCGCAATCTGCTGTTTGAACAGAGGAATCACGCTGCCGTTACTTCCCAATACATTTCCAAAACGCACTGCCACAAAATTTGTGTCTGTTGTATGATTCATCATCTGAATCACCATTTCGCAGATTCTCTTGGAAGCACCCATGATATTTGTGGGATTTACCGCTTTATCCGTAGATATTAATACGAATTTCTTTACACCGTATTTGGCTGCTGCCTGTGCAGTCTTATACGTGCCGAATACATTGTTTTTAATAGCTTCATTGGGACTCGTCTCCATGAGCGGCACATGTTTATGTGCTGCTGCATGATATACAATATCCGGACGGTATGTCTCAAAAATCTTCTCTATACGAGCAGTATTTCGTACCGATGCTATCAGCACAACCTGATTGAGTTCAGGATACTTCCGCAACAGTTCCTGCTGAATCTCGTAAACACTATTCTCATAGATATCCAGGATAATCAGCTGCTTCGGATGATGTGCTGCAATCTGTCTGCACAACTCGCTTCCGATAGATCCTCCTCCACCGGTGACCAGAATCACCTTGTTGTGTACCGAATTCAGTACCTCCTCGGTATTGATCTGAATCGGATCTCTTCCCAGAAGATCCTCGATTTCTACTTCTTTCAGCTTAGATACCGATACATCTCCGTTGATCAGCTGGTAAATCCCGGGTAATGTACGAAGTTTACATCCTGTCTCCTTACAGATATCCAATATTTCCTTACGTACTTTATTGCTGGCAGAGGGAATTGCAAAAATAATCTCATCAATGCTGTACTGTCCCACCGCATCAGCGATTTTCTCTCTTCCGCCTACAATAGGCACACCTCTCAGGAACTTTCCGTGACAGCCGGGATTATCATCAATGATACATTTGATATTCATGGATACGAACTGACTGGATTCCGCTTCTTTCAGGATAGCGTTCGCTGCAGCGCCTCCACCGATCAGCATGACATTATTGCCCGTCTTCTTCTGTGCGATCTCAGTGCGTTTCATGTTAATAATGCGTAGAATACGATAACTGAAACGGATACCACAGGTCATTGCAAACAGCAGGAACAAATAGATAATATAATAGCTCCTGGGCATTTTCTGGTTCGTAAGCTGGCAGAGTACAAATTGGGCAACTGATGCACAACAGGTGGCGAACACAATATTCAGCATTTCTGTTGCACTTGCATAACGCCATACACTTTTATACAATTTCCAGATTACGAAAAACAATATCGTGAATCCAATATTAAACGGTAGAATATATTCGAACTTCGCCATATATTCTTTTGGTATCGCATTGAATTGAAAATCGAAGCGGATATAAATTGCTGCAAACGATGCTATCACTATGGACATGGTGTCCATGATCAGCAACGCAATAATTCTGTTAATCGGTATTTTCAAAAAATTATTTTTCATTTTCATATACTAATGTTTGTCTCCAACACAGGAATAAAAGTATCATGGTGAGAGCACTGCTGCCCCAGGAATACTCTAACATTCCAAATAAAAGAGGAACCAGCATAACAAAAATGCTGACTGCTGCCACTACCGGTCTCCCTTTTTGATAATAGCATTTTACTAATTTCACAATACTGACTAAGCACAAAATAATCAGACATACTGCGGCCGGTATGCCAAAGTCTGTTGCAAACTGCAAATAAATATTATGCGCATGCCCAATCCAGTAAGCATACGTCAATTGAAATCCCTGATCACTCTGTGTATGTCCTACGAGATTCAAATTGGCAAGATAGTGACTGTATATCGTCTTTCGTACTAGAAATGGATCTGTGTATTCTTCCTCTGTCTTTAAAACAGCCATTTCCTGCAGTTGTTCTTCCTGCGAGGCCGTTTCTTGCAGTTCTGCCGCAAATGCCTTTATTGTAAAAGGATCTGCGCCAAAAATCCCATCTGTGATTTCTGTCGTTCTTCCGACAGCAGTCTCTAACAGTTCATCTATATCTACATATTTCTCGGAATTCCATGGGTCCCAGGAATGCACCTTGTCTTCGCTCCATTCCCCCCAGAACCACACCGGATGATGGAATACCGCCGGCAGATACCTTGTCATGCTAAACGTAAGCGGAAACATCACACATACACACAATACCAACAGCAGACCATTTCTGATATACTGCTTTTTTCGTTTTTCACTCTGGTAGAATCCAAGGAATATCAGTCCTAATACAAAGGAAACCATCCATGCGGTTCGTCCAATCGTCATAAAGAGAAAGGAATACACCACTCCTGCACCGAGCCAGTAATATACTCTCCAGAATTTATGCTTATTTTCCTTCGTCACATACAATATTTTTCCAAATATCGCTGCCAATACCTCCAGATAAAACAAGCCATTCAGATTGCAGTTATTGTAAATGCCTATATATCTTACCTGATCATAGGGTCGAAATACGCAGCAATATCCCTGGAATGCAAAAAAAGCAAGGATAACGCCATTCATGATTCCCTGATACATGTCCTCCTGCTCTTCTGCCGTAAAGTCCGTGAGATAAAAACAGCCAAACATGATAAAATAGCACCACGGCCATATATAATCGCTTTTGGAAAAAATCATCAGGAGCATCATAACTGCCCACAGGCCAAGCATTCGTTTATTCAGCTTCGGATACTTTTTTTCTATCAATACGCTGATCACCGTATGAATCGCCACATAGCCAAATAATAATACATCAAGGCCGACCATCACACGTCCGTTAACATAATATGCTAAGGGCTGCCCTAAAGCAATAAAGAGAATTCCCGCTGTAAGACCTATCACCGTCCAGATCACATACGGAATCTTGTGAGCCATCACTTCTTCCCATTTGTAGTGCGACATGATGATAACAGCCATCAATACTCCCACCATATTTCGGAAAGTCTCTATCGCCCCATCCAATCCGGAACCGGTCTTCGTTCTCTGGTCGATCAGACAGAATAGGAAAAAGCAGATGGTATATAATATCCGCTTCTTTGACCATATGCAGAACGACTTCCCTTTTATAGCAAATTCCATGTCATTATCCTCAATTCTGTTTCCTATTAGAATTTCTATATTTTCCTTTCTATTCTAATCAATTTAAGCTACAAGTACAAGCTTTTATTTATTATCATATAATTTCTTAAAAAAAATATGAAGGAGAGTCTACTTCCTCTTCCGTTTCTCCTATTGTTTCTAATTGCGATATATCATAGTTTGTAACTATTCAGAGCCATGCAAAGCTGGATTCTGCGAATAAAGGCACCGATATTCCACCGATGCCTTCCCTACAACGCAATATGTATCTTCTTCTCCACTATTTTCCGGGCCGCCTCTGCACAGTCCAATGTAATCTCCCGATTGTCTATATCGTAGATTTCAGCTCCAAGGATTTTGATGATTCCATTGTTGCCGGTATCTCCGGTTCACCCGTCTGAAAGAGGCATCTATTTTACCTGCGGCGCCTTTATCATCTGTAATTACGCAAAATTTTCCCTCTTCTTCCGGCAATTTCACAAGAACATGCAGGCATACCGCAAGCATTTCTTCCCCAAGGTTGTCTCCTGTTTCCTTATTTTTTCGCACCCCGGAGAAAAAACGCGTGTAAAAGTCCTGAGTGTTTTTGCTTTTCTCTTCTACTATATTTCGAAGTCCCTCATCTTCAAGAAGTGTCTTTGCTATTGTACTTACCGGACTGTTGATCATCCGGATTGCCCAGATCAAGTAATTGTTCACCTGTTGTCTGGAAGAAAAGCAGCTCTCCATAATATCCTGCAATTATTCTCCCGCCATCCCGGCTACCACCGTCACAGATTCCTTCCCATAATACTCCGCGCAGGCCGTATTTACCCACACATAGCCATTCTCGGGCTGCAGATCGGTATACATGAGCAGTTCCACATAATTCAGCGGTCGGAACACCGGATTTTTCACGGAATCGTCCTTCAGCACTGCGATCCGCTCTTCCCAGCCGGGGCCGTAAGCCTGTGCCCAGCCGTTTCTCCACATGCGGTAGGCACGGTAACTGGTGGTGCTCTGGACATTGCCGAACAGAACAACTGCTGCCAGAAGTGCCCCCGTCACTGCAAAATAACGCAGGAGGTATTTCTGTGCCAACAGGTCTGCCTTTTCGCTCTTTTCCGCTTTCAGAACCCGCTTTGCGATCCAGCCACACCAGTACAGTACATTGGCCACCATCCACAGCACATAGAAATACCACAGGATAGCTCCCTGCCTGCCGCCGCCCATGGTGCCGTCCACGTAGATCGTTGCAGTAGCCTGGGAGGCGTATACTCCGAAAGTCAGCGCAGTAAACAGGCCGGGGAAGCGAAACTCATAGTTCATTTTTCTGACCGCTTTCCAGAAGAAAGGGATCAGCAGAACCAGTAGCAGCAGGACCTTCAGATTCGTCCAGCTGATAATATTCAGAAAAGTTCTCTCCAGGGACAGCCAGATGGCCATCAACGGGGAATTGGCTGTGCTGCCGCCAAAATTGCCGTTGAGTCTGGTTGCTGTCAGCGGAGAAGTCACACACATCAATACGCTGAGTGTCTCTAACAGTGTCACGATCCAGGTCCGGCGAAAAGCATCTTTACGGCAGATCAGGAATAAGATCTGCAGACAGATCAACAGGCACATGGTGGATACGCTGGTGGAAAAATTGTTGCCACCCACCAGAATCGCCAGCAGGCAGGCCAGCACGGTAAGCACGACCCGCTTTGCCTTGCCGGTCTCGCGAAGCGCAATTTCCAGATACAGTGTCAGCAGGACCAGTGACAAGCTATACACAAAAGTGTAATTCACCGAACCGTTATACCAATAAAAGCTTTCCTCCGGATAGGGGCAGTAAAGCACCTGGAGAATTGCCATGGGAATACCGATGGGCAGGATCAGCCAGCGGTTCTCCTTTGCCTGGCCCGCAATGCATTCTCTGAGCAGCAGGAACTGGGACAGGATCACGGAACCGATCATCAGATAGGGGGTGATCCGGTAAAAATGTTCTCCAAATGCCGCAGGCTGCAAAGCCGACAGAATCAGTATGGAAAATCTGGCTTCCCACACATTTTGTGCCAATGTCTGGTATATCGCATGAAATACACCGGCGATTCCTTCTCCGGCCTGCATTGCCCGGTACATATATTTTCCGAAAGACCAGTCATCTGCAGAGGGATAATCGTATTTTGCGATCGTAAACAGCGGCCACAGGATCACCGCCAGTGCCAGGATCCACGCGATGTGGATCAATATCATTTTCTTTCGTTCTGTCAGTTTCATTGGTATAAAATATCCTTTCTTACAATAGATCCGGTGTCCAGTCCATATCTACATCACTTCCGCCGCTGTCTCCACCGGAAC
>ULRW01057463.1_pt1 | contig 11580 bp, 5 predicted proteins | sample 1955581 | NCBI WGS metagenome assembly ULRW01 (sample SAMEA4835687, study PRJEB28245) | human gut metagenome | biome: gut microbiome; material: fecal sample | place: Denmark | collected 2008 | reverse complement strand
TCGCCGCCGTGCCGGATTTCGGCGAGCTGGGCAACGTCATGTTCAACCTCGATTTCAAGGGCGTGTTCACCGCGAGCGGCCTGATCCTCGTGTTTGTATGTTTCTTCGGTGATTTCTTCTCCACGCTCGGCACGGTGCTCGCCGTTGCCAACCGTGCCAATATGCTCGATGAACACGGCAATCTGCCCGGCATTGAGCGCCCCTTCCTTGTCGATGCCATCGGCACGTGCATCGGCGCACTGACCGGCAACACCACCATCACGACCTTTGTCGAGTCCACCTCCGGCGTGGAGGCCGGCGGCCGCACCGGTCTGACCGCGCTCGTTGCAGGCATTATGTTCCTGCTGACCGTCTTCCTCGCGCCGCTGTTCGTCGCCATCCCGTATGCCGCGACCGGCCCGGCGCTGATCTATGTCGGCTTCCTCATGCTCAAGGGCTTCACGGAGATCGACTTCACGGATTACGATGAGTCCATCGGTCCGTGTGTCATGATGATGTTCACGGCTTTCACCGGCAACATCACCAACGGTCTCGGCGCCGGCATCATCGTGCACGTGCTCGTCAAGCTCGTGCGCGGCAAGGCCAAGGAGATCCACCCGATCATGTACCTGCTGTGCGCGCTCATGGTCCTGTACTTCATCGTTGGGTAACCTGCGCCGCTCTTCATAACTGCAGAAAGCCTCCGGCGGATCTTCCGCCGGAGGCCTTTTTTGCGCGCTCGGGAAAAACAAAAACGCCAAGGTACGATTCTTCAACTTTCTTGGATTCGATACTTTTATCGTGTACTACTGCCCAGTAACGGGTCCGGCATCGGATGCCATTTCTGATATGCGGCAAAAATCTCGGAGTAGTCCTGCGGCTTGATCTTTGCAAACACAGGGTGATTCTTTTCCGCATAGTATTCGCGAACCGTTGCGCAATACTGCTCTAAATCGCCGTCCGCAAGGTCAAGCAATTCTTGCGCCCGGTCAACCGTTGCCTCGGCAACGGAAACCCGTTCCTGTTCCCGCTGCAGCCGCATTGTTTGCAGCACAAGCAGCGAGACCAGAAGAATACACACAGTTATCAGCAAAACAATTACTGCTTTTCTCGGTACTTGCTTGCTACGTATCTCTGGCGTGACATTCTGGTGATTCACAACGTGTCCCCCTTTTTTGCATATCTCAGGCCGTGCGTAGCAAGATATTTGTGCGGCCTTGTGTGCACCATACCACAATCGCGGATTATTTTCAAGAATCAAGAAATTGTGTTCCGCATCCTGTGCATGATCCACACACGGCCGACGCTTTATGGTATAGTGGTGGTGTCGATGGGAAACAAAGTCAGAGAATACAGGGAATACCATGGCGTCGGTCAGCAATGGCTTGCGCGCAAGGCAAAATGCGGCAGAACCACGATTTACGAAATCGAACGCGGGGGTCGTCTGCCAAATGTCGTCACGGCGAGGCCGCCATCTACCCCGCGCGCAAGCCGCCGAAGGGAGGCGTGCCCCGTGAATAACGCACGCCGCCGTCGGCTTCGCTTCTTGATCTCCGCACATGGTTAGCATTTTGTTAGCAAAATGCGTTTGCATTATGCTGAAAACAATCGCAAATCCGCGACGTTTTTCGCACCGCAAAGATTTCCGAAAGCACCGCAAAGCATTGATATACAAAGAAAAGCCCCGGAATCCAACGGATTCCGGGGCTTCTTAATTTGGTGCGGGAGATGGGACTTGAACCCACACGTCTATGGTTGGACACAGGCACCTCAAGCCTGCCTGTCTACCGATTCCAGCACTCCCGCATACGCATATGCACTTGTCAAACGCATGAGTTATTATAACAGATACGCGCGGAATGTCAACCACAAATTTTCGACTCAGGTCGATTTTTTCATTTTTCTCTCCGCAGCGGCGGTTTGGCGCGTCTCTGTCACCAGAACGGCCGTCAGAATGGCGAGTGCTGCGATGAGCGCGAGCGCACCGTCGGCCATCGGCAGCAGGTAGCGCATACGCAGGTAGGCATGGTAGCCGAGCAGGGAGGCAAATTCGCACAGCAGCGCCGGAAGCGCGAGCTGCGGCCACGCGACTGCAAGGGCGAGCGTGAGCGCATCGGCGGCGAAGAAATAGCGGTCGTGCATGTGCGGCAGGAAAAACGGGATCGCGGCGGCGAGCACCGCCGCCGCCAGCAGCAGCGCACGGTCGGAGCAATCGTCCCGATGCAGCCAGAACCAGACGGCGAGCACCGCGATCACGAGTGCGGCCGCACCGATGCCGAGCCTGGCTGCGGCGTCGGGGTTTGCCACATCCCGAAAGAGCGCAAAGACGGACGGGGAATTGTAGTTGAGCCCCGTGCCGATGCTGCCCGTCTGCTGAAACGGGATCGTCAGCGCGTCCCACAGTCCGCGCCCTGCGATGACGGCCGGGAGCACCATGACCACGCACACGGCGGGAAAGGCGAGTGCGTGGCGCAGCTTGACGCGCCGTGTGAGCCAGAAGAGCAGAAAGACCGGCATGACGAACACGGCCTGCAGCTTGAAGGCGAACGACGCACCGATGCTGACCACGCCGAGCAGCGGATGCCCGGACAGGACAAGATAGACGCTCAGCACGGCGAGGGCGGCATACACGCTGTCGCACTGCCCCCAGAGCGCGCCGTTGAGCACGACGGTCGGCCAGAAGAGCACGAGGAAAAATGCCGCGAGCTTCCATGCGGCACTCCGGCGAAACAGCCCCACGAGCTGCATGACGGACCACGCGAGCAGCACGTCAAACAGAATGCTGAAGAGCTTGATAAGGTGCAGATCCGGCAGGGAGCTGCCGCTGATGAGCGCCAGCACCGTCAGGTACGGTACATTATAATTCCCGACCGGCGCGCGCAGCGCGGCAAGACCACCGTGCGTGCGGAAGAAATCGACCCACACGCTCAGAAAATTCCGGTAGTCATCCGTGACGTAATTCAGGCACGCACCGCGCAGCACAAACGCCGCCGTCAGCAGCAGCGCAGCGCACAGCACGTGCGCCGGCTTCGGCAGTGCGCCGGAGCGCCGCAGCAGCACCAGTGCCGCGCCGGCCTCGGCGGCGAGAAGCAGACAGATGCGGATATCCATGGCCATCCCTCCGAAGATACAAAAAAGCGGCAGGGCGATACGCTCCTGCCGGCGGAAAATTCACAAAATAACACTTGACAACCAGCGCGCGTAAATGGTAAAATATCACGCTATGTGTCTTGAAAGCGGAAGAAACTACTTCCGCAACTTACAAGATTATTTTAGCGGATTGACCGTAAAAATGCAACAGGTCAAAAAAGTATTTCACAACCCTACCGGGTGTTCACAGTCTCAAAAGAAGGAGTGTTCGCCATGCCAAAGGCAGTCACCTACGGAAAAACCGAACGAATGAGCTTTGCCCGTCACGAGGAGATCCAGAGCATGCCGAATCTTCTGGAGATCCAGAAGAATTCGTACAAATGGTTCCTCGAAGTGGGTCTGCGTGATGTGTTCAAGGATGTGGACGTCATCACCGACTACTCCGGAAACCTCGAGCTGCGCTTCGTGGATTACGCCATGGACGAGAATCCGAAGTACACCGAGGAGGAGTGCAAAGCGCGCGATGCCACGTATGCGGCCCCGCTGAAGGTCAGCGTCCGCCTGCGCAACAAGGAGACCGAGGAGATCAAAGAGCAGGAGATCTTCATGGGCGATTTCCCGATCATGACGCCCAGCGGCACCTTCGTCATCAACGGCGCGGAGCGTGTCATCGTCTCGCAGATCGTGCGTTCCCCCGGCGTGTACTATGACAAGAAGACCGACAAGGCCTACAACTCTACCTACGGCACGACCGTCATCCCGTACCACGGCGCATGGCTCGAGTACGAGACTGACCTCAACGACATCTTCAACTGCCGCATCGATAAAAACCGCAAGCTGCCGGTGACCTGGTTCATCAAGGCCATGGGCGCGTACAAAGCGGATAACCCGAACACCTGGCTGTCCTGCATCCCGGATATGACGACCGGCGTCGTCACCAACGAGCAGATCAAGGAAGTGTTCGATAACGATGCGCGCATCGTCGCCACCCTCGACAAGGACACCTGCAACTCCCGCGAGGAGGCGCTCGTCGAGATCTACCGCAAGCTCCGTCCGGGCGATCCCCCGACGGTGGAGAGCTCCGAGTCCCTGCTTGAGGGCCTGTTCTATGACCGCCGCCGCTACGACATCTCCAATGTCGGCCGCTATAAGTTCAACAAAAAGCTCGGCCTGCGCAGCCGCATCGCCGGCCATATGCTGGCCGCTCCGGTCGTCGATCCGATGACCGGCGAGATCATCGCCGAGGCGGGCGAGGTGCTCACGCGCGAGCGCGCCGAGGAGATCGCCGAGGCCGGCGTCAATGACGTCTATCTGGACGTCGACGGCAAGCCCGTGCGCGTGTTCGGCAACGGCATGGTCGACATGAAGCACTATGTTGATTTCGACCCCGCCGAGCTTGGCATCAAGGAGCTCGTGCGCGGCATCATCCTGCGCCAGCTCATGGAGCAGTACGAGGGCGACGCGCTCAAGGAAGCTATCGAGGAGAACATCGACCTGCTCATCCCGAAGCACATCATCGCCGACGATATGTTCGCGTCCGTCAACTACCTGTGCTGCCTGGCGCACGGCATCGGCGAGCCGGATGACATCGACCACCTCGGCAACCGCCGCGTGCGCAGCGTGGGCGAGCTGCTGCAGAATCAGTTCCGCATCGGCTTCAGCCGCATGGAGCGCGTGATCCGTGAGCGCATGACGCTGCAGGATCTCGACGTGGTCACCCCGCAGTCGCTCATCAACATTCGTCCCGTGACGGCCTCCATCAAGGAGTTCTTCGGCAGCAGCCCGCTGTCCCAGTTCATGGACCAGACCAACCCGCTGGCAGAGCTGACGCACAAGCGCCGTATCTCCGCACTCGGCCCCGGCGGTCTGTCGCGTGAGCGCGCAAGCTTCGACGTGCGTGACGTGCACTACAGCCACTACGGCCGTATGTGCCCGATCGAGACACCGGAAGGTCCGAACATCGGCCTGATCAGCTATCTCGCGTCCTACGCCCGCGTGAACGAGTACGGCTTCCTTGTGACGCCGTTCCGCCGCGTGGAAAAGGGCACCTGCCGTGTGACCGACGACGTCGAGTACATGACGGCGGACGTCGAGGACCGCTACATCGTCGCGCAGGCGAGCGAGCCTGTCGATGAAAACGGCTGCCTCATCAACGACCGTATCACCTGCCGCCACCGCGACGAGATCGTCGAGGTCGACCGCGACCGCGTCGACTACATCGACATCTCCCCGCGCATGATGGTCTCCATCGCGACGGCCATGATCCCGTTCCTGGAAAACGACGACGCGAACCGTGCCCTCATGGGCGCGAACATGCAGCGTCAGGCCGTGCCGCTGATGGTCACGCAGGCGCCGATCGTTGCCACCGGCATCGAGCACAAGCTGTGCGTGGACTCCGGCGTGGTCGTGCTCGCCGAGGGCGACGGCGTTGTGCTGTCCGTGTCGGCCGACAACGTCAAGGTGCGCTACGACAGCGGCGAGATCAAGGACTACAAGCTCATCAAGTTTGCCCGTTCCAACCAGGGCACGTGCATCAACCAGCGCCCGATCGTCGCCGTCGGCGACCGTCTGAGCGAGGGCGACGTCATTGCCGACGGTCCGGCCACCTCGCAGGGCGAGATCGCGCTCGGCAAGAACCTGCTGGTCGGCTTCATGACCTGGGAAGGCTACAACTACGAGGACGCCGTTCTCATCAACGAGCGTCTGGTCATGGAGGACGTCTACACCTCCATTCATATTGAAGAGTTCGAGTGCGATGCGCGCGACACGAAGCTCGGCCCCGAGGAGATCACCCGTGACATCCCCGGCGTCGGCGACGATGCGCTCAAGTATCTCGACGACCGCGGCATCATCTGTGTCGGCGCAGAGGTGCGCAGCGGTGATATTCTGGTCGGCAAGGTCACGCCGAAGGGCGAGACCGATCTGACCGCCGAGGAGCGCCTGCTGCGCGCCATCTTCGGCGAAAAGGCGAGAGAGGTCCGCGACACCTCGCTCAAGGTCCCACACGGCGAGGCCGGCATCGTGGTCGATGTCAAGCGCTTCACCCGCGAAAACGGCGATGAGATGTCCCCGGGTGTCAACGAGGTCGTGCGCGTGTACATTGCGCAGAAGCGTAAGATCTCCGTCGGCGACAAGATGGCAGGCCGCCACGGCAACAAGGGTGTCGTGTCCCGCATCCTCCCGCGCGAGGATATGCCGTACCTGCCGGACGGCACGCCGCTCGACATCGTGCTCAACCCGCTGGGCGTGCCTTCCCGTATGAACATCGGTCAGATGCTCGAGGTGCACCTCGGCTATGCGGCACAGGCGCTCGGCTGGAAGGTCGCCACGCCGGTCTTTAACGGCGCGAACGAGGAAACGATCCGCGAGACGCTCGTCAAGGCCGGCCTGCGTGAGGACGGCAAGAGCGAGCTCTATGACGGCCGCACCGGTCAGAAATTCGATAACGACGTCACGGTCGGCTGGGTCTACTTCCTCAAGCTCCACCACCTCGTCGATGATAAGATCCACGCCCGCAGCACCGGCCCGTACAGCCTCGTCACCCAGCAGCCGCTCGGCGGCAAGGCGCAGTTCGGCGGCCAGCGCTTCGGTGAAATGGAAGTCTGGGCGCTCGAGGCCTACGGCGCGGCTTACACCCTGCAGGAGATCCTGACGGTGAAGTCCGACGACGTGACCGGCCGCGTGCGCACGTACGAAGCCATCGTCAAGGGCGAGAACATCCCGCAGCCGGGCGTGCCCGAGTCGTTCAAGGTGCTGATCAAGGAGCTGCAGTCCCTGTGCCTGGATGTGCGCATCCTCGACGAGAACGGCGACGAGATCGAGCTCAAGGACGACGAGGACGATTTCATCCCCGGTATGCGCGACGAGATGTCCTACAAGTCCGACGATGACGAGATCACCGGCAGCGGCTTCACGATCGAGGACGTGCCGGTCGATGAGGACGATGACCTCGGCACATTTTCCACCGATGACGGTGACGACTACACGGATGACGCTGATAAGGAGGAGGAATAAAACATGAGCTACACCCCGTTTGATGCAATTCAGATCGGCATTGCCTCCCCTGAGATGATCCTTTCCTGGTCCTCCGGCGAAGTGAAAAAGCCGGAGACCATCAACTACCGCACGCTCAAGCCCGAGCGTGACGGCCTGTTCTGCGAGCGCATTTTCGGACCCACGAAGGACTGGGAGTGCCACCGCGGCAAGTATAAGAAGATCCGCTATAAGGGCAAGATCTGCGACCGCTGCGGCGTGGAAGTCACGCGCGCAAAGGTCCGCCGCGAGCGCATGGGCCACATCGAACTGGCCGCGCCCGTGAGCCACATCTGGTACTTCAAGGGCATTCCGTCGCGCATGGGTCTGATCCTCGATCTGACCCCGCGCATTCTGGAAAAGGTGCTGTACTTCGGTGCGTACATCGTCACCGACCCCGGCATGACGCCGCTGCAGCGCTGCCAGATCCTGTCCGAAAAAGAGTACCGCGATATGCGCGAGAAGTATGAGGACGATTTTGAGGCCGGCATGGGTGCCGAGGCCATCAAGAAGCTCCTGCAGCAGATCGACTGCGCCAAGCTCTCCGAGCAGCTGCGCGCCGAGCTTGAGGAGGCCAGCGGTCAGAAGAAGGCCAAGATCGTCAAGCGTCTGGAGGTCGTCGAGGCCTTCCACCGCAGCGGCAACCGCCCTGAGTGGATGATCATTGACGTGCTGCCGGTCATCCCGCCCGAGATCCGCCCCATGGTGCAGCTCGACGGCGGCCGCTTTGCCACGTCTGACCTCAATGACCTGTACCGCCGCGTCATCAACCGCAACAACCGTCTCAAGCGCCTCATGCAGCTCAACGCGCCGGACATCATTGTCCGCAACGAGAAGCGCATGCTGCAGGAAGCCGTTGACGCCCTGATCGACAACGGCCGCCGCGGCCGTGCCGTCACCGGCGCCAACTCCCGCGCGCTCAAGTCTCTGTCCGATATGCTCAAGGGCAAGCAGGGCCGCTTCCGCCAGAACCTGCTCGGCAAGCGTGTCGACTACTCCGGCCGAAGCGTTATCGTCGTCGGCCCGGATCTGAAGCTCTATCAGTGCGGCGTGCCGAAGGAAATGGCTATTGAGCTCTTCCGCCCGTTTGTCATGAAAAAGCTCGTCGAGGACGGCGTTGCCAACAACATCAAGTCCGCCAAGAAGATGGTCGACAAGCAGCGTACCGAGGTCTGGGACGCGCTCGAGGTCGTCATCAAGGATCACCCGGTCATGCTCAACCGTGCGCCGACGCTCCACCGTCTGGGCATTCAGGCGTTCGAGCCCGTGCTTGTCGAGGGCCGTGCGCTCAAGCTGCACCCCCTGTGCTGCACCGCATTCAACGCCGACTTTGACGGCGACCAGATGGCGATCCATGTCCCGCTGTCCGCGGAGGCGCAGGCTGAGGCGCGCATCCTCATGCTCTCGGCAAACAACCTCCTCCGCCCGCAGGACGGCCACCCCGTCACCGTGCCGACGCAGGATATGATCCTCGGCGCGTATTACCTGACCTACGTTCGCCTCGGCAAGGCCGAGAAGGGCGCCGAGCAGGTGTTCGTGACCGATGCCGGCGACACCGATTTGCCGGTGAATGAGATCGTGGATGCCGACGACTTTGTCGCCGCGCACAAGCAGGCCGAGGCCGACGGCAAGACGCCGCCGAGCTACAAGCCGCTTAAGGTGTACCGCGATCCGAACGAGGCCATCATGGCCTATAACTACGGCGATGTCGGCCTGCACGCGCCGATCCTTGTGCGCGTTGCGCGCGAGGTTGACGGTGAGCTGCTGCACCGCACGATCGAGACGACCGTCGGCCGCATCATCTACAACGAGCCCATCCCGCAGGATCTCGGCTACGTTGACCGCACCGATCCCGAACACATGTTCGATCTTGAGGTCAGCTTCAAGGTCGGCAAGAAGCAGCTCGGCAAGATCATTGACCGCTGCATCGAGAAGCACGGCTTCACCGTTGCGACCGAGGTGCTCGATAACGTCAAGGCGCTCGGCTACAAGTACTCCACCATCGGCGCCATCACGATCTCCATCGCGGACATGACCGTCCCGGACGAGAAGAAGACCCTCATCGCCGCCACGGAGAAGAAAGTCATCAGCATCGAAAAGCAGTATAAGCGCGGCTTCATTACGGAAGACGAGCGCTACCGTCTGGCCGTGTCCGAGTGGGAAAAGACCACGAAGGACGTCACCTCGGCCCTGCAGAACTGCCTCGATGAGTTCAACCCGATCTATATGATGGCGGACTCCGGCGCCCGTGGTTCCATGGCACAGATCCGTCAGCTTGCCGGTATGCGCGGCCTGATCGCGAACACCGCCGGTAAGACCATCGAGATCCCGATCAAGGCCAACTACCGCGAGGGCCTGTCCGTCCTCGAGTACTTCATCTCGTCCCGAGGCGCTCGTAAGGGCCTGGCCGATACCGCACTGCGTACCGCCGACTCCGGTTACCTGACGCGCCGTCTGGTCGACGTTTCGCAGGATGTCATCATCCGCGAGCCCGACTGCGGCACGACCGACGGCATCATGGCCCGCGCCGTGTTCGACAAGGGACAGGAGGTCCAGAGCCTCGGCGAGAGCATCCACGGCCGCTACCCGGCTGAGCCTGTTGTGTCGCCCAAGACCGGTGAGGTGCTCTTCGACACCGACCATATGCTCATGCCCGACGATGCCAAGGTGCTCGACGAGCATGGCATCGAGGAAGTCAAGATCCGCAGCGTCATGACCTGCGAGGCGCGCAGCGGCGTCTGCGCCAAGTGCTATGGTATCAACCTGGCCATCGGCCAGCCGGTCAACGCCGGCGAGGCGGTCGGCGTCATCGCCGCCCAGTCCATCGGTGAGCCGGGCACGCAGCTGACCATGCGAACCTTCCACACCGGCGGCGTCGCCGGCGACGATATCACGCAGGGCCTTCCCCGCGTCGAGGAGCTGTTCGAGGCGCGCAAGCCGAAGAAGATGGCCACCCTCGCCGAGATCCCCGGCATCGTCACCATCGAGGAGACGAAAAAGACGTCTATCTATGCCGTCACGATCACGAACCCGGTCGATGGCGAGACCGTCACTTACAACCTGCCGTACTCTTCCGGCATCCTGGTTGCCAACGGCGACACGGTCACGAAGGGCCAGCCGCTCTCGAGCGGCGCGTACAGCCCGCACGACGTGCTGCGTATCTGCGGCGTGGACGCCTGCCAGCAGTATATCATCCAGGAAGTCCAGAAGGTCTACCGTCAGCAGGGCGTTGACATCAACGACAAGCACATCGAGATCATCGTCCGTCAGATGATGCGCAAGGTCCGCGTCGAGGATTCCGGCAGCACCAACCTGCTGTCCGGTGCGATCGTCGATCTGCATGAGTTCCGCGCAGCCAACCGCGCCATCGCCGAGCGCATCGCGGCAGGGGAGACCGATCTCGTGCCCGCCACGGCCGAGCATGTCCTCATGGGCATCACCAAGGCCTCGCTCGCGACGGAGAGCTTCCTGTCGGCGGCCTCCTTCCAGGAGACGACGAAGGTGCTCACCGATGCTGCCATCAAGGGCAAGATCGACCATCTGGTCGGCCTGAAGGAGAACGTCATCATCGGCAAGCTCATCCCCGCCGGCAGCGGCCTTGCCTGCTACCGCAACTTTGAGACGAACGAGGAGCCGATCGCTCCCGCTGAGCCCGAGGACGACGGTGTGGATCTGTCCGATCTCGCCAACATCTCCAACGCGCTCTGATCGCCGAATACCAATTGTTTCACCGGGATATGCTCGCATATCCCGGTGAAATTTTCACTTTCGACTTGAATAAAAATACTTGACGAATCTTGTGCAATATGCTAAAATCCTATTTTGCGTGGGCGTGCGCCCACTGCTTTGCCGCGCCTGTGTAAAAAGCACAAAAAGTCCGGAGTTTTCCGAAATAATTCCGGCAGAATCACGGTTTATCCGGTGCTGCTTTTTGGCATCGTATAAATAAATCATTTTTCGAGGAAAGGAGGAAAACCATGCCTACTTTTAACCAGTTGGTGAGAAAGGGCAGAGAAAAGGCTACCTACAAGTCTGCGTCTCCCGCCATGCAGAAGGGCCTCAACACCCTGAAGAACCGCGAGACCGATCTGAGCGCTCCTCAGAAGAGAGGCGTCTGCACTGCCGTGCGTACCTCTACCCCCAAGAAGCCGAACTCCGCGCTTCGTAAGATCGCCCGTGTGCGTCTGACCAACGGCTACGAGGTAACCGCCTACATCCCGGGCATCGGTCACAACCTGCAGGAGCATAGCGTCGTTATGATCCGCGGCGGCCGTGTCAAGGATCTCCCCGGCGTTCGTTACCACATCATCCGCGGCACCCTCGATACGCAGGGCGTTTCCGGACGTATGCAGGCCCGTTCCAAGTACGGTGCCAAGCGGCCGAAGGCAGGAAAGAAGTAAGTTCCAACAGCAAATTTTGCCCTGTTGTTAACTGATATATATGTATTCGTTAACCTCGGGGCGCAGACGGAGATGCACC
>ULRW01038553.1_pt1 | contig 11653 bp, 15 predicted proteins | sample 1955581 | NCBI WGS metagenome assembly ULRW01 (sample SAMEA4835687, study PRJEB28245) | human gut metagenome | biome: gut microbiome; material: fecal sample | place: Denmark | collected 2008 | reverse complement strand
AAAGCTCGTCTATATCCCCCTGATTATGGCTGGCAAGCAGTATTGTCTTGCCCTGCTCCTTGAGCCCCTTTATGAGCTGCCGCATCTCCCGAACGCCGTGCTTGTCAAGGCCGTTGAGCGGCTCGTCAAGTATAAGCAAACTTGGGTTTTCCATAATGGCCTGGGCTATGCCTAACCTTTGCCGCATGCCGAGGGAATATTTCCCAACAGGCTTTTTCATGAGGGGGTCAAGTCCCACCCGGCGCATGGAAGCGGCTATTTCCCGAAGCCCTATCTTTTTGTTCAGCGAAGCCAATATCTCAAGGTTCTTCACGCCGGTTATGTTGGGCAGAAACCCCGGCGTTTCGATTATCAGTCCCATGTCCCGCGGGAAGTCTACATCCACGCCAACGCGCTCGCCGTTCACGGTTATGCTGCCGCTGTCGGGTATCAGGAAGCCGCATATGCACTTCATCAGCACCGTTTTGCCGCTGCCGTTGTTGCCCACTATGCCGTGTATCTTCCCTTTCTCAAAATCGCGGGAAACGTTTTTTAATACCCGCTCCTGACCGAAGGACTTGGATAGGTTTTGAACGCTTATGGCTATCTTTTCGTTTCCCATGTTTAGCCCTCCGTTCCGGTAAAATTGAAGTTATAGTTCCGCACCGCCCGAAGGGAAAGGAAAAAGCACAGGGCGATGAGCATTGCGAATATAAAATACGTCTGCCAGAGCCTTGGCAAAAGATCGTAGCCGAAGTTGTGCATGTGATATGTGGCCTGATTCAGCGGCGAAAGCCAGCCCACCGCCACGTTGGCCTTGTACATAAGCTCATCCGGCAGTTTGAATATAGCCTTGATGGTCTGCGGGTTGAGTAAAAAGCCGAACAGGCTGAACGCGAACACGGATACGATTCCCGCAAGCTGGCCACGCCGTAAATTGAACAGCAGCATTATGAACACCATCAGAAGGGTATACAGCAGCATCAGCAGGAAGATTGTCGCCATGCACTCATACGGGCGGCTCATTTCAAGCGTTTTCACGAGCGCGGGCAGGGCCACCTTTTGCCCCGCGCCGGAGTAGCCGAGGATTGCGGCGGTCTCAGACCACATGTTGCCTATAAAGCTTTGCCGCATACAGACGAGGGAGGTGGAAACCAGTATAAACGCAAGGTATATAAGCGTGGCCAAGGCGATATACGCCGCCTGCCCCGTGAGCCAGGTCTTGCGGTCTATCCGCATGAGGTAAAAGGGTGTGGCGCTAGATATGAAAGGCATGTCCGCAAAGAGCAGCAGGAGAAGCAAAGAGGAGAGCAGTATTGAGTTGCTGTCCCCGAATGTCCATACGAAGGCTTCCACAAGCTGCATGGTGGTATCGTACTCTTTAGCGAACTTCACGGCCTTGTCGGACAGCAGGAAGCAAAGCACGAACGCAAGGCAGAAGGTGATAACTATTCTTGGGTTTTTGTGCCAGCGGCGGAAGTTGTACTTGGTTACGGCGAAGATCTGCTTCGGCTTCATATCCTCTCCAGCCTCCTTTTCGCGGCGTATGCAAAGGCAAGCGCCATCAGCACGCTGAATTCCGTCAGCAGCACCGCCACGCCAACTTTGCCGAACATCCACCTTGGGGACGGGTTCAGCCATTCCCGTGGGTACAGCACGAAGAGCTTATCGAAGTACCGCTCATACAGGATTATGAGCAGATAGAACAGCACGAACGGCGAGGCGTAGGCCATGTATTTGCTGTCGGTAAGCGCGGCAAAGGTCATGCCTGTCAGCGACCAGAAGGCCCCCGAGGCAAAGAACATGAGCGCGGTCTCCATTAGATTGCCAAAGTAATTCGGCACGGTTTCTCCGGCCTTAGGGTAGGCTTCCATGGGCAGGAACATGAGCGCGGCAAAGCCGTAGGCTATGAATATACCAAGGGCGAGCGTCAGCCCGCCGGAAACGGCGCAGCCCACGGCCTTTCCCGCGATATACCGCGGCACGGTAGTGCGGGGCAGGTATTCCTTTATGAAGCCGCTCTTAACATCGTCAATGAAGGACGCGGTATACGGCAGCGCGGCGAGTATGGGCAGGGCCAGCGCCATGGCCTCGGAGGACAGCGCGCCCATGATAAGGTCGCTGTGGAAGCCGGGGGAAAGCAGCTCCGCCGAGCGGAAGCCCGCCAATATGCCCTGAACGGAGGAAAGAAGGAGGATGAGGGCGGTTCCAACTGTGCTGATGACAAACCCACGGCTGAATATGGCCTGCGATAGGGGAGAGGTCAAATAATGCTTCATGCGGTAAAACCTCGGTTTGACGCTCAGTAGCCCAACGAGCGGTCGATTATGCTGCCATCGATGGCGTTGATGGTGAGGTAGCTCGTTTGTCCGTTAATTGTAACTTGATTTATAGTTTCAGCGTTGACGATTTCTTCCCAGCCGAAGAAGTCCCATACAGGAATAAGCGTTTGTTTACTGCTGTTCTGGGCAGTAATTTGCATATAACCAAGATTGATCCTGTCTATATAAATGATCCGTTTATCGGTAGTATTGCTATCGCTTTGATTCACGGATTGATATCTCAGAAAAAAGTATTCTTCCGCGCGTTCCTTAATTTCATCAAATCCCATGAGCGGCGCATTTTCGGTTATCTTATCACTTAGTGTTAAATTGCCGTTAACCAGAACTTCCTCAATGCCGTTATTCGACACGGCAACTTTTATAAACTCGTATTCGCGTGGTGCCGAAAAAGCAGGATTACTGCTGCTTCCATAAGATGTACGGTCACGTTTTTCATATGTCAAAGGTATGCCGTCAACTACTCTTGTAAAGAAGAAAATGTATGCCTGCTCGTTATTGCCGGATCCAAGTTGCCCTTCGCTTACTAACGCCTCTCCGCGACTGCTGCATGATATTTCCATATTCGGATATCCCAAATCAGATACACAGGCATATGCCAATTTTTCAGCATCACTTCGGCTTATACTGATAGATAGCTCATCAAGATCCGCAAGCGTGGTACTGCTAACAAATGGGGCATGATAGTATCTTGCGAAAACAGCATTATCACATGATGCTATAATATAATTCCTTTCGCCGTTTTGAAGAAAATAAGCGCTTAAATTCTTGCTGTTGGTATATTCCGATGGCGATATTTCCACAGGGCATTGGCTTGCGGCATTCGCTAGCTGGTTCTGCAAATCTTGTATGTTTTGCTCAATTTGCTCTATGGAGCCGCAGAATGTGGTATTTTTTCCGCTTTTGACCTCACTGAGCAACCGCTGTTCCCAAAGCAACATTTCCATAAGCTCATCGGCTGTGTATGCAACACGATTGGCATCATATAGTGTGTTGTCATTTGAAAAATAGCGTATGAACCCATCTATTTGCTGTTGAGTATATGGGGTACTTGATACGGAATAAATTGGGTAACTATCCACGTTTGGTACATGAGTGACCGCGTCTATTGATACTAATGTACCGCGGCAGTCCCATTCACACTTTATAGTATCCGGAGCGTTAAAGCTATGTATGGGAGCAAACGGCGCAGTCTCGATTGCTGAAATGTCTTGTGAGGTATTACCTTTTCCCACGACAATGTTTTCTTCTGGTGTGGGTTGGCAGGCTGCAATGCAAAAAAGCATAGACATTATACAAAGAAAAAATGATACTATTTTTTTCATAAACGACAACCTCTCTGTTCCAGTGAATTTCATACGTTGCGAAGTGTATAAAAGTTTCGGTTAAATAGGACAATGCCCAAAATTGACGTTAATATGTGATCTTTTGCTGTCGCTATTTCTGAAACTAACATAACAAAAGAACCACAAGGGAGTATAGGCATTCCACAAATATTTATTCTGTTGAGAAATGTAGCTCCTACATAAAATGCTGTAATTATAGTTAGCACAGCTATTTTATTTCTGATTTTATATGCAATTCCTAAAGAAAACAGTGCATAGCTTACGCCAAATAACATTGAATTGATAATAATAATAATGCAAAATCCAAATAAACTCTTTGCGTATATTGTGTTATATGAACTAATATAGCGCATAGGAAGCAGCCTGATTGCAGCTGTTGGTTCAACTATGATACATACTATCAAGTAGGCTATGCAAGAAATTCCTAGAACGGAGGCACCTGTAATGCTACTACTTATTATTTGTATATTGATATATGTTCTCTTTGGTACTCGGGCGAGTTCCTGATTGATATAACCGCTTGCAATACTATCTACAATTTTACTGCATACGGGAAGAGCACCAATAATTGGAGCTACATAGGAGAATAAAGAGTAACCCAAAACTGTTGAGTGGATAAAGAGCGTAAGCCCTCCAATGCCGACCTTGTTAGTTGAATATATATTGAAGTAGGCGTTTAGCAGCCCTACTGCTATAAAGGCAATCACCGAAATTAGGAATTCCGATGATATTATTTTGCGCTTCAGTTCACATATTAAATAAGATCTCATATATGTTACTTTATTTTATCCTTCCATTATTAATCTCTAAAACTCTAGTACAGACCGACTTTAAGTGAGCCATTTGGTGTGATACCATAAGTATAGTAGTATTGAAGTTGCTATGAATTTCTTTTATTAGATCCATAACGGCTATACTGCTGGTTTCATCGAGATTATTTGTGGGCTCATCCAGAATAATTGTTTTTGGTTGTTCAAAAATTGCTTGAGCTATACCGAGCTTCTGACGCATGCCAAGAGAATATTTACTAACTGGTCGTTTATCGTTTGAAGATAATCCAAGCTTAGACAAAGCAGCATTAATCATACTATCGGTTGCTGTTCCATTGATCATTGATAATATTTTGAGATTATCGTATGCAGAAACTCCCATTAAAAGACCGGGCTGCTCAATTAACAGGCCCAATGATTTGGGAAGACATAAATTACTACCAATAGGCTTGTTATTAAATAATACTTCTCCACTTGAAGCTGAGACAAGCCCGCATATAATTTTCAGCAGCATACTTTTGCCGGAACCATTAGGACCATATAGTCCAACTATCTCTCCATCATTGATGACTAAATTAATGTTACTTAGAATCACGCTGCCCTTGATTTCTTTCGATACATCTGATAATTGTATAACTGTGTTATTCATAAAAGTCCTCCCAAGTATCCTTAGATTTCATATTTACTATAACTGCTTTTTCGATTGAAAAATTAGTGTATAAATATAAGATGGACTGCAATCCTAAAATTAGAACCAGCCAATAAACAATTTTTAGTATTGAAGGAAGAGTTACTCCGTTGATTGCAGTTGCAATAGAGAATTCATGGGGTAGCAAGTAAAAAGGCTTAACTCTAAGAATGCTATAAAAGTAACTATCAACCCAGGCTATAAGAATAACTGCAAGTACGCCAGCCCATTTTTGCTGGCATATGGCTAAAAAAAGGCAATATATACTGGCAAAGAAAATATTCCTGAGAATCAGGAGAACCATTGATTCAACGACAAGTGCATTAGGGCTTACGTTGTTAGATATAGCATTAATTAATGGCTCTCCATATGCATCGAAGCTATCAGGATTTATAGAAGCAACTCTGGAAAATAGCGATTGATCCCATGTGTTAGTCGATGGAATATGTAGCAAACTCCCAACTATATAACACATGAGGACATATGTCATAACAAATAAAGCGCTGACTAATGTGATTTGCACGATACAGCTCCAGTACCATCTTTTTTTACTTGGACAGCGAACTATAGCTTGAATATCGTTGGCGGATATGGTACAGCTGCGGAAATATAGCAATAACGGCAGTATTGAAAATAAAACCAGCATAATTAGTTTATCATCTGTACTCAGAAGTATGCATTCGGCAATACTGCAAGAAACAGAAGCTTTGCGAGCAATATTGTATAAAGCGAACAATGAGCACACAATAAAAATACATATGATATAAAACTTATTATATAAAAATTTTTTTAATTTAAAACGAATCATATCTTTGCTCCTGCTATGAGTTTATTAGGTTATCTTTACCCCGGGTGATTTATATGCTACAGACAGTAAAGTCCAATCATAGACTTTACAATCACCAGAAGCTGTTACCAGTGCACGGATGACGCCTGAATATGAGCCCACGGGTATTTTTACATCTCCAAATGTTAAAAAGGTATTATCACCTTGGGATTGACTTTCGTATCCAACTATCATGAACACTTCATAATAAAAGCCGCTTTCATCTCTAAACACATTAAGGGTATCAAACCTATTGTATTTATAACTTATAAGATGACTTGTATGTGATAATGCCTGAGACTGATCCGTATATTTTATGTATTGCCGCGCCAGGCTAGGTAATGCAACATGTGATATTCCATTCTTGTTATGGCTGTCTGTATTGAAAACAATTTCAGAAAAATCTACCATTGTATTTTCAATGATGCGATGAATATCCGTATTAATCTGTTCTTCATAAGCATATTCAACATTGCGATAGAGGGCTGACGGATTGTTCTCAATAGTATATAGTTTCACGGGATTTAAGCAGTGCCTAACTATTCCCGTAGGTGTATACCATGAAACTACTAATGGATTTATAGTGACTTCGCGGTATGCGTATAGAGAGAAACTCTGCTCGCTATTAGGAACTAAGTATAAATATAACTCTATTCTGTTCATGTTTCCTAAAGAGTACTGTGGGAATGTTTGCAATAGAGCTTCTGAACTATTTGAATTTACGGCGATTTTTAAAGAGCAAAATACTCTAATAATCTCACCCACGGAGATATTTTGGTACAGAACTATTGAATTTGAAAGCTCAACTGTTTCTATATCTATATCTATATTATTAAATTTTGCAGCGTAAAACATTGATTCATATAAGCCTGTAGATGTAAGCTGTGTAGCTAATGCAGGGGTCATTACACTATAGGCATCATTGATATAGTAATCTGTTGAATCAACAACGAAGCTCATTCGATAAAGTCCAGGTAAAATCTTATTTGTCAAATTGAGGACAGCCTGCTTTTGTGTTTCATTTAAGTTAATAACTTCCATTTTTTCACCAACATACTCGTTTTCCTCCGCAGGAGTCGGATAATTAGCGGATCTGGATATAATCTCTTCTTCGGAAATATCTTTTAATGGAGAACATGTTTCTGTAATAGCATGCTGATAAAACGGTGTGCTAGCGCATACCTCACATCCAGATGCAAATAGGAATAAAATGGCAAGTATACATATTGCGGGATATTTCTGCATAATTAACCTCTGAAGAATCTCGTAAAGCTGGCGTCTGCATTTAAATATGCAGACGCCAAATTTCTAATTTGTAGCATCGACGGAATATGTAAGGCCATACGTCGCGTTTATAAAAGTTGTATTTCTTAGATAAAGAAAATAATCCGCTCCTATGCTAAGCCTATCATCATATATATAATGGGAGTCTCTGTCTGCTTTACCAATTGTTGCATCAAGGACCACATAATGTGGATCTAAAGTAACATCCCATTTTAAATATGTAGGACCTATTAGCTGCCCTGGATTGGGGTAACCCTCTCTGGTATTAATAGCAATATATCGGTTAGCAGTGGCCTTTGTTTCGCCGACTATATACTTATCGGTATTTGCCGGCAATTGGTTGTTAATCCCAGTATAATGCAGAGCGTAGGCTGAAGCCATGGATATGCATATACTGAGAAGCGTTATAATGAGAATGCATGTCTTTTTCATGTGGCAATTCATAATATTAGTAAGTGGAATTAACAGAATATGTCATGCCATAAGTCGCATTTACAGAACTATCATTTTCTATATAAAAGTAATAATATGTACCTTCAGAGTAAAGGTCATCGAAAATATAGACCGAACTGCGTGTGTTTTTACCAATGCGGCCATCATCAATAACCCAATCACCTTCTCCGGGATGTGCGCATTGCCATAGAAGTGTTGCAGGGCCAATTAATTGCCCGGGATTAGGATAACCCTCTGTTGTATTAACGGCAGCATATCTACCAGCAGATGTTTTTTTATCAGAATAGAAATCATTTTCTCCAGGGGACAACTTGTTGCCTTTGCCAGTATAGCCTAAAGCATAAACGGATGTGCTAAGCATAATTAGGGCTACAGCACATACTAAGATAATCCCAAATATATTACGTTTCATATTTCCCTCCTAAAATGTAGCAAATAAAAAGCAGTTATATGTATGCTTAATGCGATGTGAGCCGCCCGTGCGCAATATGCAGGGGTATTTTCATATATGAACAATCATAAGCATCCCTCCCTCTCGGATAATGAGACCGAACTATTTAGTTCTCTACATATAAGACAGTTGACAGCTACGGATTCTGACGATTTTTGGCGAAAAAAATAATTAAAAATTTTCCGTTTTTGCGTCAGATTTTGGAGGGGTTAATTGTCTTATAGGTACGGGGCAGGACAAGGCCCGATTATTTCAGATTGAGAAAGGACAAAACAAATGAAAAAGAAAACCATTATTTCGCTCTGCCTTATTGCGGTAGTCTGCTTTGCTTGTTTCGCACAGGCGCTGGCAGCAGATGACAACGGCGTAACGCCTTACGCAATAGTCACGTTTTCCAGCGGCATGCCAAAGGTAGCGGGAACCACAAATAAATATAATCCATACGCGATTGCCAGTGTAGGGTTGTCCGAACAGTTGTCTGTTGGTTTTACGTTGTACAAGATCGTTAACGGAAAAGAGGTTTACATTACCTCTGATTCGGATGGTGGTTATGGCAATTATTTTGAAGCTGAAGCAGTTGTTACCCTGTCAAAAGGAACTTATAAATTGTACGCTTATTATAAAGGGGAAACAAAGTCTGACGGAAGCACAAAGGTTTATAACATCGACTGAAAAGTAGTTCTCCAATCTAAAGGCCCCCGAATTTTCGGGGGCCTTTAGTCTACTATTTGTTAAATAATTCGAGAAACTCTTCTAACGAAATAGCTTCAGTAGCATGAACGGTAAGTATTGAGTCGCCTAATTGAAGTATTCCGTATTTACTTTGGTCATACTTATCTATTGTATAATACACAGCTCTGTTGTTACCAATATCATATTCGGAAAAACTCTCGTCTGCGTAGTTTTCTATACTGTCCGCCGGATTCCACAGCTGAGTAGTGACGATTTCGCTCTCTTTATACAGATAGTATGAAAACAGCCACTCCTCGTTTCGCCGGTTTTTCTGGTATTTCGATGTCTCATAAGCAACGTCGGAGGCATTCAGACGATACGGTATATGTCCGGTCGCTTTTTCAAACTCTTGCAAGCTGGCAAAAGTCTGCATTTCCTGCTTTTGAGGGTGCTCTTGTTCCAGCTCGGATGCAAAGTCGTCTGCAATTTGGCTGTCATACTCACGCGATGTATGGGTTTGCGTAGGCTGCTGAATTTCCACCCTGTTATCAAATAGCCGCACTACGGAATAATACATCTGAACAGCAAAAGCTCTGCTTTCGGGTATGAAGACAAGCAGCGCAGCAAGCACAAGTATCAACGAGCTTGCCACCGCAACCCATCTGTTGCAATGCCGTATATGGATAAAAAATGCTTTGCGGTTGGTTCCTAAAGCATTCTGCTTTTCAGCTGAGGCTGCAATACGCCGTATTTCATCCCAGCGCTCGTCAGGCCAATCCGTCTTTGCCTTAGTACGCTGGATGATTTGCTCCAAACTTGGATACCCTTCTATTTTTAACCTTCGCTTTGCTTCGGTACGGGAGAGTATAAACTCTTCCCCCGTGGAAGCAACTTTCGTTTTTTTACCAGTCATTTTTAACCGCACCTCTTTTACGCACTAAAGTTTCATTAATACGCACAACATCATCTCTAATATCCAAGCAAAGTCATGCTTCATTTTCTTTCGCATACGGCGAAATTGTTGAGACAACGCGTTTTCACTCATATTGAGCTCCGCAGCAAGTTCCTTTACCGAGTAGCCATCCATATAGCATCTGAGAAATGCATCGGCGATTTCGGGTGAATATGATATTAGAAGTCTGTTTAGCCATTCCTGCCGTGTGCGCATATCCTCGTGTTCCCGCTCTGTATCGTCATATAGCTTTGGCTCTGTTCCCGACAGCATGTCCGGGTCATGCGGAATCATTCGGCTGTTCCTCTTTTTAATGTTGTATGCCTTATTGCGCAGCGTGGTTTTGAAGTAAGGAATCGGCTCTATGGCGTCTTGCATCTTTGGATTTTCATAGATTTCAATCAGCAAATCACTTAGCAAGTCCAAAGCGTCATTCCTATTTCCCATCAGCATATAGGAGTAGATCGAAAGTTCCTTTCGGTTTTCTTCATTCCAAAATACGCTTATCAATTCATGTACATTCATAACGAACTATCAGGTACCCGCTTTCTGCTAACACTTTATGATTATCATATCATGCCGGCATACAATCTACAACTTGTGCAATGCACGTCTGCTCCGATGCCGCTATATAGGCCATATATACCAATCCTTTCAACTATAAATATAAAGATAGACAATTTTGTATGAGTAAATATGACGGGCAAATTCAAATTTTTTCCTGCTCCTTTATAATGCCCTCAAGTTCTTTGAGTTGCGCTTCGGTAAAAGCGTATTTTTGCTGTGCCCTGCATAGAATCTCTCGGACCGAGATGGGCGACCGCGGATAGACTTTCTCAGCCTCATGTACTGATATTAGAAAGGCTTTATTGTTCTGGGGCACGTCTGTAGATTTACTGAAATCAGTTGGTGTTCTCATGGAATAAACCTCCTTTTCATTATGTAGCATATTCTCCTATGAATAGCTTAATGCACCACGAATGGTTAGCTATAAGAGATATTTTAAGATACTCTGAGCTAATTTTCAACCCAATATGGGTACGCTAAGCTAATAAATATAGGAGCAGGAATATGAAGTGTGAACAAGAACTGGCGCTGCTGCGGGAAGCCATCCGCAACGAGCGCAAGGACAAGAGAATTACCCAGGAAGAGTTGGCAGAAATGCTGGAGGTTTCTCCAACGCATATAAAGCATATAGAAAGCGGCCATCGTAAGCCATCGATTGAAATATTGTTCGAGATTGCCAAAATCTTGAACATATCCTTGGATAGCGTTGTTTTCAGCAAGAGTGAAAGCGCATATACGGATACTCGCGAAAAGATAGACCGTTTGCTGGATATATCCGATGAAGCATCCTTGCGTTTCATCTTGAGCGTACTGGAAGCGCTGCGCGAAAAGGAACAGGCCGGCATCAAATAAACGTCATCCTACCATGTGCATTGCAAAGGAGTCGCAAATCAGCGCTCCTTTTTTGTATTGTGCGTATTTCTTCTTCAGTGGGAGCGTGGAAATCCGTGACGAGCATGAGTTGCAGATATCCTTCATACGTCGAGAGGATTGCTTCACGCAAAGCCTCGGGAGTATCGCAATGCGTTACATTGAACCATTCGTGTTCTTCCTCGTCCCATTCCATAGCCACGTACCCATGGCGAGTTAGCAGCACTTCGCAGATTCCGGCCTGAATAATCGGCGCAAAACAATCCAGTACGTTTTCAAAAGACAGCATTGTAATCTTCCTTTCCAAATGCCTTATGTACAACACTGTAATCATTTCCTGGCGAAGTTGCAAAGGTGCAAACTTGAGATTATTCGCTTTTCACTCAACAAGCCGCGCAGTAACCATATACTTGCCCGGCGCATGTCCCGAGTATCTGAACGGGTAGCATGTCACAA
>ULRW01027073.1_pt1 | contig 11739 bp, 9 predicted proteins | sample 1955581 | NCBI WGS metagenome assembly ULRW01 (sample SAMEA4835687, study PRJEB28245) | human gut metagenome | biome: gut microbiome; material: fecal sample | place: Denmark | collected 2008 | reverse complement strand
CTGCAGCCGTGTAGTGCTTGAGGATGTCGTCCACCTGCTCCCGGTAATAGCTCTCGGCGACCGTCTCCGTACCGAAGGCGGCGGCCATCGCCGCCACGGTGCGTGTGTCGTAGTTCACGCTGTAATACTGGGCGTGGACATGCTGCACGGTGGCGAGCGACAAGAGCATTAGTATGAACGACAGCCGTTTCATGGTCATTTATTGCTGATTGTTTTTATCCCTCTTTTTCAGATTCAACACATGCCCCGCCGCATTCACCTTCTGGGCGAAAGGTAGGGACTTGCTTATGCCGCTGGCATCCCAGTCGCGGCAGTAGGCTTCGATGGCTTCCTGGTGGCTGCAACGGAGTTCTTTCTTGTACAGTTTCAACGCTTCCTTCTCCGCGCGTTCGGTGGTGTAGGTCATATAGCATTCGTGCGGCTCCTCCACGCCGTACACGCCGCTGGTCGAACCACGCCGGATGAAGACCTCGCGGAAGAAGCTGCGCCCTTCTTTGTTTTCCAACCTGTTGATGGTGAATATCTTCTTGCAGTCCACATCCGTCAGTCCGAGAATGGCCTTGATGCTGTCGAACCGCTCCTTGAACTTGCTCTGGTCGAGCAGCATCACCACATCGGAGTTGTTGATGATGGCTTCCTTTACTATCTCGCTGCCGATGATGTCCTGTATCTCCTGCGTCACCACGCCCACCGAGGCCCAGAACTTTCTTGCGGTCTTGTACATGAACTTGATGTATTCGGCCATGAGCGGCGAGGCGATGGCCTTCCACGCTTCCTCTATCACAAGGACTTTCCGGTTCTTCTTGATGCGCATCTTCTGCAGGAACACGTCCATGATGATAAGCGTTACGATGGGAAACAGTTTCTTATTTTCCTTGATGGCATCTACTTCGAAGACGATGAACGTTTCCGAGAACAGGGTAGTGTCCACGTTCTCGTTCAATATTTTGTCGTAGTTGCCGCCTTTGTAGAACGGCTGTATCATGTAGGTATATTTGTCGTAGTCTATCTCCGTGATGTTGTTTTCCAAACAGTGAAGTAAGGCTGATAAACAGCAATAAACAATAATAAGCGAATCGGTGTAACTCATTGAGTTGCACCGATTTTTATTTTGTTAAACTTTGTGTATTTGGCTCTGATTTCGGATTTTTATCGTAAATTTGCGCCAAATCGTTCACGCGACTTAAAGGTTGACGAAGTTAAACTTAAAGACATATACCTTATTATATGTAAGAAATGGCAAAGGCAAATTATCATATCCGAAGGAAGTGCCCTATATGCGGAACCATCTTTGAGATTCGCACCATTGATGCTGTGTATTGTTCTCACAACTGTTCCGCTGTAGCCTCTAAGAGGAAAAAGGCTCAGGAAGAGAAGGAAAAGAAGTATGAGCAGATGGCGAAGGAAATTCCAGACATCAAGGAGTATCTAACAGCAGCAGAGGCAATAGCAATGTACTGCGTTGAACGTAGTACATTGTATCGTGACATTCGATTAAAGAAACTTCCGGCCGTTAATCTCGGCCAACGTCAGCTAAGGCTGAAACGTTCTGATTTGGATGAGCGTTACGAACTGAGGAAGAAAGTGCGGAAGGCTGCCAAGAAGCCTATACCAAAAACATACAACATGGAACCAGAGAATTGCTATACCATAGGAGAAATCTCGAAGAAGTTCAGGATTCATGATTCATCCGTATGGGCTCATATCCGCAAGTTCTCCATCCCTACCCGACAGATAGGTAACTATGTTTACGCTCCAAAATCAGAAATCGACAAACTCTACAAATCCATCAAACTATGAAGACTCCTATGAAGCGCACGGTATTCAAAGTAATACTCCGCAAATCTGAATACAAGGAGCAGTGGTCATTGCTCATTGAAAGTTTTCCTGTCTTTGAGCCTGGCAAGGATAAGCCTCTCCGTAAGCATGAACCACTTGGGCGGTTTATAACTACTCCTATCTTTGATAAGAATAGTTATGGTAGGACATTGGCCGATGGCAAAGCCTACTATCGCCCCAAGCGTGATGCCAATGGAATCATCCTGTGCCGTTCACAAAAGGACCAAGAGGCATGCATCTTTGCTGATAAGGTGCGTGACCTCCGTCAGCACGAATACGATAATCAGTCATTGTACACAGATAGTGAGGCTGAACAAGCAGCACAAAACGAAAGGTCAAAGTGCGACTTTATCAAGTACTTTGAAGAGTTGAAGGAGAAGCGTCACAAGAATAGTTCCAAATCCATTCAAGTCAATTGGAATCGTGAACTTGCACTTCTGAAGTTATATACAGATGGGAAGCCGCTTCTATTTGGTAGCATAGACCTGAATCTCATCGAAGACTACAAGGATTACCTTATCAATGCGCCCCAAGGAGGCAGTAAGACAGGAACCATATCAGCCAATACCGCCTCGACCTATTTCTCGATATTCAAGGCAGGTCTTCATCAAGCCTTCATCGATGGTTACTTGACCATCGACCTTGCAGCCAAAGTTAAGAACATATACTACGAGGAAAGCCAGCGCGAGTATCTGACATTGGAGGAACTCAACCAACTGGCAGCAACACCATGCGATAGCGAAATTCTCAAAAGAGCAGCCTTATTTTCTGCCTTGACAGGATTACGTCATAGTGACATCAAACAGCTAAAGTGGCGCGATATTGTGAAAGACAAGGAACATTACCAGCTCCATTTTACCCAACAGAAAACCAAGGGTGTAGAGTATATGCCAATTTCTGATCAGGCATATTCCTTGTGTGGCGAACGAGGCGATGCAGACCGACTTGTCTTTGAAGGGCTACAAGACCCATCATGGATTAATCGACCTGTGAAACGATGGATAGAAGCATCTGGTATCACCAAGCACATCACCTTCCACTGTTTCCGCCATACCTATGCCACATTGCAACTTACCAATGGCACAGACATCTATACAGTCAGCAAAATGCTTGGCCATAAAAAGGTAACAACAACTCAAATCTATGCCAAGATAGTTGACGCAAAGAAGAATGCTGCCGCTGATGCCATCCAGATCAACCTTTCTGACGACATGATAGGAACTCCCATCGACTCCAAGAAAGAATAGTTCGTATTCCACTACCATAGGTCTAAACATACAGTAACTTTTACGTTGTTCACATCCATAGCCATTCACATTCAAGTGTGAGTGGCTTTCTTCGTATTTGGCCTTTTGCTTCTGATTTCCATTATGACAAGGGTATGATACCAATCATAACGATGCCATAACGAAATTATTTTTCACCACCGTTGTTTTTTTCTTCTCTGATTATCAGCATTATATAAATAAAATAATGCTATAAAAGACATGTTCCTTTTATGCCCATAATCATGCCCAAATCACCATTCCTTTTTCCGATACTTTTGCGGTCGCTTTCTTGCAAAAGAGAGTGACTGTAGCATAAGCTGCAGCCAACTTAAACACACATTTATGCGTACAGAAGTACCCACATTCGATGCAATGCCACAGATGATGGCGAACATCCTTGAGAAGTTGGAGACGCTTGAACAAAAGTTCGACGCTCTGCAGTCAAACAACAATGTAGAGGCAGATGCATGGTTCTCGCTGCAAGACCTATGCAACTACCTCCCTAACCATCCTGCCGAACAGACCGTTTATGGTTGGACGAGCAACCGTACCATTCCCTTCCACAAAAATGGCAAGAGCATTCTTTTCCGCAAATCGGAGATTGATGCATGGCTCATGCAGACCTCTCGCAAGTCAGTCAATGACATTTACGATGAAGCGCGTACGTATGTAGTCAATAATCCCCAAGGCAGAAAGGAGGTGACACGCAACCATGTGTGACCACCTTTCTATCTATGAGGAGTTTTTCGGAGTCAAAGAGGGAGAACTGCTATCTTTTTCCTTTTTCCGAAAACCCATCCGCAACACGGAGCCACTGCGCTGCATCGGTATTCCTGACATCTACCGCTACATCGTTGGCCCGTATGCAAAGAAGCAAACAGAAATGTTGCGCTCCATTACGGGCAAAGACCAGGCACGCAAGTACAAAGCTGAGAATTTCGACTTCTGCACATTCTCTGGTATCTTTCATACTCGAAACAAGGCTGGCCTGTTGCAGCAATCCGATCTGCTTTGTATTGACTTCGACCATGTGGCTGACATTCCTTCGTTGCATGAAAAACTGCTCAATGACCCTTGCTTTGAGACCGAACTACTCTTTCGCTCTCCTTCGGGCGATGGGCTAAAATGGATTATTCAGGTATTCCGCAAAGGATGGGAGCATAGCCGTTTCTTCAATGCAGTATTCAACTATCTCGTAGCAAATGGCTATCCTGAGCCCGACAAATCTGGCAGTGATGTTTCTCGCTCCTGTTTCATTCCACATGACCCGGAAGCTTATATTAACCCTAAGTATAACAACGTTAAAGATGAAAACTTTTTCACCAGAAGAATGGGAGAATGTCCCTTCTAACACAGAGAACAGCAACACAAGCAATACACCGTCTGCATACTCCAATACAAGCGAAGACACCCGAGCCAAGGTAGAGCGTGTCCTTTCTCTTATTGAACAAAAGGGAATAGATATTACAAATGGCTATGACAACTGGCTGAAAGTCGGGTTTGCTCTTACAAGTGAGTTCCAAGAGGCAGGAAGAGGAATCTTCCACCGTGTCAGTCGGCAGAACCCCGAGTATAAGGCAAGTGATACAGACAAACAATACAATAAATGTCTGTCTGCACATGGGGATGGCATATCTATCGCCACATTTTTTCAGATGGCGAAAGATGCTGGTATTGACATTTCCAATCCCAAAGAAATCCAAAAGTCATCCGTTGGAACTTTGGATATTTGGACTTATGGTTCTGACAATCAAATATCCAAAAAACCAAATATCCAGCCTGTCGAAGTGGACTCCAAATGGATTTTGGATGAAGAATCCCTTCCACATTTCCCTGCCTTCATATACGACATGCTTCCACCTTTCCTAAAGGAAGTGTTGGGCAACTGTATCTCAGAAGATGACCGAGACATGATGCTGATGGGCACGTTGACTTGCATCTCAGCCACACTTCACAATGTGGTCGGTGAGTACAATCACGATGATTGGCACCCTATGTTATACTTCTTTGTTATGGCCGATGCCGGTATGGGCAAAGGCTCGCTGAAATATTGTCGCGAGATAGTGGCTCCCATCCATAACGAACTGCGTGAAGCTTCCGAGCGGCTGAAGAAAGAATATAAGGAGAGTAAAAGCGAGTCCAAGTCTGGCGAGAAAGATACTTCCAATGTCAATGAGGCTCCACACCGTCGCACACTCTTCATTCCCACCAACAGTAGTGCTGCATCCGTCATACAGCAATTGGACAACAATGGAGGTGTCGGTCTGATATTCGATACAGAATGTGACACGCTGAGTGCCATTCTTAAATCGGAATATGGTGACTACAGCACCATCATCCGCAAGAGCTATCATCATGAACCTATCGACCTGAGCCGCAGGAAGGACGATGAATATCGTGTCATTGAAAGACCGATGCTTGCTATCTGTCTTTCTGGAACGCCTGGACAACTCTACACTTTGACACCTCAGGCTGAGGATGGCACCTTCTCACGTATCACCTGTTATCATATGCCATTCAAGGCTGAGTTCCGTGATGTCCTTGTCGAGAATGTCAGCCACAATTCTGACAACTACACTTTGCGAGAGAGATTCTTCCAGTTGGGTAAGCTATACAAGCAACGTCGCGAGTCATTTTTCCGTGGTGGCAGTTACCGCATTGTCATCCCTCAAGAATACTGCAAGATGTTCAATGAGCATTTCAGGCAGATGAATCAAGAGGTGGTCGATGACATCTCGCATGATATGCAGAGTGTGGTACGTCGTCTGGCCTTCACTGTGTTTCGCATTATGATGGTACTGACCTCTATCAGGTTCATGGACGAAACGCCCAATCCTTCTGCACTGACTCCAAAGGATGGTAGTAGAATCGTAATACGATGCAGTAGGGATGATTTTGACATCGCCATGGCGATAGGTGATGTTCTCATCTACCATACAGTCTATTGCTATGCCCATCTGCCACAGAGCAGAGTCACTACCAATGGGCAGGGCGAGATTGTTACGAAGAAAGGAAAGATGGAGCAGCTGTTGGCCGCTCTACCAGACACATTTGACAGGGAGACCTATCGGGCTGTGTCCATGAAACATGGCTATCCCGTGAGCACTACTGCCAAGTGGATCAATGACTACGTCCGTCAAGGTCGTCTGGAACATTCCAGTCAAAACTGCTATCGGAAATTGTAACAATGGACATGTCCCGTCCTGCGTGGTGTGACGGACTTTTATAAAAGTCCTAAACATAATAGGGACTTTTAGATTCACTGGCTATGGCCGCTCACTTAAAAAGTCCTCCTATTATGCTCAGGCACCGCCCGAGACCTGGCATCCTCCACTTACAGACATTATAACAAAGTATAACCCTTAAGCAAAAGTTTTCAATGGAAACGAATAAACCACGCGCCTCCATCCATGTTGGCGCAGGCAAGAAATCATTCTCTGCACAGATGGGTAACGAGGCAGAGCGTAGAGGCTGGGACGAGAAACGTTACCAGTCCAAGAATGCCGAGACGGAGAAGAACAACCACTACAACTTCTCACGCAAGCATCTCAACTTTGAAATCACCAAGGGGTGCAAGGTTATGCCCCTTGGCTCCAATCCTATTCCACTCCATCAACGCCTCCAACAGCGTCACGATGAACTGGGGTTCAAACCTTACATGGATGCAAAGCATCCCAACCAAGTTGCTCAGAACAGTCCGAACGGACTGGTGAACATCATCTTTGGCGGCGACCACGAAGTGATGAAACGACTGGCCTTTGACGAACAACAGATAGACACCTCTGACCCATATGCAGACAATAGCCACATCAAGCTGATGCCAGCTATCTATGAATGGGCCAAGGACACCTATCAGTTCTGCTGCCGTATGTGGGGCGAGGAAAACATCATCGGCTTCGACGTGCATTGTGATGAGACTGGTGTTCATGCTCATGCTTTGACCGTTCCTGTAGAGAAAGTTAAGAAGCGTGGACGCATCGGTAGTCAGTATGTCAATAATGACAATCCCGACAAGATCCTGTCAACGAAAGAGTGGAAGGCCTTGCCCAAAGAGGAACGCAGCAACTACATCAAGACTGAATCAACAAAAGGTGTGGTAGAGCGTGTGTCGTATGCTAAGGTATGGGGTGAAACAGCCAAAGGCAAGTCCGAGTACCTCTCTGACCTCCACACAAAGTACTATAATGAGGTGGGCAAGAAGTATGGCTTGGAGAGAGGCATCCCATATCATGAACTATCCGAAGAAGAGAAACGGGAACGCAGACACAAGAGCAAGGTTGTGTTGGAAGCTGAACGTCAGGCGAAACAGGCCATAGCAGAGGCAGAGAAACTGAAAGCGGAGATTGAAGCAGAAGCATCTATTGTCACACAAGAGAGAGAGAAAGCCTTGAAGGATTTGAAGACTGCTCAATCCGGCTTCCTTGCCAAAATCTTCCAACCTGGTAAGTACAAGAATGAAGAGGCTGCAAAGCTTAAAGAGTCTTATGATGCTGGTGTTACAGAAACCATCGGTGCCTTTATCAAAGCTGCGGGATTGAAATGGAAAAGTGAACCGTCTGCAGAAACCTTGGGACAACAATTCCGCATGTCATGGGACACGAACAAGAACCTTTCCAATGAATTGAAGACCAAGGAAGAAATCATCTCATCAAAGGATGTTGAAATCCGAGGACTTCGTGCTAAAGTAACCACCCTCACAGAAGAAGTGAATGGACTCAAATACCGCCTGACACTCATCGATGAGAACGCCGTAGAGAGATTGCGCAACGCCAAGAATGCTGAAACCGCTCGTGCAGACAAGGCTAAAAGCGAACTGGATTCGATTCGGTCAGCTTATCAAAACCTTCTGGGAAAGTGGTATGCCCTTTGGAATGAACCAGAGTACAACGAGGCAGCAAGGAAGGTAAAGGAGCGCAAAGAGTGCGAGGCTCGACTTGCCGAAGAGAAACAAGACCGATACCAAAACATTCTTAATCGCTTCATCGCAGAAGGACGTGCAGCCCTCAGATCATTTGCCCTTTCAAATAGAACGAACTTCAACGACAAAGAGGCTGCATCCATCTACTACGGCATCATGGCTGTTGCCCATAAGATGGAATTGAACCTTGGTGCAAAGGAAGGGATTACCTCGGCTGTCAACAACTTCCTTAGTGGTATGTCATGGCGAGACTGCTCAAAATTCAATGAAGAGTGTGTCACTAACTGGACACATCTATTTGCGGAACGGGATGTGACCTACGAATCATCTATCATAGACAACTTTATTTCTTTCGTTGATTATATGTCATGCAATGCAGAAACCTACACTTCACTTGGTGGCTCCAATGGCTGTGCCGACCAACTTACAAATTGGGATGGTACGAAGAAACTCGGCCTCGGCTCACAAACAAAGAAGAAAGGTCAATCTTATTGAAGCTATCAAAGCAATAAAGTTGAGAGCGATCTGCAACAAATTGTACCTGCAAGTCACTCTCAACTGTTAAAATGTAGCTAAAAAAAACGAAGATTCTTAGGAATTTTTGTTTGTGTTCCGAATTTTACGACTATCTTTGTGGTCAAAATCTGACAATTCTACAGATGAATAATTACTGATGACACCTATATGAGCAAAGCCGCTAGAAATATATTATCCTTGAATCATGATGAAGCGATGGACTTCTTCATGAAATCTGAGCAATATCATGGATTTGAACTACCGGAGTACTTTTCTTTTGATGAAGTTCTGAAGTATGTCCGTGAGAAGGTAAGGACCATTTCTTATGAAGAATGCCTAAAAAAAGGTGTTTCTCCAGACTCTCTCTCAGATGTTAATCTTGATATCTTGCTCAACAAGGATGGACGCTATGCCGTTCGTCCTATCATCCTAGCCAATCCTTTCCTCTACTACTTCCTTGTGCGAGAGGTTTGTTGCGAAAACAATTGGCAAGTAATAAAAGATTTGTTTGAGAAGTTCAATGTCCCTCATATCACATCTTGTGCAATTCCAGTCATCCCTAACGAGAAAGAGCCATTCCATAAGGCAACGACTATCAACAATTGGTGGAATAGTATGGAGCAACGTTCCATTGAATTGTCATTGGAATATCGTTATATGTTTGTGACGGATATCACCAATTGCTATGGTTCTGTCAATCCACAGACATTCGATTGGGCATTCACTCTCAAAGACACAACCATTGAAACAGGTATCCAAAGCCCAATCGCTCAAAACATACAGAAATTCCTTCGTGCTTTACAGCAAGGTCGCAACATTGGTATTCCGCAAGGTAGTGCGATCTTTGACTTTGTGAGTGAGATAATCCTTGGCTATTCTGACCTTCTGTTGCACGAATCATTGCAAGCCAAAGCCAAGGAATATGAGGGACAAGGAAAGGTCTTCCCTGATTACGAGATTATCCGATATCGTGACGATTACCGTATCTTCTGTAGCAATCGTGAGGCACTCGAAGACATCTCATACATCTTGCAGCAGGTTCTGGAGCGATTGAATTTTCGCATGAATAGCCAGAAGACAAAGATAAGCGACAGCATTGTGACTGATGCTGTCAAGTCTGACAAGCTGGCTTACATATACAATACACCTATCTTCAACAAGAAAGGCGTTGATTTCGACAGTTTCGAGAAGCATCTACTTTATATACTTATGTTCTCGCGCCAATATCCCGATAGCGGTTCTGTCAGGACAATGCTTTCTGACATAGACAAACGAATAGAGGAACACTTGAAATCACTCGACGAAAAGAGTACTTCAAAGACAGAAGATTGGGAAACCTTTGACCTTGGCGAAGAAGCGAAACCTGCTAAATCCGAAGGTTTATTTTCTGAATTAAAAGTTTACAATCGTAGTAAATACATTCCAGGAGGAAGCGTTCGTGCCCTATCAGCAGTCTGCACCCAAATAGCCCTTGATAATGTCGGTTGCAGCCACTATGCCCTTCGCATCATCAGTCGCATTATTGACTCCCTGAAAAACATGGACGAAAAGCGATCTATTATCGACTTGGTATATCACAAGCTCTGCAACCAGCCAAACTCATCCTACAACCAGCTCTGGCTCCAGAACATGACCTACACTCAGGACAAGAAGCAAGGCACATCACCATACACATTGCGCCTCTGTCAGTTGGTAGCAGGCAAAGCCGTTGACCCATTGTGGAATAACGATTGGCTGAAAGCCGAGTTCACTACCGACATCCCATACAATAGTGTGGTAGATGGAGAGACGTTGAAGAAAGTAACTCCTGTAATTACCTTTAGGGAAACAAGAAGATATATTGAATCAGCAATTAATGAAAGTAAATCACAACAATAAGCAAAACAAATAATTAAGATTATTTAATATGACAAAAACAGAAGAAGCCCTATGCAATGGAATTACATTCTCTGTACCGAGAATGGTTCCTACTGCCATTCAAGAAGGTGAACTTGACAATGCGTTATATTATGCGCTTGTCTATTTAACCCCACAGTTAGATAAAATGGTGTTAAAAATCTATGAAGCCCCATCATATAGGCCTTTGAAATGGAATGACAAGGATATAGAATGTATTACGCTGGATATGGAAAAAGTCGCAAATTCAGATAGCGAAAACGCATTAGTAGGTTATAATTTTGGTTATTCAAGTGATGGTGACGGTAAAGTCAATCCACATGACGATTGGATACATTGTAATCAGAATAAAGCATACAATGGATTAATGCTCTATCCTGGATTAAAGTGTCTTATTATAAACATTATAAGTGAAATATTGAGTCAAAGCAACTAACACTATGAATAAAGTAGAAGCAAGAATTAATCATAATTATTACAAACAGATAGCAGATAAGATTACCCAATTGCTAGATAAAATCCATGACTCCCAACTTTCTGATAAACGCTGGGTTTGGGAACTCATGCAAAATGCAAAAGATGTTCCGAACAAGTTTGGACGTGTTTCTGTGTTAATAGAACTTTGGGAAGACAAATTGATTTTCAGTCACAATGGTGATTATTTTACTGATGGTAATATTACTGGTTTGATTCAGCAAGTAAGCTCAAAAGATTCCGCTAATGAAGGAGAGCTGAAACAAACAGGAAAATTCGGTACTGGATTCATTACTACTCATCTTCTTTCCAATATAATCGACGTAAAGGGTGTTGTCAAAAACCCGAATACTGGGGAATACCAGAATTTTAAGCTTACTCTTGACCGTTCTGCAAGAAAGTCGGAGGATATGATAGAGAGCATCGCTCAAAATCTTGAATGGGTAAAAGGGCTAGATAAAGGTAACTATCAGGATTTTCCTATTGCAAACAATTATGAAAGTAGATCAGAAAACGAATATCTAACTTCATTCACATATTATCTAAACGAGGATTCATTTAAATCAGCAACTATTGGACTATCAGACCTTATAAACACCTTGCCTATTACAATGGTTTCTCTCCGTGAATTGAAATCAGTTCGCGTTGTCAACCATGTCGAAGGCACAGAACAGTTGTATGAGTGTAATAGTGAGACTATATACAGAAATGATAATGTAAAAATTATCCGTTCTGCCATCGATATCAATGGTGATAAGAAATACTATCTTACATACAAAACTTTTAAAGGTGAAGATCCCGTTATAGCTCTTTCTATAGAAACTTTAT
>ULRW01036795.1_pt1 | contig 11757 bp, 9 predicted proteins | sample 1955581 | NCBI WGS metagenome assembly ULRW01 (sample SAMEA4835687, study PRJEB28245) | human gut metagenome | biome: gut microbiome; material: fecal sample | place: Denmark | collected 2008 | reverse complement strand
GGAAAATGCTTTCTATATCCTGAGAGGAATCATCAGCAATCCACTCTAATTCATCATTATTAAAATATAACACATATCTTGTATGGTTACTTCCGGCGAGGTAAGTAGTCATGTGCGCCATGCCTGGTGGGATAAGAGCAAGTCCGCCAGAATTTAACATATATATTTCATCACCTACATAAAGTGTGCAGGAACCAGAATATATAAACATCAGCTCCCATCGGTTATGTTCATGAAAATGTTTCATTTTATAAGATGGTGGCACAGTAGCAATATCCGTGTGGAAATTGTCATTAATAAAATGGTACATTGCCGTCTCCTTGGTATATGAATAATATCTTACGAAGCAAAATCATATACTGATTATAGGTCGTTTATAGAGAAAATGTTACTGATTTTTTACATATTTTTTTGATTTTGGAAGATTTCGTGCTGTTTTTTTGTATCAATAAAAATACAATGTGAATATAATGAAAGCATCTTAAGAAGCAGAAACAATTTAATATAAGGAGGAATAATATGATACGAAGAAACAAAATTATTGCTTCTGTTGCTGTCAGTGTCATGGCTGGTGTTCTTGTTGCGGGCAACTTAGCTCCATTACAGGGATACTATGCATTTGCACAGGAAACAGGAGTAAAAGCTGGAAGGTATTCAGCAGTAAAAGACATTAACAAAACATTAGAAGGTTACACACCAATGGACAGTTCTGATCCGGTTGAATTCGGTGGAACTTACATTAAGTATCAGGGCGAGACAATCCAGTTGTCGGAGACAGCCATATATGTTGATGGTTCGTTATCAGACGAGCTTGCTGCCCAGTACCCATATGTATATAACGACATTACTAAGGCATTGTCAGCAGATGCATTAAAGAATGGAACAGCAGACAATCCAATGACAGTATATGTTGCACCATATGTATACTGGATAGATGATCCGGCAGCAACAGATACAGTACAGAAGACAGAAGGATATTCAGTACCTTATGGAATGGTTGTTAATTCAGATTATCTTACTATCAAAGGTCTTACAGGAAATCCTGATAATGTTGTATTAGCTGGAAACAGAGGACAGTCACATGCCTCTAACGGTAACTATACTATGTTCAGATTCAACTGCAGTGGCGCACTCACAGTTAAGAATATAACAATAGGTAATTATTGTAGTGTTGACCTTGATTATCCACTTATGAGTGAACTTAATCAGGCAAAGAGAACAGATACAATCACTCAGGCACAGCTTGCTGATATGTCTGGTGACAAAATGTTTGCAGATAATTGTAACTTCATAAGCAGACTTAATCTTGACCCAATAAATGGAGCATCAAGAAGTCTTTATAACAACTGTCATTTTGAAAGTACAGATGATGCCCTTAATGCAAATGCTGTATATGTAGGATGCGATTTTGATTTCTACGGAAACAGACCATTATATTCATCATATGGTACAGGTTCAACATTTTTAGGTTGTACATTTAATTGTAAGATATTAAATGTTGAAGCTGAACCTACACAGTTCTTTACTAAGGAAGGCGGCACAATTACCGCAGTAGACTGTGTATATAACAGTAATTTAAGTGTACCTATATCAATTGGATGGACTAAAACACCATCAACTTCATTAAAATGTTATCAGAGCAACATAATTCATAATGGACAGAGCATCACAATCGGTGGCGAGGGAGCTAAAGAAACCGTTGATATTACAGGCAAGTCGGTACTTGATGCCTACAAGATTGTGTCAGGTGGTAAGACATATTACAACACATACAATCTTTTAAAGGGCAGTGATGACTGGGATCCATTAGGAGTTAAGGATGTAATTAAAGCAGCCGGACAGGACACAGTTGCAACACAGCTTTCAATAACATCAGATGTCACAGAGATTGAATCTGGAAAGGAAACAGCTTCAATAGGAGGAACAGTTAACTATTTCTATGGAACTAATGATACAACACAGAAGATAACATACAGCGTATCAGACGAAGATAAGGCATATGTGAAGTTAACAGATAATGGTGACGGAACATGCAAAGTAGAAGGTACTAATAATGATGATGCAGCTAAGAAGGTCATTATAAATGCATCTACAGAGTCAGGTCTTGAAGCAGCAGTTGGAATTACTGTAAAGCCAAGCAAACTTGATGCACCAGAGTATATCAAGACACCAGTTATTACTAATGACGGACAGGGTAGTCTTAAAGTAGATTACTCACTTGATTTAGGAAGCAGAGAAGACATGTCTGCAATCTCATGGTACAGATGTACAGATGCAGAGGGAAGCAATAAGGTACTTGTAGCAGTAACAAGAAACGATTCACCAGAATATACATATAAGTTAACAGCAGGTGATGTTGGATATTACATCATGGCTAAGGTAGAATCTAAGAATATCAGAAGTGATTATGGAACACCAGTAAATACAGTATATGACAAGGCAATCGGAGTGAAAGATGTAAGAAGCAAGAACCTTTCTACAGATTTCTCTAACTTCCCTAATATAAAGCAGTCAGAAATCAAAGCTGGTTTCTGGACAGTAGATTACAACCGTCCAGCAGATACAGAGAGCTTCGGAAGCTGGCAGGGAGCTGATACAGAAGAGCCTTGGAAATATGGAACAACAGGTAATGGCTGTGTAGGGGCAGGATTATATGAAGGAACACAGGGTTCAAGAATTATGTACACACCAGTTGAGGGTACATATGGTGATATGTCACTTGAGCTTGTAGTTGACCCGGCTAAGACAGCAGGTCAGGGATTTGGTAGTGCAGGTCAGTATATGGATGTACTTCTCAAGTTCGATACATCAACACTTACAGGATACGGATTAAGAATAGTAAGAACTAAAGCATCATCTAATGCCGTAACATTTGTACTTGTAAAATATGACAACGGAACAGTAACAGAAATCTCTGATGAGGTTATCGCAAGCTGCTATGCAACAGGTTGTACAATCAGCTTAAAGGTTGAAGGTAATAAGCTCACTGCTCATGTTGAGACACCAACAGAACAGCTGGCAGATCAGGCAGCTAAGGGATATCCACATGTAGTTGACCTTACAGCAGACATTGAAGTGAACAGCTTTGGTGGTGTTGCAATCCAGCACACAGGAACAGTTGGTTCAGGCGGATGGCAGAATACAACAATGCTTCATAACTTAAATGTTACATGGGAAGGTGAGAACAACCAGAACCCTGAATATGTTGAAGGAAATCCATCAGATAACGAGAATCCGGCAGAGAAACCAGATGATTCAACAGGAACTTCAACAGGAGCAGATACAACAGTTAAGACAGGCGATATGAGCCATGCAGGAATGTATGCCGCATTAACTACAGCAAGCCTTTGTGCATTGCTTGGAATGGCAGCAGTATACATGAGAAGAAGAAAAGATATCTAATTTCATAAGAATTTTCTTTACAGGAGCACCCGCAATTATATTGCGGGTGTTTTTGCGTGGTGAATGTGTGACCGTATGTGATTGACATTTTAATTATTATGCTATAAAGTTTTATAGAACTAACCAGTATAAGATGGAGGATAAAACTTAAAAGCATGAAATATAATATCAGAAAGTATATATTGTCAGGAATTACAGTAATTCTTGCAGCGGCTGTTCTGACGGCATGTGGTGGCAACAAGCCAGAGAAGGACGATACAGCCCAGAGTACACAGGAAATATTTGCAATGGATACATATATGTCGCTTACTGCATATGGCAGCAATTCAGAGGAAGCAGTAAGTAAAGCAGTTCAGGAGATTAACCGGCTTGATGCAATGTTTTCGGTAGGAAATGAGGACAGTGATGTTACTAAGATAAATGAAAATGGAAGCGGTGAAGTATCGGAAGAAACCGCATTTATAATGAACAGGGCAATGCAGGTATCTAAAGAAACTAAAGGTGCTTTCGATATTACGATATACCCGGTTATGGAGCTGTGGGGATTTACCACCAAGAATTACAGAGTGCCTGAAAGCAGCGAGATTGCAGAGGTACTTAAGTATGTTTCTTATACAAATGTGGAGGTTAACGGGCAGCAGGTGACATTGTCAGATGGTGCAAGCATTGACCTTGGTGGAATTGCCAAAGGTTATACTTCTTCAAGGGTGATTCAGATTATGAAGGACTGCGGCATAGAGCACGCAATCATTAATCTTGGAGGCAATGTGCAGGTGCTAGGAACTAAGACTGATGGCTCGGACTGGAGGGTTGCCATACAGAATCCTGACAGTGAAAGCAGTTATCTTGGTGTATTAAGCACTGCTGATAAGGCAGTTATAACATCAGGTGGATATGAGAGATATTTTGAGCAGGACGGACATGTATACCATCATATTATAGACCCGCAGACAGGTTATCCATCAGAGAGCGACCTGACTTCTGTTACAATTGTGTGTTCAGATGGAACTACAGCAGATGCATTGTCAACGGCGCTTTTTGTAATGGGGCTTGATGGTGCGAAAGAGTTGTATAGAAGTGGCTCGCTTGATTTTGAGATGATACTTTATGATGGAATCAAAGTATATGTGTCAGAGGGAATAGCTGACAGTTTTTCAACAAATATGAACACGGAAATAATTACCAGACAGCCTTAATGAGAATTATTATTAACAGTCTGTATTGACAAATGCAGGGACTAAAATATATTCTATAGAACAGTTAGAAAAAACTAATTAAAGATAGATGAAATTACTTTTGTTTATGAAAACTAACCGTTGATATAAAGACTAGAAGGAGCAGACATGTTATTAATAATATCACTTATAATCGTAGCTTTATTCATATATTTTCTTAAAGGTTCACTAAAAAAACACGCGGGTATCTACTATATAGGGGCGGCAGTAATCTCTATTGCGGTATTCCTGCTTGAGTTTCTGCCAATGCCTTTGTTTGTAAAGAACAATATACTAGGAATATTTGCAAAAGGCTCTATTGGAACGGCAATGTTCGTTGCAGTAATGTACGCAGGTGCACTTCCTAAGGGCAGCAAGCTGATTGCACCGCTTATGAAGATAAGAGGTGAATTGTCAATTACAGCGGCAATACTCGTCCTGTGTCATAATTTCACATATGGAATGACATATTTCAGAATGTTATTTACTAAGACAAGCCTGTTATCAGCCACACAGCTTGCAGCTGCGGTAATAAGTCTTGTGCTTATATCTATAATGCTTGTGCTTACAGTTACATCTTTTCCATCTGTAAGAAAGAAGATGCAGGCTAAGAAGTGGAAGCAGTTACAGCGCACAGCATATGTGTTTTATGGTCTTATGTATGTTCACATTATGCTCATTAACATACCTTATGCGAGACTTGGACTTGGCATGTATATTGCAAATGTAGTTATCTACAGCATAGTTTTCCTAGGCTATGCAGCTATGAGAATAGCAAAGGCTGTATCAGTAAAGGCAGCAAGAGCTGGAAAGGCATACGGTAAGAAACCAGAGACGGTTCTGTATGGACTGGCATTGGTTATATGTGCAGTGATGACGGTGTCGTGCTTTGCAGGAAGACAGACAGTGTCGGCATCGGAAGACAATGAGGAATGGAACGATTTCTTTAACGAAGAGACAGTTGCAGCAATGGTCAAAGAGATTGAGAGCAGTACGGCTAAGACAGATGCCGAAGGAACAACACAAGAGAGTCTGGAAGAATCAGTTTCATCAGATGGACAGTCAGACTCACAGGCTGGTGGTGTAGGAAATGAAGTGTCGGGAAATAGCAATAATTCCGGTTCGGATAATGTTTCTGGTAATTCATCAGGTAATAGTTCTGACAGTGGTAATCAGTCAGCCAAGCCGGATAATGGTTCTGACAATAATGGAGAGCTGAGCGGCGGTTCAGGCAGTGATACACCGGCTAATACAAAATTTAAAGCAGATGGAACTTATACAGGTTCCGCTGTGTGTGAGACTTATAACTACAATGTAACGGTTACAATAGTCATATCGGGAGATACGATTACATCGGTTACTGCTGAATCAGAAGCGGGTGCGCAGGATGTGCAGTATTTTAATATGGCAAATGCAAAGGTTCCTGCACAGCTTCTTGCAAATCAGAGTACATCAGGCGTTGACAGTGTTTCTGGGGCTACTAAATCAAGCAATGCCATAAAGAAGGCATTTTACTATGCTTATAAATCTGCTAAGAAGTAGAGCAGATTTGTAATAGAAAAAATTATAAGGAGGCAAAATTCCTCTCCTCACCAATGGGTTCGGATTTTGCTTCGCAAAACAAGGAGGAATTATGAGGAAGAACATTTTTACTAAGATTGCTGCTGTTGCAGCCGCTACTGTTCTTGCAGTTACAGCACTTCCAGCTCTTGTGTCTGATACACATGCAGCAGATGATGAGTATTCATATGTATATGCTGGACTTACATGGCAGGAATACTGGGCTAACGAGGGCGTATATAACGCAGGAGATGTAACAACATCTAATGAGAAGGATACACATGGTGAGTATGATAAGGGCGCTTTTGATACAGTAACAAGAGCTACAACCAATCATGGTCTTCACAGAGGAAGCTACCAGTGCATGGCAACAATTGATACAGAAGATGGTAAGAAGTATGAGCTTGCCGGCTGGAGTAGTGATGGAAAGCAGATGATACTTACAGATGGTACACAGCTTTCATACAACAGAGGTACAATTACTAATGCTGATGGTACAACAACAAAGTTAGTATCATATGAAGTAACTGGTATTAAGTATGTTCCGGTTAAGGTTAAGACATCTGATCTTGCTGATTTTGAGCAGCATTACAGAGTTGTCAAGAATGGTGAGAAGTTATACGGTGGATTCGGTGAGAACAAGCTTAGCTCATATGAGTATACAGCAGCAGTTAATGCAGATACTAACGGACTTAAGACAGCAGTTAAGAATGCAGATGGAACATATTCATTCTCTGCAAGACAGACTGGAAGTGGAAAGTCATTTGCAGAGCAGGATATAAGTGTGGCTGCTAACATTACATCTACAGTAAAAGATGCTACAGGTTCATACGGTGAATTCTTAAGAGTTGATATTAATGGTGATGGTTATGGCGCATTAGGTGCTATGATGCAGGCTGTTAAGTGGACATACTATGGGAATGATGCAACAAGAACAAATGCTGTTGCTACATATGGCACTAAATTCGCAGCAGATAACTGGATGCACAAAGTAATGGGAATCCAGCTTGGACTTACAGATTCGGCACGCTGCCAGTTACCAGCAGGATATGATGGAACAGGTTACTGGTCACTTACTGTATATGCATTAGGATATACTGATACTACAATTGATTTTGAAGCAACAGATGCTAATATCGTTAAGGTTAAAGCACCTGTAAGTGATACATCAAAGCTTTCAGCAGCTATTGCAGCAGCAGATGCACTTAACGAAGCTGATTACACAGCCGAGTCTTGGGCAGCTATGAAGCTTGAGTATGAGGAAGCAGTCGATGCACTTGCAGTTGCAGAATATCAGGCAGATGTTGATGAGGCAACAGAGCATCTTACAGCAGCAATCAATGCATTAGTAAAGGTTGAGGTAGGCACAGAAGGAACAGGTTATACAAATGGTGCTGGTACATCAGACGCAGGTTCAGCAGATACATCTGTATCAGATGTTAAGACTGGCGATGCAGACAACATGGCAGTATATTCATTAGCTACATTACTTGCCATGGCAGCAGGTGTAGCAGTTGTATCAAGACGCAGAATTAAAGACGTCAGATAATTGATATGCTTACAATCATAATAAAACTATAAACATGCCAAAGAACCGGGTCGGAGAGAATCCTTTGAGGGATTTTCTTGCGATCCGGTTCTTTATTAATTGTGAGTGAATTAATTTCTGTACTTATCAAGTGAACATTTTGTAGCATTAATAATGTCTCTTAAAATATAAAAATCCTGTGTTGAACACGAATCCAAAACATTTAGTATTTCTGCTTTGGTAGATAGATTAATACTTGGTGTGTCGTAAAGCAGCTCATCAGTCTGTACAGATAAAGCTTCTGCAATATCAACAAATACCGGTAAGCTGAGCTTAGTGTTTCCTGTTTCGATATGGCTCAAATGTGTTGTAGAGATTCCTACTTTTTCAGCCAGTTGTTCCTGTGATAATCCACATCCTTTTCTAAATTTTCTGATTTTTTGCCCAATCATATAATAATCCATAATATACCTGCCTATAGAATATAATTATACTTGAATTGTATGGTCGGAAATGGTAATTTTACATAAACTATATAGGCTATTTTATGCTTACATAGTTAAAATATTCTGATGTGAGATGGAAACAGAATAGAATATATAAACTGTGCATACAGTTAAAAATAACTTGAATTATATAGTCTAAAATGCTAAAATTTCATTAACTAAATAGGCAGTCTGTGTTTATACAGTTAATAAAATTGCAAAGGAGAATTGTTTATGAAAAAGAAAGTGGTTTTAGTGTTGACTTTAATGATGCTGGTAGCTCTTGTTGCTTGTGGAGGAAAATCTGGGACACAACAGACAGCGCAACAAAATGCAATATTAGGAAGATGGGAAATAAAGGAAGGAAAGGATAGTTCATGGTTTTATGAAAGATTTGAATTGTTTAGTGATGGAACTAGTGTAACAAGTGCAGGATATCAAGAGAAATGGATTTCTGAAAATGGAAGATTGAAAATAGGTGATGATGTTTGGAGTTACACTTTATCAGATAATAAATTAACATTAACAGCTAAAAATGGTTCCGTTGGAATTTATGAAAGAGTACAGCAATAAATTAACACACAAGGAGAATTGTTTATGAAAAAGAAAATAGTTTTAATGTTGACAGTTATTATGTTAATAGGACTTGCTGGGTGTGGAAAAAATCAGATAAACATAAAGGAAACTGGCACATCTGATAATAATGAACAAATGGTACAAAACATATATGAAAACAAGAGGACAGAAGTAAAGCAAAAAATATCAGAAATAAAGGAAAGATTGCCAGAAACTTCTGCAGAAGATAAAGGAACTTGTGGGAGTAAGGCAAAATGGTACTACAAAGATAATACATTAATTATTTACGGAGAAGGGGTGATAACAGAAGATACATGGCATAAGTCAAATATAGTTATAAATACAGTTGTTATTGATAGCGGAATTACTAAATTAGGAAACAATATGTTCAGTGGGTTAGGGTCTGAGGTTGGAAAAAATATAGAAAATTTCTATATTGCAGATGGTCTGGAAGAAATAGGATCGAGTACTTTTGTAAATTGTGACTGCTTAAGTGAAATAGTGTTGCCTCCTAGTCTGTATTTTATAGATGGATATACATTTGCTAGCTGTGATTCTTTAAAAAATGTATATATGACAGATGGAGTTGAAAAAATAGGTGACAGTGCTTTTACTGGTTGTAAATCACTTGACAGTATCTTTATACCGAAAACGGTACTGGCAATAGGAAATGGTGTATTTACCGGATGCAATAATTTATCAGATATTCAGATTTCAAAAGATAATAGAATATTCAGTGAAAAGAATAATTGCATTATTAACAATGATACAAAAACATTAATTTATGCTATAAATAAGGATTTTTCAATTCCAGATGATATTTTATGTATTGCTGAGGATGCTATTTATGGGTGTGAAATTGATAGTTTGGTTATACCTGAAGGAGTTAAGGAAATAGAAGAAAGAGCATTTACTTATAGCAAATTTGCTGAAATTAAATTACCTGATACATTAAAGATAATTGGAAATTATGCTTTTGAAAATTGTAGTAAATTAAAAAGTGTTTATATACCCAAGAGCGTAAACTATATCGGAAACAATATTTTTCATGGTTGCAGTGTTTTAGAACACATAGAAGTTGATAATGATAATACTGTATATGATAGTAGAAAGTCATGTAATGCAATAATTGAAACATCTAGGGACAAAATGATTGCAGCATGTACAAACACATTAATTACAGACGATGTAGTAGATATAGCAAATGGTATATTTGCTGGATTCAGTGTTTTTACAGATACATATAATAAGGCAAATCAGATTAATCCGGATAGTTTTAAATATTATTAGATAATAAGGAAAAAAAATATGGAAGAGAAAAAATTTTGTCAGTACTGCGGTTCACCTATTGATAGTGAAGCAAAATTTTGTACCAAATGTGGAAAGAGCATTAATAGCGAGCAGAATGCTTCCGTTCAGAAGAAGGTTTATCAGCAGACTAACTTTGTGATGGATATGTTAAGAAACTTTGGTAAACCCAATTCAGTAATAAGAATTATAAGCATTTTTAGTGCTATATTTCTGGCAATAGTACAGTTTTTCGGAATGGGATATAAGCTGAATATAGACGCATGGATTGTAAGTAAAACAGAAAAAATTAGTGCAATTAAATTCCTGTATAGATTGGTTTTCAAATCAGGAGATATGTCGGAATATGGTGTGAAATTAAATTTTTTAATAGTTATCTGTTGTCTGGCATTTATAATTGGATATGTTGTTCTTTTGATTGTAGATGCATTACTGATTAAATACATAATATCAGATTATCATATAGACACAATTGTCGATGTAGATAATGGAATGTCTATATGTGGAATGGTTATGTTTGGAGTAACAATAATAATTGGGATGTATATTAGAAGCAAACTTGGAGAGTATGGAATGGAGGATATGTTTAGTATAAATGCTATGTGTTACATAGGCTTTGTGTACTCTCTTGTGTTACAGATATTCTCAAGATTAATTATTAAATCACAGTTAGAAGATGAGTAAGATTAGAAAAAGGCTGATTTATAACAAATGTTAAGCTTTGACTTATTTAGGAAATATCAATATTCTGATATCAAGAAAGGGTGTACAAAGATATTAATGAGTATTTGGAAAGACCCGTGGAGGTGCTCAGTATGTTTTCAGAGGCGTTGAGAATATTGGACAGGAATACGGCAGAGTTGATGGTTGACAGGATGAAAGATGAGATGGAGGTTTTGAAGGCACAGAATGAAGAACTAAAGTCATCATCAGAAGAAAAAGACGCAGAGATAGCAAGATTAAAGAAGTTATTAGAAGAACAGAATAAGTAGTAAAAAGCAGCAGCTACCACAACCATAAGTGGTAACTGCTGTTTTCAGATTTATTACCTGTTAATCTTAATATCACCCATATTAACATCAGCATTTATACTTTTACCGCTGCCGGCATTATTAGTATAGCTGTGAGAATAAGTAGAATCATTAACCTTGATGTCACCTAAGTCTACAGAGAGATTAGCGCTGTATTTATCAATATCCATACCGCTTATTTTCAGAGAACCCATATCGACAGAAAGGTTAAGGACATCACTGCCGCAATTGGTAAGCTTAATATCGCCCATATTGTTGTCAGCAGTTATATTCTTAATGGATGAATCAGCAATCTTAAGAGAACCCATATCAACAGAGAAATCAGCAGAAGAAGCATGTATATTGTTAACATCCATATCACCCATATTAAGGTCAGCCTGAATGGAATTAAGACTGACATTGTCAGGAATAGTAATTGTAAGTGTGCAGTCTGAGTTTTTGATATTAGTCATAAGATGTACTTTTACATGCTGTTCAATATTTAATGAAGTTCCAGAAACAGATACAGCAGGCTTAAACTTTTCAGCACCTGTATAGATAACTTCAAGCTTGCTGCCTTTCTTAATCTCAACACTGCCAAGATTCATATCAACAGATATGTCTGACACATTATCATAAGTGGAAGAATTTTCAATATATTTGCCACTGGATGC
>ULRW01055002.1_pt1 | contig 11806 bp, 8 predicted proteins | sample 1955581 | NCBI WGS metagenome assembly ULRW01 (sample SAMEA4835687, study PRJEB28245) | human gut metagenome | biome: gut microbiome; material: fecal sample | place: Denmark | collected 2008 | reverse complement strand
GATGGTGAGCGAGAGCCCGCCGGTGGTGCAGACTGCAGAACCAGAGCAGACGCCGGAGCCGCAGGTTACCGCGGCCCCCACCGTGCAGCCCGCCGTTACCCCGGAACCGCGGGATTTTACCGCACTGCTGGAGCGTAACCCCGAAGTGATCGGCTGGATCAAGATCGACGATACCGATGTTGACCTGCCGGTGATGCAAAGAGAAGGGGACAACAGCTACTACTTAAAGCACGACCTGGATGGCAACTGGGATGACCTGGGCCTGCCGTACCTGGATTATGAGTGCGATATCCGGCAAAGCCGCCATTTGATCCTGTACGGCCACAACATGGGCGTGGGGGATACGGTGCGGTTTTCCAGCCTGCAAAATTACCGCGAGCCGGAATATTATCAGGAACACCCGGTCATTGAGCTGGACAGCCTGAACGGCGGCCAGTACTACAAGATCGTGGCAGTTTATGCAATTACCACGCGCGAAAGCGATGGCGATGTGTTCCACTTTAACCAGTATGTGAACTTTGCCGATGATGCGGCAGAGCAGGAATACCTGGATGAAGTGGCCAAGCGCGCGTTTTATACCACGGGCGATTATGCCCGCGCAGACGAACGGCTTTTGACATTGTGTACCTGTACCTATGAAATGTCGGATGCCCGCCTGCTGATTATGGCACGCCCGCTGCGGGACGGGGAAACGCTGACGGCGGATGAAGTTACCGTCAATCCGGACCCGCTGCTTCCAGCCCGCTGGCCGGCTGGGGCGTAAAATCTTTATTTGAATTCTGGGCACAAAGGCAACAGCAATCCGCACCTTTGCGTTTGGGATATAATTTTGGAAAGGGAGTAAAATTATGCAAAAGACGAGCAGGTTTTCACGTCTGCTTACGCTGGTTACGGCTGTTGCCTTGGCAGTTTGTCTGCCTGTATCGGCGTATGCAGAAACCGAGACCACCGAGGAAGCTGCTGCACCCGCAGTAGTGGAGGAGGCTGCACAGGACAACACCGCTGACGAAGCTGCAAGCGAAGACAGCGCTTCCTGTGTGCGCGTGGTGGATGTTACCATTTTTATGGACACCACCAAGGGCCATTTCGAGAGCGATCCCGACAATGTTGCCTTGACTTATCTGAACCGTGCCGAGTTTGAGGAGACTCCGATCACTCTGCCCACCGTTATCGCAAACGAGGGCTGGGAGTTCAAGGGCTGGGACGTTTGGGGCAAAGAGCACTTTGTCCTGGGCGCCGATGCTACTGAACTGGGCACCAGCGGCCTTGGTGCATTCCCGGTTGGCAGCCTGGTAGGCGGTATCTACCTGTACCCCATCTTTATGGAAGCTCCGAAGCCGGTTGAGCCTACTCCGACCACTCCGGTCGAGCCTACCCCGACCACTCCGGTTGAGCCTACCCCGACCACTCCGGTTGAACCTACCCCGACCACTCCGGTCGAGCCTACCCCGACCACTCCGGTCGAGCCTACTCCGACCACTCCGGTCGAGCCTACTCCGACCACTCCGGTCGTGACCCCGACCACCCCGGTTATCCCGGAGACCACTCCGACCAATACTCCGGCAAACACCCCGACTGAGGAAACCAATACCCCGGACAATACTCCGACCAACACCCCGGATGTTACCAAGTCCAACACCCCCGCTGATAACTCCAGCAAGATCATCCCGCAGACTGGCGTTTCCAGCAGCAACAGCAACTCTGTTGCAGGTCTGGCCATCGTTCTGGTTGCCGCACTGGGCGGCGCTGCCGCTTACCTGTTCATCAACCGCAAGAAGCTGAACTGATAAGTGTAAAGTGATAGAGCTTTGAATTATTTAAAAACAGCCTTCGGCATTTGCCGAAGGCTGTTTTTGTGGTAGTGCCCCGAATGGGAATTCTTTGGCTGGTGGGATAGGGAATAGACGAAGTGATTTGATTTTGAGATGTTGGATCTTTGCAAACTTTCGGAACGGTCAATACCGTTCCCCACAGAGCATTTGATGATGGGCGGAAAACCATAAAATGGCTGGTAGGGCCGGGGCCACCCGACCCCGCCGAAACCCACCCGGAGCGAACAATAAAAATGGGCGATGTGCCTTGCCCAAAGTAGAGGGGCGATGCCCCACAACGGGCCGGATATCTCACCCTGAAATATCCACAAACACCCGCGGGTGCATAAAAAACCTCTGTTATAGATACATAATGAAAATAAACGCCGGAGCGGTGCTTAAGCCGTCAGGCGGGAATGTGCGGTGTTGCCTTAAATCATAATAAAGGGTAAAGGCCCTGAAGAATCTAAACCTTAATAAAAAAACCGGACACCAGTCAAGATACGTATTGTATCAAAAATGGTGTCCGGTTATGGTGCGCGGTACAGGACTCGAACCTGTGACCTCCTGCACGTCAAGCAGATGCTCTACCAGCTGAGCTAACCGCGCATGTCCTTGCGACTTGTATACTATACCAAATCCAAGCAGAAAAAGCAAGCCCTTTTTTCGAAAAAAATGAAAAAATTCAGAAAACACATAAAATAGAACGCACCACCGCAAAAGAATTTTGCAAATGCGGAAGGGCTTTTCCTTGCCGCATACACGGCTTTGTGGTATACTGATACAGTTAAATGGGGATAGTGCACCCTTTTGCCGGTGCGGCGTTTCCTGAATAGATTCAAACACAGGGAAAGGGGATACTATGCGGGTTTTGGGCATCGACCCCGGCTATGCGATCGTGGGCTGGGGCGTTGTGGAATATGCAGGCAACCGTTTTGCGCCCATCGCTTACGGCGCAGTGTGTACCGATAAGGACACGCCGTTTGAACAGCGCCTGATTGAAATTTATGACGGCATCAAGGACATCTGTACCCGCTATCAGCCGGAAGCACTCTCCATTGAAAAGCTGTACTACCAGCATAACCAGACGACCGTCATCGGCGTGGCGGAAGCCCGCGGGGTGATTTTGCTGGCTGCCGCGCAGTGCGGCGTGCCGATTTATGAGTACACCCCCATGCAGGTCAAGCAGGCTGTGACCGGGTATGGCAAGGCGGTAAAAAAGCAGATCCAGGAAATGACCCGCATCATGCTGCACCTGCAAACCATCCCCAAGCCGGACGATACAGCGGACGCCCTGGCCATGGCCGTAGCGCACTGTCACTGCTCCCGCAGCCGCCTGATGGGCACCGCCCCAAGATAAGGGCCGCAGGGCAAATAACCCGGCGCACGGCAACATAAAATCATAATGGTGTAAGAGCATATTTCAGGGCAACACCGCACAATTCCCGCCTGACGGCTTAAGCACCGCTCCGGCGGCTGCGGCACGGCATCTGCGTTGCCAAAATGCTCGATAATACACAAAATATTATCTGCGCTTTTGGTTTAGCAGCTGCCGCACCTCGCTCGCCGTATCGGCACTTAGAATTATGCGGTATTGCCTTAGATATATCTTGGATAAGAAATAGGAACGAACGATGATTTATTCGCTGACCGGAAAAATCTTAAAGAAAACATTGGATACCGTGGTCATCAGCTGCGCTGGTGTGGGCTATGCGGTGCAGGTGCCCTTGACCACAGCCGAAAGCCTGCCCGCCCCCGGGCGGGAAGGCACGGTGTATACTGTGATGAACGTGACCGAAAACGATGTTTCGCTGTACGGCTTTGCCACCGAGGAGCAGCGCAGCTGCTTCAAGATGCTGACCAGTGTGAGCGGCGTTGGCCCCAAGGCCGGGCTGGCCATTTTGTCCATCATGACGCCGGAGCGTGTGGCACTGGCGGCGTCCAGCGGGGACCACAAGGCATTTACCAAGGCGAACGGCGTTGGCCCCAAGCTGGCCCAGCGTATTGCTCTGGAACTGAAAGACAAAGTGGGCAAGGGCCTGGCGGATGGCACTGGCTTTGGCGGCGGGGCCGCCGCAGCAGCGCCGGCTCCGTCCAGCGCACCCGCCCAGGCTGTGGCCGCACTGGTGGCGCTGGGGTACAACACCTCGGATGCTGCTGCGGCTGTGGCCCGCATTGACGAAACCCTGCCGGTGCAGGATATTATCAAAATTGCACTGCGCGGGCTTTCGCGTGCGTAAAGGAGTGACCTGAATGAGCCAAAATACGGAATATACGGTGGATCCCAGCCGCCTGGTCAGCCCGGACGCCGCCCCGGCCGATGCCGCCGAGGAAGTCAGCCTGCGCCCCAAAACGCTGGATGATTATATCGGTCAGGAAAAGGCCAAAAACAATCTGCGCATTTACCTGCGCGCCGCCCAGCAGCGCGGGGAACCGATGGACCATATTCTGCTGTACGGCCCGCCGGGCCTTGGCAAAACAACGTTGGCCGGCATTGTGGCGCAGGAGATGGGCGTGCAGATCCGCATTACCTCCGGCCCGGCCATCGAAAAGCCCGGCGATCTTGCCGCTCTGCTGACCAATTTGCAGGAGGGTGATATCCTGTTCATTGATGAGATCCATCGCCTTTCCCGCCAGGTGGAAGAAGTGTTGTACCCCGCACTGGAGGATTACGCGCTGGATATCATGATCGGCAAGGGCCCCAGCGCCCAAAGCATCCGCATCAACCTGCCGCGGTTCACCCTGGTGGGCGCAACCACCCGCGCGGGCCAGCTGACCGGGCCCCTGCGTGACCGCTTTGGCATTCTGCTCAAGCTGGAACCCTACAGCCCGGATGAACTGGCTACCATCATCATGCGCAGCGCGGGCATTTTGAATATCCCCATCGACCGCCCCGGTGCGCTGGAGCTGGCCAAATGCGCCCGCGGCACCCCGCGTATTGCAAACCGCCTGCTCAAGCGCGTGCGTGACTTTGCCACCGTGGAGGGCGATGGGGCAATCGACGGCCCCACTGCTGTGGCAGCCCGCCGCCAGATGGATATTGACGAGCTGGGCCTGGATGAACTGGACCGCAGCGTGCTGCGTGCCATCATTGAGCTGTACGGCGGCGGTCCGGTGGGCCTGGATACCCTGGCGGCCAACCTTGGTGAGGAAAGTGTAACACTGGAGGATGTGTGCGAACCCTACCTGATGCAGATGGGTATGCTGACCCGCACCCCCCGCGGCCGCTGCGTGACCCGCCTGGCCTATGAGCATCTGAACATGCCAGTCCCCAAACACCTGCGCGCCGAAGACGCCGACGAGGTGGATGGGCAGCAGAGAATGTATTAAACAGGTAGGAGTTAGGAAGTAGGAGTTAGGAGTTTTTTGGCAGGGCAGGGCCGCAGGCCTTATTTTGAGCGGTGCGCAGCACCGCGGTCCACCAAAATTATTCTTTGGCAACACCGCACAATTCCCGCCTGACGGCTTAAGCACCGCTCCGGCGGCTGCGGCACGGCATCTGCGTTGCCAAAATGCTCGATAAGACATCCAGTATTATCTGCGCTTTTGGCTTAGCATCTGCCGCACCTCGCTCGCCGTATCGGCACTTAGAATTATGCGGTATTGCCCTTTATTATTTATTCTTTATTCATTATAGTTCAATGTGTTGACTTTGATAGATGGAAAGGACTTGACGATATGGGTAAATTGTTTGGTACCGATGGTGTCCGCGGTGTGGCGGGCAAAGACCTGACTTGTGAATTGGCCCTGCAGATCGGCCGCGCAACTGCCGCAGAGCTGACCAGTCTGGACGGCCACCGTCCCCGTATTCTGATTGGCAAAGATACCCGTGTTTCCGGCGATATGCTGGAATGCACCCTGGCTGCCGGTTTGTGCAGCGTTGGCGCAGACGTTGACCTGCTGGGTGTGATCCCCACCCCCGGCGTGGCCTATCTGGTGCGCAAATACGGCGCAGACGCCGGTATTGTGATCTCCGCGTCCCACAACCCGATGGAGTTCAACGGCATCAAGATTTTCAAGGGCGATGGCTACAAGCTACCCGATGAAGTAGAAAACCGCATTGAGGCTCATATCTTCAAAAACTGCGAGGATATCAAGATCTGTGATGGTGCCGAGATCGGCCGCGTTCACCGCCTGGATACCGCTGTGGATGACTATGTGGATGCTCTGGAGCAGCACATTGATGCAGATCTTTCCGGCCTGAATGTGCTGTTTGACTGCGCCAATGGTGCTTCTGCCAAGGTGGCGCAGAAACTGTTCCCCCGCCTGGGCTGCCAGTGCAGCTTTACCGGCACGCTGGATGACGGCGTTTCCGTCAACGATGGCTGCGGCTCCACCCACCTGGACCGGCTGGAAAAGAAGGTCGTGGAAGGCGGCTTTGACTGCGGCATTGCCTTTGACGGCGATGCAGACCGCTGCCTGGCCTGCGATGAAAAGGGCGCAGAGATCGACGGCGACAAGATCATTGCGCTGGTTGCCAAGGATATGAAAGACCGCGGCCGCCTGGACGGAAATACCGCCGTGGTGACGGTTATGTCCAACCTGGGCTTTATGAAGTATATGCAGTCCATTGGCATTGACACCGCCCGCACCGCTGTAGGCGACCGCTACGTGCTGGAAGAGATGCGCGCCCGCGGTTATGCCATCGGCGGCGAGCAGAGCGGCCATGTTATTTTCCTGCACCACTCCACCACCGGCGACGGCGAGTTGACCGCAGGCAAGCTGCTGAAGCTGCTGGCCCGCAAGCACCGCGAAGAGGGTACCAAGATGAGCGAGCTGAACGCCGTTTACACCAAGTTCCCGCAGGTGCTCATCAACCTGACTGCCGACAAGGAGCAGAAGCAGGCTTATAAAGAAGATGAATACATTGCCGGCTTTATTGAGAGCCAGCAGCAGAACCTGATGGGCATGGGCCGCGTGCTGGTGCGTGTTTCCGGCACTGAGCCCAAGATCCGCGTGATGGTGGAAGGCGAGGATATGGAAGCCATCCAGTCCAGCGCAGAGCGCATTGCCGATATGATCCGCCAGCGTATTCCGGGGGTGTGCTGATGCGCCCCGCCGATACCTGGGTCGATTACGAGCTGATCGACGCAACGAATCATAACCGCCTGGAACGCTGGGGCAAAACGCTGCTTATCCGCCCCGACCCGCAGATCATCTGGAAAAACGAGGAAGTCAGCCCCCTGTGGGCCAGGGCAGACGCCATCTATTACCGTTCCGCCAAGGGCGGCGGCCAGTGGGACTACCACAAAAAGCTGCCCCAGAAGTGGAACATCAAATGGCAGGACCTGACGCTGATCGTCAGCCCCACCGGCTTTAAGCATACCGGCGTCTTCCCGGAGCAGGCTGTGAACTGGGCCTGGTACCAGGAAAAGATCAAAGCTGCCGACCGTCCCGTCAAGGTGCTCAACCTGTTCGGCTACACCGGCGGCGCAACACTGGCCTGCCTGGCCGCCGGGGCCAGCGTGACCCATGTGGATGCTTCCAAAGGCATGGTAGCCTGGGCACGGGAAAACGCCCAGGCCAGCAGCCTGGCCGACCGCCCCTGCCGCTGGATCGTGGATGACTGTGCCAAGTTTGTGCAGCGCGAGATCCGCCGTGGCAGCCGCTATGACGCCGTTATCATGGACCCGCCCAGCTATGGCCGCGGCCCCAACGGTGAGATCTGGAAGCTGGAAGATAACGTCTATGACCTCATCACCCTGACAGAACAGGTGCTCAACGATAAGCCGCTGTTCTTTGCCATCAACTCCTACACCGAGGGCCTGAGCCCGGCGGTTATGGAGTATGTGCTCAAAACCACCCTCTGCCCCAAGGTGGGCGGCCACACCAGCTGCGATGAGATCGGCCTGCCCGTAACCGCCACCGGCGGCGTAGTGCCCTGCGGCGCTACCGCAGTGTGGGAAGAATGAGAGTTAGGAGTTAGGAAGTAGGAGTTAATTAGGAATTAGGAATGAGCAATTAAAATTGCAATGCTCCGTAGGGGCGCACATTGTGCGCCCGCTAACCTTGCAGGATTAACTTTAGGGCAACACCGCACAATTCCCGCCTAACGGCTTAAGCACCGCTCCGGCGGCTGCGGCACGGCATCTGCGTTGCCAAAATGCTCGATAATACACAAAGTATTATCTGCGCTTTTGGCTTAGCATCTGCCGCACCTCGCTCGCCGTATCGGCACTTAGAATTATGCGGTATTGCCTTAGCTCCTTTCAACTCCTCACTCCGCACTCCTACCTCCTAACTAAAAATTTTGGATCACACTATTATTCAGAATAGGGGATACCACATGAAAGAAAACGATATTTTACAGGCGCAGGATGTGCGGTTCCGGTATGATACGGAGCAGCCGAACTTTGCTGTGGACGGGGTGTCGATGGAAGTACACCGCGGCGAGTTTGTGGCTGTGCTGGGTGCCAACGGCTGCGGCAAATCGACCCTGGCCAAGCATTTTAACGCCATTCTGCTGCCGGAAAGCGGCACCGTGCTGGTGGAAGATATGGACACCCGCACCGATGAAAAGCTGTACGACATTCGCCAGAAAGTGGGCATGGTGTTCCAGAACCCGGACAACCAGATCGTTGCCACCGTGGTGGAAGAGGACGTTGCCTTTGCGCTGGAAAACCTTGGCGTGCCCACCGGGGAAATGCGCACCCGCGTGGATGACGCCATGAAGCTGGCGGGGATCTATGAACAGCGCAATAAAGCGCCGCACAAGCTTTCCGGCGGTCAAAAGCAGCGCGTTGCCATCGCGGGCGTGATTGCCATGCGGCCGGACTGCCTGATTCTGGATGAATCCACTGCCATGCTGGACCCCCGCGGCCGCGCCCAGGTAATGAAAACCATCCGCAACCTGCGGGATGCAGGCATTTCCATTGTGTCCATTACCCACTATATGGAGGAAGCCGCCCAGGCCGACCGCATATTGGTCATGAGCCGCGGACGCATTGTGATGGAGGGCACCCCCGAACAGGTGTTCAGCCAGACCAAGCGGCTGCATGGCTACCACCTGGATGTGCCCCAGGCCACCGAGCTGCGGGATGAGCTGGCCGCCGCCGGCCTGCCTATGCCGGAAAACATCATTACCCCCGAAGAATGCGCCAAGGCCATTTTTGACCTGCTGAAATAAAATGCCGTGCCTTTTGGGCGGCAACACCCCTGTAGGGCGGGGGCACCCGCCCCCGCCGCTTCTGCGAGGAAACCCAAACAACCAATTTTCCCCAACCAGAAAAGGCACAGACTGCACCCGGCAAAAGAGGGACCGGGGCGGTACCGTGCGGGAAGGAATGTAACGTGTCAGAGATCATTAAAGTGGAACATCTGCGCTATGTGTATAACGCCGGTATGCCGGACGAAACCGCAGCGCTGGATGATGTGAGCTTCTCGATTGAAAAAGGTGATTTTGTCGGTGTGATGGGCTCGACCGGGTCCGGCAAATCCACGCTGATCGCCCATTTCAACGGCCTGAACCGCCCCACCAGCGGCAAGATCATTATTGATGGCCGCGATATGTGGGCGGAGGGCGAAAACCTGCGGGATTTCCGCTTCCTTGTGGGGCTGGTCATGCAGTACCCGGAATACCAGCTGTTTGAAGAAACCTGCTGGAAGGATATCGCCTATGGCCCGCGCAACATGGGCTTGGATGAAGAAGAGATCACCCGCCGCGTCAAGCGCGCGGCAGAGTTTGTTGGCCTGGATGAAGCGCTGCTGCAAAAAAGCCCGTTTGAACTTTCCGGCGGGCAAAAGCGCCGCGTTGCCATTGCGGGCGTTATGGCCATGGAGCCCAAGATCCTGGTGCTGGACGAACCCGCAGCAGGCCTTGACCCCGAAGGCCGCGATACCATCCTGAGCCAGATCCGCAACTACCACGAGCAGACCGGCATCACGGTCATTCTGGTCAGCCACTCAATGGAAGATATCGCCCGCTATGCCAACCGCGTACTGGTGATGAGCAAGGCGAAAGTGGCCATGTATGACACGGTGGAAAAGGTCTTTGCCCGCGCACCGGAGCTGCTGGAACTGGGGCTTTCCGTTCCGCAGGTCACCCAGGTGTTTTTGATGCTGAAAGCAATGGGCATGGAGATCGACACGGATGTGTACACCGTGCCCTATGCGGTCAAAACCGTGCTGAAAGCCTGGAACGCCAAACACCCGGACAAAGCCGTTCCGCTGCCGCAAAACCACAAAACCGTACAGGAAGGGGGCGCTGACTGATGCTGCGTGATATTACCATTGGCCAGCACTTCCCCGGCAACTCGGTGGTGCACCGCTGCGACCCGCGCTTAAAAATTATTGCCACCATTGCCTACATCATTGTGCTGTTTATGGCGTCCAACCCGCTGGGCATTGCGCTTTCGCTGGCGCTGCTGGCTCTGCTGTACAAAGTGGCGCAGATTCCCATCAAGCTGATCGTCAAGAGCTTAAAGCCGATCGTTCCCATTGTGCTGTTCACCGCGGTACTCAACCTGTTCTTCATCACCGGCGAGGGCGAACCGCTGGTACACTTTGGCTTTATCCACATCTACCGCGAGGGTGTGAGCTATGCGGTGCTGATGGCGGTGCGCATTGTGGCATTGATCGCTGGCACCAGCCTGTTGACCTACACCACCAGCCCCATTGTGCTGACGGATGCCATTGAAGCACTGCTGAAACCCTTTGCCAAGCTGCACCTGCCGGTGCATGAGCTTGCCATGATGATGACGATCGCCCTGCGGTTTATCCCGCTGCTGATCGATGAGACCGAAAAGATCATGAACGCCCAGAAAGCCCGCGGCGCAATGCTGGATAACGGCAAGTTCATGGACCGCATCAAGGCATTGGTGCCGGTGCTGATCCCCCTGTTCATCAGCGCGTTCCGCCGTGCGGACGAGCTTGCCATGGCCATGGAATGCCGTTGCTACCACGGCGGCGAGGGCCGCACCCGCCTGAAGGTGCTCAAGTTCGGCGCGCTGGACGTAAAATGCGCCGTTGTTCTCACCCTCTGCCTCGCCGTCATCCTCTCCACCCGTTGGCTCATGGCGGGAATCTGAAATTTAGGTAGGAGGTAGGAAGTAGGAGTTAGGAGCTGAAGGTGCGGCTTGCGCCGCTGTTTTGAAAATTGAGTAAAACTTGATATCCCAAATGTGCGCGCCAGCGCACACCAAAAACTCCTAACTCCTCACTCCTGCCTCCTAACTCCCAAAGGTGTCCCATGAATATTCTCCTCTGGCTTGCCTACAAGGGCACAAATTATTCGGGGTTTCAGGTGCAGCCCAATGGGGTTACGGTGTGTGCGGTGGTGCAGGATGCTATGCAGAGCGTGTTTGGCACCCGGCCCGATGTAAAGGGCTGTTCCCGCACCGATGCCGGGGTGCATGCCCGGCGGTTTGCCCTGAACTTCCATTATGATGGCCGCATCCCGGTGCAGCGCATCCCGCTGGCGTTGAACGCCCGCCTGCCCATGGATGTGCGGGCACTGGCAGCGCAGCAGGTGCCGGATGATTTCCACGCCCGCTATGCCGCCCACGCCAAAACCTACCACTACCGCCTGCGGTGCAGCGCGGTGGATGATCCCTTTGATTATGAGACCTGCCACCGGGTCAACGGCCCGCTGGACCTTGCCGCCATGCAGGCGGCGGCTGCCCATTTTGTTGGCAGGCATGACTTTTTGGCGCTGTGCGCTTCGGGTTCTTCAGCCGCAGCCCACGGCGATACGGTGCGCACCATCACCGCCTGCACCGTGCAGCAGGATGGCGAGCTGTATACCCTGTCCGTAACAGCGGACGGCTACCTGTACAACATGGTGCGCATTCTGGCCGGTACGGTGCTGCAGGCGGGCCTTGGCAAAATGAATCCGGCCGCTGTGCCCGCTCTGCTGCAAAGCAGGAACCGTGGCCAGGCCGGCCCCACGCTGCCCGCCAGGGGGCTGTTTTTGTGGGATGTGCAGTACCCGGATTTAGAGCGCCCGAACGACTGAAACAACTAAGGCAATACCGCATAATTCTAAGTGCCGATACGGC